>Ga0207707_10005291_pt1 | contig 11292 bp, 10 predicted proteins | sample KBSC83BmetaG_FD_184336 | JGI IMG/M metagenome (GOLD analysis project Ga0207707, IMG submission 184336) | Corn rhizosphere microbial communities from Kellogg Biological Station, Michigan, USA - KBS C8-3B metaG (SPAdes) (version 2) | ecosystem: Host-associated > Plants > Roots > Rhizosphere ... | reverse complement strand
ACTCGCCGTCGGCGGCTGCAGCATCGAGCCGTGGGTCAAACCTTACGAGCGCGATCACCTCGCCGATCCGATCATGTCGTTCGATCGCGATCCCGTCTCGAGCGCCTACACGGGGCACGTGTATGAGGCGCGCGAGGGCGCGCGCGGTGCTACCGGCGGCGGTGGCGGCGGTTGCGGCTGCAATTGAGGTCATCGTGAAGCGCAGCTTCCTCATCGCATTGTTGTCGCTGGTCGTCGTTCGCGCCGATCGGCGGCTCGGTACGCGATTGCGGCCGGCATCGCCCGAGTCGGCGCACTCAACTCGCTGAGCCAGACACTGATCAAACTGACGGCGCCGGGTATCCCGGATATCTACCAGGGGAGCGACCTCTGGAATCTCAGTCTCGTCGATCCCGACAACCGTCGCCCGGTCGACTACCTTCATCGAGCGCAGGCATTGGCCCGGCTGGACGGCGCTGACTCCGACACCCAGTTGCTGCACGACCTGACGTCGAACTGGCAGGACGGGCAGATTAAGCTCTTCCTGATTCAGCGCGTCCTACGATTGCGCCGAAGCCTCTCCTCTTTGTTCGCCCACGGCGGCTATACCCCGGTACCGGTCTCCGGCGAGCGTGAAGAACACGCGTTTTCTTATGTACGTACGCATCAGATCGGTGATATGCTGATTGTGGCGCCGCGACTCTGTTCATCGATCATCGACGATGGCGACGAACTGACTGCTTCACGGAAATGGGGCAACTCAACGCTTTCGCTTCCGAGCGACTGGCACGGCCAGGCGCATGATCTTATCAACGGCGAAACCACTCCTGTTGTGAACGTACATGGCACGCGATCCGTCATGTTGTCTGAGGTCTTGCGTTATTTCCCGGTCGGGCTTCTGGGTGATGAACGGATCGTCGAGACGCTGAATTCCGCGTGATTCAACAATCGCTGCCAGCGTCCGGTTGTTCGTGTTAGTCGCATCAACTAAAATGAACCCCAACTCTGGTGAGTCGGGCCTGTAGCTCAGTGGCAGAGCAAGGGGCTCATAACCTCAAGGTCGTAGGTTCGAACCCTACCAGGCCCACCGTTGAGAAACCACATTGCAGGAGGCGCATTGATCTGTTATAGTGTGTACGTACGCGATGAACGGACAGTAATTCGTGGTTGATCCAACCGATTTGGCGCGACGAGTAGCTGCCATCGCCTCCGACGCGCTGGCAACCGATATTCAAGTACTCGACATTCGTGAGCTTTCGACCATCGCAGACTGTTTTGTCATCGCGTCCGCTGACAATTCGCGTCAGCTGCGAGCCATGGGCGAGTCGATCGCCCGCGAGCTTCGCGACGAAGGTGTTCGTCCTGATCGCCGCGAAGGCGTCGCTGAAACCGGCTGGCTCGTGCTCGACTATGGATCCGTCATCGTACACCTGTTCACCGAAGAACAGCGGAGTCACTACCGGCTCGAAGAGGTTTGGGCCGATGCGCAGCGACTTCTCGTCATTCAGTGAATGGGTAGCGCAGGGCGCATTTGAGGAGGAGCAGTTTGGCCGCGCAATCGAAAACGAGCTTCGCGCTTCCCTTCACCATTGGGACCGCGCTCGGGGTAATCAGCGGTGTCACCGTCGGTGCTTTGCTCGGCCACCGTGTCTTCGGTGCGCTGCTGCAACTTTGGTCGCTTTTCAGCCAGGACAGCGACCGCGAGCCACCGTTCGATCTCCTCTTGCAGTAGCGCGCAGGGCGACGCACCGCCTATTCGTCGGACAAAGGCGGCGGTTCACTCTCCTCGAGCCGGTTCATCACCTCATCAGGATCAGCGCCACGTTCCAGGTCAGTGAGCGCTGCGTCTAAATCGGCGTCGAGGGGCTCGCCCATCTGTGCGCTCATCTGTCGAGTCCAGCGTGCTATCTCGCGCGGATCGGTATCGTCATCGAACCCAAACGGATTGTCGACGTCCCCGCCGCCGTACGGATCACCGTATGGGTCCGCTCCTATCCCCATGCCCATGCCATCATCGAATCCGCCCATCTCACCGGCGTCGAAGTCGGCTTCGTCGTTCGACATATCGCGTCCTCCGCCGCGTCGCACGACCACGCGCGAAAAGAGCCGCTCCAGGTTCGTGCTGCCACATTCCGGACAGACCGGATCCGTCACCAATGCATACGAACGGAAGAAGATGCTTACTTTTTTTCGACAGGTCTGACAGCGGTATTCGTAGATCGGCATCTCAGGTTCTCCTCGAAAATTCGGTTACCGAGGTCTCGACCGGGCGCCGGGTGATGCGCGCCAACAGCGCCAGCAGCGCGATGCCGATCACACCCGCCCCGATCAGTGCGAAGAGTTTGACTTCCGGCCGGCCGATAAAGAGTGACGCGCCACCGAGCAGAATCGAAAGACCGGTGAAGAGCAGCACGATCTGCTGCTGCGACCAGCCCAGATCGAGCAAGCGGTGGTGCAAATGCCCCCGATCGGCGCGCGCCGGTGACTGGCTGTTGAGCATGCGATAGATGATTACCCAGGCAACATCCAGGATCGGCAACCAGAGCGCGAGCAACGCGGTCGCGATCTTGGCGCCGCCAATAATCGAGATCACCGCCAGGGTAAAGCCAAGGAACATGGCGCCGACGTCGCCCATGATGATGCGCGCCGGGTGCCAGTTGAACGGCAGAAAGCCGATCACGGCACCGCCGAGCGCGGCAGGGAGGAGCGAAATCGTAAACTGTGGATCGCCGGCCGGACGGAAGAACGTATGGAAAAAGAGCACACTCGCCGCCACCAGCGTGACACTGCCAGCCAGGCCGTCGAGGCCATCGAGCCAGTTCAGCGTATTCATGAAGCCGACGATCCAGAAGAGGGTGAAGCCGATTGCAACGATCAGCGGGAGGTGAATCGTCCCACCGAACGGATTGGTAAACTGGTCGATCACCAGCCCATGACCTTCGCCGCGTAGGCGTGGCACGATAATGACTGCGGCCGCCGCGATCTGCCAGCCGAGTTTCTTGCCGGGCGACACACCGACCATATCGTCACAGAGCATCACGGCCACGACGAGAACGGCTCCGATGAACAGGAGCAGTATCCGCTCGACCTCAATCGGGAAGCGTTCGATCGGCAACCAGAAACTGACGGCCAGCGCCGCAGCAAACCCGACGAACATCGCCAGACCGCCGATGCGCGGTATCGGGTGTGTATGCACCTGTCGCGCCTCGGTGGGTGCGGAGAGAAGGTTGAGCTGCTTGGCAATCTGGATGAGTGACGGAACGAGCGCACCGGTCGCCATAGCCGCGGCGCCCGCGACCAAGAAGGCATAAAATCCGTGCGTCACCATCCGTCTCGTCCTCCACCATCTGCTACGGCGACGACGCCCTAGCTACGCACGCCAGGCAACGGGAAGCTCGAAACCAATTCCGCGACTTGGCTACGCACCGTTTCGAGTATCAGCTCATCATCGGCGTGTCGCAGCACCTTCGCGATCAATCGACCGGTTATCTGGATCTCTTCGGCACCAAAACCGCGCGTCGTCATTGCCGGCGTCCCGAGCCGGATGCCGCTCGTCTGTGTTGGTGAGCGTGTTTCCCCCGGAATGGTGTTCTTGTTAGCGGTAATTCCGACGCTGTCGGGTACCCGTTCCGCCTTGCGTCCACTCATCCCCAGCGACGAAACATCAACCAACATCAGATGATTATCCGTGCCGCCCGAAACGATGCGCAAACCTTCGCTCTGCAACGTTTCCGCCAGGACTTTCGCGTTTTCCAAAACCTGTTCGATATAACTCCGATACGCAGGGGTCAACGCTTCGCCGAGGGCGACTGCCTTGCCGGCGATCACATGCATCAACGGGCCGCCTTGAATACCCGGGAAGAGCGTCTTGTCGATCGCTGGTCCATGTTCGGCATCGCTCATGACCATGCCGCCACGCGGACCGCGCAACGTCTTGTGGGTCGTAGTGGTGGAGATGTGGGCGACGCCGATCGACGTGGGATGCAGGCCAACCGCCACCATTCCCGCGATGTGCGCGATATCCGCCATCAGCGTCGCACCCACCTCGTCGGCGATCTCGCGGAACTTCGCGAAATCAATGATTCGCGCGTAGGCGCTGGCACCACAAATGATCAGCTTCGGTCGCACCTCGTGGGCGGTCGCGCGCACGACATCGTAATCGATCCGTTCGGTCTTGTGGTCGACTCCGTAGAAATGGGCTTCATAGAATCGACCCGAGAAATTGACCTTCAAGCCATGCGTCAGGTGACCGCCCTCTTGAAGGTTCATGCCGAGAATACGATCGCCGGGATCGAGCAACGAGAAGAGCGCGGCCATGTTCGCCTGGGCGCCGGAATGCGGCTGCACGTTGACGTGCTCGGCACCGAAGAGCTGCTTGGCCCGTGCGACCGCCAGCAGTTCAACCTTGTCAACACACTCACAGCCGCCGTAATAACGCTTACCCGGATATCCTTCGGCGTATTTGTTTGTGAGCACGGAACCGACCGCTTGCATGACTGCGGCGCTCGTAAAATTCTCCGAGGCGATCAATTCGATCGTCGACAGTTGCCGGTTGCGTTCGCAGTCAATGGCGTCGGCGATATCCGAATCGACCGACCGAAGGAGATCCATGGTCGCGTTCCTCTCTCACGTTCCGATCGACTCACCCTGCTCGCGGGGAGTGTAACATAGCGCATTCGTTCGACTATCCGTCCGGCCCGCGGCCGCGAATGCGAATCACAATTGGCGTGCCGGTGAAACCGTATTCGTCGCGCAGCGTGTTCTCCAGGAAACGCCGATACGAAAAGTGTACGTTCTCCGGGGCGTTGACGAAGAAGACGAACGTTGGCGGTTCGGTTGCTGCCTGCGTCACATAGTAGATCTTCAGCCACTTTCCCGGCTTCGTTGGCGGCGCGTGTCGCACGATGACTTCGCGGAGGAGCTTGTTCAGCTCACCGGTCGGGACACGTCTGCTCCGTTCAGTCATGATGCTGAGCGCGGTCTCCATGATCTTGTCGAGCCGCTGGCCAGTCAGTGCCGAAGTAAAGATAATCGGCGCGTAGGGAAGGAACTCAAATGCCTCGCCTGCCTTCGCCATGAACTCGGACATCGTCTTATTGTCTTTTTCGATCAAGTCCCACTTATTGACGACAAGAATGATGCCCTTTTTCGCGTCAGCCACGAAGCCGGCGACGTGTTGATCCTGGGCGGTGAACGGCTCGGTCGCGTCGAGGACGAGAACCGCGACGTCGCAGCGTTCGATCGCCCGAAACGAGCGAATGACGCTGAACTTTTCGATCCCGCGATCGATCCGGCCCCGCCGCCGGATGCCTGCCGTGTCGATCAGCTTGACCCGCTGGCCGGCCCAATTGATTTCGGTGTCGATCGCGTCGCGTGTCGTACCAGGAACGTCTGAGACGATGTGGCGCGCGTCGCCCGTCAGCGCGTTGAGAATCGCCGACTTGCCGACGTTCGGCCGCCCAACAATCGCGATACTTGGCAGATTCTCCGCTTCTTCGGGCTCGACCTTCGGAATGCGCGCCACAACTTCATCCAGCAGATCTCCGACGCCCATACCGTGCAAAGAGGAAACCGGGATCGGATCCCCTAATCCAAGTTCGTAAAAATCAACAGCCGCGTCCTGGCGCGTGCGAGACTCTGTCTTATTCACGACCAGCAGCGATTCAACACCGCTGCGGCGTACGAGATCGGCGACCTCGTGATCGCCCGCTGTCACGCCAATTTCGCCATCGACCAGGAAAAGAAGCAAATCCGCCTCTTCGATGGCGAAGAGCGCCTGACGCTGGGTCGATTCCGAAATTTCAAGCGATGTGGAAGAAGCGATCTCCCGCTCATCCTGAAGGCCGCCGGTATCGATTACGTCGAACGGCACGCCGTTCCAGTCGGCCTCGGCATACATCCGATCGCGCGTGGTACCGGCGATATCCTCAACGATGGCGCGGCGTTCACCGATGATGCGGTTGAATAAGGTTGACTTCCCGACATTCGGGCGCCCGACGATGGCGACGAGCGGCTTACGCATGGTGATGTGCCTTTCCGTAGCTCATGGCACGCTCGGCCCAAAGCGTTCGCAGCCGCGGGGGCGAGTTCTGAGCGTCACAATGATCGAGCGGGCACGCGGCCCGCTCCGATCTCCAGCTCAATTGTTCCGCATTCGCGACGCCAGCACCAGTTTGAACGGTTAATGCCCGCTTTGCTCGGCCGCGAAGGTGGTGTACTTCTCGGAATCCATGAGATTGTTGACCTCGGATGGATCGCTCAGGCGTATCTTGACGAGCCACGCTTTGTCGTACGGCGACGAGTTCACCAGCTCAGGCGAATCGACCACGTCCTGATTCGTCTCGAGCACTTCACCGCTGAGCGCTGTGTAAATGTCCGAGGCCGCCTTCACCGACTCGATGACTCCGAGCGGCTCGCCCTGAGTGATCGTCGTTCCTGGTTCGGGCAGTTCGAGATACGTGATGTCGCCCAGCTCGTTCTGCGCGAAATCGCTGACGCCGAGCGTCGCCACATCGCCGTTGACCTTGGCCCACTCGTGGCTCTTGGTGAAATAGAGTCCGGCTGGAATCTCGGTCATGCTGTTCCCTCCTCTTTACCCGTAAATACGATCTTATTCAGCTCGCTTATAGAACGGCGTACGGATTTGCTCCGCACCAACCGCCTTGCCCCGAATCATAATCTGCAACGGTTTGCCAACACCGGCGTACGATTTGTCGATCAATGCCAGCCCAATGTTTTGACCGAGTGTCGGTGACGACGTGCCGCTCGTGACGAAGCCGACCGTCTTGCCGTCGACCTGCACATCGTAGTGTGAACGCGGCACTCCGCCGCGCTCGACCATCTTGAAGCCGACCAACCGTCGCGTGATGCCCTCAGTTTTCTGTTTGACCAACGCATCGCGCCCGATGAAATCGCCCTTATCCAGCTTCACCGCCCACGAGAGCCCGACTTCGAGCGGTGTGATCTCCTCAGAGAGCTCATTGCCGTAGAGCGCCATCTTTGCTTCGAGTCGCAGTGTATCTCGCGCGCCGAGCCCGATCGGCCGTAAACCGTCGGCTTGACCGACCTCGAGAACCTTGTCCCAGAGCGTCTGCACCTGTTCGATTGGGCAGTAGACCTCGAAGCCGTCCTCGCCGGTATAACCGGTACGCGCGACCATGCATGGCACCTGATCGACCGTCGTCTCGATCGCACTGAAATACTCAACCTGCGACAGATCAGCCTCGGTGATGCGCTGCAGGATCGCTTCGGCGAGCGGACCCTGGATGGCGAACATGCCGGTAACCGGGCTGACATCCTCGACGCTGACCTCGAAATCCGATCGCTCGGCGGCCTTCTGCTGCATCCAGGCGATGTCGCGCTCGGCATTGGAGGCGTTGACGACGACAAAGAAGCCGTCACCAGCGGGCCGACGGTAGACGATGATGTCGTCGATCGGGCAACCGGTCGGAAGGAGCAACATCGCGTATTGCGCCTGGCCCGGATTGAGGGTGGATACGTCGTTGGTGGTCACATACTGGAGAAACGCAAGCGCATCCTTGCCACGAACATCAACCTGACCCATGTGGCCGAGGTCGAAGAGTCCCGCTTTCGTCCGCACCGTGTTGTGTTCGTCGATGATCCCGGTAAACTGCACGGGCATATACCACCCGGCAAAATCGACCATCCGCCCACCCAACTCCTCGTGGCGAGCGGCGAGCGGGGTCTGCTTGGGTTCAGGCACGCGCGAGTCTCCTTCCAAAAGTCACAATCAAACCGACCGATTGTAGAGACCGGCCGGTTCGTTCGTCAACCATAGTGATGGGCAGAATGCGCTACACACGCTCCAGCGAGAGCTTATCCATCTCCATCTGGACCGGCAGCGGATAGCGACCGGTCAGGCAGGCGGTGCAAAAGCGGTTGCTCGGCAGATCGATCGCTCGGATCAACCCGTCCAGACTGAGATACTTGATCGAATCGACACCGATAATCTCGCCGACCTCGTCGGCGGACTTGTACGCAGCGATCAGATCGTCACGCCGCGCCATATCAACCCCGAAGTAGCACGGCCACATGATCGGCGGCGCATGCACGCGCATGTGCACTTCGCGCGCGCCATTCTGGCGCAACAGTTCCACGATCGGTTTGCTGGTGGTGCCGCGTACGATCGTGTCGTCGACGAGTACGACGCGCTTGCCTTCCAGCACTTCCGGCAAGGCATTGAATTTGAGCTTGACGCCTTGCTCGCGGAGTCGTTGGTCCGGCTGGATGAACGTCCGGCCAATGTAACGATTCTTGATGAGCCCTTCAGCATACGGCAAGCCGGACGCCTGGGAATAGCCGATCGCGGCCGGGACCGCTGAATCGGGCATCGGCACGACGATATCGGCGTCGATTGGATCTTCTTTCCAGAGTTCGGCGCCCATTCGCTGCCGGGCCAGATGCAGGCGCCGTCCCATCAACTGGCTGTCGGGACGGGCAAAGTAAATAAACTCGAAAATGCACGTCGCCTGGTCGCCGTCCCAGTCGATCATCGGATAGCTGTGGATGCCCTCGTCGTCGACAACGACGATTTCACCCGGTTCGACGTCGCGCACGAAGGTCGCGCCAATCGTCGCGAGCGCACACGTCTCGGAGGCGAAGACCCAGCCGTGGTCGATTCGCCCAATACAGAGCGGCCGAATACCTTTGGGATCCCGGACACCGACCAGCGAATCCTCTGTCAGGATGGCGAGGCTATACGCACCGACGAAGCGAGACATCGCTCGCCGCACGCGCGCCGCGATGTTCGGACCATGACTCTTTCCGATCGCCCAGGTCAGCGCTTCGGTATCGGTCGTGCTTTCGAACTGCACACCGTGATCGGCCAGGTCCCGGCGGAGAATTGCGCTGTTGACGAGGTTTCCGTTGTGGGCAACCGCGATGTCTCCGAAGTCGCCATGGACCAGAAATGGACCGGCATTTTTCGCCATGCTGGAGCCGGTCGTCGAATAGCGCGTGTGCCCGATCGCGATATGGCCGGTGAGGCGAGAGAGGTCGTCTTCGGAAAACGCGGTGTTTACCAACCCCATGCGCGTGTGAATGCGCATCTTCTGGCCGTCGGCGGTGGCGATGCCGGCACTTTCCTGGCCGCGATGTTGCAGCGAATAGAGACCAAAGTACGTCAGTCGCGCAACATCCTCGGCAGGCGCATAGACTCCGAAGACGCCACACTCCTCACGGGGTTCGTCGAACGGCATCAGCGCTGCCCTTCCGAAATCAATTCGTTTCCAAAACCAAGTCTACCACGGGCCGCACGTTCACCGACCGACCGCGACCCACTATTCCAGCGCTTTGGTCCAGGCATCTTTGATCTCGGTGAGGGAGATTTCCAAAATTGGCGAAAGCACAAATGCTTCGCCCTTGGTGGTGCCAAGCTTCAGGCATGAAACGCCAAGCTCGTTACAGAGCGCTTCAAGTTCATACTCCCGGCCTGCTTCCGCCTGTACGACGACACGGGAGCTTGCCTCGCCGAAGAGCGTCTGATCGTTTCGGTCAGCCGCTCGAACCAGCAATTCGCTGAACTCAAAGTTCCCGCCGACGCCCCCGCCGATGCACGACTCGGCCAGCGCCACCGCCAGCCCGCCCTCGGAGCAGTCGTGCGCCGCGCAGATAAGTCGCTGGCGAATCGCTCGCCGCGTCGCCTCCTGCACCGACCATTCGAGCTCGAGATCGAGTTCTGGTGGTGCACCGGCCGTGCGCCCATGTACTCGCGCCAGATATTCGCTACCGCCAAGCGTCGCGTCGAGCGAGCCGAGCAGATAGACGGTTCGCCCGTCGCGAAAGGCCGAGCCAGTATGAAGCGTCACATCGTCGAGCACCCCAACTGCCCCAACAACCGGCGTCGGCAAGATCGCCTCGGAACCGGACTGGTTGAAGAGGCTGACATTTCCGCTGATCACCGGCGCCTCGAACGAACGGCAGGCAGCCGCCATCCCCTCAACAGCTCGCTTGAGCTGGAAATAAATCTCCGGACGCTCCGGATTGCCGAAGTTGAGGCAGTTGGTTATCGCTACGATCTCGGCACCGACACAGGCAAGATTTCGGGCGGATTCCGCGACTGCATGCATGCCCCCGAGGTATGGGTCGAGGAAGCAGTAGCGCGGGTTGCAATCAGTCTTCATCGCCAAGCCGCGTCCGGTCCCTTTAATTCGCACTACACCAGCGTCGCCGTACGTCGGTCCGACAACCGTATTCGTCATGATCGTCGAATCGTATGTGCGAGTAACCGGCAGACGGCTCGCGATGTTGGGGGATGAAAGCAACGACAGCAAGGCATCCGCAGCGCTCAGGGTCTCGCCGCGACCGAGATCGGGCAGCGACAGCGGGTCGAACGAGCGCAACTCGACCGTGCGCGCCGATTCAATCCCTTCGCGCGTGTAGGTTGGACATTCGTCGGTCAGCAGCATCGCCGGAATCTCGGCTGCGATCTCGCCATTGTCGAGCACGCGGACGAGCCCATCGTCCGTCACACGACCGATCACATCCGAATGAAGGCTCCATCGATCGAAGACGACCCGAACCTCGTCAAGGCCATCTTGTGTTACGACGACGAGCATCCGCTCCTGGCTCTCGGAGAGCATGACGTCATAGGCGGACATGCCGGACTCGCGCCGCGATACGAGCGCGACATCGATCTCAATGCCGACATCGCCGCGACTGGCGCATTCGACCGCCGAACTCGTCAAGCCGGCTGCCCCGAGATCCTGCATCGCGACGACATGTTCGGTCTGCAAGACTTCGAGACACGCTTCCAACAGCAACTTTTCCAGAAACGGATTACCGACCTGCACCACGCCACGATGCGATTTCTCCGGATCGTCAACCGAAGCGAACGTGGCGCCGTGGATGCCGTCGCGACCGGTATCCGCGCCGACCAGCAGCACGAGGTTGCCAACGCCAGATGCCTTGGCGCGCATAAGCTCGTCGCGCTGCGCTACGCCGACGCACATCGCGTTCACCAGCGGATTGCCCGAGTACGCCGGATCGAAGAAGATGTCGCCGCCCAGATTCGGGATGCCGAGGCAGTTGCCGTATCCACCAATGCCGCCGACCACGCCGCCGAAGAGATAGCGATTGCGCGCCTCGGTCAATGGGCCAAAGCGGAGCGAATCGAGAATCGCCACCGGCCGGGCGCCCATCGTGAAGATGTCGCGTACGATGCCGCCGACCCCAGTCGCCGCGCCCTCGTACGGTTCGACCGCCGACGGGTGGTTGTGTGATTCGATCTTGAACACTGCGACGAGCCCGTCGCCAATATCGACGGCCCCGGCATTCTCACCCGGCCCCTGGGCT
>Ga0207707_10005289_pt1 | contig 11293 bp, 15 predicted proteins | sample KBSC83BmetaG_FD_184336 | JGI IMG/M metagenome (GOLD analysis project Ga0207707, IMG submission 184336) | Corn rhizosphere microbial communities from Kellogg Biological Station, Michigan, USA - KBS C8-3B metaG (SPAdes) (version 2) | ecosystem: Host-associated > Plants > Roots > Rhizosphere ... | reverse complement strand
GCAGCGCTACCGACAGCGTGAAAAGTATCACGTGTATCGGCAACGGTATCCGTTCATCCCGCCGCTCGAGGAACTTCCCGAGGTCGTTCTTCCTGAGCGCGGTCGCGAGTACCTCGGTGCGGTCCCAGATCCTGGGATACACATAGGCCACCGTGACGCCGAACAAGAATGCGATCGACCCAGCGCCACCGGCGGTGAGCGGAATCTCGTCTTCGTGCGGGGCATGAAAGCCGGTGCGGCGGAAGAGCAGGTACCACCCGAGTATGGCGAGTGCAGACATGACGAGCGGCTCGAAGGCGATCGCCAGAGCTGTCCACCATTCCGTGCCATCGCGAGTGTTGATGCGTTTCAGGCTTGTGCCAAGGATCATGAGGGTTTCTCCCAGTTAATTCCCATATATATTGACTCATAAAATATGATATGTCAAGCACCGCATGTACGCCGCCGCGCTGCGCGGCGGCGGTATACTGGGGGTATTAGCCCTCGCAGTTAAATCCTATGGACATACTCACGGTGAATTGGGCCGCAGTCGTCGTCGCATCTATTATCAATATGGTGCTCGGCATGCTCTGGTACGGTCCGTTCTTCGGCAAGGCATGGATGAAAATGACCGGCGTCTCCCGCGACGCGATGCAGAACAATCCGGCGGCCAAGAGCGCGATGTATCGCTCGATGGTAATAGCGTTCATCCTCGCGCTCGTGACGAACATCGTCCTCGCGCACCTTATCGTATTCAGCGTAGCGGCCGCTGGCATCGGCGGCGTCCAGGCTGGGGTATGGATCGCATTCTTCGTGTGGCTCGGCTTCGTGCTCCCGGCTCACTCGGGCGTGTACCTGTGGGAGAGTAAGCCCATCCAGCTCTGGGCCATCTACTCCGGCTACTACCTGGTGCTCCTCCTCATCAACGGCGCCCTCCTCGGCGCGTGGATGTAAGCGACTTCACAGTATAGAAATGAAGAAAGACCATGTCGCGTGCATGGTCTTTCATTAGAATGGGGGCCCAAAGGTACAGGTGCGTGTAGATTCTCCTTTCGCGACACAGAGAATCTACCCAGCCCTTAGTATAGCCTGTAATGGGCACCCCAAGAGTGTTAGCCCGTGAGTGCTGTGAGTTCAGACCGCTGTGCGTCTGTAAGCTGGGGGAGTTCGCCCGACTTTTGGTACGCATGCCAGATGGGTTCCCAGTCCTCGCGGAACACCTCAAAGATCATTTCATTGATGTGGTGGCCTTCGTGGAAGTGGTGCTGTCTGTATGTGCCCACATAGCGGTACCCGCATTTCATAAGGTGGCCGGCGCTCCGCGCATTGAAGATTTTCACTTCAGACGTCAGTTTGCGCACGCCCATCACCATGAATGCGTGATACAGGAGCATGAGCTTGGCCTCGGTACCGATGCCTTTGCCCCGCGCTCCGCGAGCGCCGATGATGGAACCCGTTTTGGCATTCCCATCGGGCCACGCGAGGCCGTGGATGCCGGTGTGGCCCACGTAGCGGTAGGACTTTTTCTTGCCGGCCGCGGTACGCTCGAGGATAGCGAACACTTCATCGGTGCCCTTGGATTTGTCCTTACCGCGCACCCATTCGATACCCTGTGCGAGAGAGTGGGGCGGCCTCTGGAGTGTGCCCTCTATTCCGATACGCCAGTTCAACCACGGCAAGAAGAGCGGTACATACTGCTCCTGCATCAGCGCGAGCGCTGTGCGGCTTTTACCTTCATACGCGATCACGTGCTTCATCTTCTATCCTTTCAATGAACAAGCTCTGCTCTGGAAACGAGAAAACCTCGGCTTCTGCAGAGCCGAGGTTTTTCTAAGTGGAGGTGGAGGAGGTGAGAAAAATCGCGGCTATGCGCAAGCAAAATTACCAAGGATAGTATCCTTAGACATTTCGCGCACGCATTTGCCGTGTTCTCTATGCATACCCACATCCTATCTCATTTCCCCGAGTTGTCAAGCCCGCATTCGCTGAACACTATCCATCCTCATCAACCACGCCCTCCTCGGCGCTTGGATGTAATTAGTTGACCGCTCCCGACATTACTTAGAATCAGTATCTACAGGTTGATCTACCTAAAGGGGAAAGGAAATAGCAGAAGCACCTTCGTAGAATCAATACCGCGCAGTGGCCCCACGCTCGATTCTTCAAGAATAATGTTTTGACTAAGCATCGTATCTTTATTTACAAGTAACATCCCACCCGTCAGCACATGGGTGTCTTTGTCAAAGGGAACGCCAATGAGTTCGTTACCCTCAGATCCTATGATTGCGATAGATGAGGGTTCTGAATTCTGTACCACTATAGGATAGTCAACCTGAGTCCTTGCACGGAAAAGACCGACTCCTGTTCCATAGAAAATTAATGTCATTGTTAGCAAGAGACAGAGTACAAGCTCGGGCCCCATTAGTTCTGCTGACCTAAGGGCTAGGCCTTGCTTAGACTCAGAACCCTTTTCTGAGTCGTCCTCAACCTCACTGTTAGTGCGTTTAACTACGGCCAATGCAGCGATGATAATGAAAGCAGAATTGAGCGCCAACCAAAACCAGAAGTAGTTTCTGTCGTAGGTGATTACTACTAAAGGTCCTAGAAAAGCCAAGAAGAACAAGAGCGGCGGTGCAAATCTTTGGACAACAGGATACTTTGTAAGCCAACCAGCACGAAATAGGTAGTCGGCAACCAGAAACCAGAATGCTATATATATGGCAATGAAAAACGCGGCTTCAAGTACACTCGGTACTCCAACTTCGATGAAGTATGTTGGAATATTAAAGTATGAAAGGTAAGCAAATTTAGTTGCATAGGCAGTTAAATATCCTATAAAAGTCAGTACCGCTAACAGAGTTGCTTCCGATAGACGGAACGGCCTTGGGAGTTTAAGTTGGGATTTATTGTAGCTCATACAGATCCGCTCTTCTCAATCTCAAATCTAAGCAAAGATGCCTGTTCGCCAGTATAGTAAGCTGCTATGACCGCCACTACCAACGAAAGCAGAGCAATTACGATTGGAGATATTTCCTTGGCTACATGCGCCCAATGTGTCCAGGAGATGAGATCCCAACCCTTCGCGGTAAGCTTTAAATTACCATCCTCCTTCCTTATGTAGCCCTTCTCAATGCAGCTCTCCAGATAGAATTCAAGTTTCCTGTAGTTCTCAACCTCCTTCCAGGTAATCGAACTATCAGTTGTAGCCCGAAGAAGAATGGGCTTTTTGAATTCGTTCAGAAATTCTTCTATGGGTGCACCATCTATTCGATATCGGTTCCTGCCATTTTTAGGGTCGAAGAGAAGTGTATGCAGCGTCTGAACTATTTTACGCTCTGATATTAAGAATTTCTCTGTTCCCATACGTTAGTCTCGTTTCTTACGGCGAGAAACCTTTGACCGTGTCGCCTTTCTTTCCGTATCCTTTCCGCGCTTCGTCTCAATTTCAATATTTTTGAGACGGTCAATTCGGTTGCGTAGCCCTGCGATTTCCTCTTTGTCCCTCGCAGCTATTCCTGCTTTCTCGAGAATAGAAAGGTCTCGCTCGAGACGCGCAACTTCCTTTTTGCGATGAGTATCTGACTGCATCACTGAGTCCACGGCAGTCTCGGTAAGGTCCTCAAGCACCTGCTTATTTTGAGGTCTTGATGCTGTTTTTTGAAACTCTGCCCTCGCCTTGTCTCTTGCATCGGAGGGACCCTGCATCTTCCAGATCAAGTAGCCGTTTATAAGCTCTCCTAAGTTAAACTTTGTATCTACCCTGGACTGAAACTGATCAGCTAGCCCAGATCCAAAACCCGAAACATAATCAGCTACGTGATATTTATCCCACAGATCAAACATTATCTGAGGGTCAATATATTGGAGGAATGAGACGAGGATTGGAGATTTACTCGTTATCTCTTTAACCGTTGTATAGCGTTGAATATTGAAATTCAAGCTACGGGCGTTACGCATTCGTACAGTGCGGTAAACGCTCTTACTTAGATCGTGAGAAATACCACGATCGTCCACTCTCACGTCGGTGATTTCAGAGGATCTGAACCCTCTCATGAGGGTGTCTAGTTCGTGAGAATACTTCGAATTGATCCTATCAAGCGTGCTCTTTATATCGTGATGTTTATTGAGGAAGCTTGAATACCTATGTTCGATCTCTTTTGTTCGTTGTACTGCTTCAACTAGCAAGAAGAATAGGTCAAACCTGAAAATTTCCTCGAGGCCAGCCGCATCTACCATACGACGGTATTCGCCGGCGTTGAGACGCCTCTTCATCGAATTGAAGTCTTCATTAAGCGCCCTGACCTTGGGTATCGCTTTATCGAATATTACTTCAAGCAACGATCCATTGCCTGACCTGGCAACAAGGAAAGGGAAGAGTATGTAAAAAAGCTGATCGTCCTTTGTAGAGTTTGCAACTGTGTCCTGGTAAAGGAAATTTACCACCTCATCCTTGAGGTTTGAGAAGCTCAAATTGCGGTCGCCTTTGTCTATCTCAGTAATCTTGACCTCTATAGTCTTCATCGCCATAACTATAGTACCAAGTACGAATTTGACAAATAGTCCTTTTTTATTTCATTATTTACGCACCTAAATCTGGTAGTAAGAGTCGCATGCAGACGGGGTATACTGGTGCCATGATAGGGAGGAGAAAGGCAAAGCAACAATAATGTCTCCCTCGGAGCGAGATAGAAACAAATTAGAACTCATGTGTGATATCCAAAAACTCACTGAAGCTTTAGTTAAGTTCCGGGATGCTCGGAATTGGAAGCAGTTCCATAATCCGAAGGACATGGCTATTTCGCTTTCGCTTGAGGCGGCGGAGGTTCTTGAGCACTTTCAATGGAAGAGCCCAGGAGAGATCGAAACTTATCTAAAGGAACAAAAGGGCGACGTGGCAGAGGAGCTTGCTGATGTACTCTATTGGGTACTCCTCATGAGCCACGATTTGAATGTTGATATAGGCGAAGCGTTCGAAAAAAAGATGGTGAAGAATGAGGCTAAGTATCCAATCGACAAGGCGAAGGGGAAGCACACTAAATATACCGATCTATAAATATGACAATTATTCTCGCTATCGCAGCAGGAATCGCTATCTACTACTTGATCAAAGTATCCAATCGAAGAAAAGCAGAGCGATTGAAAGCTAGGCGAGATGCGCTCATAGCGAAGTACGGGAGCGAAGATATAGCCGATAAGATTATCGCCAAAAAAATCTGGCAGGGCATGACGACGGAGCAGTTGGGAGAGTCGTGGGGTAAACCTCAAGATATCGATGATTCGGTTCTCAAGACCAAGACGAAGGCGACTTGGAAATACGGCCGCATAGCGAAGAATCGTTATAGCCAGAAGGTAATGATAGAAGACGGTCAGGTCGTAGGTTGGGAGAATAAATAAGCCGCAAACAATCGACCTGTTTCTCCAGAATATTTAGATGCAAATTATTGAATTGCCGCGGATGCGGCGGGGGACGAGGCAATACATACAGGCTGTGAAGGTGGCGAGGGCTCTGGCTACGGAGCGGGTGAAGCACTTCAATGCGCACTACGGCGTGCGGTATACGAGCATATCTATCAGGAAGCAGCGCACGCGGTGGGGGAGCGCGAGTACGCGCGGGACGCTGTCGTTCAACTACCGCATCGTGCACCTGCCGCCCGAGCTCGTGGACTACATCATCGTGCACGAGCTCTGCCACCTGACCGAGATGAACCACTCCCACAGGTTCTGGGCGCGGGTAGCAGAGACGATTCCCGACTGGAAGGAGCGGCGCAAGGCGCTGCGCCGCTACCGGTTCTAGCGGTATACTTTGCGTATGAAAATCGAATGGAATAAGGTCACGTGGTACTCGAAACTCTTGGCCGCTGTGCTCCTCGTCGTGACGTTCGCCATCGCGTTTAGCCTCGGCGCGAGGTATGAGGCGCTGCTTGGTTCGTGGGCCGATGTGAATCAGCACAATGATGGCGGTGAAGTCGTACCGACTCCTGCTGCCAAGGCTGGCCTCGGCGAGCACTGCGGTGGATTCATCCGCAATGCGCCCGAGTGTGGCGAGGGACTCCACTGCGAGCTTGCGCTGGCACACCCGGATACCGGAGGCGTCTGCGTAGCCGATGCCGCTTCAGGCGGCCAGGGAATCGCTCCGTACCAGTCTGGAGTCTCAGGCACGGTGACGCTCGGCCCGACCTGCCCCGTGATGAAGGATCCGCCAGACCCAGCGTGCGCTGATAAAGCGTACGCCACGACGATATCGGTATCGCGCGCCGGTTCCTCCGCCGTATTTGCGACCGGTGCATCGGATGCCGATGGGATTTTCCGCATAGCGCTTCCGCCAGGCGACTACACCGTGAGCGCCCACGGTGGTAGCCAATTGCCGCGCTGCAGTCCGGTCACAGCGACAGTAGGTGCTACCGGCTACACCGCTACAGACATATCCTGCGACACCGGCATCCGCTAATCCTTTCTGTGCCGGTAGGCACTCCACGCTGCCGGTTCTAGTGATAAAATTGAGACATGTCAGAAGGCAGAATCGAGCGAGCATCGACACCAATCGACCGAGGCACGATGGAGGGGAATATTGAGATGCCACAGGTGTTCCTCAGCATTACGCTGCGCGGGCTTGAGGCCGGGCTCTCGAGCGAGGACCCGAAGGCAGCATTCTCCACGCTCCTCGACCCCATCCCCGATGACGAGCGCCACGAAGCGCGCGTACGCAAAGCCGCTGCGCAGCATGCGGCGCACGACATAGGCAAGCCGCTTCGCCTCGACGCCGTCCGGCGAATCGAAGTCATCGGTCACCGCCGTATGCTCAATATGCTCTCGCGCACGCTCATACACGGTGAAGTCTTCCCGGTGACAAGTACACCTAACTTAGTCGGGCCCGACGAGGACTGGGCTACGCCGCTCGAGAAAGCGGCGCTGGAAGAGGTATTGGAACAACTGACGCCCGAGCATATCGATCTGCTCCGCCGTACTGTAGGAGTGACGAACGCAGTGCTCGACGAGCCCGAGGTCAAAGAACTCCTCAAAGAGCGCAAGGAATTATACCGGGGCTATAAACATGTGCCCAAATATGAACGCGGCGCGATACACGCGAAAAGCCAAGTGATTGCCACCGAGGTAGCACAGCGGATATTCAAGCAAGCCGCTCTTCTCGCACCGCACGAGTCAGAAGAAGAAATACTCATGACCAGTTCGTTCGTACAGGCACTCGGAGACAACTTCCTGCCGATCCTCCCATGACCTATTTGCAGAAGTACCGCGCATATCTGAGAGACAATCCGAAGGGCTACTGGTTCCGCCGCAAGTTGTACGGCTGGGGCTGGGTGCCGGCCACGTGGGAGGGCGCGCTCGTCACCATCGCCGCGGCGCTCGCCATCGGGTTCACCTTCGCCAATTTCAGCCTCAAGGTGCAGACGTGGAATGTAGCACAGCAAGACGTGACGGACTTCATCACGAACCTCCTGATCGCCGTCGTGGGGCTCGCACTCATCCTGTACTGGAAGGGGGAGCGCCCGCGCTGGCAGTGGGGCACGCCCAAGGATTGACTTTTCTCAATAATTAGGCTATATTTGAATACAGGAATTCGGCTCATTTGAGTCATCCGCACCGACTTGGTTCCAACCAAAAGAGGGAAATAAGACCATGGAACTGAACACTGCAATTGGCTTGGGATTCGACGACAGCCTCGCGAATTTCCTGGAAATCGCCTGCATCTGCGTATTTGTCGCAATCATCGGGATGTTGTTTTTCCTGAAGAGAAAAGGCTGACGGCAGGAAATTCGGGCAATAAAAACCGCGGCGCACCTATATGCGCGCCGCGGTTTTATCATTCCTATACTGAGACTATTTGCGCGCCTTCATCCGCACGGCGAAGTGGAAGCTCGCGTACGAGAGGTATGCGGCGAATGCCACGCCGACCCAAGAGAGCCAGAGCGGCACCACGAGGTCGCCCACGATGATATCCCAGCCGAACACGAGGCGTACGGCGTGCACCACGGCCACGACGAGGAAGATGAGACCCACGATGGTCACGAGCGTGCGCTCAGACGGCGAGTGAATCGGGCTCTTGATGTGCCAGCCGAAGTAGATGAGGATGGCCAAGAGCGCGACGTTGAACACGAGTGCGGGAACGACGCTGTCTGCGGTGAACGGCGTACCCGCGAGTATAACCGGGGTGAGGCCGACCGTGCTGAACCAGAGTACGAACGCGAGCTTCGCGGCGATTACGCCAGACAGGAATTTACAGACTTCTCGGAGTGTGTGGTGGGTCATGTGTGTAGTATGAAGCGCCCCGCGCCATTTACCAGCACCTTTCCACAGGTGCTAGGCGAGGAGCGCCTTTATCACGAGCGCGGTCTCTGCAGGGTCCTTCACTGCTTGGGTCTTGATACCGGTCTCTTTCACGACTTCGTCGTTCCCGCCCGGGAAGAGCGCGTCGCCCACGTAGAGCATGTCGCTTATGGGGATGTGGAGGTGTTCGGAAAGTTTACGTACGCCGAATGCTTTGTTGATGCCGTGCTTGGTGATGTCTATCGAGGACGCACCGGCGATTTTGATATCGTAATGGGGGAGGAGCGGGGTGAGCGCTGCGCGCATAGCCTGGCGCTTTTTCTTATCCGGGTCCCACGTGACTTTCTCGGCGAGCGGCGTGTTCTGCCCGAGGCCGGAGAGCGTCACCTGCGAGCGGCGGAACTCGATGCGGTCGCCGTAGGACGGGCTGTGCATGTCGATCATCCCCGTGCTCTCGGCTGCTTCCATGAGCGCGTCGCGGATCTTGAGCGCCTCGTCTTCTGAAAGCTTCTCCACGTATACCAGCGTCCACTCGCCGAGCGCGTATTCGTAGAGGGCGGAACCCGAGGTGGGCAGGAGGTAGAGGTTCGCGAACTCGGAATCGTTCGGCATCTGGTCGAGGAGCTGTTTCTTGAACTGTTCGAAGCTCCCCCCGCCCACGAATGCGACCTTCGCCTTGCGCAGGAGCGCGGTGAGGAGGATGGACATCTCCACCGAAAGCGGCTGCTTGCTCTCGGTGAGCGTGTCGTCGATATCGAAGCAGATTACTTGCGGCATCATGGCGTAAGGCTCGGGAGGAGTTTCTTGATGAGTGCTGAAAGTGAGACCGTGGCGACGCCGAGCGCGGTGTCGGCACCGCCGTAGTAGATGGCGAGGGTATCGCCGGTGAGCGTCATACCGTCGGAGAATACCACGTTCCCGATGACGCCGTCTTTTTCCCAGGTCTCCACCGGTTCGAGTATAGGGAGCACGGTGCGGGAGATGACATTGGTGCACGTCTCCGCATCAAGCAGCGCCGCGCCAAGCCGGTAGACCTTGTCGGCGCCGATGGCGTGGTAGATGAGGAGCCAGCCCTCGGGCACCCGGATGGGAGGAGCGGCCGTGCCCACTTTCTCGTGGTCCCACATGCCAGGGCGCGGGCCCATGAGTTCGATGCAGCGGTTCACCGGCCGGCTGAACGCGAGGTCGTCGAACACGTCCGCGCAGATGTTGGGGTCGATGCGATGGATGACCATATACTTCCCGCCGACCTTCCCGGGGACGAGGACCACGTCCTTATCGGTGACACCCTCGGGGGTAAGCAGCCGCGGCATCGCCCAGCGATCAAATTTGTGAGCGAGGAAATCAGCGACCGCAATCGAGCTCACCGCGCCCCTCGGAGCCTGCACGCCGTCGTACGCGGTGTAGGTGAGGTAGAGCGTGTCGCCAATATGCGTGAGCCGCGGGTCCTCGCAGCCGGAGTTACCGTTCGGGTCGCCCATTTTACCCTCGAAGTCTTCTCGCGGCACATACGCGGGTTCCGGCAGACGCTCCAAGACATTGAAGTCTTTGTCGATGCGCGCGTAGCCCATCACGGAGGTGTTGTCGTTACCCATCGCGCGGTAGAGGAGGTGGGTCTCGCCATTAAGTTCTACTGCAGCGGCGTTCAACACCGCGCGGGATTCCCATGCGTGGCTCGGGATCGGTTCGAGTATCGGATTCTTGGAGAAGCGCTTCACGAAGTCGAGCCGGTAGCGCTCGTCCATGGACTGCAGCAGGTCGGTGAGCGAGAGCGACGCCATCGCGCACACGGTGTCTGCCGCACCGTAGAAGAGGTCGAGCGTATCGCCGTGCACTACCGCTCCCGAGGGGAACACGATGTTCGCCACCGCGCCGTAGCGCTCGTAGGATTCTTTGGGCGACATGAACGAGCCCGGCGTGCGCATGAGAATTTTCTGCGGATCGTCCTTATCGAGGAGGAGCGCTTCTACGCCGAAGTAGCGGTTGTGCTCGTCGTAGTAATTGAGGATGTGTGAGTAAACCATCACCCAGCCCTGCTCGGTGAGAAACGGTGTCGCGCCCACTTCCACGTGCTCGCTGTCGGCGCGACGCAGTTCGGGGAGCGCGTGGTCGGCAAGCGTCTCGTGCCACTTGTTCCAGAATTCAGGATTCCAGAAATCCTCCACATTCTTCGCGCGTGCTATCGCGATAGTCGGGCGCGGGTATTCATCGGTGTAGTCAGTGTGGCAGGTGAGGAGCAGCACGGCGTCGCCACCCACGCGTTCGGGGAAGAGCGTCGCAGCTTTCGCATTGAACGGCGTTACTAAATGCTTTTCTGAAAGATTGGTGGGAGAAGTGCCGACGGCAGCGGCGACTTTGATATTGGAAGGGCCGAACGGGAATCCGCCGAGCGCGGTGTAGAACACGTACCACTTGCCCTCGAAGAATGTGGCGCGCGGATCCTCGCAGCCGAACGCTTCCCACGGGTGCTCGGGCATGATGACCTGCGTGCGGTCGCCGACGGCGCCCTCGTGGAGCGTGGCGTGGCCGATGGTGGAGAGTCCAGCGTAGGGCGTGAGAAGCACATCCGGCCGCGCCGTCGCGCGGTAGAAGAGGTGCGTGGTGTCGCCTGCGCGTACCGCAGAGGGATTGAACGCAGCGAGTGCTTCCCACGCGCGCCAGCGCACGGGCGAGATAATCGGGTTCTTAGAGAAGCGCGAGAGGTAGAACATGTACTAGGCGGATTGAGGCACGAGGCTCGACGCGCGTATAGGGAGCGCCGGTTTCTTCCGGCCCAGGAGGTCAGCCATGAACTGTTCGAGCGGAGCCGCCGCCGAGCACACGCGCATGTCGCCGCCGCCGTAGTACACGATCAGCATGCCGTCTTTCACCACCGCGCCCGTGGCGTATACGATGCCGGGCTTGCCGTCGTTCTCGTACGGCATATCGGGCTCGAGTATCGGGTACGGTGAGCGGGCGATGACCTTGGTCGGGTCGTTCTTGTCGAGGAGGAGCGCGCCTACTTTATATTTATGCGATTCGCGAGCGTCGT
>Ga0207707_10005288_pt1 | contig 11295 bp, 6 predicted proteins | sample KBSC83BmetaG_FD_184336 | JGI IMG/M metagenome (GOLD analysis project Ga0207707, IMG submission 184336) | Corn rhizosphere microbial communities from Kellogg Biological Station, Michigan, USA - KBS C8-3B metaG (SPAdes) (version 2) | ecosystem: Host-associated > Plants > Roots > Rhizosphere ... | reverse complement strand
ATAGGTCGGCATGCGTCCCACCTGGAACAGCTGGACCGCGGGCACGGACGCACCGGCGTAGCCAAGTCGCGTTTCGCGCGCCGTGAAGCCGGCAACGCGGAGGTCGACCTGATTCGTGGCACTGCCCGTGGCGCTCCAGGAAAGCTCGTAGAACGTATTCGGCTGCCTCACCGCGACGGTCGCAGTGGGATCGTCGACACCATTGATGTCGGCGTGCTCCGTGGCGAACGAGGAATAGCCGACGAGCGCGTCGACGCGCTGGCCGAGGGCAGGGAGCCATGTCAGCTTCCCCAGCACGCGGCCGTCGCGATGCGTCTCCTGCACCGGTTGAAAGTCACGTGGGGCGGCCGTCGTTAGGTCCGGCGATCGCAGATCGCGACCGATCAGTTGGCCAGCCACGAAATAGAAGAACCGGTCGCGAGCGATTGGCCCGAGGAGCTCACCACTGACCTCACGCCGGCTCGCCTCCTCGACTCCCTGCTCGTTGGCGTTGAAGTTCGTCGCCGTCAGACGGCTCGATTCGTAGTTCGTACGCAGCGCATAACGACGCTCGTTGCCGCCGGTCTTGGTGATGGCGTTGATGATTCCGCCCTGGAAGTTTCCGTTCTCGGCCCCGACGCCGAGTCCGCGAACGTCGACGGACTCGATCCAGTCCACACTCAGCGACAGAAAGTCCCCGCCGAGTCCTGGGTGGTTGATCGATACACCGTCCAGCTGATAGTCGTTGGAGACACCAGGCGCACCGCCCCAGAGCTGATTCGTGCGTGCGCCGGGCACGAAGGAGACGAGGCTCGACGCATCACGGGCGGTCGGCAAGAGCTGCGTATATTCGTGGCTCAGATGGATCGGCAGCTCGGTCGTCATCGCGTCGATCGACAGGGGTGACGCGAGCACCTCGATGGTCGACAGCCGACGCGGCGCTCTGGTCAATCGTACCTGCAGGCGCAGCGTTTGCCCGTCGGCGACACGGATTCCCGTCAGCTCCGCACCACGATATCCAAGCCGCCGCGCTGTGAGCGTGTAGACGCCAGGCGTGAGGCTGTCGAGTCGGAATGAGCCATCGGCGGTCGTGAGAGCCTCTCGCGCAACTCCGCGACCGCTGCGCACGAGGTGGACGGCCGCCTCGACGAGTGGACAGCCGTCAGCGCAAACGCCGGCAGCGAGCGAGTCGAGCTGCACGACCTTGCCGACAATTGCCCCCGACTGGCCATGCAGCGGCACGGCGGCGGCCGACAGGACCGCCGCCGCGAGCACACATTCACGCACTTGGATTCCCGGCCTTCTCGCTCAGCGGGATGATGAAGCACGTCGCGGGGCCGTACGAGTCCGTGAACACGGGGTACTTCCCTGTAGGAAAGAGGTTGATCCCCGCCTTGAGGTATCGGCGCAGATCGCCCAGACGCTGACCGGTGAGATAGAAGTCCCGCGCCCGCTGTGCGCGCAGCTCTGCCATCAGCTGATCGCCGCTCAGCGACACCGGCGCCTCACCGCCTACGGCCCGCCGCGCGTTCACGAAATCCAGCGTCGTCTGCACCGGACCGTCCAACTCGGCGATCACGTATCGCGCCTCGAGGCCCGTCGCCAGCTTGACGTCGCTCTCGACGCTGATGCGTGGCGCGCTGCCTGACGACACCCACTCGCTGTACATGTACGGCGTGAGCGGTGTGTAGATCGAGCCGCCGGTCAACCCGAGCTGCGTCGATGCGGGCTGCGGCACGCGGGGATCGTTGAGTCCGAGAAACGCCGGTGCCATTCCGAGCGACGCGCCGGACGCGTGCGTCAGACCATTCAGCGCATTGTTCTCGCGGACGGTGTTGCTCGAGTAGTACGCGAGCTTTTCGTAGCTCGCGGGCACCAGCACAGCGTAGGCGCGCGCCTTCGCGGCGTCGCCGAGCTTGAGCGCGGCGCGCGCACCGCCCACCTGCGCCATGTGAATGATGTCCTGCGCGGCGGCAACGTTGCTGCCGGTGGACGCTGCCGTCGCGACGGTGATCGCCTCGTCGAAACGAGACAGTGCGAGCTGCAGCAGCTCGGCGGACGTCTTGGGAGCGCTCAGGTTGACCGGTGCCTGGCAGAAGCCCTCGCCGAGCAGAGTGTACGCGTACCCGCCGTAGGCGAGCACGCGGGCCACGTCGAGGCTCGATGATGCTCCGCTCCCAAGCATCGTCTTCAGGCGAGCGGTGGCATCGTCGGCGGATTGGCGCGCGCGCTGGAGGTACTCGTACACGCCCGAGTTGGTGGTGTTGAGATCCGTGAAGTCGTGGAGCGAGAACTGGCGCACGTCCACGTTCGTGTGATCGGTGAACGCCTCGTCGGAAAGCACGGCGGACCACTGCGCATACTGGCCGTACGCGTACTGGAACTCTCCGATGGCGCCGTTGACGATGAGCTGCTGCAGGGCCGCGTCGGCGAGCTGTCCTTCCTGAATGGCGCCAGGGTTCTCGACGTCGAGGATGTTGTTGCATGCAACTGCACCGATGAGGAGCAGCGCGGCCAGTCCTGATCTTTTTGTATTAGTCATCAGAAGCCCACCGAGAGCGAGAGGGAATAGCGCCGCGTCATCGGCACGGTCCAACTGTCGTTGCGATTGAAGGTCGAGCTGCCGCCGTTGAAGTTGATCTCGGGGTCGGCGCCGCCGTATTTCGTCCACACCTTCAGGTTGTGTCCAGCGAGCATGAGCGTGGCGCGATCGGCGACGTGGCCGAGGAAGCGCCGCGGCAGGTCGTAGCTGAGCGACAGATCGCGGAACTTGATGAAGTCAGCCGGCTGCACGAAGAAGTAGTTCTCCGAAGCAAACATGCGCGCGAGCACTTCGTCGGGGTCGGCGGCGGGGTTCACCGTCTCCCACGACACACCGGCACGGTCGCGTCGCCAGTCCTTCACATTGAACTGATAGTTGCCGCCCTTGTAGTCGAAGAGGCTGTGCACCCGGAAGTTGCCGAAGACGATGAAGTCGTTCGAGAGGCCCATCTCGCGCGTGGGCACGGACGGTCCGCGGTAGACGCTCACCGGGTCGAGGATCGGCTGTCCGCTGGAGTTCTTCACGAGCTTACCGCTTGCATCGTACTGGACGCGCTGCGCCCAGAACGCCGCGAGCGGGTACCCCACCTGATAGCGCTGCACTGGCGCGTAGTCGCCGAAGATGATCGGGCCGCGCTCATCGCCAAACGAGACGAGCCGATTGCGGTTCGTCGCCAGCGTGAGCGAGCTCTCGATTGTCAGCGATCGGCCTCGAAGCGGCGTCGCTCCCAACACGATCTCGAGGCCGCTGTTGGAGATCGTGCCGAGGTTCTGCAGCTGCGTCCCGGCGAAACCGGTGGATGGCGGGACGTCGACCGGAAGCAGCGCGTCGTGCGTCGTCTTGTTGTAGTACGTCGCGTCAAGCGTTAGGCGCCTATCGAGCAATGCGCTCTCGAATCCGAGCTCGATCTCCGTGCCGCGCTCCGGTTTGAGGTTGGGATTGCCGACGGAGCCGTACCGCAGCGCGGACAGTGTGCCGCCGGCGGTCGTGACGACCGACGTGGTATACGATCGAATCGCGTCGAAGGGGCCGGGCGCATTCCCGGCCTGTCCCCACGCAAAGCGCAATCGCAGCTCATTCACCTTTGGCAGGTGGAAGAACGGCTCCTCGGAGAGGACGTACGACACCGATGCCTTCGGGTAGAAGACGCGGTGCAGGTCGGCACCGAACGCCGAGTTGTTGTCGACGCGGAGCGCAGCGGTGACGAAGAGGCGATCCCGCCACGCCCCCTGCTCCTGCACGTAGAAGCCGATCGACTTCTGCGTGGTGTCCTGCTCACGTCCGGTGGTGACGGCGGCTGAAGACACCGACCGGATGCCCGTCGAGCCGAGGTCCTGGCCGAAGGCGTCCGTGCGGTGGAACGCGTCCGACAGATACTGCACGCCGAACGAGGAATTCGAGACGAACGCCGGCGAGAACGCATGCGTGATCGTTCCGTCGTAGTTCAGCGTCAGGTTCTGGTTGAGCGGCCGTCCCTGCGCGATGAATCCCTTGGTGTTCACGAGGTCGAAGCTCGCGCGAGCGCTGAAGGGATCGAGGCCCGCTGACTGCGGCGGGAAGTACAACTCCGCCTGTCCGATGTTCATGTCGAGGCCGACGCGCACCTTGTTCGAGAACCAGGAGTACGGCCTGTAGTCGCCTGACGAGCCGAGAATGAAGCGATCGGACTGCGTCTGGTTGTCGTAGGTGTTGGCGACTTCGGGAAGAATCGTGAAGTAGTTGAGCCCCGCCGGAAAGGGATACTTCCGTCCGGGGATCGCCAGGTAGGAGCTGATGATGAGCCCGAAGGCGATGTTGTCGTTGAGCGGCAGCCGCACGTGGTTGCGACTGTAGCCGATGTTGGTGTTGAAGCTCAACTTGTTCGACGGCACGAAGGAGAAGTTGCCGCGCAACGAGCCCAGGTTGGCGTAGTTGTTGAGATTGACGCCCTCTTCCTTGTTCTGCTCACCCGAGACGAAGAAGGTGAAGCGATCGCCGCCGCCGCTCGCCGAGACGCTCATCTTGGACAGGTTTCCGTTGCGGAGCGCGTTAGGCTCCGACATCACGCGATGCGAGATGAGGTCGCCCACAGCGTGGCCGGTGAAGCCGGGATAGTTCGCGGGATCGGCGATGCGCGCGGCCGTTGCAACGGCATAGTTCACCGGTCGCATCGAGGCCGGCCACTCCGAGTAGCCCGACTCGAGACGGGCGTTCCACTGCGTCCGTCCCGCCAAGCCGCGCTTCGTGATGATCTGAATGACGCCGGACGCCGCTTCGGCGCCGTAGAGCGTCGCCGCCGCCGGCCCTTTGATGACTTCGATGGACTCGATGTCGTTCGGGTTGATCGCATCGAGCGACGAGGTGGTCTGGCCGAAGACCGTATAGTTGCCCTGATCGCGCGTCGTGACGCGTACGCCGTCCACGTAGATCGTCGGCGTGTTGCCGGCGTACAGCGAGCCCGCGCCGCGCAACCGATAGTTCGCTGACGTGCCCGCGGAGCCCGAGCCGGGAACGAGCGTCAATCCGGGTACCTTCGACTGCAGCACCTCGGTGACGTTGCTGACGGTGGTCTGCTGCACGACGTCGGAGACAGCCACCGAGGACACCGCATTGCCGATGGCGCGCCGCCGCGTGTCGCCCGCGGTTCCGGTGACGACGACGGCGTCGAGCGCCGTGGCGGCAGGCTCCAGTCCCACCGCGATGTCAGCCGTACCGCCATCGGTCACGGTGACGTTCACGCTGCCTGGTGCGTAGCCGAGACTGCGCACGCGAATCTCGTGCGTTCCGACGGGCACACTCGTCAGGCGGAAGCGTCCATCCGTGCCGACGCTCGTGCCCAGTGTGCTGCCGGCGACGGTGATTTGCGCGGTAGCCACGGGGGTACCCGTGTGCGCGTCGGTCACACGCCCGGTGACGGTGCCGGTTTGCGCGCCCGCGACGCGGGCAGAAGCGCCCAGGATCGCGGCGGACGCGAACGCGACGAGGGTCCATCGCTGGGATGTTGACAAGATGATCACGTTACTCTCCGCGTGAAGGGCGGCCGAACGACAGATCGACGACAACGGGGCGGTGATCAGATGCGGCGGGGACGACTGGAACGAATGCCGAGTCGACCTTAGCGTTAGGCGACATGAGCACGTAATCGATTCGCTCGCTAGGAGTGTCCGCTGGATAAGTGAAGCCCGGCCCGGCGGCCGTCAACCAGCCATCGTGCATTCGGGCGAAGAGCGGTTGGAGCTCCGGCGCCTCTGGCGATGCGTTCATGTCCCCGAGCAGCAGGGTGGGGGAATCGACGCCACCGATGCGCGCGAGCATCTCAGCGACCTGCGTCTGTCGCACTGATGGATCCTTGCGGTAGTCGAGGTGCGTCACGAACACGCGGACAGCGGTGCCGTGCACGTCGACCGTCGCCGCGAGAAGACCGGGCATGCGCATGGGCACGGGATTCTCCGCCTGCGTCGAGAGCCGGGTGAGCGTATCGTTCTCCCACGCCACGATCGGAAATCGGCTCAACACCGCGACACCGAACTCGCGCTTCGGTGCCGTGTCGCCGGTGCCCGGGAGCTCGTAGATGGGCGCGAAGCGCACGGCCATGCCGAGCGACTCGCCGAGCCGGCTGGCCTGATCGACGAAGCCGCTGCGGTCGGCCCAGTGCACGTCCACTTCCTCGAGGCCGACGATGTCGGGCGAGAAGGCGCGAATCGTCGCCGCGGTGCGATCGATGTCACCGTGGCCGGCGTGGATGTTGTACGTCATGACCCGGAGCGTCGTGCGCGGAGCGCTGGCTGCGGGTGATGGCGTCGCGTGCGGTGCGCTCGCGCAAGCGGCGAGGGCGATACAGGCGGCGAGCCGAAAGCGAGGACGCAAGGTTGGTGGCTGGCAGTGAGGAGCCTGACGCCCCGATCGTCCGATCAGAGCACCGGGCCCTCTAGCTGGCAGAGTCTGCCTCAAGGTCGAGGGGAGAACAAGGGCTGTCGCTGTTGCGCGCGGCGGAAAGGGCGCGCTAGAAGAGGCGCGCTAGAAACGGCGCGCTAGAAGAGGCGCGCTAGAAACGGCGCGCTAGAAGAGGCGCGCTAGAAACGGCGCGCTAGAAGAGGCGCGCTAGAAACGGCGCGCTAGAAACGGCGCGCTAGAAACGGCGCGCTAGAAACGGCGCGCTAGAAACAGCGCCCTGAGGAGGAGCGGGCGCGCTTCGCGCACCCGGTTCCCTGATGAAGTTGCCGTCCTGAGTCGCGAAGCGACGAAGGACCTACCCGAATTAGCGGAGATCCTTCGCTACGCTCAAGATGCAACCCATTAAGGAAATCGGGCGCGCTTCGCGCGCCCGCTTCCTTGTCAGTTTCGCCGTTTCTAGCGCGCCGTTTCTAGCGCGCCGTTTCTAGCGCGCCGTTTCTAGCGCGCCGTTCCTAGCGCGCTGTTTCTAGCGCGCCCTTTCCCCCGCGCCCTTCTCGCGCGCGGGAGGACTTGACGCCGAGCGCTGGAAGAACCATATATGGCACTCCCACATACAACGCGTCCCATGCTCACCGATGAGCTCAAGAAGGGTACGACCGCGTTTCTGATCCTCGCCGTCCTCGAGGCCGAGCGGCGTCACGGCTATGAGCTCAGCAAGCTCCTCGAGCAGCGGAGCAAGGGCGTCGTCCGCGTGCATGCCGCATCGCTCTATCCGCTCCTCTACCGCCTCGAGCAAGAGGGATTGATCGAGGGACAGTGGGTCGAGAAGGCCAACCAGCGGCGGCGTCGCTATTACCGCATAACCAGTGCGGGCAAGCGAGTGCTCCAGGCCCAGCGACGGGAATGGCTGGACTTCGCGCGCGCCGTCGCGCAGCTCGCGGGAGTCGAATATGCCTGATTGGCGAGAGGAGATCGCCCACCGGCTACGGGGGGCCCAGCTGGCTCCAGCCGACGAGGCAGCCATCGCCGAAGAGCTCCGGCAGCACCTCGACGACCGCTACGCCGAGCTTCGGGCCGGCGGCCAATCTGAGGAGGCCGCGAAGCGCTCCGCCTTGGACGAGTTGGGCGAGGACGAGCTCCGCGCGCAACTCTCGCTCGTTAGGCTCGGGGCGCGGGTGCCCGCGGTCGCCTGGGGCAGCGCCGAGACGACAAATCGTGGCGAGCGCCTCGGCGGCTTGTGGGGCGATCTTCGCATTGGCGCGCGACTGCTCAGACGCACCCCTGCCTTCACGACGATTGCCGCGCTCACGCTGGCCCTGGGCATCGGCGCCAACACCACAATCTTCACCGTCGTGAACGCGTTGTTGATCCGGCCGATGCCGGGGATCTCGCGGCCGGATCAACTGGTGCTCATCGGACGTACCCAAGGCGGCCAGGGCTTCGACACCTTCTCGTATCTCGACTATCTGGACTACCGCGACCATGCGACGCGGCTGAGCGGCATCGGCGCGTACTATGGTGCGCCTGCCCATCTCAGCACGGGCGGTGCGAGCGATCGGGTGCGAGCGGGCGTCGTCTCCGCCAACTATTTCCGTGTGCTCGGAGTCACCGCGGCGGCGGGACGCACGTTCCTGGCCGAGGACGACGGAGCGCCTAACGCGCATCCCGTCGTCGTACTCAGCTACGGACTCTGGCGGCGCCGCTTCGGTGGTGACTCGTCTGTCGTCGGCCGCCGTGTCACGATCAATGCGCACGCCTACACCGTCATCGGCGTTGCCGCCGAAGGATTCACGGGTCTCGAGCGAAATACGAGCTATGACCTCTTCGTGCCGCTCGCGATGACCGGTGCGCTACGCCCGGGGTTCGAGAGGGCCCTCGGTGCGCGCGACGCGGTCTGGCTCGAGCTGTTCGGCCGCCTTGCGCAGGGAACGACGGATGTCGCCGCCGAATCCGAGCTGCAGGGGATAGCCAGCCAGCTTGCGCGAGCGTACCCGGAGTCGAATGCCGAGCGGGGCGTCGCGGTGGTGGGCGGAATCGGCTTCGATCCCAGTTCGCGACGCGCCGTACAGAGCTTCGCGGGCATTCTCCTCGGCGTCGTCGCGGTCGTGCTGCTCATCGCATGCGCGAACGTGGCGAATCTGCTGCTCGCGCGCGGAGCTGCGCGCCGGCAGGAGTTCGCGGTGCGGGCTTCGCTGGGCGCCAGTCGGGCCAGACTCGTCAGGCAGCTGTTGGCCGAAGGCGTGCTCCTGTCGCTCATCGGTGGCGTGCTGGGGTTCGCGCTCGGTGTGGGCACGGCACGCTTGATCGTAAGGCTGCCTCTCTTTGCGAACTCACTGACGATTATCGATCCCGCGCCAGACGGACGCGTACTGTTCTTTACGGCCGTCGTCGCTATCGCGAGCGCGCTGATCTTCGGTGTGCCCTCTGCCTTTCGCGCGTCGCGTACCGAGCTGGTGACGTCGTTGAGGACCGGAACGCCCGGCGGTGGCGTACGGCGATCACTCTTTCGCAATGGGTTGCTCGTCAGCCAGCTCGCATTGTCGATCGTGCTGCTCGTCGCGGCGGGTTTGTTCCTGCGAACGCTCGGCGCGTTGTACGCGACGCCACCCGGCTTCGACACCGGCCACGTGTTGATCGCCACCGTCGACGTCGCACTGCAGGGCTACGATGAGCCGCGCGGCCGACGCTTCTACGATGAGCTCGAACAGCGCGCCGCGTCTCTTCCGGACGTCACGAATGCTGGCCTCGCCTACATGCTCCCGTTAGGCGGCGGCGGGTGGGACACGCGCATCTATCCCGCGGAGATCGCTCCAGCCAAGGAGGATCCTGGTCTCAAGACCGACATCAACGCCGTGAGCGCGAGCTACTTCAGCACGGTTCACGTGCCGATAGTTCGTGGCCGCGGATTCGCGAATACTGATCGACCTGGTACGCCGTCGGTGGCCGTCGTCAACGAAGTCATCGCCCGGCAGCTGTGGCCCGATCAGGATCCGATCGGGAAGCGCTTCCGTCTCGGTCGCGAGGGGGAAGTGTTGACGGTGATCGGCGTCGCGCAGACGGCGAAGTATCGCAGTCTCGTCGAATCGTCGCGTCCGTTCTTCTACCGGCCATTCGCGCAGGTCTATCAGACACCGATGACGCTGCACCTCTCCACGACAGGTGATCCGCGAGTACTCATCTCGGCCGTTCGTCAGCTCGTGCAATCACTGGACAAGGACTTGCCGGTCTACCGAATTCAAACGCTCGGCGATCGGCTCGCCGGATCGGTGAGCATGCAGCGCACCGCGGCGATCCTCGTCGCCTCCTATGGACTGCTCGCACTTCTTCTCGCCGCGATCGGTCTTTACGGCTCGATGACGTACGTCGTCGCGCGTCGCACTCGGGAGATTGGCATTCGCATGGCGCTGGGTGCGCGAACGGCGCTCGTCATGCGACAGGTGTTACGGGAGGCGCTCGTGCTCGCATTGCTGGGTGCGGCGCTCGGCATCATCGTCGCGATACCGAGCGCGCGGTTGCTGCGGAGTCAGCTCTTTGGTGTCGAACCTGGGGATCCGATGACCTTCGCCGCGGTCACGATAAGTCTGGTGGCCGTCGCCGTAGTCGCGGCGTTCTCACCGGCGTGGCGTGCGACGCGCGTCGATCCGGTCGTTGCGCTGCGAGCCGAATAGCGCCTTCTGTCGGTCGAGCTCGCGGCGGAATGCATTCTCGCGGTCGGCGACATAGCGCTGGTAACCGTCAGGATCGACGAACGCTTTTGTGTCGCCGGCCTGCAGGCGTGCGTATTTCGACTGGAGATCGAAGTAGCCGCCGTGCGCGCCGAGGAAGATGTCGACGGGGAGTGCGCGCAGGACCTCAAACGTGCGCTCGTAGTCGCTCGCGATCGCAGGATAGGCGGCGTTCCTAACGAGCCGGTAGCCGGGATTCACGTTCGGGCTGCCGACGATCACGACGTTGTACGTTCGCGTGCCGTCGGAGACCTTCATCGTCCACGTCGTGCAGCCCTTCGTGTGGCCCGGAGTCAGATGCGCGACGAGCGTTGCGTCGCCGAGGCGGACTTCGTTGCCGTCGTGAAGGATGCGGTCGACCTTCGCCGCCGGATAGCGCATCGCCGCATCGTTGCCATACTGAAAGTCGGTTCCGCCGCCTGATTCTACGACGGCTACGTCGCTGCCCATGGCCGCGTACGCCGCACCGGTGAGCTTCTTGATTGCGGCGCTGCCTGCGTCGTGGTCCCAATGCGCGTGGCTGATGAGCAGAATCTTGACGTCAGTGAACTTGAAACCGAGCTTCTCGACGCTGGCTCGGATCAATGGGACGCTGGCTTCGAGGCTGCTGTTGATGAGGATGTGCCCTTCCGGCGTCGCGACGAGATAGCTCGCCAGATCCTTGCTGCCGACGTAGTAGAGATTTCCCGCAATGCGAAAGGGCGGAAAGGGCGTCGTCCAGTCCCTGTTACTCTGTCCGTGGAGCGTCGCGGGAACGGCGATCATCGCGAGCATGGCGGGCGCGATGAGTCTTCTCAGCGCGGCGCTCACGGGATTGGAGGCGTACTGCTCAGGAACGCGTCGAGAAACACCCGCGCAAAGTCGGAGCTCGCGAGCTGGCCGGAACCGAGAGGGAAGGGTAGCGAGAGTCCCTCCGTGTTGGCCACCAAGATGAACGCCAGCCCGCGCGAAGGGATCTTCACGATGAGCGATGAATTCGCCGTCCAGTCGCCGTAGTGCCAGATGATTCGCTCGCCTTTGTATAGCGTCGAGAACCATCCGAGCCCGTAGGGGAAGTCGTTGCCGTTGGCGTCTCGCGTCGGTGTGAATGCCAGAGCTTTGGTCGCAGGCTTGAGCAACGCGTCGCGGTCGAGCGCCATGGAGAACGCGGCATAGTCGCTTGCTGTCGACATGAGG
>Ga0207707_10005286_pt1 | contig 11297 bp, 7 predicted proteins | sample KBSC83BmetaG_FD_184336 | JGI IMG/M metagenome (GOLD analysis project Ga0207707, IMG submission 184336) | Corn rhizosphere microbial communities from Kellogg Biological Station, Michigan, USA - KBS C8-3B metaG (SPAdes) (version 2) | ecosystem: Host-associated > Plants > Roots > Rhizosphere ... | reverse complement strand
ATAAGAGAAGTCATCAATCGAGCGTCCCTCAGGGGAACGAAAAGTCTCTGCTAGACTCTTTTTTCTACATCACCCAGAGGTTCCGCGCCATGCGCCGCGCCCTATTTGCCATTGTCCTCGTCATGATCTCCGTTGGGCTCGAAGCTCAGATTCTTGCAGCTCCACATGCCATCACCGATCCCAAGGAGATCGCCAGCAAACCTAACGCTCAAATCGAGCCGCGCAGCCTGACCATCGAAAAACTTTTCATGACGCGCCAGATCGGCGGCGCAACCTGGTCTCCGGATGGCAAGAGCCTCGCCTTCATCTCCAACATGAGCGGCCGTAATAATCTCTGGCTCGTGCCCGCCGATGGCGGATTTCCGGTGCAACTCACGGTTAGCGATCAGAGGCAAATCAACCCGGCGTGGTCGCCCGATGGCAAGTGGATCGCTTTCCAGTCGGACTTTGAGGGCGACGAGCAGTGGGACATATTCCTGGTTTCGCCGAAGAGCGGCAAAGTGGTGAACCTCACGCAGACGCGCGAGATTGCCGAGCAGAACCCCACCTGGTCGGCCGACGGACGTTATCTCGCATACGAAGTGAAAGCGAAAGGCTCGGCCGCTTATGAGATCGATGTCTATGACATGATCATGCGCGAGGTGAAGCACATCACCTCGAACACCCCGCAGGACAAAGGCAACTACAACCCCATCTGGTCCAAGGACGGAAAATACGTCGTCTACACCCAGGAGCAGGCGAAGGGCACCGACTCGAATGTCTTCCTGGCAGATCTGGGCACGGGACAAAGCGTGTTGTTGACTCCGCACGATGGCGAGCAGCTTTTCTCGGCCATCGACGTGTCGCCCGACGGGAAATCCGTCCTGCTCACCTCCAATGCATCGAACGGGTACGAAAACATGGGCATCCTGAGCCTCGCGACGAAGAAGAGCGAATGGCTCACCAAAGACAAATGGGAAATTAGGGCCCACAACTTCTCCCCCGACGGCAAACATCTGGTCTTCACTGCCAATGTGGATGGAAATGAAAACATCTACCTGCACGACCTCGCCACGGGAAAATCAACGCAGCTTGCCATTGCCACTGGCGTCAACGAGCCCGCGGGCGGCCACTCGGCCTTCAGCCCGGATGGTTCCCGCGTGCTCTACATCCACAACGGCCCAACGGCGCCGAGCGACCTCTGGATTTACGATCTCGCGAAAAATAGTTCCCGGCAGATCACCCATTCCCTGCTCGCGGGAATCCGTTCCGAAGAACTGGTCGAACCTTACCTGATTCATTACCCCAGCCGCGACGGCAAGTGGACCGTCTCCGCATTCCTGTACGTCCCGTTCAACATGGCCCGCAGTGGCAAGAACGCGGCTATTGTTTACATCCATGGCGGTCCGGCGTCGCAAACGATGAATTCGTTCAACCGCTTCATCCAATTTGCCGCCAATCAAGGCTACATGGTGCTCGCGCCTAACTACCGCGGCTCTACCGGATACGGCAAGGAATTCCAGCAGGCGAACCTCTTTGATATGGGAGGCGGCGATTTAGACGACGTTCTCGCCGGCGTGGACTGGATCAAGCAGACCGGCCATCTCGATCCCAAAAAGATCGCCGTGATGGGCGGCAGCTACGGAGGCTATCTGAGCATGATGGCTGTGACCAAGGCACCCGAAATCTGGGCCGCGGGCGTCCCCATCGTGCCCTTTGTCAATTGGTTCACCGAGATCGATAACGAAGATCCGGTTCTGCGTCAAGGCGATCTGGCCACCATGGGTAACCCGCAGAAAAATAAGGCGCTGTACGAAGACCGCTCCCCCATCAACTTCATCGACAGAATCACCGCTCCGCTGCTTTTACTAGCCGGCGGCCACGATCCCCGCTGCCCGAAATCTGAGACCCTGCAGGTCGTCGAGGCTATCAAAAAGCGTGGCGGTTCGGTCGACTACAAAATCTACGAGAACGAAGGGCATGGTTTCGCTCGCGTCGATAATCAGATTGACGCCTACAAGCGCATCGCTGATTTCCTGCTTGCCCGCGTGGTCCCGGCTGACTGCGGCTGTTCGGTCACCGAATAGCTGCGCTGTACAAGTGTTTTGCACGGGTTCTCCAACCTAGGGCGAATGGCCGATGCCCTTCTCATTTCTGCCGACGGTACTTTTTTGATGCGTCCCCCGGCCAACCTTCGCTAAACTTCGGGCACTGCAAGACGGTTTCACTTCCAGTAAGGCCCTTGAGCACCCGTGTCGGGCAAGGGAGGCCCAACGTAAGTCCAATTTTGAGGGGGTTTGATGTTGTTAATAAGAGCAGGGAGACTTCTATCCTCTGCCATCGTACTGCTGTGTTTCTCCGCAACAGTCTTTGCGCAGGTACCTTCAGCGCAGCACGTCGTGCTGGTAATCGATGAAAATTCAAGCTACAACGCGGTGATGGGGAATATGCCGTGGCTCGTCGGCAAAGGAAACGCTTACGGGTACGCCACTCACTACCAATCCGATAACGGTGGCTCACTTCTGGATTATCTCTGGCTGGCTTCGGGAAGTTGCGAGTCCAGCGTCAACTGCGCGCTTCCCGCGGGAACGCATAATTTCAATTGCAGCGGAAACTCTTGCTACTATCCCGGCACCACCAAGACCGACGCCATCACCGATAACAACATCTTCCGCGTGCTCAATAATGCGGGAATCTCATGGAAGGTTTACGCCCAGTCCTACGCTGCAGCGGGAGGCACCGTTACCACTCCGGACAATCATAATGGCACGTCGTACTATCGCCGCCATAACGGAGCCACCTGGTACAGCGATGTGATCAACAATGTGAACGGCTCGGCCGGCAAAGTGGTCGATCTCGCACAGCTCAACACTGATATCCAAGCTGGCAAATTGCCCCGCTTCTCGATCATCGTTCCCGACGGGAAGCACGATGCCCACGATGGCTCGCTCGCGGCCGCCGACCAGTTCCTCAGCAGCACGCTTTCACCCATTCTCAACCTGCCTGATTTCAAATCGGGCGGCACGGGACTGATCCTGGTGACATTCGATGAGTGCGGAGGCGGCACCAATGCGGGTTGCGGCGCCTCGGTTTACACCGCTCTCATCGGGCCGAAAGTGAAAGCGCACTATGTCTCGTCCCATGTTTACAAGCACGAGAACGCGCTCCGGACCATCCTCGACAGTCTGGGCGCGAAATCCTACCCAGGTGCCTCTGCGTATGCTGCCAATATGGCTGATTTCTTCGGAGCCAGCGTTGCCGCTAAACCGGTGGTGACCGTCGGTTCTCCAGGAGCCGGTGCCTCGGTAAGCTCACCGGTTCAGATTGATGCTTCGGCGTCCCCCAGTTCGGGCCATTCCATTACCGGATGGCACGTCTATGTCGATAGCGTGAACGTCTACAACGGGGGAGCAGTCAACTACATCACGCCGCAAGTCAAGATGAGCGCGGGATCGCATACGGTTGTAGTCCGCGCCTGGGATACATCAGGCGGCTACGGCGATCGGAGCTTGACGTTACAAGCTGCGACCGCCGTACCCACTCTGGCGGTGGCTACGCCGGTGAATAACGTCACGGTCGGCACGCCTGTGAACGTGCAGGCAGCGGCCTCGCCCACGCCGGGACATACGATCCAGTCCTGGCACGTACTGGTGGACGGCAAGAGTACGCTCACTGCGGGCGCGACCAACAAAGTCAACTTGCAGGTCCCCTTGTCCCAGGGGAAGCACACCGTCGCCGTTCAAGCGCATGACAGCTCCGGTTCCTATGCGCAGAAGACGCTCACCGTAACCGCAAGGGCGAAACCTGCAGTAACGATTTCCGCGCCCGGCTTCGCCTCCAACGTGAAGTCGCCCATGAACATTCATGCCTCGGCCGTCCCCACCTCGGGACATGCAATCGTGGGCTGGTGGGTGTACGTAGACAGCGTGGGCAGATTCAAAGCTGGAGCTGTAAATTCGATTGCACCCGCTATTACGGCATCGCTGGGCGTCCACACTGTCGTCGTTCGCGCCTGGGATTCATCCGGCGCTTATGGCGATCAGACATTCACCGTGGACGTCAGGCCGGTTGCAGTCAACATCACGAACCTTCTGAACGGCGCACAAGTGCCGTCGAGCGTGAATCTGGCGGCAACCGCATGGTCGTCGAACGCGATCGCCTCATGGACCGTGTACGTCGATTCCGGCATTGTTCACCGCCAGAACTACGGCAATACCCTCAACACCACTCTCAACCTGACTCCAGGCACGCACACCCTGACGGTTCGCTCGTGGAATAGCACGGGAGGCGTCGGCGAGCAGACGATCAAAGTGAGCGTCCCGTAAAAAGACAAGACTGGTTGAACCTTTGCCCCGCCCGGCGAAACATTTCGCAGGGCGGGTTTTATTTTGAGCGGGATTTCAGGCCCGCAGCTCAGTGGGTTACTGATTTTCTTTCTGGCCGGCTGTAAACACGGTCCAGGGCCCAGCCTTCATATCCCGCAGCAGCGGCTTTTGCCATGAATACTCCGGATGCCGCTCCAGAAAATCGGCGGCCAGGAAATCCTGGCCGCACGGATGCCCCGCCCGCGCCACAAAACTCATCTTCGCCGCCATGCCGCTGTCGGCCGCCTTACCCTGCACTGCGCCGCCGGGATTGTAATCATTCCATCCCCATTCCTTCACCCCTCGCGGCGATGCATCCACATGCCCGCAGAGTGACCGTTCATCCGCTTGTTCTTTCTTTTCGAAGCTGTCCACGTGGTCGGCCAAAAACTGTTGGGCCATGCTCACGTCGATCTTGCCTTTAGCTTCTTTCATCAGTCCTTCCCAACGTGCTCGCCGCGCATTCGGCGAAGAAGATGCGTCAGCCGGATCGAACGTAGTTTCCTCTTTGATCACTTTTGGATCGCGCGCGAAGTTCGAACTCACAAAATAGCCATCCTTGCTGCGCCACAGGGGAGTGTTCTTCAGCCCCAATTCAAGGTACGCAATCTCCCCCGTTTTGCGATCTCCAAGCAGCCAATCATTAGCGTATCCGCCATTATTCCCTTCCTTGATGATGCGCACGTAATCGTCGATGCTGTTGGCATACTGCATGGCCTTGCGCGAGCGCATGAACTCGGGCTTGCCCTTCGGATCCCAGCCTTCGAATTGCGTGATCGTGGTCTCGCTGATCATCATGCCCGCCGAATTAATTCCAAAATCGTCATCGCTGGTGATCACGCCCGGAAAGCCGTCCATCAAAATGCGATTCCCGTGCTGCGGCTGAATGTCGAAAATAATCACCCACCGGGCCCCCGCCAGATAGCTGGTCCAGTTGTTATGTGCGATCACAATCTGGTGATCCTTCGTCATGCTCCCGGTGGCAATGAACGCGCTGCAGTTCCCCGGCGCTTTCAACTTCGGATTCTTCGCAGTCTTCTGCTGCTTCGCCAGCCACGGCAGGTAATAATCGGGCACTTCCTCGAAGGCATTGAGCGCGACAATGTCCCAGACGTCGAGATTCACTCCCTTCGCCTTGACTCCATCGGCGATCCCCTGTAATTCCTGCTGATACTCGCGATCGATATGCGGCCAGAGCATCTGACGAGCGGTAGTCCGGAAGAACTCCCAATCCTTCCCCGACTGGTGCACGTCGAACAGCTTGATAGCTGCCAACGCGTCCTGGACCTCCGCCGCCAGCAGATAGCCATGCTGATACCCGACCTCGGAAGGCGAGCCCTCCAGGTGAACGTACGTCCACCCTCCCTGCTGAAACCGGTAAGCCTTCTGCACGCGAGCATCGGAAGAATCTCCAGCCAGCGCTCCGATCGTGAGAGCCACGAGCACTCCAGCCAGGCATGTAAGCTGTCCAATATTTGTCAACGTGAACCCCTCGTGTCTAAGTTGAACCCGCAACATTCTAGTCCAGCAGACATGCACTCATTCCCAAGACATTGAACTCTAAATGTCAGTCCTCTGCTCCGGATGCCGTGTCAAATACCAGCAAGGCTCGCAGCCCGCATGAGGAAATAACGCGTGGACACAGTTCTCGGCTGCCGGCGGATCGAAAATGAATTGCGTTTTCCCGTTCTTCTGCTTCACCGCGTAATAATGCGACACCACGACTGAGCTGTAAGCTTTCCCTCTGGCAACCCGGATCCGAAACACAACCGAATCCGCAGAGTACGCCATAACCACTGCCGAGATGGCGAACAGAAGCATCCCAAGCAGGATCCGCCGCACCCATCGCCGCAGGTCGTGAACGGTGAACGCCGGCACGAGGCCAGATTATAAGCCTCGCCTGTCAGATCAGGCCTGCGCCGTAAAACATTGACAATTTTGCCATGCCACAGGCAAACTACCGCATTCGCCGGGATTCGCCTCCGGCGACGAGCCATGGACGGGAATGCGGGCTTTTCTACCCTCCCTGGCCGTATACTCATCTCAACTTCATCCATGGCCATGACCGAGCAACGGGTCTCTTACACGATGGACTCCTCACTGGAGACAATTGACAGTGCCGAGGAGAAAGCCACGAAGATCGCCACCGAGCTCGGTTTTGGCGAAGATGAAGTCATGCAGATTTCCATGGCCGTCCGCGAAGGCGCCGTCAATGCCGTACTGCACGGCAACGCCTATGCCAAAGACAAAAAGGTGATTCTGGGCTTTGAGCGCACCGGCCAGGACTTCATCATCACCATTCGCGACCAGGGCCCGGGCATGGATCTCAGCAAGATCCCTAACCCGTTGGCCCCGGAAAATCTGCTCAAGACTTCCGGACGCGGAATTTTTCTTATGCGCTCGTTTATGGATGTGGTCGAAATTCGGCCCTCCTCTTCGGGCACCGAACTCAAATTGATCAAGCACGTCCACGGATCTACCGCGGGCGGCAAGGAGGCTTCCCAGTGACCATGAAGGTTGGTAGTCGACAAGTCGATGGCGTGACCATCGTAGACTGCAGCGGCCGCATCACGCTCGGCGAAGGCAGCGTCATCCTTCGCGACACCGTACGCGACCTGCTCGGCAAGGGCAACAAAAAGATCGTCTTGAATCTCAAGGATGTCAACTACATCGACAGCTCCGGCATCGGCGAACTGGTCAGCGCCTTCACCACCACCAAAAACCAGGGTGGCGAACTCAAGCTGCTCAACCTGACCAAGAAAGTCAACGACCTGCTGCAGATCACCAAGCTCTACACCGTCTTCGACGTAAAAGACGACGAAGCCTCAGCCGTCAAGTCCTTCAAGTAAACATGTCCTCGCAATTGGGCGCCCCACTTCTCGCTGGTGTCGCGAGAAGTGGGAATCTCACTTTCCCTTTCCGGAACTTACCGGTATTTTTTCTCCTGCGCATCACAGACACTGCAAGGGATCTTTCCTAAACTGGCCGCATGTTCGGCCAGAGCCATGTAGGGACTGCCGCCATCGGCTGTCGAGCCGGGCAAAGCCCGGCAGCACGCTGCACAGGTGCTGCGACCGGATGCGCTCTAATCGTGCTGGTAACTGTACTGCTTGTGCGTCCGCTCGCAGCCGCCGACTGCCTCTCCATCCACGACGTCGCGCAGCACATAGGCGAAACTAAATGCGTCAGCGGAAAAGTTTTGAAGGTGAAGGTAGGCAACAAAGGTGTTCACTTCCTGGATTTCTGTGAGGACGCAATGGCCTGCCCCTTCACCGTCGTAGTCTTCGCCGGTGATCTCAAAGATGTCGGCGACGTCCGCCTGCTCTCCGGACGCAACATCGAGATCCGCGGCGCCCTGAAAATGTACGATGGCCGCCCTGAGATCATCCTGAACCGCATCAGCCAGATCGAAGGCGGCGCCGCCATGATCCCTCCTCTGCCCAAAAACTACGATGTGGAGAATCGGGGCCGTTTTAGTGCCGGCCGCCTTTATCCCGGCAAGAAGCCGAAGAAAGCCAAACCGCAAAAGCCGAGCGCCACCGCTACCTACGGAACCGACGTCGAACGCGACGATTCGCAATAGCTTCCCGGCGCGCATCATTAGCCACGGATTCGCACGGATTTTCATTGATCAGAGTGAAAGAGGATGAATTGATCTGGGAAAATCCGCGCAAATCCGAGGCCTGATCCTACCTTTGCTCGCGCGTTCGCATCCAATCCTCCGACCTTATGAGCAGATTCACTCGCCGGGAACTACTGAAGCTCGGAAGTGCGGCAGCGCTAACCCAGTTGGGAGCTTTGGGCCTGCAGGGATGCGGCGGTATTTCCAAATTGATTCCGTCCTTGCCCACGGGTTGCGGCAAGATCACCGACATCGAGCATGTAGTAATTCTGACCCAGGAGAATCGCTCTTTCGACCACTATTTCGGAAGCTATCGGGGAGTGCGTGGTTTCTCCGATCAGAGCGCGGCCTTTCAGCAACCTGATTCAGCCAATACCACCGTTTCACCAGTCGGCAAGCTCCTGCCGTTTCACTTGGACACCTCGCAGGTGAACGCTGCCTGCACCCACGACATCAGCCACGACTGGGTGCCGCAACATCAGAGCTGGGACAACGGCAAGATGGACGGCTTCGTCAATTCGCGTCTGCCCATCAATGCCAATGACGCGCTGTTAACCATGGGCTACTACACCCGCGCTGATCTTCCGTACTACTACGCCCTGGCCGACGGATTCACGCTGTGCGACAACTATTTCTGCTCCGTCATGGGCCCAACCGATCCGAATCGTCTGTACGCAATGGCCGGCTCTCTCGATCCGGATGGGAAAAATGGCGGTCCGGTGTTGCAGACCATCGTCGCCAATCGATCCGCTATGTACGGGCGCTTGACGTATACGACGATGCCCGAGCAACTGCAAGCTCGCGGCATTTCATGGAAAGTGTACTCATCTCCGGATGTGGACATTCTTGGCGGGATCCTGTCAGATAACGTGCTCTCGTATTTTAAGAATTTCCAGGATTCCTCTTCGCCGTTGCATCAGAATGCATTTGGACCGCAGTTCCCGGTCGACTTTCTGGCCGATGTAGCTTCAGGCAATTTGCCGCAAGTATCCTGGCTGATCGGGTCCGTCGTGACCTCGGATCATCCGCCAGCGCCTTCTATTTTTGGGGAAAATATTCTGTCGCTGATCATCGCCGCCCTGAGCGCCAACCCAGTACTGTGGGCAAAGACGGTTCTGTTTGTGAACTACGACGAAAATGGCGGATTCTTCGACCATGTTCCACCAGTCACCGCGCCTCCCGGCACGCCCGGCGAATACGTCACTGCGCCCGCGTTTCCAGATCCCAGCGTCGCCGGCAATCCCGCCGTCAGCGGCCCCATTGGGCTCGGATTTCGCGTTCCCATGCTGATTATTTCGCCGTTCAGCCGCGGCGGGTTCGTCTCCTCAGACATGTTCGATCACACTTCGGTTTTGCGCTTCCTGGAGACTCGCTTCGGCACGGAGGTACCGAATCTGAGCGCCTGGCGGCGCGCCACCGTGGGAGACTTAACCTCTGCCTTCAACTTCAAGAGTCCGGACCACTCCATCCCGAGCTTGCCGTCAACCCTGCAGGTCGGTTCACAAGCCATTCAACAATGCACAAACAACCTGGCCGGATTCACGGACTTCACCTTGCCGGCCACGCAGAGCCAACCGACGCAGGAATCCGGCACCCCCACTCGCCCCAGCGGCCCGTGTTGAAAGCAGACGTGTAAGTGCCGCCATCGGCTGTCCAAGGTTTGAAACGGCAGCCGACGATCTCTCTCCCGTTCTCACACCATGCCCCGCCGCAGTTCTTCGAGAGGATACTTCGTCCCCCGCCACACGATCCCATCATTCCACAACGTCAGGATCATGGAGCGCAGCAGCGTGTAAATGAACAATGTCGTGCTCACCGGGTGCAGCAGCAGATAATAGGCCGGCACCGCCGATCGCCATGACATCCCAATGTAGATCAGCAGCATAGATAGGAGGGCAATCGCATACGGGACGCGCGCCCATCCGTGAGCCAGCCACAAACCAAGAAACGGTCCGTAATTCAAGAAAGCCAGCCCAAACGCCGAAATTAGCGTTCGCCACGATTGAAATGACAACACGGCGAAGAAATTCTTGGTGAGATTGTTGACCACGCCAAACGCCCCATGCGCCCAGCGGATCGAAATCAGGTCTCCACCAAACACATTCCTCTGCGCGAACCCCGCGTTCTTGACGACCTTGCCCAGTTTCATGTCGTCGAGCACTTCCATTCGTAGCGCCTGGTACGTGCCAACGGCCTCATACACGCGCCGCCGCACCAGGTTGAACGCGCCCACTCCCATGTGATCATCCGTACTCGGATCCGCCACCTTCCACGGCCGGTGCCCGAACATGAACATACTCTGGAAAAACGCGATCATCATGTACTCCCCCGGCCGCTTCATGATCATCCGCGGAAACAGGACCACATGATCTGCATGCTCGTGTTCTGCATAAGCCAGTGCCCGCCGCAGCGAATCCGGCTTGAATAGAACGTCGGCATCGGTGAACAGCAGCCACTCCCCCGAAGCTGTGTTGGCCGCAGTCCACATGGCGTGCGTCTTCCCCAGCCACCCGCCGGGCAATTCCGAATGCTGAATCACCCGCAACTCGGGAGAGATAGGAATGGGGTGCCCCACTTCTCCCTTCTTTTGCGAGAAGGGGGAATCGTGCATAATCCGCTCCATGATCTCGCCGGTCCGATCGGTCGACCGATCGTTCACCGCAATCACTTCATAATTGTCGTAATGCAGCGAAAGCAAACTCCGCAGGCACTGCTCCACGCTCTCTTCCTCGTTCCGCGCAGGAACGATGATCGAAACCCGAGGATTTCCGGAAGCCAAAACAGGATTGCGGTCCCATTCCGAACGCGAAACGTCGGCCACGCTCGGCATCCCCAGCGCAGCGTCCACGATGCGGGAAGCCCAGGCGAGCGCCAGAATCATTCCCGCAATCCAAAAGAAATAACTCATTTGTGGTTGGTATTAATGGACACCGATCTTCGCCTCGTCCATGCCCACCGCGGGCGCAAACTTCATCCCATAAAACAGTATGGCAGAAGAAATTCCCATCGCGATCACAGGCAGAATGAAGGCCACCGGCAGCGACTTCCGGTCCGCCACCCATCCCATCATCGTCGGCGAAGGCACATCCCCCAGAATGTGGATGATGAATATATTCACCGCGATCGCGGTAGCTCGAATATGCGCCCCCACCGAGTTGATGACCGCCGCGTTTAAAGGAGAGGTATTCAGAAGGAGAAAAAATGCGGCCAGGGCGATAGCGGGAATCATCAGCGGCCCTCGGGTAAACAGGGCCACGATCATGACCGGCACGCCCAGCAGCATGCTTGCCGCTGACACCAGGTAGTACGAACCCTTCATCCGCGGCAGCAAA
>Ga0207707_10005279_pt1 | contig 11305 bp, 6 predicted proteins | sample KBSC83BmetaG_FD_184336 | JGI IMG/M metagenome (GOLD analysis project Ga0207707, IMG submission 184336) | Corn rhizosphere microbial communities from Kellogg Biological Station, Michigan, USA - KBS C8-3B metaG (SPAdes) (version 2) | ecosystem: Host-associated > Plants > Roots > Rhizosphere ... | reverse complement strand
GTTCCCGGATATCCGCCAGTTCTCGAATGCGCTCGGCTGGACGCTGTCCGGCGGCCAATTGCAGATGGTGGCGGTCGCCCGCGGCCTGATGGCGAAGCCCCGTCTATTGCTGCTGGACGAGCCGTCACTCGGCCTTGCGCCCGTCATCGTGACGGCGGTGTTCCGCATCATCTCGGAAATCCGGCGCAACACCACGGTCTTGCTTGTCGAGCAGAATGCGCGCATGGGGCTATCGGTTGCCGACTACGGATATGTGCTGGATACCGGCCGTATCGTGCTGGGCGGCAAGCCCGATGAATTATGGGGCAATGAAGCCATCCGCGCCGCCTATCTCGGCGGTCACGCCAAAGCCAGCGCCTAGATCATCAACGAGTTACCCTCCATGGTTACCATCAAGGTCGAGAACCTCATCGATTTCGTGGCCGACGTTTTCAGCCGCGCGGACTCCTCGGCGGAAGAGGCGAGGCGGATCGCGACCTATCTCACGACCGCCAATCTCACCGGCCACGACAGCCACGGCGTGATCCGCGTTCCCGTCTATGTCCGCTGGCAGAAGACAGGCGCGGTGGTGCCGAACCAGACGCCGGAGATCGTGGTCGATACGCCCTCGCTTGCGGTGGTCGATGGCAAGTTCGGCTATGGCCAGACCGTCACGCCGATTGCGGTCAGGCTCGGCATCGAGAAGTGCAAGAAGGCGGGGCTGGCCGCCGTGGCGCTGCGTAATGCCGGCCATATCGGCCGCGTCGGCGACTGGGCCGAGATGGCTGCCGCCGAGGGCCTCGTGTCCGTGCATTTCGTCAATGCCGCGGGTTCCCTGCTGGTGGCGCCGTTCGGCGGCGTCGAAAAGCGATTGTCGACAGCGCCCTATTGCGTCGGCATCCCGCGCCAGGGGCAGGACCCGATCGTGCTCGATTTCGCAACCTCGATCGTGGCCGAAGGAAAGTGCCTGGTCGCAAGCCGCGGCGGCAAGAAGCTGCCGAAGGGTGCGCTGATCGACGCCGACGGCACCCTGAGCGAGGATCCGCATGTAATGTACGGAGCGTATACGCCCGACGGGCCGCGCGACCACACCCAGGGGACCGGCGCGATCCGCGCCTTCGGCGAGCACAAGGGCTCGGGGCTGGCCTTCATCTGCGAGCTGCTCGGCGGCGCCCTGACCGGGACGGGAGCTACCGCGCCGGACCGGCGCTTCGCCAACGGCATGCTGGCCTTTTATGTTGACCCCAAGGTGGTCGATACCGCCAATTACTTCGATGGCGAGATCGCCCGCTATACCGACTTCATCCGGGCAACCAAGCCGATTTCCGGCGTCGATCAGGTCCTGATCCCCGGCGACCCCGAGCGGAAGACCCGAGCCGAACGCACCGCGAACGGTGTGCCCTTGCCTGACGATACCTGGGCGGCGATAGTGAATACCGCGCGCGAGGTCGGCGTCAGCGAAGTCTCCATCCAGCGGGCGACCAGCTAGGTCAGCGCACCCCCCAAGAAAACGGCAAGAGGAAACGCGATCAATGCCAAATAAAGTCAAGCAAATCTGGGCCTCGGGCAAAGCGGTGGTGAACGCCTGGCTTGCGATCCCCTCCGGCTTTTCCGCCGAGATGATCGCGCAATGCGGCTTCGACGCCGTCACCGTGGACATGCAGCACGGTGTGCAGGATTACCTTTCCATGGTGCAGTGCTTCCAGTCGATGCACGGCCACCCGGTGACGCCGATGGTGCGCGTGCCCTGGAACGAGCCGGGCATCGTCGGCAAGGTGCTCGACGGCGGCGCCTATGGCGTGATCTGCCCGATGATCAACACCCCGCAGGAAGCCAGGAACCTCGTCGCCTATTCCAAATATCCGCCGATGGGCGTGCGCTCCAATGGCCCGATCCGCGCCGGCATGTACGGCAGCGCCGGCTCCTACCAGAAGACCGCCAACGACGACATCGTGCTGTTGCCGATGATGGAGACCAAGACCGCGGTCGAGAACATGGAAGCGATCCTCGATGTCCAGGGCATCGACGGCGTCTATATCGGCCCGTCCGATCTCGGCTTCTCCTACGGGCTCGAGCCGAAGCTCGACCGCAGCGAGCCGGAGATCCTGAAGATCTACGAGAAGATCATCAAGGAATGCGACAAGCGCAAGCTTAACCCCGGCATCCACTGCAGCGGCGCCGAAGGCGCGGTGCGCGCGATCAACATGGGCTTCAAGCTGGTGACGCTGTCGAACGAGGTCGGTCTGATGTCGACCTACGCCAAGATGCAGGTCAACGCGACCCGCAAGGATTCGGGTGGAAAAGCGTAGAGGCGAATGGCGAATAGGGAGTAGCGAATAGGGAGACTTTCTATTCGCCACTCGCTATTCGCCCCTTGAAGAGGAGATTTCAAATGGCTCCTACAGCCGTCATCCGCCTGCATCCTGACGACGGCGTGCTGATCGCGCGCTCCAGCCTGCCGCCCGGCATGGTGGTGGCGGAGGGCGTGACCACGGCCGAGCGGATTCCAGCGGGCCACAAGGTCGCGATCAAGCCGATCGCGAGCGGCGAGCCGATCATCCGCTACGGCCAGATCATCGGCTTTGCCACCCAAGCCATCTCGCCCGGCCAGCATGTGCATACGCAGAATTGCGGCATGGGCGATTTCGACAAGGACTATGCCTATGGCGTCGACGTCAAGCCGGTGCCGAATTTCGACTGGCCTGCGACCTTCGACGGAATCCGCCGGGGAGATGGCCGTGTCGCCACCCGCAATTATATCGGCATCCTCACCTCCGTGAACTGCAGCGCACATGTCGCGGGCCTCGTTGCCGATGTCTTCAAGAAGAACCCGTTCACCGGCGACAATCCGCTGGCCGATTTTCCGAACGTCGACGGCGTGGTAGCGCTGACCCACAAGACCGGCTGCGGCATGACCCAGGACGAGCCGCTGGCGCTGCTTCGCCGCACGCTCGGCGGTTTCGCGCGGCATGTGAATTTCTCGTCGGTGATCGTGCTGGGGCTGGGCTGCGAGGTGAACCAGATCGGCGGATTGATGGCCGAACAGAAACTTGCCGGACGTCTCCGCGCGATGGACATCCAGGAAGTCGGCGGCACCCGCAAGACGGTCGAAGCCGGCGTCGCCTTCGTCAAGGAAGCGCTGGCCGACGCGAATAAAGTGAAGCGCGAGCCCGTGCCGGCGAGCGAGCTGACGGTCGCGCTTCAGTGCGGCGGCTCCGACGGCTATTCCGGCGTCTCTGCCAATCCGGCGCTGGGCGCGGCGAGCGATCTGCTGGTGCGTCATGGCGGCACGGTGATCCTCTCCGAGACTCCCGAGACCTACGGCGCCGAGCATTTGCTCACGCGTCGCGCCGTCAGCCGCGAGGTCGGCGAGAAGCTGGTCGGCCTGATGCGCTGGTGGGAGGAATACACTCGGCGCGAAGGCGCGGAGATGAACGCCAATCCGAGTCCAGGCAACAAGGCCGGCGGGCTCACGACCATCCTCGAAAAGTCGCTCGGCGCGATGGCCAAGGCGGGCAGCACCAATCTCGTCGACGTGCTGCACTATGCCGAGCCCGTGACGAAAAAGGGTTTCGTGTTCATGGATACGCCCGGCTACGATCCCGTGGCGGCGACCGGGCAGGTGGCTGGCGGCGCCAATCTGGTCTGCTTCACCACCGGCCGCGGCAGCGTGTTCGGCTGCAAGCCCGCGCCCTCGATCAAGCTCGCGACCAACACGCCGATGTACAAGCGCATGGAAGACGACATGGACGTCAATTGCGGCACCATCCTCGATGGCGAGGAGAGCGTGCAGCAATGCGGCCAGCGCATCTTCGACCTGATGCTGAGAACCGCCTCGGGCCAGCCGACCAAGAGCGAGAGTTTTGACTTCGGCGGCGCCGAGTTCGCGCCCTGGGTGCTGGGCGCGACGATGTGAGAGGGCGAATGGCGAGTAGCGAATGGCGAATAGGGGTTCCATTCGCCATTCGCTACTCGCCATTCGCCTTCCCCATAGGCACCCCGTGCCCGTTGTTAGTGCTTGATCGGTTCCCCCGCCGGTGTTCTGCTCAAAAAGGGAGCCGGAGGTAGCCCGTCCGTGTCGATCTACGTCGCACTGCATCACGTCACGCATTACACATACGACCGCCCGATCGACCTCGGTCCCCAGACCATTCGCCTGCGCCCGGCGCCGCACGCGCGCACCCCGGTCCTCAGCTATTCGCTCAAGGTCGCGCCCGCCAATCATTTCGTGAACTGGCAGCAGGACCCGCAGGGCAACTGGCTTGCGCGCTACGTCTTTCCGGACAAGGCGACCGAGCTGAAGATCGAAGTCGACTTCACGGCGCAGATGACCGTGGTCAATCCGTTCGATTTCTTCGTCGAGCCCTACGCCAACTCGTTTCCGTTCCAGTATCCCGGCGATCTCAAGACCGAGCTTGCGCCTTATCTCGCAACGTCCGAGCCCGGTCCTTTGCTTGCCTCCTATCTGAAGGAGATTCCGCGCGAAGCGGATTCGACCGTCAACTTCCTGGTCGAGCTCAACGCGAACCTGCAGAAACAGATTCGCTACATTATCCGGATGGAGCCGGGCGTTCAGGCCCCGGAACAGACGCTTGCCGCCAGCGCCGGTTCCTGCCGCGACTCCGCCTGGCTGTTGATCCATATCCTGCGGCACCTGGGTCTCGCCGCCCGCTTCGTCTCCGGCTACCTGATCCAGCTTCGCCCGGACATCGATCCCGTCGAAGGCCCGCGCGAGGTCGAGAGCGACTTCACCGATCTCCACGCCTGGGCGGAGGTCTATCTGCCCGGGGCGGGATGGATTGGCTTCGACGTCACCTCGGGCATGCTGACCGGGGAGGGGCACATCCCCGTCGCCGCCACGCCGCATTACCGCTCGGCCGCGCCGATCTCGGGCACTGCGGGCGCGGCGAATGTCGACTTCGCCTTCGAGATGAACGTCAAGCGCATCCGCGAAGCGCCTCGAATTACGCGGCCTTTTTCCGACGAGGCCTGGACCAAGCTCGACCGGCTTGGTGAGCAGGTCGATGCCGATCTCAAGGCGCATGACGTGCGCCTCACCATGGGCGGCGAGCCCACCTTCGTCTCCGTCGACGACATGGAGTCGCCGGAATGGAATGTCGCCGCCGTCGGCCCGACCAAGCGCGCCCTCGCGGACGAACTGATCCGGCGCTTGCGCGCACGCTTTGCGCCCGGCGGCCTGCTGCATTACGGGCAGGGCAAATGGTATCCCGGCGAGAGCCTGCCGCGCTGGGCCTTCGGCCTCTACTGGCGCAAGGACGGCGTGCCGGTCTGGAAGAACTCCGATCTGATTGCGAAGATCGAGAACCCGAAGAGGGCCGACATCGCCGACGCGGAGCGCTTTGCCGACGCCACCGCCGCGAAGCTCGGCGTTGACAGGGAATTCGTGCTGCCGGCGTTCGAGGACCCCGGTCACTGGCTGCAGCGGGAGGCGTCGCTGCCGCCCAATGTCGATCCCGGCGATTCCAAGCTGGCCGATCCGGAAGAGCGCGCGCGGATGGCGCGCGTGTTCGACCAGGGCCTCAACACGCCGAAGGGCTTCGTGCTGCCGATCCAGCGCTGGAACGCGGCAGCACCGCGCTGGCGCAGCGAGCGCTGGCAACTCCGGCGCGGCAACCTGTTCCTGATGCCCGGCGACTCGCCCATGGGGCTGCGGTTGCCGATCTCCTCGCTGCCTTACATTCCGCCCGAGGAATATCCCTACATCGTCGAGCAGGACCCGCTGGCGCCGCGCGAAGAGTTGCCGGTGTTCGATCAGGCGGCGGCGTCTCCGGGCGCGCCGCCGCAGGCGGTTCAGGAACAGCACGCCCGCGGCAGCGGCGGCGTGCGCACGGCGATGTCGATCGAGATCCGCGACGGCGTGCTCTGCGCCTTCATGCCGCCGGTCGAGAAGCTCGACGATTATCTGGAGCTGGTCGCGGCCGTCGAAGCCACCGCCGAAGAGATGCAGATGCAGGTCCACGTGGAAGGCTATGCGCCGCCCTACGACCCCCGCATCGAGGTCATCAAGGTCACGCCCGACCCGGGCGTGATCGAGATCAACGTGCAGCCGGCCAAGAGCTGGCGCGAGGCGGTCGACATCACCCAGGGCCTCTATGAGGACGCCGCGAAGACCCGGCTCGGCGCCAACAAATTCCTGATCGACGGCCGGCATACCGGCACCGGCGGCGGCAACCATGTGGTCGTCGGCGGCGACACGCCAAAGGACTCGCCGTTCCTGCGCCGGCCGGACCTGCTCAAGAGCCTCGTGCTGTACTGGCAGCGGCATCCGTCGCTGTCCTACTTCTTCTCCGGCATGTTCATCGGCCCCACCAGCCAGGCGCCGCGGATCGACGAGGCGCGGCACGACGGCCTCTATGAGCTGGAGATCGCGCTCGGCCATGTGCCGCCGCCCGGCGGGGAGATTCCGCTGTGGCTGGTCGACCGGCTGTTCCGGCACATCCTCGTCGACATCACCGGCAACACCCACCGCGCCGAAATCTGCATCGACAAGCTGTTTTCGCCCGACAGCCCGACCGGCCGGCTCGGCCTCGTCGAATTCCGCGCGCTCGAAATGCCGCCGGACCCGCGGATGTCGCTGGCGCAGCAGCTTCTGGTCCGCGCGCTGATCGCAAAGCTCTGGCGCGAGCCGCAGGACGGCAAATTCGTGCGCTGGGGCACCGGGCTGCACGACCGCTTCATGCTGCCGCACTTCATCTGGGAAGATTTTCTCGATGTGCTGGATGAGCTGAAGCTCTCCGGCTACGCCTTCTCGCCGGAATGGTACCTGGCGCAACTCGAATTCCGCTTTCCTGCTTTCGGCCGCGTCCACCATGGCGGCGTGACCCTGGAACTGCGGCAGGCGCTCGAACCCTGGCATGTGCTGGGCGAGGAGGGTTCGGCTGGCGGGACGGTGCGCTATGTCGACAGCTCGCTGGAACGGCTGCAGGTCAAGGCCGAGGGCTTTGTCGAGGGCCGCCATGTCGTCACCTGCAACGGCCGCCGCCTGCCGATGACCGGAACGGGCCGCTCGGCCGAGGCGGTGGCGGGGGTCCGCTTCAAGGCCTGGCAGCCGGCCTCGGGCCTGCATCCGACCATCCCCGTCCACGCGCCGCTGACCTTCGATCTGATCGATACCTGGAACGGCCGGTCGCTGGGCGGCTGCGTCTATCACGTCGTCCATCCCGGCGGTCGCAATTATGAAACAAAGCCGGTCAATTCTTACGAGGCGGAGGCGCGTCGGCTCGCCCGGTTCCAGGATCACGGCCACACGCCCGGAAAAATCGATCCGCCGCGCGAGGAACGGTCGCTTGAATTTCCTCTCACTCTCGACTTGAGGACGCCGCTCCCGCATTGAACAATGGGTTTTTCGTGGGGAGAGTCGGGGATGGCGGAGACCGAGGCGGGCCAAGGGGCGGGACCGGGGAGCAAGGCCCGGCCGTCGCGCCGGGTGGCGCAGTGGGTGCGCGACTACGCCCGCCTGCCGGGCATCCCCGATGAATATATCGGCGAGGACGGGCCACGCCCGGTCTGGAGCCGCTTCTTCGAGGCCTTCGGCTCGCTCGCGCCGGCCGACATCGAGCGTCGTTTCGGCGCCGCCGATCGGCACCTGAAGGAGGCAGGCGTCACCTATCGCACGCCCGGCGAAAGCGCGGACCGGCACTGGGCGCTCTCCCATCTGCCGCTCCTGATCGGCGAATCCGACTGGCAGCAGCTTTCCACGGGCATCGCGCAGCGCGCGCACCTGCTCGAGCTCGTGCTGCGCGACCTCTATGGCGAGGGAAAGCTGGTCGCCGATGGTGCGATCCCCGCGGCGGCCATCGCCGGCAGCCACGAATATCTGCGCCAGATTTGCGGCATCAAGCCGCCGGGCAAGCGCTACCTCAGCTTCTATGCCGCCGATGTCGGCCGCGGGCCCGACGGGCGCTGGTGGGTGCTGGGCGACCGCACGCAGGCGCCTTCCGGGGCGGGCTATGCGCTGGAAAACCGCCTGGTGCTGTCGCGCGCCTTCGCCAGTCTCTACAAGTCGATGAATGTCGAGCGCGTCGCACCCTTCTTCGAGGCGTTCCGCGACGGCTTGCGCGGCTCGGCCGATCGCGACGAGCCGCGGATCGGGCTGCTGACGCCGGGCGCCTTCAGCGAGACCTATTTCGAGCACGCGACGCTGGCGCGCTATCTCGGCTTCCTCCTGGTCGAGGGCGACGACCTCGCCGTCTCCGGCGACCGCATCCATATCCGCACCGTCGCAGGGCTGAAGCGGCTCGACGTGCTGCTGCGCCGGGTCGATTCCAACTTCCTCGATCCGCTCGAGCTCGATGCCTCCTCGCATCTCGGCGTGCCCGGATTGATCGATGTGCTGCGCAAGGACGGCGTCGTCGTTGCCAACATGCCGGGCTCGGGCGTGCTGGAGGCGAGGGCGCTTCTGGGGTTCCTGCCGAGCCTTTGCCGGCGGCTGCTCGGCGAAACTCTGATGATGCCGCACATCGCGACCTGGTGGTGCGGTCAGAAGGCCGCGCGCGAGGAGGTGCTGTCGCGGCTCGACGAGTTCGCCATCGAGGGCGCCTATGGCCGCGGGGTTCCGGGCTTCGAGAGCAACGGCCCGGTGCTCGCCGGCGAATTGCCGCAGGCCGAACGCGACCGGCTGGTCGCCGCCATCAATGAGCGCGGCATCGACTTCGTCGGCCAGGAGCTGGTGCGGCTTTCCACCACCCCGGTATGGGACCAGGGCCGCATCGTGCCGCGGCCGTTTGTCCTCCGCGTGTTCGCTGCCGCCACATCCCATGGCTGGACCATCATGCCCGGCGGTTTCTGCCGGATCGCCGAGCAACTCGATGCAAGGGCGGTCTCGATGGGCGATGGTGCCCGCGCGGCCGATGTTTGGGTCGTCTCGGACAAGGCGGTGCCCGCCCACACGCTGCTGCCGGGCAGCGACACGGTGCGCATCCGCCGCATCGCCGGCGTCCTGCCGAGCAGAGCCGCCGACAACCTGTTCTGGCTCGGCCGCTATCTCGAGCGCGCCGAAGCCACCTTGCGGCTGGTGCGTGCGCTCGGCACCCAGCAGCGCGACGCCAAGGGCTCCTCCAGCCTGCAGCATGCGGCGGAGCGCATCCAGCGCATGCTGGTGACGTGGGGTGCGGTCACGCAAGTTTCGCGCACGCAGCCCGCCAAGGTCGCGGCCGAAGCGCTGCAATCGGATGAGCGCTTCGGCTCGTGCCTCTCGCTTGTCCGCGCCGCCCAGCGCACCGCGACATCCTTGCGCGAGCGGTTGTCCCCGGATGCCTGGCAGGTCATCACCGAGATGACGGCGCGGCTGGCCGAAGAGGTCGACGACGATGACGGCATCCTGAGCGCGGCGGAATTGACCCTGCAAGAGCTCGCGAGCTTCGCGGGCCTTGCCCAGGAGAACATGAACCGCGCCGCCGGCTGGCGCTTCCTGGAGATGGGCCGCCGCGCCGAGCGCGCCATCAACACCCTGCGCTTCGCCCGGCAATTCGCCTATGACGAGGCCACCGACGAAGACCTCGACGTGCTTCTCACGCTGGTCGACTGCCAGATCACCTACCGCTCGCGCTATCTGGTCGCGCCGTCGCTGGCGCCGGTCCGCGACCTCGCGGTGCTCGACCCCTATAATCCGCGCTCGGTCGCGTTCCAGGTGCAGGCGCTGAACGAACATATCGCAAGCCTGCCGGCGCTGCGCGAAAGCGGGCTGATCGAGCGCCCGCAGCGGCTGGCGGTCGGCGTGCAGTCGATGCTGACTGTCGCCGAAGCCAGCGAGCTCGGCACCAAGACAATGTTCGCGCTGGAGCAGGATCTGCTCAGCCTCGCCGACGCGATCGGCCTGCATTATTTCCCGCATGGCCCCAATGCCACCCGGCCCGAGAAGTTGACGGGGCTGGCGTGATCTACGACATCCGTCACGTCACCACCTACGCCTATGAAAGTCCGGTCAGTTTCGCCCGCTGCACGCTGCGGCTGGAGCCGCGGAGCGGCGACGGGCAGGAGCTGGTTTCGCACCACGTCGAGATCCGCCCCAAGCCGGCCGAGCGGACCTCGCGCCGCGACTTCTTCGGCACCTTTACCGAAAGCGTGGTGATCGAGGCATCGCACCGGAATTTGCGCATCGCTTCGCGCTCTCGCGTGACGGTCTCGCGCCGCGCGCCAGGCCGCACGGCGCCGAGCCCGGCCTGGGAGAGCGTGCGCGATGTTGCCTTCGCAGGGGCCAGCCTCGGGCCCACCTCGCCGGTGAGCTATGTGTTCGCAAGCTCGCTGGTGCCGGTGCTGTCGCCGGTCACGGCCTATGCGGCCGCGAGCTTTCCCGCCGGCATCGGCGTCCTGGTCGGCGCGGTCGACCTGATGCATCGCATCCGGCGCGAATTCAAATACGATCCGAAGGCCACCGTGATCTCGACGCCGCTTCGCGAAGTGTTCGAGAAGCGCCACGGCGTCTGCCAGGATTTCGCCCATGTGATGATCGCAGGGCTCCGCGGCCTCGGCCTGCCGGCCGCCTATGTCTCCGGCTATCTTCGCACCATCCCGCCGCCCGGCAAGGAGCGGCTGCAAGGCGCGGACGCCACCCACGCCTGGGTCTCGCTCTGGTGCGGCGAGGAGTTCGGGTGGATCGGCTTCGATCCCACCAACGATCTCCTGGTCGAGAACGATCACATCATCCTCGGCATCGGGCGCGATTTCGCCGATGTCTCGCCAGTCGACGGCATCATCGTCGGCTCGCGCAAGCAGAAGCTGGGCGTGGCGGTGGATGTCGTGGTCGTGGAGTAGGGGAAGCGGAGTAGGGCGGTCGTGCCCAAGCCTCCACCGTCGTCCCGGCGAAAGCCGGGACCCATTACCACCGAGTCGAATTGTGAGACGAGATTGAAGCCGCTTGTTCATTCAACAACAAGCGCAGGTGGTAATAGGTCCCGGATCGCGCTCGCTACGCTCGCTTGTCCGGGACGACACCGAGGTTGTTTTTCCTGATTCAATTTTCAAACGGCACACACTCGCTGTCATCGCCCGACTCGATCGGGCGATCCAGTATTCCAGAGACGCCCGTACTTGACCGAGACGCCTCTGGAATTCTGGATGCCCCGCTTTCGCGGCGCATGACAGCGTGGAGGATGTGAATCCGCATCCTCGCGGCACAATGCGCCCGAGCTTTGCGTTATCTTCGTCCCTCGAGATCAAGAGGGCGCAGGGAATGCCGGATGCCGAAACGCACCCGCAGCCTTGCGTGCAAGAATGGTAGAAAGCACGCACGCAAGTCACGACAGGTACGCCGAACATGCCGGCATTCCCTGCAATGGTTTACGGCTTATGGCGCGCTCTCCCCGGT
>Ga0207707_10005274_pt1 | contig 11320 bp, 9 predicted proteins | sample KBSC83BmetaG_FD_184336 | JGI IMG/M metagenome (GOLD analysis project Ga0207707, IMG submission 184336) | Corn rhizosphere microbial communities from Kellogg Biological Station, Michigan, USA - KBS C8-3B metaG (SPAdes) (version 2) | ecosystem: Host-associated > Plants > Roots > Rhizosphere ... | reverse complement strand
ACCCACCGAAGAGTCCACCTGAGCAAGCAACGTGGTGGGAACCTGCACATACGGGACACCGCGCTGATAGCAAGCGGCGGCAAAACCCGCCATGTCGCCGACGACACCCCCACCGAGCGCGACGACCGTGCAGTCGCGGCCAAAGCGGTTGGCAACCAGCACGTCCAGAATGCGCGCCACGGTCGCAAGCGTCTTGTGAGACTCCCCGTCGGGGAGAACCACCTCGACGACCCGCCGCCCCTGCAAGGCGTCCCGTAACGAAGCGGCATACAGGGGCGCCACGATCGTATTGCTCACGAGCAGGACGTCGCGGCCGGCAATCTGCGATCCGATCAGCTCAGGCTGCCTCAACAGCCCGTGTCCGATGAGAATCGGATAGCTGCGCTCGCCCAATTCGACTTTGAGAGTGTTCACGTACTCGCACCCGGTCGGAGGTATTGCCGGTGCCTTCCTGGCGACAGTATACGCGGCGTTATCGGGACACACGGGGCGGCCCCGAGGGGGCGGTGACGGCGGCGGCGAGCTTCTTGAGGATCTCCTCGGCCACGGCCCGAACCTTACGGCCATCCGTGGATACGGTGACGTCGGCAATCTCGCGATAGAGCGCCGCCCGCTCGCGCATGAGCTGTTCCAGCTTGGCGGCGGTATCCACGTTGGTCAGGAGGGGGCGGGTGCGTCCCTGCTTGACCCGGTCCGCCTGTTGGGCCACCGAGGTCTCCAGGTAAACGACGCAGCCCCGGTCGACGAGCCGGAGCCGGTTCTCCGGCAGGAGAATGGCGCCCCCGCCGGTGGCGAGGACGATATTGCGCAGCGCCGTCAGCGCCTCGATGGTCTCCTTCTCGCGCTGCCGGAAGCCTGCCTCGCCCTCCTTGTCGAAGATATAGGGGATATCGACCCCGGTCCGGCGCTCGATTTCCGTGTCGCTGTCGTAGAAGGCCAGGCCCAGAACGCGGCTCAGAAACTTGCCGACGGCGCTCTTGCCGGAGCCCATCGGACCGATCAGGAAGACGTTGTTTTTGCCCAGCATGCTCCCCGGGAGCATACCAAATGAGAGGACACCGGCCCCGCAAGCGGACCGGCGTCGAGAGGCAGGCGGCCGCGGCAGGACGCCGCGCAGCCTTCAGTTAGTAAACGTTCACGCCCTCGCGGACGATCTTCGGCGTCACGAAGATCAGCAACTCATCCTTGTTGTCCGTCTTCGTGCTCGATTTGAAGAGATGGCCCAGAACCGGAATGTCGCCCAGATAGGGCACCTTCGTGGTGTCGTTGCGATGCGTGACGACGAGAATGCCGCCCAGCACCACCGTCTGACCGTCGCTCACGAGCACGTTCGTCTGGATCGTGCGGGTGTCGATCGAGGGCACGTTGACGCCACCGGAGGTCACGACGACCTGACCGACGTTATCGCTCTTCACATCGAGCTTGAGGAAGATGCGATTGTCGGGCGTGATCTGGGGTGTGACCTTGAGGGACAGCACGGCCTTCTTGAAGTTGACGGTCGTGGCGCCGCTCGAAGCCGATTCCTGATACGGGATTTCCGTACCTTGCTCGATGGTGGCTTCCTTCTGGTTCTCCGTGATGACGCGCGGTGAGGAAATCACCTCGCCACGGTTCTCAGCCTGCGCGGCCGACAGCTCCAGATCGACCAGGTAGTCGGAGCCGAGTATGCCCAGCGCGATGCTGCCCGCGGGGCTCGGGACCGGCAGGTTCACGTTGTAACGGTTCGCCGCGGCCGGGATGCCAAACGTCGGCAGGGGCACGGGAGTCGTACCGGCGTTGATCGCGTTGTTGATCGCGTTCTGGCCGTTGATGAATGTGTTGGTCTGCGTGTCGGATCCGGCGGCCGTGCCGGTGGTGCTCACCAGCCCGTTGTTGCCGTTCTGCCAGTGTCCCGTGTAGCCCAGACGCACACCGAGCTGGCGGCTGAAGTCATCGGTCACGATCACGATGCGCGCTTCGATCTGCACCTGCCGTACCGGGATGTCGAGTGTCGCCACCAGCCGATGGATGTCCGCCAGACGATCCGCCGTGTCCTGCAGGAGCAGGGTGTTGGTGCGCTCATCGACAGTCACGCTGCCACGCGGGGAGAGCAGAGTGCCTCCCTGCGACTTGATCAGATTGGCCATGTCCGTGGCCTTGGCGTAGTTCACCTGCACGTAATCGGAACGCAGCGGCGAGAGCTCCTGGATGTCCTTCTTCGAAGCGAGATCGGCCTTTTCACGCGCCGCCAGCTCAGCCTGGGGAGCGACGATGATGACGTTATCCTGCTTGCGCTTGTCGAGCCCTCTCAAGCGCAGAACGATGTCCAGAGCCTGATCCCACGGCACGTGGCTCAGGCGCAGCGTCATGCTGCCGTTCACCGAGTCCGTGATCACGATGTTCTGGCCGCTGGCGTCCGCCAGAATCTGCAACACGGCGCGCGTCTCGATGTCCTGGAAATTCATATCGAGAGGCTCGCCGGTGTACACCGGCTTCTCTTCCTGGGCGACCGCGTTCTTGTGGGGCGGCTGCACTTCAACGACGTACTGGTCGTCGGCCTGATAGGCCAACTGCTCGTACTCGCCCGTGGCCGTGATCGCGATCCGCGCCCCGTTGCCGACGCGCGTCACATCGAAATCGGTGATGGGGGTGCCGAAGTCCGTTGCGTTGTAGCGGCGCATGTACTTCGCCGGCAGCTCCGCATCCGCGAAATCAACGACGATCTGGCTGCCAACCTGGTGCAGGTTGATGCGCATGTGGGGATCGCTGAGTTTGACGATCACGCGACCCGAACCATCCGTGCCTCGACGGAAGTCGATACCCTGAATGGAGCGCGGCGCGACCGGTCCAGCCCCGGCGGCGCGGTTCGTCGAGATTGGCGTGCTGCCGCCATTGCTCGCTGTCTGGTTCGCACCCAGCATCACAATGATGTTGTTACCGTCGACACGCGTGTCGTACGGAACGAGCTTGTCGAGGTTCAACACCAGACGCGTGCGGTCCTTTGCCGGAGCCGCGACGATCGAATCCAGCCCCGAGCTGTGCACGTCGATGCGGCGTGAGGGCAGGTCGAGCTCGGTGCCGGGCAGGTCCAGCGAAATACGCGCCGGATTGTCGATCGTGAACGACAGTGGCTGCGGCGCGGGGCCCGACAGACGCAGCGTCAACTGCATCTGCTGGCCGGGCAGCGGCTGCGTGTCGATCGCTTCCAGCTTCGGCGGGTTGGCCGGCTGTGCCTGGGGCGCGTCGGCGGCCAGTGCCGGGCTCAACAACCCGAACGCGGCGGCAAGGGGGAAAAAGAGTCGGACCAGCTTGTTCATAGGTGCATGCCTTGTCGGTCGTGCGTCGGCCACTCTCTTGATCTCGCTCATGGGTTCAGGCCTATCGCGGCGGTGCGTTCCATATATCCGCCGAGTCCGTCCGGAACGATCTCGGTGAGGCTGATCTTCGAGGGCACGATCTCGGTGATCTTGCCGTCCGCCTGACCCAGGTAGTTGCCGACGGAAACCCGGTGAACGAGGCCGTCCTTGGTCTGAACGAGACCGTACATCCGCTCGTTCAGCTTCAAGGTGCCCACCATCTTCAGGGTGTCCAGCGGGAACTGCTCCAGGAACTCGCGGTTGCGCTTCGAATCAGGACGCAGCGCCAGACTGCCCGCGCCGCCCGCGACGCTCGGTGAGAACGGCGAGCGCATTTCGGCCGCGGAATAAATGAACATCTCGTACGGCTTGACCTCGGGAAGCGGTTCCACACGGCCGCCCGGTTGCCGCTTCGTATCTTCGATGAAGCGCGTCAGTTCATCGTCAGCGCTCGAGCACGCTGCAAGCCCCGTAAGGAAGCAGCAGGCGAGTGCGCCGAGCTGAATCGCACGGCCGAGTCTCGCGCCCAAACGCGGCGTGCCGCGCCGGAAAGTGTCTGTTGTTTGCATGTTGACCGCCCGTAAGACCGCCAAGGACTTAGTGGCCGCCTCCGCGTTTTCCCTTGCTGCTGGCCTGAGCGAGCTCATCCTCATCGAGATACCGATAGGTCTTCGCCGTGAGCTCGAGTGTCAGCTGGTCGTAGGAGTTGTTCGTCTCAGGTTTGATGTCGATGTCATGCAGGGTGACGATGCGTGGCAGCGCCGCAATGCCGCTCACGAACTCACCGAACTGGTGGTAGCTGCCGGACAGCCGGATCTTGATGGGCTGCTCGGCGTAGAAGTCCTTGCGCTGCTCGGCCTGCGGCTGGAAGAGCTTCTCCTGCAGGCCCGCCGACAATCCGGTCTGCGAGATGTCCACCAGCAGGTTCGGCACCTCGGTCTTGCCGGGCAACTGCCGCAGCAACGCGCCGAAGGAGCGCTCGATGTCCTTGAGCTGCTGCTTGTAGACGTCCAGGTTGACGGCCTTGGAATGTTTGGTCACGAATTCGGAACGCAGCTTCTGCTCGTCATCCTGGCGGCGCTGCAGCTCCGGGCTCTGATCGCTCCAGACGATGAAGTACGCCAGCGCCACGGACAGCACCACGAAAGTGACGGCGACGACGCCGATGCGGATCGGCATCGGCCAGCGGCCGGGGTCGCGCGGATCGAGTGACCGCAGCTCCTCGAGGAGATTCATCAGCGCGCCCCCCTGCTGGCCACGACCTTGTTACCGGCACGCGGGCCCTTCTTCTTGCTGTCATCGACGGTGGTCACCTGCTCGGCGTCCATGACGAAGCTCGACCCGCCGCCCGCCTGGCCGGCCCTGCTCGTCTGGACCACCTCGAGCTCGGGGTTCTTGAGCCACTCGGAGGCATCGATGTTGCGCATGAATGAGGACACGCGCGTGCTCGACTGCGCGACCCCCTCGAATTTCAGCTTCTTATCGTGCTGGTGCACGCCGGTGAGATACACGCCGTCGGGCAGCTGCCGCACGATCTCGTCAAAGAGATGCACGATCTCGGGGCGGGAGCGCTGCAGCTTCTCGATGATCTCCATGCGCGCGACGAAGTTCTGCTTGGCGGTCTCGAGGTTGTTGATCTCCTCGATCTGCTTGTCGAGGCGCTTGATCTCCGCGCGCAGCATCTCGTTACGCCGCTCCTGCGCGTCGACCATCGAGCTCATCAGCATGTAGGCCGCGCCCGTGACCACGAGCGCAGCGGCAGTCGCGCCGCCCATGGCGACCATGAACGCGAGCTTGCGCTCCTTGCGTTGCTCTTCGCGCCAGGGAAGCAGGTTTATGCGAGGCATTAGTCGAAACTCCGCAGTGCGAGGCCGCAGGCAGTCAGCAGCGCCGTGGCGTCACGTTGCACGGCCTGCGCCTTGGCGCGTGAGGAGAGCTTCATCTGACCGAGCGGGTCGCCCTTCTCGGCGGAGATGCCGACCCGGCTGGAGATGACATCGGCAACGCCCGGGATGTTGGCGCAGCCGCCGCAGACCAGGATCTTCTCGGGCTGCTCGCGACCGGAGCCGGAGGCGAGATAGAACTGCAGCGAGCGGCTGACCTGCTGCGTCATGTCGTCGATGAAGGGATCGAGCACCTCGGACTGGTAGTTGCCCGGCAGGCCGCCTTCTTTCTTGGCGCGGCCGGCCTCCTCCATCGACAACCCGTAGGTGCGCATGATTTCCTCCGTGAGCTGCTGCCCGCCGAAGGCGAAGTCGCGCGTGTAGACGACCTTGAGGTTGCGCAACACGCTGAACGTCGTGCTGCTGGCGCCGAAGTCCACAACCGCGATGGAACGATCGATGCCCCCGTCTGGCATCTGGTGCGTCATCAGTTTGCAAGCGTTCTCGAGTGCGAACGCTTCGACGTCGACGATCTTCGCTGTCAGCCCGGCGGCTTTCACCGCAGCCTGGCGCTGCTCGACGTTTTCAGTACGCGTCGCCACGAGCAGCACGTCGTTGGTGTCAGGGTCCTTGTCCGAGGGGCCGAGGACTTCGAAGTCGTAACTGACTTCATCCATCGGGAAGGGGATGTACTGGTCCGCCTGCATTTCAACCTGCGCCTCGAGATCTCCCGAGCGCAGCGCACGCGGCATCTGAATCACCTTCGTAATGGCCGCATCGCCGCTGATGGCGACTGCGACTTCGCCGCTCTTGGCGCCCGCGCGCTTGACCGCGCGCCGAATCGCCTCCCCGACTGCCTCCGCGTCCACGATCGCCTTCTCGTTGATCGCGTTCTGGGGCGTGGGCTCGGCGGCATACGCCTCGACCCGGTACTGCCCCCCCGCCATCGCCAGCTCGATGAGCTTGACCGACGAGGTCGTTATGTCCAAACCGATGAGCAGCCGGTGTTTGCGCTGGAATAGGAACATTTTTTATTTCCTTTTCAGACAGTTACGCCTGAAAGCGCCCGCCCCGGATGAAATCTGGCAGCACTATATAACAGCGCAATGTTAAATAGAACGAGACCCTCGGCGGGACCGTTCGGGAAACACCCACCCCGCCGGCTGCTTTGGGCGGTGAGGGGATAACGGGTCAACGAATCGCGCTGCGCCTTGTCCAAGCTACCTGGAGACGCCTACCAAGCCCGTGCGCGGATCTACGATGAGATGCCTGACGAGGAGCGGTTCGAACGTTCTTAAACCCGCGAAGCGGTCACATCCGGCATCGGAGGTGGACCACTTCCACTGCAGAGTAAGTTAACGTTCGTCCCGGCAACCCCGCTGTCATAGGCACGTGTGTCCCGTAGACCGGAGGCTTTGCGTCCCCACCTTTCGGTGAGTTTGCCCAAGAAGTACCGGGCTACTATGCATAGCGGCCAACGCGAGCGCAAGCAGAGAGAGTTGAATTCTGTGAAACGGAAGTACTTTCGGATCGGGGCACTGATGTTGGCCAGTGTGATGTTGGTCACACTTCTGGCGGGTTATGCCCTCGCGTGCAGCTTCGTCTACCTGGAGCCGTCGCTTCCGACCACGCAAGCCATGCGCAGCGTCGAGCTGGAGGTGCCCCTGCGCATCTACACGCGCAGCGGCGGGCTCATCGCGCAGATCGGCGAGCAACGGCGCATTCCGGTGACCTGGGCGCAGATTCCCGATGTGGTCAAACACGCGTTTCTCGCGGCGGAAGACGACCGGTTCTTCGAGCATCATGGCATCGACTACCTGGGTGTGGTCCGCGCCGTGCTCGTCGATCTGGTATCCGGAGAGAAGGCGCAGGGCGCCAGCACGATCACGCAGCAGGCCGCGCGCAACATGTTTCTGACACTGGACAAGACCGCGAAGCGCAAGCTGCAGGAAATGTTCGTCACGTACGAGATGGAGCACGAGTTCACCAAGCAGGAGATCTTCAGTCTCTATCTCAACAAGATCTTCTTCGGTCAGCGTGCGTACGGAGTGGCCGCGGCCGCCGAGGCCTTCTACGGCAAGCCGCTGAACGAGCTCACGGTCGGCGAAGCCGCCACCCTCGCGGGCGTGCCGAAGGCGCCGTCGAAATACAACCCCATCGCCAACCCACAGCTCGCCGCGGGCCGACGCTCTTACGTACTGCGACGCATGCGCGAGCTCAGGTACATCGACGCTGAGACGGCGGATGCCGCGAACAAGGAACCGGTTCAAGCGCGCCAGCACGCCCCGCTGAACGACGTCGAAGCTCCTTATATCGCCGAGATGGCGCGGCTGGAGGTCAGGCAGCGCTTCGGGGCCGCGGCCGAGAACTCAGGCTACAAAGTGTTCACCACGGTCGACACCCGCCTGCAGGCGGCGGCCAACCGCGCGGTGCGCATCGGCCTCATCGAGTACGACCGCCGCCATGGCTGGCGCGGCCCGGTCGGCCATATCGAAATTGCCTCGGGGGCCAACGAGGCGCGTCTGGAAGAACTCGTCAGCGAATACTCGAGCGTCGGAGACCTGGTACCCGCTGTGGTTACGAACGTCGCCGAGAAAGGCGCGCGCGTCTATGTGCGCGCCCGGGGATCCGCACAGATCGACTGGGATGGCCTCTCATGGGCCCGCAAGGATCTGGGCAACGACACGCTGGGGCCTGCGCCGAAAGCGGCCTCCGAAGTCGTTTCCCGCGGGGACGTCGTTTACGTCGTTGCAGGAGGCGGGGTAGCGCAGCTCGCACAGGTGCCGGAAGCCCAGAGCGCTCTGGTGGCGCTGGACCCGCATGACGGGGCGATCTCGGCCCTGGTCGGGGGTTTCGACTACTTCACGAACAAATACAACCGCGCCACGCAGGCGAAACGTCTGCCGGGCTCCGGATTCAAGCCGTTCCTGTATTCCGCGGCGCTCGAGAGTGGGTTCACACCGGCAAGCGTGTTGTTGGACGCGCCGTACGTGATCGAGGGCGAGGGAATCGAAGAGTCCTGGCGGCCGAAGAATGACGGCGGGAAATTTCGCGGACCTACCCGGCTCAGGGAGGCGTTGGTTCATTCACGCAATCTCGTGTCGATCCGTCTGCTCAAGCAGCTCGGGACGCAGTACGCGATCGACTATGACACGCGCTTCGGCTTCGACAAGCGGGTGCTGCCTGACAACCTGACTCTTGCCCTGGGTACCGTGCCGGCGACGCCTCTGGAGCTGGCGACGGGCTATGCGGTGTTCGCCAACGGCGGCTATCGGGTCGAGCCGTACTTCATAGACCGGATCGAGAACGCCGCCGGACAGGTGGTCTGGCAGGCGGCTCCCAAAGTGGCGTGTGACGAATGCGCCCAGACGCTCGGTCTGGGAGACGTCCAGCTGGGCGGCGACCCGGTGGAAGCTCTCAAGAACGCGGATGCGGTTCGTGGCGGTGAGGGAGCTCTACCGAAAGACCAGGTGGCTCCGCGTGTGATCTCGGCCCAGAACGACTACATCATGACCGACATGATGACGGACGTGATCAAGAGAGGAACCGCGGTGCGCGCGCTGACCCTTAAGCGGGGCGACATTGCCGGCAAGACCGGCACGACGAATCAGTCGAAGGACAATTGGTTCAACGGATTCACGCCGAACCTCGAAGCCACGGTCTGGGTGGGTTTCGACCAGGAACGCTCTCTCGGAGCGACGGAAGAAGGCGCGCGGACCGCGCTGCCGATCTGGATACACTTCATGCGCGAAGCGTTGAAGGGAGTGCCGGAGTATCGCCGCCCGATGCCCGACGGCATCGTGACGCTGCGGGTCTCCTCGGAAACGGGCGCGCTCGTCAGCAACGAGAATCCCGACGGGATGTCGGAGATCTTCCTGGCCGATCATCTGCCGGCGGCGAGCGAGAACACCCCGCAGGCGGCCTCCAGCTCGGAGAGCCCCACAGCCTCGCAGGGGTCGATTTTCTAGTATTGTTGAGGCGCGGGAAGGCGTGAAGTCGAGCACGAAAAATGAGCAAACGGAATCCGAACCGCACGGACAACCTGCGTCGCGCACTGGCACAGGAAGCCGCGCGCATCATGGCCGAACACGGCATTCGCGATTTCCTGGTCGCCAAGCGCAAGGCGGCCGAGCGACTCGGAGTCGACGACGGGTCAGCGGTCCTTCCCAAGAACACCGAGATCGAAGCCGCTCTCGCTGAATATCAGCGCTTGTTCGACGCTGAATCTCACGCCGAGTCGCTCTACGCCCAACGGTTGGCCGCACTGCATGCCATGCAGTATCTGCGAGAGTTCGAACCGCGCCTCGTCGGCTCGGTGCTCAGCGGTACCGCGACGGAACACTCCGATGTTCAACTCCACTTGTTCGCGGACTATGCCGAGTCCGTCACCATCAAGCTCATGGACGAGGGGATCGCCTACGAGGTGACGGAAAAGCGTGTCAGGATGAACGCGGAGCGCGTGCTGGCCTGCCCCGGCGTGCGCTTTGAGGTTGATGATCAGGCGGTTGAAGCCACGGTGTTTCCGACGGATGGCATCCGGCAGGCGCCGGTCAGCCCCGTGGACGGAAAACCGATGAAGCGCGCCAACGCGTTCGACGTAGAGGCGCTGCTGGACGAGCGCTCGCCGGAGTAACGTCCGTTCGCGCGGGAATGGGAGCCGCTGCGAGAGCCGCTCGCACCGCGGGAGACCGCCGTGGCTCTACCTCTTCGGCAGCTCGATGTAATCGCGCCGTGTTGGGCCCGTGTAGAGCTGCCGCGGCCTGCCAATGCGCATCGTCGGGTCGGAGATCATCTCCTGCCAATGCGCCACCCAGCCGACGGTGCGCGCAATCGCGAACATCACCGTGAACATCGATCGCGGTATCCCGATCGCGCTGTAGATGATGCCTGAGTAGAAATCGACGTTTGGGTACAGCTTGCGCGCGACGAAGTACTCATCCTTCAGAGCGATTTCTTCGAGGCGTAGCGCAAGCTCGAACAGCGGATTATCCGCGCTGCCGAGCTTCTGCAGAATCTTGTGGCACATCGCGCGAATGATCTTCGCGCGGGGATCGAAGTTCTTGTAGACGCGGTGACCGAAGCCCATGAGCCGGAAGTGGCTCGATTTGTCCTTCGCCAAGGCGAGATACTTGGGAATGTTGTCGACGGTGCCGATCTGCTCGAGCATGGCGAGCACCGCTTCATTCGCGCCACCGTGCGCAGGTCCCCACAGAGCCGACACACCCGCCGAGACTGCCGCGTACGGGTTGGCGCCGGTGCTGCCGGCAAGTCGGACCGTCGAGGTGCTCGCGTTCTGTTCGTGATCAGCGTGGAGGATGAACAGCAAATCCAGCGCCTGGGCACACGTAGGATCGATGACGTAGGGCTCGCACGGAACGGCGAAGAACATATTGAGCATGTTGCTGCAATAGTCCAGGTCGTTACGCGGGTAGATGAATGGCTGGCCTTGCGAGTGTTTATGCGCCGCGGCTGCGATCGTCGGAATTTTCGCGATGATCCGGTGGGCGAAGATCTCACGATGGCGCGGGTTATAGATGTCCATCGTGTCGTGATAGAACGCCGACATCGAGGCAATCACGGCCGACACCATCGCCATCGGGTGCGCGTTATGGTGAAAGCCGTTGAAGAAGCGCAGCAACGTCTCGTTGATCATCGTGTGATGACGGATGTTGCTGGTGAACTCGTCGAGCTGCTTGCGTTGCGGGAGATCGCCGTGCAGCAACAGATACGCGACCTCCATGAACGAGCTGCGCTCCGCGAGCTGTTCAACCGGGTAGCCGCGATAAAGCAGCACGCCCTCGTCCCCGTCGATATAGGTAATCCGGCTCTCGGTGGAGGCAGTGACGCCGAACCCGGGATCGTACGTGAAGACCCCGAGGTCCTTATTGATCGAGGCGATATCGACGACGGACGGACCGATGGTTCCCGCGCGAACGGGCAGTTCCGATTTGCGATTGGTAGCTCGGTCGATGAGCTCGAACTTCTTGTCGGCCATGCGAAGGATGTTTACAGGGTCCGCAGGCTTAATCAAGAAGCTGCATCACCTTAGTCGCGAGCGTTTTTCGGTAATCGCGCGCCGCCCCCGCCGTCGATCGGGCGATT
>Ga0207707_10005273_pt1 | contig 11320 bp, 13 predicted proteins | sample KBSC83BmetaG_FD_184336 | JGI IMG/M metagenome (GOLD analysis project Ga0207707, IMG submission 184336) | Corn rhizosphere microbial communities from Kellogg Biological Station, Michigan, USA - KBS C8-3B metaG (SPAdes) (version 2) | ecosystem: Host-associated > Plants > Roots > Rhizosphere ... | reverse complement strand
CTCCTCGAGGCAGCGGTGGCCTGGGCGCGCGAGGCCGGCGTGCGCAAGCTCGAGCTCCACGTCTTCCCGTGGAACGAGGCCGCGCTCCGGCTCTACGAGGTCTTCGGCTTCGAACGCGAGGGCTACCGCAAGCGGCACTACCGCCGGGGCGGCGAGCTCGTCGACGCGATCCTGATGGCCTACGAGGTGGAGTAACTGAACTCGACCGGGACGCCGCCCGCGAGCGTCTGGCCCACGACGCAGTAGCGCTCGGTCAGCTCGAGCAGCTTGTCGAGCTTCTCCTCCGGAGCGTCCGACGCGAGGTCGAAGCGGAGCCGGATCGCGGTGAAGCCCACAGACGCCTCACGGTCGACGCCGAGCGTGCCGCGGAAGTCGAGGTCGCCTTCGGCGTGGACGGTGCCCGTGACGGCGAGCTCCATCGACGTCGCCACCGAGCGGAGCGTGACGCCGGCGCAGGCGGCGAGCGCCTCGAGGAGCATGTCGCCGGAGCACGCGAATGCACCGGTGCCGCCGGTGGCGGGGTGGAGGCCGGCCTCGACGAGCGCGCGCCCGGTGTCCACCTTGCACGCGATGTTCTGCTCGTCGAGTCTGCCGTCGGCGCGAAGCGTGATCAGCGCGGCCGCCGGCTCCTCGCGGTAGCGGTCCTTGAGCGGCTTCTGCACCGCCTGTAGCTCGGCCCGGTCCATGGCTTGGAACATGGTTGCACGCAGTACTAGAGTCGGTCGCACCTCACCAAGGGAGAGCAGACCATGGCCACAGTCGAAACAGCTCGGCTCGACGAGCTGCGCGCCACCTTCGGGGGCGCGCTCCTCGAACCGTCGGATCCCGGATACGAGGAGGCGCGGCGTATCCACAACGCGATGATCGACCGGCGCCCGGCGTTGATCGCGCAGTGCCGGAACACCGCCGACATCGTCGACGCGGTCCACTTCGCGCGGCGGGAAGGATTGGACATCTCCGTCCGCGGCGGCGGCCACAACGTCGCGGGTCGGGCGGTGATCGACGGCGCGCTGATGATCGATCTCTCGCCGATGAGAGGGATCCACGTCGAGCGCGACGCGATGACGCTGCGCGCCCAGGGCGGGTGCCTCTGGGCCGAGCTGAATCGCGAAGCGGCGCTGCACGGCCTCGCCACGACCGGCGGCGCGATCTCCCACACCGGCGTCTCCGGGCTCACGCTGGGCGGCGGCCTCGGCTGGCTGATGGCGAAGCACGGCCTCGCGGCCGACAACGTCCTCGCCGTCGAGCTCGTCACGGCGGAAGGGCGCGTCCTCGACGTGACGGCCGACTCCGATCCGGATCTGTTCTGGGCGCTGCGCGGCGGTGGCGGCAACTACGGGATCGCTGCCTCGATCAAGTTCCGCCTCCACCCGATGCCGACGGTGACGGGCGGCCTGATCGGCCACCCCATCGAGCGGGCGGGAGAGATGCTCCGCTTCTACCGCGACACGGCCCCGACGATCTCGGATGACCTGACGGTCTTCGCAGCTCTCGTCCATGCCCCGGACGGCTCGGGGATGAAGCTCGCGGGGCTCATCGTGTTCCACACCGGCACGCCCGAGGAGGCCGAGCGGGAGCTGGCGCCCTGGAAGGAGTGGGGCTCGCCGATCATGGTCGAGGTCGGGCCGGTGCCGTACCCGGCGTTCAACACGATCCTCGATGAGGCGTATCCGCACGGCCTGCGCAACTACTGGCTGTCGGCGTTCACGGACGGTCTTCCCGACGGCCTGATCGACACGATCGTCGAGCGGTTCGAACAGGTGCCGTCGCCGCTGAGCGGCATCGTGATCGAGCAGTTCCACGGCGCGGTGACACGCGTCGGCCCGACCGAGACGGCGGTCCCGCACCGCGACGAGGGCTTCAACCTCCTGCTCCCGTCGGTCTGGGACGACGCGGCCGCGGACGAGGCGAACATCGCGTGGACGAGGGACAGCTTCGCTGCGATGAAGGAGTTCTTCACCGGCGGCCGCTGGCTCAACTATCTCGCCGACGACCAGGGTGAGGACGCGATTCGCGGTGCGTACGGGACGAATTACGACCGGCTCACCGAGTTGAAGCGGCGCTACGACCCGGACAACGTGTTCCGGGCCAACCACAACATCGCGCCGTAGGCGCGGGCACCTCGGCCACCGCGGGGCGGGTTCCGCTCCCGTGGTGGCCGAGCCTGCGCCGAATCCTTACAAAACCCCGACCATCAAATTTCGCCCGGGCGGGAATCCAGGCGCCATGACGCACATGAAATCAGGGGGGATCCGATGAGAAAGCTTCTCGTATTTCCGATCGCCGTTCTCGCGCTTGTCCTGGCGGGCTCTGCCGCCGGGAAGGTGACGGAGACCGTGACGATCACACACACCGGCTACACGCCTACCGCGGTCACGATCACGACCGAGGACGCGGTGGTCTTCAAGAACACCGACACCGTCGCCCACACGGTCGCCTTCAACCCGACGACCGGAATCAGTTGCGGTGGCACGATCCCCGTGGTGATTCCGGCGGGGCAGGGCGTGAGCTGCAACTTCACGACTGCCGGCAAGTTCAGGTTCTCCGACCCGGCGAGCAACAAGAAGGCGTTCAAGGGCACGATCACCGTCACGCCGCCGCTCGTCTCCAACCTCACGGTGACGCCGAAGGCCGTCACCTACGGTCGCAAGGCGACGATCGCCGGCAAGCTCGCCGGCGGGCAGGCGGGCGACCCGGTGCAGATCCGGGCCGAACCGTGTCATTCGACTCCGACGGTCGTCGCGACGGTCACGACGACCGCAGGCGGCGCCTTCAGCTATCAGGCTCAGCCGTCGAACAACACGACGTACACGCTGAGCAGCAAGGGCCTCACGAGCAGCGCCACGATCGACGTCAAGCCCCGGGTGCACCTCGCCAAGATCGGGGCGCACCGCTTCCAGGTCAAGATCTACGCGGCCCACAACTTCCTGGGCGCCCGCGTGACCTTCCAGCGGTACCGCTCGAGCCTCAAGCGCTGGGTGCTGGTCAAGCGCCTCAAGATGCACACGACTGTGACCAAGAGTCCGACCGTGATGACGTCGGCGAAGTTCCGCTCGGGCATCAAGGCGCACCAGCGCGTGCGCATCAGCCTCGGGCCGAAGCAGGTCCTCCCCTGCTACGTCGCCTCCCACAGCAACACGATCCGCAGCTAGGCCGACTCCTCGGGGAGAGCCGGGGCGACCCGGCTCTCCCTGCCCGTCGGCAACCGCTCGGCAGGCGATACTCCATGCGATGCCGTCGAGAAGCCAGCTGACGGTCGCTGCGGGGTACGTGGCGGCCGCGGCCGTCTATATCGGCCTCGGCATCTGGTACACGGACTTCCTCTTCTCCTTCTTCGTCGGCCTCGCGTATCTGCTGCTCGTCGCCTGGCTCGTCCCGCTCTGCGTGAGGAGGATCTTTTGAGCTGGGCCGCACACGATCTCGAGCCCTACGCGATCCAGCGGCACACGCGGATCAAGATCGCGTTCGTGCCGCTCCTGCTCGGCTCGTACGCGCCGGACCTGATGAGCAAGTGGTTCGTGTACGGCATCCACATCGGCGGCTGGGACCTGAAGGCCACCGATCCGGTGCAGTTCCACCGCGGCTGGCCCGGGGTGGGCTTCACGCACTCGCTGCTCTACGGCGTGGTGATCGCCTTCCTCTTCTGGCGTCTGCTCGGGAGCAAGACGTGGGCCATCAGCTTCCTGATCGGCCAGTGGGCACACGCGATCACGGACACCGGCGACACGGTCGGGACGATGCTGTTCTTCCCGTGGACGATCCACATCCACTTCGGCGCGTGGGCCTATGCCGGGCAGACGGGCCGGATGACCGACGCCGCCGCGTACTTCAGCGGCCCGGGCGCCGTCTGGGACCTGGTCTGGATCGTGTACGGCATCTTCTGCTGGCGCGTGCTCACACGCTCGTACTTCGAGCAGCACGTCTTCACCGCCGACGCGTTCTGGAGCCGCGCGAACCGCATCGTCCCGACGGCGGCGCTGCTCGTCGCGTACCGCGCGGCGTTCTTCTACGGGACGACCCGCTGGATCGCGTGGAGTCTGTGTGCCCACGTCGTCCACCACTACCCGTACGACATCTCGTGGGGCGGCCCCCACTGGGTGCCCGCCGCGCACTCGCCGAGCCTGACCTGGCCTCAGCTGGTGGGAGTCGCGGCGATCGTCGGCGCCGGCGTCGCGATCGCCTTCGGCTCCCGGCACGAGCTGGGCCGGAGGGGCTGGGCGGCGATCCGGTCGAGGACGTGAACGATCGTCAGTGCGAGATGAGCACCTTGAGCATCACCACGAACCCTCCCAGCGCGAGGTTGAGCGCGATCACGGCAGCCGTACCGCCGCGTCCGAGCCGCTCGACGCGCGCGTAGCGCGCCCCCTGGACCGCCAGCGCGGCGAACCCGAAGCCGAACGCGAGCCAGATGTCACGCGTCTCCTCGATCACGCCGACCACGCCGAGAACGAGGACGCTGATCGGCAGCGCCGCGGCAACGAGGATGGGGAGCTCTCGCGCGGCGATTGCCCTGAACTCGGCCCAGTCGAGTCGGTGACCGCGCTCGATGCTCTCCCCGAGCGTGTGGGCGTAGACGTGCGCGAGCCAGATCACCACCGACGTCAGAGCGACGACCTCGATCAGGGGCGCCGGGTCGAGATGCTCCACGGCTCCGGCGGCCAGGGCGGCCATCGCGAGCACCGTCCCGTACACGGTCGCGGCGATGGCGCGATTGCCACCGCCGAGCAGGAGCCTGACCACCCGTCTGGCCGTCACCCGCGAGAGTATGAATCGGGAGGCATCCAGCGGTACGATTGGTGAATGGCCGTACTCGTCGGGGATCGTGAGCGTGACCGCACCGCACACGAGCTTCAGCGCCACTACCGAGAGGGGCGCCTGTCGCTGGACGAGCTCGGGCAGCGGCTCGAGACAGCGCTCGGCGCCCGGAACGGCGCGCAGCTCCGCTCGGCTCTGAACGAGCTACCCGGAGCGGGGCCGGAGGCTCTGCGCGAAGCGTTGCGCTCGCCCGCCCGGGCGGTACGAAACGCGGCGATCCTCGCGGGCACCGCCCTCGTCTGGCTTTTCTGGAGCATCGGCATGCTTGTCGCGTTCGTCGCCTGGATGGCGTCGAACGGCCCCAGCCTCGGCTCGGTGCTGGTCTTTCCGCTCCTCTGGCTCGGCGTGAGCTGGCTGCTGTGGAGCGCGAGCAAGCGCCGGCGCTCACGGCGCTGACGACTTCGCGATCTCGTACCGGACGTATTCCCGCCCGTCCTTTCGGAGGCGCCCGGTCTTCGTCAGCCCCGTCTTGCGGGCGACCCGTTCCGAAGCCGGATTGCCGGGCTGGATCAGGCTCACGAGTCGTTGGAGGCCGAGGGTGCCGAAGGCGAAGTCGCGCACGGTGCAGGCCGCCTCGGTCGCGTAACCCTGGTTCCAGCAGTCGCTGCGAATGTCGTAGCCGAGTTCCGCGAGCTGCTCGCCTGCGACCTCCATCAGCTCGAGCCCGCAGTCGCCGATGAGGCGCCCGTCGCTCTTCAGGCACACCGCGAAGAGCCCGTAGCCATGCCTGCGCTGGTGTCGGAGGTTGCGATCCAGCCACCTCCGCACCTGTTCCCGGTCGAGCGGCGCCTGGCGGAACGCAGCCATTACAGCCGGGTCGCCGAAAACGCCGAGCAGGTCGTCGAGGTCGGCGGCGGCCAGCGGGCGCAGGAGAAGCCGCTCCGTCTTCAGGATCACTGCGGGTGCGGGTTCCCTAGCGGCGCGCGACCCAGATTCCCGTGCCGGCGGCCCCGAGGGCCGCGGCTGCGCCGAGCACCGCCCACACCAGCCCGTGACTCGACGGCACCGCGGACAGGGCGGCCACGAGCACCGCTGCGGCGAGACCGGCGAGCCCGAGCGCGGTGAGGGCCGCGCCGCGGCGCCAGAGCAGCCGAGGCTCCGAGCGGATGTCCAGGCGCTCGTCGACCGACCAGGCCGACAGCTCGCCGCTGAGGAGGAGGAGCACGGCGACGAGCGGGGCGCTCGCGTCGACCGTGCTCCCGGCGGAGACGACCGCGGCGACGTAGGTCCCGCCGGCGAGGAAGAGCGCGGCACCGAGGCCGCGGCGGCCGAAAACGAGCACGGCCACGAGCAGCACCGCCCCGAGCACGGCGCCCGGCAGGAACGCGGCGGCGGGCGAGGGAGCGCGGACGAGTGCGTCCGCGAGGGCTCCGCCGTAGGCAGCCGCCGCACCCAGGGCGAGGGTCACGCGGGCCTTGCGAGATGCCTGAATGCGTTCACCTCCTCGAGCGGCACGGCGAGCGGGACGTCTTCCCGCCAGGTCACCACCGGCACCCCGACCTGCTCGTACTGCCAGCGCAGCGCCTCGCGCGAGAGGCCCCACAGGCGGTAGGCGAGGTCGAGCGACGAGCCGGGGCGCGGAGCGACCATCTCGAGCGGCGACACCTCGACCACGATCAGGTCGTAGCCGCGTGCGCGCAGATCGAGCAGCGCGGCGGCGGTCCGGCTGTCGAGGAGCGGCGTGATCGCGAGGACCAGCGCCTTCGGCGGCAACGTTCGCGGCGGCAGGACGTCGACCCCGCGCAGGGCGAAGCTGTGGACGACCTGGCTCGTCAGCAGCGCCTCGATGATGGCGTAGAGCTGTCGCATGCCCGACGCCGGCACCAGCCAGGAGAGGAAGCCGCCGAAGCCGACGAGCCCCACGCGGTCCTTGCGCTGGAGGTAGAGGTGGGCGAGCGTCGCGGCGGCGCGCACGGCGCGGTCGTTCGTGCTCCGCCCCTCCGCGCGCACCTCGGCGAACGTGTCGAGGAAGAGGACGACGTCCGTGTTCCGCTCCGGGTTCTGCTCGTTCACCCAGAGCGAGCCGCGGAGCGCGGTCGCGCGCCAGTTGACCCGCCGTAGCCGGTCACCGGACCGCCACTCGCGCAGGTCGGCGAACTCGATCCCCTCGCCGCGAGCTCTCGAGACCTGGTTGCCGGCGAAGACCTGCGTCTCGAGCGGCGCGACGAGGCTGCGGAGCGTCTCCTCGGCCGGGAAGACGCGCAGCGGCCGCGGCTCGCCCGTGCCGCCCTCCCACGAGCGAAAGCCCAGGATGTCGCGCGCACGGAAGAGCACCTGCCCGACCGTGAAGACGCCCCAGCGCTCGCAGCGGAGCTTCAGCTCGATCGTCTGCTTCTCGCCCGCGGGGAGGTGGACCGCGCGCGCGGTCGCTCCGTCGACGCTCAGCTCCGGCGGCAACAGAGGGACGAGCTCGAAACGGCCCACGGTGTCGGCCGAGGAGAGCTCGATCGTCGCCGTGACCTCGTCCCCTTCGATCGCACGCTCCCGGTCGAGCGAAGCGTCGACCGAGACTTGCGGCGCGCGCTCCGCGGCGGCGGCGACGAGCGCGAGCAGGAAGGGCGCTGCGAGGGCGATCGGCTCCACCCTGCCGAGCGCGAGGCCGGCAACGAGCCCGGCCGCGGCGATGGTGGCGTAGGCCGGGAGCCGCGGCGACGTGTAGCCGGTCACGCCCCGGTGGCGCGCAACGCGTCTTCGGCGCGAGGAGTAGGCACGGTCTCGAGCGCGTCCGCCACGACGTCCTCGGCGCGGAGCCGCTGCACCCAGAGCTCTGGGCGCACCATCAGCCTGTGCGCCAGCGCCGGCACCGCGATCGCCTTCACGTCCTCGGGAGTCACGAAGTCGCGTCCCGAGAGCGCCGCCTTGGCGCGCGACAGCTTGACGAGCGCGATGCTGCCGCGCGGGCTCGAGCCGACCGCCAGCCGCTGGGACTCACGGGTCGCGGTCACGAGGTCGACGACGTAGCCCTCGATCGCGTCGGAGACGTGCACCTCCTCGAGGGCGCGCTGCATCTTCAGGAGCGTCGCGCCGTCGACCACCGGCTCGAGCTCGACCTCGTCGACGCCGCGCTGGAGACGCCGCTCGAGCATCTCGATCTCGTCCTCGCGTGCGGGGTAGCCGATCGAGATGCGCACGAGAAAGCGGTCGAGCTGGGCCTCGGGCAGCGGGTACGTCCCCTCGTACTCGATCGGATTCTGGGTCGCGAGCACGAGGAACGGCGGCTCGAGCTGGTGCGTCGTGTTCTCGATCGTGACCTGGCGCTCCTGCATCGCCTCCAAAAGCGCAGCCTGGGTCTTCGGCGGGGCGCGGTTGATCTCGTCGGCGAGGAGGAGGTTGGCGAAGACGGGACCGGGGCGGAAGACGAACTCGGTCGTCCGCTGGTCGAAGATCTGCGAGCCGGTGACGTCGCCGGGCATCAGGTCCGGGGTGAACTGGATCCGCGCGAAGCGAAGCGAGGTCGCCTGCGCGAACGAGCGCGCGATCAACGTCTTGGCGAGCCCCGGGTAGTCCTCGAGCAGCACGTGGCCGTCGCTCAACAGCGCGAGCAGGATCAGCTCGAGCGGCCCGCGCTTGCCGACGATGGCCTTCTCGACCTCGGCGAGGATCGAGTCAGCCCGCTCCCGGAGCTCTGCGAGGGCCGTCACAACGACTCCACCCGCTCGATCACGGCGACGACCTGCTTTTCCGTCAGGCCGGGACCGTGGCGGTCTGCCGGCGCCGCCCGGTCGGGGCGCAGCAGCTCCCACACTTCCTCGCCGAGTAGCTCGCGCTCCAGCTCGGGCCGGCGGTCGGGCTCGAGCCCGCGTCGCGCCGCGAGCCGCGCGGCCACCGTCGCCCGGAGGAGCGGCAGGAGCTGCCGGTGGGCGTGGTCCGCGTCCGCGATCCCGAGCAGGATCTCCCGCTCCATCCGCAGGAGCTCTTCGGGCTGCGCTGTGGTCGGCTTCCGCTTGCGGAGGGCCTGCTCGAAGCGGCTGGCCGGCACCGGGCCGCCGCTCGCGCGGGAGTAGCGGAGAAGCGCGGCCAGGGCGAGCGCCGTGACGATGACGAGCCAGATCGCGAGCGCGCGGGACGTCGGGAGGTTCGGCGGCGCCAGCAGGGCCACCAGCGCGATCACCGCGAGCGTGACCGTCCACCCGACGCGGCCGTCGATCTTCATGCGGGCGTCAGCTCCGCGGCGCGCAGGTCGTCGCGCACCGCCACGAGCGCATCCACCGCGTCGTCCCTCATCGACGGCTCGGGGTCATGGTGGCTGAACCTAGCCCATTCGAAGAGATCGGTCAGCCTGCGGACCGCTTCGGCGCTCGTGTCGAGCGAGAGGAGCGTGCGCTCGAGGTACTCGAAGGGTGCCTCGGCAGGATGGCGGCCGATCCCGGCGGCGCCGAGGGCGGCCTCCATCCGCGCGTAGGCGGCGATGATCGCGCGCCGCAGGTCGGGGTCCGTGCGCAGGTCGTCGAGCGACTCGTCGAGCGCCGCCGCGAGCGCCTCGGGGGCGACCGTGCGCGGCTTCCGCCGATCCGGCCGATAGAGCTTGACGGCGACGATCGCGGCCAGGACGAGGAGCAGCCCGAGCACGATCGCGAGCTCGTCCCAGCGGAAGCTCAGGGAATCGGAGTGCGATCCGCGGGGGTGGTGTGCGTGGGCGTGTCCCGGCTTCAGCAAGTCGGGCGCGATCTGATCGGACTCCTTCGGGCGCCGAGGATGGAGGTGCAGATGGCGTATGACGAGCAGTTCGAGGCCGAGGACAGTCAGGTAGAAGACGAGCGTGCGAAGCAGGCTCTGCCAGGTGTTCCGCTTCTTTCCACCTGAGCGGCGGATGAAGGCGGCCGCAAAGAGCCCGGCGAGGAAGAGCGGGACGACGACGATGACGATCGACGTGTAGACGTAGTCCCAGAACGAGAACGGCAACGCGCCGCCGCTGCCTCCGCGCGAGCCGAGCGGGTGCCCGCGCGCCGCGATCGCCACGACCGCGAGGAGCAGCGTGACCATGAGCGCGAGGGGGACGAGGCGGCTCCGATTCACCTCCGAAGTGTCGCATCGCGGCGATTCGAACGCCCTCCGGCGAGGGGGCTAAGCTCGACCTCCCGTGCCCGAAGCGCCCTTCGTCCACCTCCACGTCCATTCCGAGTACTCGATCCTCGACGGCGCCTGCCGGATCCCGGACCTCGCGAGGCGGGCCGCCGAGCTCGAGATGCCGGCCGTCTCGCTTACCGACCACGGCTCGCTCGCGGGCGCGGTCGCCCTGTACAAGGCCGCCCGAGACGAGGGAGTCAAGCCGGTGCTCGGCTGCGAGGTCTACGTCACCGACGACCGGAACGCGCAGCAGAAGGGCCAGGCGCATCTCACGCTCCTCGCCGAGACGAACGAGGGCTACGGGAACCTGATCAGGCTCTCCTCGCTCGGTTATCTCGAGGGCTACTACTACAAGCCGCGCGTCGACTGGGAGCTGCTCGAGCGCCACGGCTCGGGCCTGATCGCGCTCTCGGGCTGCCTCTCCGGCCGGGTCTGCAAGGCACTCGAGGAGAGCCGCGGCACGGACGCCGAGGCCGAGCTCGACCGGCTCGAGCAGGTCTTCGGCCGCGACCAGGTCTATGTCGAGCTGCAGAACGCGCACCTCGACGTGCAGCAGCGGATCAACCCGCAGCTCGTCGAGCTCGCTCGGAAGCGCGACCTGCCCCTTGTCGCGACCGGCGACGTGCACTACCTCCGGCACGAGGACGCGCGCGCCCACGAGGCGCTGCTCTGCATCCAGTCCGGCGACTCGCTCAAGAACCCGAACCACTGGAAGTTCGACACCGACCACTTCTACTTCAAGACGCCGGAGGAGATGGCGGCCGACTTTCCCGGCCGCGAGGACGCGCTGCGCCGGACGCTCGAGGTGGCCGAGCGCTGCCATGTCGAGATCGAGCTCGACCGGATCCTGCTCCCGCACTTCCCGACCCCCGACGGCCGCGACGCGTTCGAGTACCTCGTCGAGCTGTGCGAGCGCGGCGTCGAGAAGCGCTACGGGACGGTGACGCCGGAGCTCCGCGAGCGGCTCCAGTTCGAGCTGAAGACGATCAAGGAGATGGGTTTCTCCGACTACTTCCTGATCGTCGCCGACTTCGTCGGCTTCGCGAAGCGGAACGGGATCAGCGTCGGTCCCGGCCGTGGCTCCGCCGCCGGCTCGCTCGTCGCCTATTGCCTCGAGATCACCGACCTCGACCCGATCCGCTACGACCTCCTCTTCGAGCGCTTCCTCAACCCGGGCCGCAAGTCGATGCCGGACATGGACATCGACTTCGCCGTGGAGGGTCGCGAGCGCGTCATCAACTACGTGCGCGAGAAGTACGGCCGGGACCGGGTCGCGCAGATCATCACCTTCGGGACGATGGCCGCCCGCGCCGCCGTCCGCGACGCCGGCCGCGTGCTCGAGGTGCCGTACGGCGTCGTCGACAAGGTCGCGAAGCTGATCCCGGAAGGCCCGGGCCAGACGCTCGAGGAATGTCTCAAGCCGGGCTCCGAGCTGCGG
>Ga0207707_10005272_pt1 | contig 11320 bp, 11 predicted proteins | sample KBSC83BmetaG_FD_184336 | JGI IMG/M metagenome (GOLD analysis project Ga0207707, IMG submission 184336) | Corn rhizosphere microbial communities from Kellogg Biological Station, Michigan, USA - KBS C8-3B metaG (SPAdes) (version 2) | ecosystem: Host-associated > Plants > Roots > Rhizosphere ... | reverse complement strand
GAGCGCGGGGCGAGCGGTGATGTAAAGGGGGGCACCCCCGCCTCGGAACCGTCAAGCCTTCGTCACGGATGCGTCACGAGCTTCCCGTTCGTACGGATTGTCCGCATAGCCCGCCAATAGATAGGAGAGGGGCATGCGCAGCGGGTGGTGCTGCAGCTGCCAGACGTGGCAGAGCTCGTGGGTGACGAGGTCGCCGTCGGCGAGCAGTGCGCGCGAGCGGAGCAGGATCGTCCAGTGCGCCGAGTAGCCGTCGAAGCGACGAAACCACGGCAGGCGGAAGAGCCACGGGGCGATCCAGATCCGCACGCCGCGGAGCGACACCGGTCGCGGATAGAGGTCGAGCCGGTCGAGCCGGGCCTTCGCGCCGGCGAGCGCTGCGCGCCTCGCACGATCCATTGCGCACGACGCTATAGCGTCCTCTGCTCGTGAAGCGCCGAATCCTCCGCCTGCTCGACCGCGCGCACCTCGTCGGCCCGGCCTTCCGGACCTACGAGCGGCTCGTCTCGCTGCGACCGAGACGCCCGGCCGCCGTCGACGGCCCGCCGCTGCCGCCGCGGCGGCTGATGGTGCGCGTCGCGGGAACGGCCGACGCCGACTGGTTCCTCCGGAGCGGCCGGGCCGCGTACGACGCGATCGCCGCGCGGGTACCGCTCGAGGGCATCGAGTCGGTGCTCGACTTCGGATGCGGCTGCGGCCGCGTCACCCGTTACTGGGAATCCTTCGGCGGCGCGGTCGCCGGCAGCGACGTCAACGGCAAGGCCGTCGACTGGTGCCGCGACAACCTCGGCTTCGCAACGTTCGAGCGCAACGCGCTTGCGCCCCCGCTCCGCTTCGACGGCGAGTCGTTCGAGCTCGCCTACGCGCTCTCGGTGTTCACGCATCTCACCGCGGAGCTTCAACTCGCATGGCGCGACGAGCTCCTGCGCGTCCTGCGGCCGGGCGGGCTTCTGCTGCTGACGACGCACGGCAATTCGTACCGATCCAAGCTCGACGCCGGCGAGCGGGCTGCGTTCGACCGCGGCGAGCTCGTCGTGCGCTGGGGCGACGTCCCCGGCACGAATCTCTGCAGCGCCTACCACCCGGAGCCGTACCTCCGCGACACCTTCGCGGGCGGCTTCACGTTTCTCGAGCTGGAACCGGAGGGAGCACGAGGGAACCCGACCCAGGACCTCGTGCTGCTTCGGAAGGACTGACGGATTGCAGGAGAGACGCGCCGAATCGTGGCTCGAGCTCCAGGAGCTCCTCTTCGCCGACTCCTGGAACGACGAGCTCGGCCTCTTCCGGTCGAGCTTCGCGTATCGCGGCGGCTCGGACGCCGCGGCCGGGCTGAGCAGCGGGCTCGTCCGGCTCGGCGGCGACACCGAGCTCGAGCGCCAGCTCATGCGCGCCTTCCGCAAGTACGCGAGGCTGGACGCGGTAGCGCACGACACCGCGTGGGACTGGCTCGCGCTCGGGCAGCACCACGGCCTGCCGACGCGCCTGCTCGACTGGACGTACTCGCCGTACGTCGCCCTGCACTTCGCGACGCAGAACCGCCAGAAGTACGACCGCGACGGAGTCGTCTGGTGCGTCGACTATGTCCGCGCACACGAGCAGCTGCCGCGGCAGCTCCGCGCCGTGCTCGACGAAGAAGGAGCGAACCTCTTCACGACCGAGCTGCTCGACGAAGCCGCGCCCGGTCTCGGCGACCTCGAGCAGTACGGCGACGACTTCGTCCTCTTCGTCGAGCCGCCGTCCTTCGACTCCCGCATCGTCAACCAGTACGCCCTCTTCTCCGTCATCTCCCGTGCCGAGGCCCGCCTGGACGACTGGATCGAGCGCCATCCGGACATCGCGCTCCGCATCGTCGTCCCGCGCGAGCTCAAGTGGGAGGTCCGCGACAAGCTCGACCAGGCGAACGTGACCGAGCGCGTCCTCTTCCCCGGCCTCGACGGGATCTCGCGCTGGCTCGCCCGCTACTACGAGCCGCGCACGCTCAGCGAGTGAGCGTCACCTTCGCGAGGCCCACGGGGTGGTCGAGATCGAGGCCGCGCTGGCGCGCGAGACGGAGCGCCGTCAGCTGCCCGGGGATCACCGCCGTCAGCGGGCTCAGCCACTCGGGTACGCGCGGGACGAGACGAAGCTTCGTGCGGGCGCGCCGCAGCACCGCGTCGACGTCGGACACCGCGACGATGCGGGCGCCGCGCTCGAGCAGCGGCAGCACGAGCCCCTCGACGCTCGGCCTTGCCGGGCCGGTCGGCGCGACGACGACCACCGGCCAGTCCTCGCGGATCGCCGCGATCGGACCGTGCATGAGGTCGGCCGGCGAATACGCCTCGACGACGAGCCCCGACAGCTCACGGATCTTCAGCGCGATCTCGAACGCCGTGCAGTAGTTGACGCCGCGGGCGACGACGGTCGCGCCGATCGCCTCCGTGTACTCGCCGAGCGCCGGCGCGGACTCGCCGGAGAGCGCGATCTGCTCGTCGAGCCTCTGCGGCATCTGCGCGAGCTCCGCCTCCGCAACGGGTCCGTCCGTCGCCGCGAACAGCATCGCGATCGCACCGAGCGAGTTCATGTACGTCTTCGTCGCCGCGACCGACCGCTCCTCGCCCGCCTCGAGCGGCAGCACGGCGTCGGCCTCGCGCGCGAGCGGGGAGTCGGTGACGTTCGTGATCGCGACGGTCGGGCGGTTCTGGCGGCGAGCCTCCGCGAGCACCGACGCGACGTCGGGCGACGCGCCCGACTGCGAGATTCCGAGCACTGCGGCGCCGTCGAGCCGCGGCGGCTGTTCGTAGATCGTGTAGAGCGACGGCGTCGCGAACATCACCGGCACCCGGTGCGCGCGGCCGAGGAGGTACTGCGCGTACCGCGCCGCGTTCGACGAGCTGCCGCGCGACGCGATCACGACGTAGCGAACGTCCGGACGGCCGAAGACGCCGGCGATCTCGCGCGCGGCGGCCGACTGGCGATCGAGCAGCCGGGCGAGCGCCTCGGGCTGCTCGCGCAGCTCGGCCTCAAGCCACGACACGCGCTTCGCCCCCGCAGAGCACGCGCACGATCTCGAGCCGGTCGTCGAGCACGACGAGATCGGCGCAGCCGCCGCGCTCGAGCACGCCGAGGTCCGGCCGCCGCAGGATTCGCGCGGGCACCGACGTCGCCGCCGCGACCGCGTCCTCGAACGCGATGCCGAGCGCATGGAGATTGCGGATCGCGTCGATCATCGTGAGCACCGTCCCCGCAAGGACGCCGTCCTCCCGCAGCGGTACGCCGCCGTCGGCGATCTCGATCTCGACGTCGCCGAGTTGATAGGAGCCGGGATTCCCGCCCGCGCCCGCGGTCGCGTCGGTGACGAGCGCGACGCGTCCTGCCGCCGCCGCCCAGATCAACCGCACGGTCTCGTCCGCGAGGTGATGCCCGTCGACGATCATCTGCACGAAGACGTCGGGCCGTGTGAGAGCGACACCGACGACGCCCGGGTCGCGCGAGCGGAACGGCCGCATCGCGTTGAAGAGGTGCGACACGGTCGAGACGCCGAGATCGAAGCCCGCGTGGGCCTGCGCGGCAGTCGCGTTCGTGTGACCGGCCGAGACGACGACGTCGCGTTGGAGCGCACACCGGATGAGCGCGTCTGCACCGGGCAGCTCGGGCGCGAGCGTGAGCTCGCTGACCCGGCCCGCGTCGAGCAACCGCTCGAGCAGCGCGACGTCGGGGTCGCGCCGGTGCTCGAGGGGATGCGTGCCGAGCCGGTCCGGCGACAGGAACGGGCCTTCGACGTGCGCGCCGACGACGTGCGGGGCGGAGCCGTTCGCCGGCATCGCGCGGAGCGCATCGAGGAGCGCGCTCTCGGGCGCGGTGATGAAGGTCGGCTGGTACGCGGTCACGCCGCCCTCGAGCAGCGCGGCTCCGGCGCGGTCGTAGTCGGACGTCGAAGCGGAGAGGAAGTCGACACCGGCGAAGCCGTTGACCTGGAGGTCGACGAAGCCGGGGACGGCGATGCACCCGCGTGCGGTCGTCGGCAACCCGACGTCGACGACGACGCCGTCCTCGACCTCGACGTCTCCGGGCACGAGCTCGCCGCGGACGAGCGCCGCCTGCACGTCGAGCCTCACGCCGCCCCCTCGACCGCGAGCCGCACCGACCCGCCGGCGCCGTCGAGCCGCTCGCGCGCGGTCGCCGGGTCGACGCCCGCGAGCAGCGACACGAGCGCGACGCGGGCGTCGCCGCCTGCCGCCGCGAGCGCCTCGTCCACCTCGGCCTCCGAGCAACCGCTCGCCCGAACGACGTTCTGCCGCGCGCGCTCCCGCAGCTTCGCGTTCTCGGGCGCGACGCCGACCATCAGCCCGGCGTAGGTTCGGCCGAGGCGGATCATCACGGCGGTCGAGAGCGCGTTCAGGACGAGCTTCTGCGCGGTGCCGGCCTTCAGCCGCGTCGAGCCCGAGACGACCTCTGGTCCGACGACGACGGCGAGCTCGTGCGCGGCGAGCGCGGCGAGCGCGCTGTCGGGCGTGCACACGAGCGCGACGCAAAGCGCGCCGGCGTCCCGCGCCGCGCGGAGGGCCGCGACCGTGAACGGCGTCGAGCCGCTGGCGCTGACCGCGACGACGGCGTCCTCGACGCCGACCGCGAGGGCTTCGATCTCCGATTCGCCCCGCCCGGCATCGTCCTCGGCGGATTCGCCGTCGACCGCGATCGCGACGACCTCGCCGGGCGGCGAGCCGAACGTCGGACCGACCTCGGCCGCGTCGAGCGCGGCGAGGCGTCCCGACGTGCCGGCGCCGACGTAGACGAGCCTCCCGCCGCCGGCCAGGCGACCGGAGATCGCGTCCACCGCCGCGGCGATCGCGTCGCCTGCGCTCGCTACGGCAGTGGACACGCTTGTGTCGGCGACGTTCAGCACGGTCACGAGCTCGCGGGTCGTGCGGCTCTCGAGCGGCGGCCGTCCGGTGAGCGCCGCACTCACCGCTTCCCACACCGCGGGCGCGTCGGGCGTCGCGAGCTGCGTCATGTGACCGCAGGCTTCGTACCCCCACGTCCAGAGATCGTCGACTCCTTCGTCGCGCGCCGCGGCGATCGCGGCCTCGAGGTCCGGGATCTCGTCCGCCGTCAGGCCGAAGCTCGGCAGCCAGAGCTGCGCTGCGACGCCGTGCCGCTCGCACGTCTCGTGCAGCAAGCGCGCATAGCGGCGAACGAACGGCCCGGCGGCCTCGTGCCAGTGCTTCCAGTACGGGTCGGTCGCGAAGGTCGTGAGCCCGGGCAGCGCGGCGACGAGGTTCCAGTCCGAGATGCCGTGCGAGCCCTTGGTCGACGGCAGCAGGCAGATCGTGTTGCGGCCGCCCCGCGCGGCCACGTGCGCGACCACCTCGCGGAGGAAGTCGACGACCGACGCCTCACGAAAGGCCTGTACCTCCGGCGTCCGCTCGCCCGAGACGGGGCCGCCGAACCGCTCGGCGCAATGCGAGCAGCGGCACGTCCACCGCTCGGCGTCGTCGATGCCGACGTGTGCGGGCACGAGCCACGCCGGCTCGTCCCAGAACACGTCGTCGACGCCGCAGTCGAGCACCCAGTCGGCCCACTCCTTGCAGAACGCGCGATACGCCGGGCTGTTGAGGCACGCTCCGGCGACCCGCCGGCCGTCGTCCAGCACCTGACACTCCTCGGGGTGGAAGGTCACCCAGCGGCTCTCGGCCTCACCGCCGAACGTGCGGCCGAGCCCCCACGGGGAGGCCTGCACGGTCAGGCCGGCGTCGTGCGAGGCCTCGACGATCCCGCGCATCGTGTCGCGGTAGTACGCGAGATCGTTCTCGGAGAACGTGTGCAGGACGCCGGTGTAGCCACGCGCGGCGAGGTCGGCCATGTCGCGTCGCACGTGCCGGAGGATCCGGACGCCGAAGTACGAGCTGCCGGCGCTCGCCGCGCGCGGTGGGAGGGTCACCTGGGAATCCTCTCGCATCCGGTGCAAATGGTCAAGACCATTCAGCCCTTCACAGCGCCCGCGGTCAGCCCAAAGGCGATCCGCCGCTGGATGAGCAGGAAGAAGATCAGCACGGGAATCGCGGTCAGCGTCGAGCCGGCCATCAGCGCGCCCCAGTCGGTGTGCCGGCTCGAGCCGAGGAAGTACGAGAGCCAGACCGTCAACGTCTGCTTGCCCTGATCGCTCAGGAGCACGCGCGCGAAGATGTATTCGTTCCAGCTCGTGATGAAGGCGAAGACGGACGTCGCGACGAGCCCCGGAGCCGCCAGCGGCAGCAGGATCTTGAGAAATGCTCCGAGCCGCGTGTTCCCGTCGACCATCGCGGCCTCCTCGAGCTCACGCGGGATGTTGATGATGAAGCCGCGCAGCGTCCAGACGCAGAACGGGAGCGCAAACGTCATGTAGGTGACGATCACGCCGGTGAGCGCGTTCACCTGGTGGTAGCGCGCGAGCACGACGTACAGCGGGATGATCAGCCCGGCCTGCGGCAGCATCTGGATCCCGATCACGAGCACGATGAAGAGCTTCCGCCCGCCGAAGCGGTACTTGGCGAGGGCGACCGCTGCGAGGAACGAGAGCGCGATCGAGATCCCGACGGTCGCCCCGACGATGATCAGGCTGTTCCTGACGTCCGGCCAGAAGAACGGCGCGTGGATCGCGGCGCGGAAGTGCGCGATCGTGGGATGCAGCGAGAACCACGTCGGCGTGTAGCTGACGATCTCGTCGTTGGACTTGAACGCCGTCGAGATCATCCAGAAGACAGGAAAGACCATGACGACGAAGATCCCCACGGCGAGCGTGTTCCAGCCCGCGCGGCCGGTGCGGCGCCGACGGCTCATTCCTCGTCTCCAAGCCGGACCATCTTCCTGACGTAGACGACGCTCAGGAGCGCGACCATCGCCAGCATCAAGAGCGAGATCGCGGCGCCCCGCCCGAACTCGGTCTTGATGTAGCCCTCCTCGAACAGGTAGATGCCCATCAGGTAGTTGCCCGGGTGGATGTGCCCCTGCCCGATCAGGAGGTACGGCTGTGTGAAGACGCCGAAGTCCCAGATGATCGAGAGGCTCGTGAGAATGAGCAGCACCGGGCGGAGGATCGGGAGGGTGACGTCGCGGAACACGCGCCACGGTCTCGCACCGTCGATCTCGGCCGCTTCCTCGAGATCGCGAGGAACCTGGGCGAGCGCCGCATAGACGCTGATCGCGACGAAGGGCACCGCCCCCCAGACGATCAGCGTCGTCGCGAGGCCGAGCTGCGAGAAGGTCGTCGCATACCAGTCGTGCTCCGAGTAGTTGCCGATGTGGAGCCGCGTGAGCGTGTAGTTGACGATGCCGTTCTGGAAGTTGGTCATCCAGATCCAGACCTGGACGGCGACGACGGCCGGCGTGGCCCAGACGAGGACGAGCCCCGAGGTCAGGAGGAGCCGCGCCCAGGTGCTGACGCGCACGAGGAGGAGCGCGACCGCCGTGCCGATCGCCATCGTGAGACAGACGTTCACGGCGGTGAAGACGACCGTGCGGGCGAGCGTGTGCCAGAAGATGCCGTCGTGCAGGATCGAGCTGAAGTTGCGGAGCCCGACCGCCTGGCCCTTGTGCTGGATCAGCTCGAAGAGCCCGTAGTGCTGGAGCGAGAGGCGGACGAGGTTGTAGAGCGGATAGCCGAGGACGGCGCCGATCGCGACGAGCACGGGCAGGATCAACGCGTACGGGACGGAGGCGCGGAAGAAGCGCCCCGCCGTGAGACGGCGCCGCCGCCGGGGCCACGCCCCGGCGGCGACCGCCGCTCCTTCGGTCTCAGCCACGGGCCTTACGACCCGTTGAGCACCGAGGTGATGTTGTCGCTCGCAGAAGCCGCAGCCTGCTTGACGGTGAGCTTGCCCGTCAAGATCTGCCCGAGCATGTTCTTCAGGATGTTGCCGTTCTCGACGTCGACCCAGTGCTTCGCGGTCGGCACGAACCAGCTCCGTGCCGCGGCCCGCTCGTTGATGCTCGAGCCGAGCAGGTTCGTGGCGTTCGGGATGTTGCCCTTCGCCTGGAGCGCCCGCTCGGCGGACGTGCCGGTGAAGTCCTTGATCCAGTCCGCCCCGAGGGACGCGCTCTTGCTCGTCACCGGCACGGCGAGATCGGAGCCGCCGAGGAAGCCCGGAAGCGCCTGACCCTTGACGTGGCCGGGCAGCACGAACTGCGCCGTCGCGGTCTTGTACTTGACGCCGACGCAACAGCTGAACCAGCTCGGACCGATGATCACGCCGGCGTTGCCCTGTGCGTAGACGTCGTACGGGTTCGGGTTGGTGCTGTCGTTCGTCTTGCTCGCGCGCGACGAAGCGAGGAAGAAGTTCTTGTACGCCGTCAGGCCCTTGACCGCCTGGGGGGAGTCGAGCGCGCCGACCCATTTGCCGCTGTGCGTGCGTGCGATCGTCCCACCGAAGTCGTAGACGAACGCCATGGCCACGTACCAGTCCTCGCCGCCGAAGTACACCGGCGAGAAGCCCTTGCCCTTGTTCTTCGCGGCCAGCTTCTTGGCATCGGCCGTGAGCTCGGCAAGAGTCGCCGGCAGCTTCTTGATCCCCGCCTTCTTGAAGAGATCGGTGCGATACGTCGCGACACGCGAGCCCGCGTAATAGGGCACACCGTACGTCTTGCCGCCGTACGCTCCCGACTTCGCGAGGCCGCTGAGCCACTGCGGTGCATTGTCGAAGCTCGACTTGTCGAGCGGCGAGAACGCGCCCGCCGCCATGTACTTCGTCATCTCCGTGTTACCCATCTCGATCACGTCCGGCGAGTTGCCGCCCGCGAGCGTTGCGTCGAACTTCTGCAGGTGGTCGGTCCAGTTCTGATACTGGACGTCGACCGTGTAACCGGGATGGTCCTTCTGGAACTGCTGATTCGCTGCAGCAACGATGTCGGGCCAACCCGACTGTGCGTCGACCTGGAGCCAGACGGTCAGCTTGTTGGCCTGAGCCCTCTGCGGGCTCGCGCTCGCCGTCGCGGCAACGAGCCCCAGCAGCACGGCCACCGCGGCCGCTGCGACAACTCGGTGTCTCATGCAACTCTCCTCGAGCCGTCGACGCGTGTCCTCGCAGCGGAGAAGAACGCGTGGCCGGCGGGGATCTGCGCGTCGATTGGTATATACCACTTGGCCACGGCGGGGTTATCGCACACCGGACCGGTGTCTGTCAAGGGGCCTCGCTACGTCGGCCGGGTGAGCTCGGTGACGATGCGGTAGCGATCGCCGCGATACACGGAGTGCACGAACTCGACCGTCCGCCCCGCCTCGTCGCGGGAGGTGCGCTCGAAGAGGAACGCGGGCGAGTGGAGCGGGACGCCGAGCGCGTGCGACTCCTCCTCGTTCGTCACCGTGGGCTCGATCGCCTGGGTCCCGCTCGCGATCGCGACGCCGTAGCGGTCGCGGACGAGGTCGTAGAAGGAGCCGGCGAGGTCCTTCGGCTCGAGACCGGGCACGAGCGCGGCCGGAAGATGCAGCGTCTCGATCGCCATCGTCTCGCCGTCGGCGAGCCGAAGGCGCTTGATCACGAGGATTTCTTCTGACGGCGAAACACGAAGCAGCCGCCCGAGCCGGGCGCCGGCAAGCTCGCGCTCGAGCGAGAGCGTGCGGCTGCCGGGGGTCATCCCCCGCCGCCGCATGTCCTCGCTGAAGGAGGTCATCGTCAGCTCCTGGGCGATCTTCGGCTGCTGCACGTAGGTGCCGCTCCCGCGTCGTCGGCTGAGATAGCCCTCGCGCGCCAGGTCGTCGAGCGCCGCCCGGACCGTGAGCCGGGACACGCCGAGATCGGCGGAGAGCTGCCGCTCGGATGGGATCGCGTTGCCCACGCCGAGGCGCTCGATCAGGTCGAGCACCTGCAGGCGCGTCGTCGACTGCTTCGTCACGCGCTGGGATCCGGCCGCCGTCATCGGTCCGGGCACTATAGCCAGGCCGCCGAAAGTGGTCAATGCCATTGCGCTATCCGATTCGGTCCGGTATAGATCCAGTTCGTGGCCGAGATCGTCCTGGACCGCGTCATGAAGTCCTTCGCAGGCGGCGTCGTCGCCGTCGACGACGTCTCCCTCCGCATCGACTCGGGCGAGTTCCTCGTCCTCGTCGGTCCGTCCGGCTGCGGGAAGTCGACGCTCCTGCGGATGATCGCGGGGCTCGAGGAGGTCACGGGGGGGACGATCCTGATCGGCGACCGGGACGTGACGGAGTTGCCGCCGCGCGCGCGCGACATCGCGATGGTCTTTCAGACATACGCGCTCTACCCGCACATGACCGTGCGCGAGAATCTCGGCTACGGGCTCAAGGTGCGACGGACGGCGAAGCAGGAGATCGCCCGTCGCGTCGAGGAGGTCGCCAAGCTCCTCGGGCTCGACGAGCTTCTCGACCGCAGACCCGGGGCACTCTCGGGCGGCCAGCGGCAGCGGGTCGCCATGGGCAGGGCGATCGTGCGCGAGCCGAAGGCGTTCCTGATGGACGAGCCGCTCTCGAACCTCGACGCGAAGCTCCGCGTCAGCATGCGCGCACAGCTCGCCGCGCTCCATTCGCGGCTCGGCACCACGACGATCTACGTGACGCACGACCAGGTCGAGGCGATGACCCTCGGCCAGCGGGTAGCGGTGATGCGCGACGGCCGGGTCCTCCAGGTCGACACGCCGCAGAATCTCTATGCCTCGCCCACGAACCTGTTCGTCGCGGCGTTCATCGGCTCGCCCGCGATGAACCTGATCGAGGCGGAGCTCGTCGACGGCACCGCGTCGTTCGGGGGCCACCGCATCCCGCTCCCCTCGCCGCCCGCGGCGTCCCGGGCGATCGTCGGGATCCGGCCGGAGGCCTTCGAGGATGCGGCGTTCGCCGACCCCTCCCTCCCCCAGCTGGAGGTCGAGGTGCAGGTCGTCGAGGACCTCGGCGCCGACGCACATGTCATCTTCCAGGTCGATGCGCCGCCGGTCGACGTCAGCGAGGTTCGCGAGGCCGCGGGCGACGAGGACCCCCTCCTTCCCGCCGACCGGGCGAGCTTCACGGCCCGCGTCGACCCGCAGACCACCGCACGCGTCGGCCGGACGCTTCGGCTCGCCGTCGACCCGGCACGCTTCCACTTCTTCGATCCGGCGACGGGCCTTCGTCTCGATCGCGCTCCTGCTCCTGCTTTCGCAGGCGTGTAGCGCCGCAGCGGCAGCCCCACCGGTCGGCCGGCTGATCGTCAGCGCGCTCGCGGGGCCGCCGAAGCCGTCGTTTCTCGCCAGGGTGCGGGCGGGGGAGCTCGGCGGCGTCATCCTCGTCGGCCGCTGGACGCCGCGCGAGATGCGCGCGACGACCGACACGCTGCACGCGGCGGGCTGCGCGGTCCACCGTCCGCTGCTTCTCCTCGTCGAC
>Ga0207707_10005269_pt1 | contig 11323 bp, 11 predicted proteins | sample KBSC83BmetaG_FD_184336 | JGI IMG/M metagenome (GOLD analysis project Ga0207707, IMG submission 184336) | Corn rhizosphere microbial communities from Kellogg Biological Station, Michigan, USA - KBS C8-3B metaG (SPAdes) (version 2) | ecosystem: Host-associated > Plants > Roots > Rhizosphere ... | reverse complement strand
CCCACGTTCACGCCGAACGCCTTCGCCCCGCGCGCGCGGTGCGCGACGGCGGCACTCTCCAGCAGCGCCTTCGCGGGGATGCACCCCCAGAGCACGCACGTGCCGCCCAGCCCCTCGCGCTCGACGACGCCCACCGTCAGCCCGAGCTGCGCGCAGCGAATCGCGCCCACGTATCCGGCGGGTCCGCCGCCGAGAAAGATTACGTCGAAGGAAGCCATTGGTATTCGATCCTTTAGTGAGAGCGGAAGTCGCTGGTCAGAATACGAGCATGAGCGGATTCTCGATCAGCCGCCGCAGAGTTTGCATGAAGCGCGCGCCGGTGGCGCCGTCCACTGCGCGATGGTCGCAGCTCATTGTGATACGAACGCGCGTGCGCACCGCCAGCGCTCCGTCCACCACGACGGGGACGTCGGCCACCGCGCCAACCGCGAAGATCGCGACCTCCGGCGGATTGATGATCGCGGTGAATTCATCGATGCCGAACATTCCGAGGTTGGAGACGGTGCACGTGGCGCCAGTGTACTCCTCGGGCGTGAGCTTTCGTTCGCGCGCGCGCTTCGCGAGCTCGCGCGATTCGCGCGCGATCTCGCTGATACGCTTCGTGTCCGCATCGGCGATGATCGGCGTGATCAGCCCGTCCTCCACGGCGACGGCCATACCGAGGTGCACGCGGTAGTGGCGGCGGATGCTGTCGCCAAGCCAGTGCGCGTTCACTTCGGGATGCTGGCTCAGCGCGGTCGCGATCGCCTTGAGCAGGATGTCGTTGTAAGAGACCTTGAACTCGTCGCCCATCGCGATCATGCGTGCGCGCAGCTCGCGCACACTCGTGAGATCGAAGTCCGCGGTGAGGAAGAACGTCGGGATCGGCCCGTTCGATTCGGCGAGCCGGCGCGCGATTGTTTTCCTGATCTGGGTGAGCGGAACGTCCTCGCTGTCACCCGCGGCGCGCACCACGGGAGCCGCGGCGCGTGCAGCCGCCGGCGTTGGCGCGCCCGAGAGCTCGGTACTGGCGGCGGCCTCGATGTCGCGGCGGATGATGCGGCCACCGGGTCCCGAGCCCTGAAGCGTTCCGAGATCCAGCCCGCGCGCGGACGCGAGCCGGCGCGCCAGCGGTGACGATCGCGCGCGCCCGCCGCCGTTGGGGTGGGACGGGGGAGTCGAGACTGGGGCCGGGGGAACAACAGTAGAGGACGCGGAGGACGGAGAGGACGCGGGAACGGCGGGAACTGCGGGCGCTGCGGGACCTGCGGGCGCAGCCGCCGGCGCCTTCTTCACGATCGCGTCGATGTTTTCGTCCTTTTCCGCAATCACCGCCAGCAGTTCGCCCACCGGACGCGTGTCGCCCTCGGCCGCGAGCCGCGCGCGCAGAACGCCCGCGCCGCGCGCGACGAGCTCCATCACCGCCTTGTCCGTCTCCACCTCGGCGAGCACGTCACCCTTCGCTACCGCGTCTCCCTCGTTCTTCAGCCATTTCACGAGTCGCCCTTCCTCCATCGTCGGAGAGAGCGCCTCCATCGTTACCTTCGTTGCCATTCCATCCTCCGTCCGCTACGCAGCTATTCGAGGTAGAGCACTTGCCGCACGGCGGCAACGGTTTTAAGCGCGTCCGGTTTCGCCGCGCGCTCCAGGTTCTTCGCGTACGGCATTGGCACGTCGGCCTGATGCACGCGAAGCACTGGTGCATCCAGATCGTCGAAGCAGTCGCGCTGCACGTAATCCACCACCTGCGCGCCTATCCCGCAGATCTCCCAACCTTCCTCCACCACCACGGCGCGATTCGTCTTGCGGACCGACGCCGCTATCGTCTCGCTGTCGATCGGGCGCAGCGTGAGCAGATCGATCACCTCCGCGCGGATGCCATCCTTCGCGAGCAGATCCGCTGCCTGCTGGGCGACGTTGATCATCTTGCCGTACGAGATGATCGTGACGTGATCGCCCTCGCGCTTCACCTGCGCCTTGCCGAGCGGAATCGTGTACTCACCCTCGGGCACCTCGCCCTTGATGTTGTACAGCATCTCGCCCTCGAGAAACATCACCGGATTGTCGTCTCGAATCGCGGTTTTGAGCAGCCCTTTCGCGTCGTATGGGGTGCCGGGCGCCACCACCTTCAGTCCCGGGATGTGCGCGAGCCAAGACTCCCACGCCTGCGAGTGCTGAGCCGAGAGCTGTAGCGCGGCACCGTTCGGACCGCGGAAGACGATCGGGATGTTGAACTGCCCGCCCGACATCGAGAGCATCTTGGCGGCCGAGTTCACGACCTGGTCGAGGGCGAGCAGCGCGAAGTTCCACGTCATGAACTCGATCACGGGACGAAGCCCGACCATCGCTGCGCCTACACCCACGCCCGCGAATCCGAGCTCCGTGATGGGCGTGTCGACCACGCGCATCTCGCCGAACTCCTGCAGCAATCCCTTGGAGACCTTGTACGCTCCCTGGTACACGCCGACTTCCTCGCCCATGAGGAAGACACGATCGTCGCGCTGCATCTCCTCGCGAAGCGCCTGATTGAGCGCATCGCGATAAGTCACGATTGCCATGTCAGCGCTCTCCCGCGGACGTGGCCGTTCCCGTGTCGCTCGTCGTGTCGACGTAGACGTCTTCGGTAAGCGCCTCGAGTGGCGGCTCCGGACTCTCGTCCGCGAAGTTCCACGCATCCTCCACCGTCGCGCGCACCTCCTCGTCGATCGCCGCCATCTTCTCGTCCGACCATTCGCCGCGCTGCTCCATCTGCGCACGCAGCAGTGTGATCGGATCGCGCTTCATGTGCTCGTCGAGCTCCTCCTTGCTGCGATACGTGCCGCTCACCGCATCGGACATCGAGTGTCCCATGAAGCGGTACGTGCGCACCTCCAGCAGCGTGGGCGTGTTCTCGCCGCGCGCGCGGGCAATCGCGCGCATGGTCGCCTCGCGCACCGCGATCACATCCTGGCCGTCCACCACTTCGTTCGGCATGTCGTACGAGCACGCGCGCTGGGCGATGTCGTTCACGGAGGATGCACGCTCGAGCGCTGTTCCCATGCCGTAGCGGTTGTTTTCGACGAGATAGATGACCGGCAGCTTCCAGAGCGCCGCCATGTTGAGCGCCTCGTGGAACGCGCCGTTGTTCACCGCGGCCTCGCCGAAGAAACAGAGGCACACCTGATCGCCACCGCGATACTTGATCGCGAACGCCACTCCGGTCGCGAGCGGAATGTGGCCGGCGACGATGCCGTGGCCGCCGAGGAAATTCCTGTTGCGGTCGAACAGGTGCATCGAGCCGCCCTTACCCTTTGATACGCCGTCGATGCGCCCGAACAGCTCGGCCATTATCCCTCGCGGCGACAGCCCGCGCGCGAGCGCCTGACCGTGGTCGCGATAGCTCGTGATCACGTAGTCGTCGGGACGCAGCGCCGAGATCGCGCCCGCGCCTACGGCCTCCTGGCCAATGTAGAGATGGCAGAAGCCGCCGATCTTGCCCAGCGCGTACGCCTCGGCCGCGCGCTCCTCGAAGCGGCGCATGAGGAGCATTTCGCGCAGAAGGGAGAGACGCAGCGCGGCCTCGTCGGAGCTCTCTGGCTTTTTGCTTGACATCGATGACTCGGTGGGCGCCGGGAGGGGCGAACGGGTGCGGGCCATATCAGACGCCCGCCGCCTGCACCTGTTCCCAGGCGTGATAGCTGGAACGAACGAGCGGGCCCGACTCAACGTGCCGGTAGCCCATGTCGGCGCCAGCGTCGCGGAGATAGCGAAACTCGGCGGGCGTGTAGTAGCGGTCGAGCGGATGGTGCTGCGCGGACGGGCGGAGATACTGCCCGAGCGTGAGGATGTCGACGTCGACATCGCGCAAGTCGCGCATCGTCTCGAGTACCTCGGGAATCGTCTCGCCCATGCCGAGTATCATCCCCGATTTGGTGGGGATGGCCGGGGCGATGCGCTTGGCGGTGCGGAAAATCTCGAGCACGCGTTCGTAGCGTCCGCCGGGGCGGCAGCGCTTGAAGAGCCGGGGCACGGTCTCGGTGTTGTGATTGTAGATCTCGGGTTCGGCATCGAGAACCGCGCGGATCGAGTCCTCGTTGCCCTGGAAGTCGGGAACGAGCACCTCCACCGAGCAGCCGGGAAGGTGCGCGTGGATCTGGCGGATGGTCTCGGCAAAGATCGCGGCGCCGAAGTCGGGCAGGTCGTCGCGGTCGACCGAGGTGATTACCGCGTGCTGCAGCCCGAGCTCGGCGATAGCGGCCGCGACGCGCGCAGGCTCGTCAACGTCGTAGGTGGGAGGGCGTCCGTGCGACACCGCGCAGTAGGCGCAGTTTCGCGTGCAAACGTCGCCCAGGATCATGAAGGTGGCGGTACCATGCTCCCAGCATTCGCCGACGTTCGGGCACTGCGCCTCGGCGCAAACCGAATGAAGTCGGAGATCCTTCATGAGCTGCTGAATGCGGAGATAATTCGGTCCGCCTGGTGCCCGGACTTTCAGCCAATCCGGCTTGCGCTCGGGGAGAGCGGGAGCGGCGTGTCTGCCCAGAATTTGGTAGAGCGTGTCAGGCATTCGTCTCGGGTGAAAAACGTGGCGCGCGCGCCTGCCGTGCGCGTCACGCCCAAGCTATGTGCATGGGATAACGAAGGATAGTTGTGCTAACCGGCTAACAAAATATAGCCGGTTAAGCAGCCTCGGCGAATCGTCCAATCGCGAACGGCGCGAGGTCGAACGACACTGCCTCTCCCACCGTCAGGGCGCTGATGCATTCGCCGGTGATCGGCGCCAGGAGGATCCCATTCCGCCCGTGGCCGCAGGCGTAGAGGAGCGTGGGTACGTCGGGGTCGGGACCCAGGATCGCGAGGCCGTCGGGGGTGATTGGCCGAAGTCCGGCCCAGTGTGAGAGGAGCGGCGCCGAGGCCAGCGATGGTGCGAGACGCGCGGCGACTTCGGTGAGGGCGGAGCGTCCTTCCGGCGTGGTGGCGCTGTCGAAGCCGACGTCCTCCATGGTCGCGCCCACCAGCGTGCGGCCGCCGGTGCGAGGCACGAGATACCCTCCTCCGCCGTAGGTCACGTGGCGCAGCCCGGCCGCGCCCAGGGAGAGCATCTGACCGCGCACCGGCCGAACCGGGATCGGCCGCGGCAGGCCGCCTAGCTGGCCCACCCACGAACCGCCGGCGAGCACCACGCAGCCGCCATCCATCGCGTCGCCGTTGGCGAGCATCACTCGCGGCCGCGCGCTGCTCAGATCCAGCGAGCGGACGCGCCCGGCGACGATCGTGACAGCCTCGTAGCTGCGCACGAGCCGCCTCATCGCCTGCAGGAGCACGACGTTGTCGACCGAGCCGTCGTATGGGTGGAGCAGTGCCCCCGTGCCCTCGGCGAGCGTGGGCTCCAGGGCGTGGAGCGCGCGCGGGTCGAGCCATTCGCTCCCGAGCGGGCGCGAATCGGGCTCGCCATTGGGCGCGATCTCGATTATGCCGCTACGGTCCAGAGGGACATCGATTCCAGTGCGCTCGCGGATCCCGGCCACGTACGAGGGGAAGAGGTCGCGCCCGGCCACCGCGAAGCGAACGACAGCGGCGCCGTGCAGCTCGTCGCTCTCGGCGCCGGGGGCGAGCATCCCCGCGCCGGCCGCGGACGCCTCGCCGATGCGGGACTCGCCGATGAGGCAGACGCTGGCTCCGCGCGCCGCAGCGCCGGCGGCGACGGCGAGCCCACTCAGCCCGCCGCCTACAACGATCACGTCGGCTGTTTTCACTCTTGCGCCATTGCCGCGCGGGAGGGGTGAAACCGCGGGGGGTGTTTGCGCGTATGGATTGCAGAAGCGGAGGGCAACTGCCTCGACGGGGAGAACACGGTCATGCTACGCACCATTTTCGCAGTCGGCCTCATGGCCATACTGGGGCTCGTCGCCCTGAAGTTCATTTTCGGCATCTTCGGATTTCTATTCGCGGTGCTGTTCATGCTCTTCATCATCGCGCTGAAGATCGCGCTCGTGGGGCTCGTGGTGTACTTCGTGATTCGCGTGCTGAGCCCCGACACCGCGCGCCGCATACGCCAGAAGTGGTCGGGCGCCTGATTCACCGATAGGCTAACCCCTCGCGTCAATCAGCGAGAGCACACTCCACGCGAGCAGCGGCACCATGAGCTCGTGGTGGCCCGTGATCTCGTAGCCCTTTCCCCCATCCAGCGTTGGACGCCGCACCACATTCTCGTGCGGCCGATAGTGACGCAGCATGTCGAGATCGGCCGCTGTGAATCCAGTCGGCCGCCCGTCGTTCAGGTTGCGCGCGATCGTCAGCGCCTTGAGAAACACCTCCGGAAGTATGACGGCGCTGCCGAGGTTGAGCACCACTCCTCCGTCGTGCAGCGCCGGGAGCGACGCGGCCAGCCGGCGAAAATCGCGGTGACTCGTGTCGCCGATCGCGGCGCCGCTCGCCGCGGGGTGCTGGTGGATGATCTCCGCGCCGATCGCCGAGTGCACGCTCACCGGGACGCCGAGCGAGTCGGCATTTTTCAGCAGCGAGAGCTCGGGGTGCGCGAGCGTCGCGCCGTCGAGGGCGCGGGCGAGCGACTCCCCCATTCCCCAGTGCTCGCCTTGTCCGCGAATGAACGCTTCGTTCATCTCGCGACCGGTCTCCTCCGCCATGCCGAAAGTTCCGTCGCGGAGTCCCGCCGCCACATCCTCCGATGTGCCGCCCCAGCGCGCGATCTCGTAGTCGTGGATCGCTGCCGACGCGTTCATCGCGAGGTGAGTGATGATGCGCCGGCGCATGAGATCGATGAGAATCGGCGCGAGCCCGGTCTTCACGACGTGACCGCCGATCATCACCACCACGCCGCGCCTGCCGGCGGCGTCCGCGATCGCGCGCGCGAGAGCGAGAAAGTCGCGCGCCGCCAGCACGTCGGGGAGCGCGCCGAGGAAGGCGGCGAATGATCGGTCATTTCCGGGCGGCGTCGCGAACTCTTCCGCGCGCACCTTGTTCGGCCGGCGCGCGATGGGAACCGTGCGAACTTTCGAGAGATCGGCTTCGGGGCGACTCATCCCGGAGGGATCGTTGGCGGGATGTACGATGTGAGATAGAGGTCGAGGGAGTGAAGCACCGGCATCTTCGCCTTGAGCTGCACCATTATCCGCCGGCTGTCATCGGTCACCCAGATTAGCGCCTCTCCGCCCTCGGCGAACAGCCCCCCCGACTTGATGATCGGCTGCAGGACGATGGTGTCGTACGTTCCGGAATTGAGCTTCACCTTCTCCTTGCGCAGCACCTTCACGATCACCGGATTACTCTCGGGGCGGAAATATCGCGTGTAGGTGTACGTCTCGCCCACGATGAGCGGAACGGTGCGCACGAAGTAGAAGAACGACGCGTCGTCGAGCGGCTCGGGGACGCTCTCCTTTTCCTCGAAGCCGCGCTGGTGCAATCGCGCGCGATCCGGGTAGATCTCGAAGTATCGCTCCTTGTGGTAGCTCCCCTCGTTGATCACCTGATGGAAGCGGTGTGTGGTTGCAGTGGCCGGCTCGAACCAGCTTTCGAGCACGTCGTTCACCTTGAAGAAGAGAAAGCCACCTTTGATGTTGAACACGGAGTGGTAGGTCGAGCGACCGTTGACGGTCGCAGTGTCCTCGATCTTCATGCTCCCCGTGCCTACCTTCGCGCCGCCCACGGCCAGGTCGTAGACGAGCGTCTCGCCCACGCCGTACGGTCGCGCGGCGACAGCCGTCTCTCCTCCGGGAACCGTGCTCCTCGACTCCTGCTGCGCGCGCGATGGTGCGGACGCGAGGAGCAGGGTGACGAAGATTCCCAGTGCGCGGAAGCTCCGCGCGCGTGCGGTCACGAAGGCGCCGATGCGCGCAGCGCGCGGTGCGCGACGCCAAATCGATACAGCGCCAGCGCGTCGGGGAACCAGCGGACTCGCGTGTCGCGCGGCCGCAGATCGTAGCGCGGCTCGAGCGGCATGGTTTCCAGCCGGCGGCAGAACTTGGACGCCTTCACGAGCAGCTCGACGTTCGCCGCCCATCCCGCGCTCTGCACGATGGGTGCATCGCCCGCCTGCTTGATGACGTCGCGGATCACGGCGATGCGATAGAGCCGGAGCGTGCCGAGCGGATCGGAGACTCCGTCGACGCGCACGTAGCGTCGCATGAGCCAGGGCGCGATTCGGCGAAGCCGGCGAATCTCGCGCGGCGCGGCTGCCGGCGAGGGGCCGGCCTCCGCGACGACGCAGTCGACGCCGCCATCGAAACGCTTCGCGAGCTCAGGCAGATCTTCCGGACGGTCGGTGAGGTCGCCCTGCATCACGATCATCGCGTCGCGTCGCGGATAGCGTGTGGCCTTTGCTGCCGCGCGCGCGAGCGTGTCGAGCGCGGCGCCGAAGCCGCCGCGCTCCTCGTTACGGAGTACCGTGAGCGGCAGCACCTTCTCGTAGCGGCGCAGCGTGTCCGCGGTGCCGTCGGTGCTGCCGTCATCGAGCGCGATGATCTCGTACTCGCGCGGATGCGCCTCGAACACCGTGCGGATGCGCCAGAGGAGCAGTCCGACCGTGGGCGATTCGTTGTACGCGGGAATGCAGATGTACAGCATGATGTTGAATGATACCCGTTTCCGAGACGTGGTTCCGGATGGAAGCTTCGCGGTGCAAGATGACGCGCGCCGGGCCCTCAGGGAAAGGCCAACGTTGCCCGGGCGCGGATGGCGCGTTAGCCTGTACGCTTGTGCTGCCGCCGCTCGCGGCCATTCCCTCACCGTTGGAGTCGTACATGCGTCGCAGCGCGCTGCTGCTGCTCGCCGTGTCCGCAGGTTGTGCGACACCGCCGCGCCCCGAGGCCACTCCCGCCCCCGCACCCGCGCCGGCTCCGCCCACCATGGCCGCGGCGTTGCGGCGCGATCTCTACGCATTCGCGGACGACTCGATGCTGGGGCGAAGCGCGGAGACTCCGAACGCCGCGCGTGCCGCGCGCTTCATCGCTGCGAAGCTCAGCGCGCTCGGCATTCAGCCCGCGGGTGACAGCGGTGGATATCTCCAGCGCGTGCCGCTCTCGCGCACGTTCGTACGATCCGCTCACTTCACCGTCGTCACGCCCGCGGGGCGCGTGAACCTTCCGTTCGGCTCGCATCTCGTGCCCGTCCCCTCACTTGGCGAGGGGCTGCCGCTGCCGATGCTCGCCGCGCAGGGCAACATCGTGTTCGCGGGCTACGGAATGTCGTCGCCGGAGTACGGCCGAAACGATCTCGCCGGGCTATCGCTCGCGGACAAGGTAGTGGTGTTCGTGAACGATGTGCCGCCGGGGCTCGACTCCGCCAAGCGCGCCGCGCTGCGCGAGCCGCGCGCGCTCGGCGATCGCCTGGGCGCGATCATCGAGCGCCGGCCCGCGGCGATCATCGTGCTCTTCACGGGGCGGTTGGCGAGCGAGCTCCCGGCGCTCAGCGCGGGTCTCACGGACTCGTCGCTGCGTATCCAGCCGCCGCTCGATGGACCGCGCGTGCTGCCGATGGTGCTATTCGGCACCGTGCGCGATGCCGGTCCGCTTCTCCCTGTCGGGTGGCCGCGCGTGGATCGTCCGCGCGTGTTGGATGGCCGCTCGTTCAGCGGGCGCGTGGATCTGGTGCAGGACGGCGTAGCGACGTACAACGTGATCGCGAAAATTCCCGGCGCCGACTCCGATTTCGCGCAGTCGTACGTCGCGTTCGGCGCTCATCTCGATCACATCGGCATCCAGCCGCCCGTGAACGGCGACTCCATCGCGAACGGCGCGGACGACGATGGTTCCGGGAGCATGGCGCTCATCGAGATGGCCAACGAGGCAAAGCACGAGCCGCCTACCAAACGATCGCTGCTGTTCGTGTGGCACACCGGAGAGGAGCTCGGGCTGTTCGGCTCGGAGTGGTTCACCTCGCATCCTACGGTGCCCATCGACTCGATCGTCGCGCAGCTCAATGTCGACATGATCGGACGCAACGATCCGGATTCGCTCTATCTCATCGGTCCACGCTCGGCGCCCAACGGTCAGAGCACCGTGCTTGGCGCGATCGTCGACTCCGTGAACAGCGCATCGCCGCGCCCGTTCCTCATCAACCGCGAATGGGATGCGCCCACGCATCCGGAGCAGCTGTACTACAGGAGCGATCACTACAACTATGCGAAGCACGGCATCCCGATCGTGTTCTTCACCACGGGGCTGCACGCGGACTATCATCGCGTCACTGACTCGGCCGACAAGATCGACTACGACAAGCTGTCGCGCGTGGCGGAGCTGATCCTGCAATCGGGGCGCGCGGTAGCAGACAGCCCTACGCGCCCCCTGCCGGCCGCACTCTTGCGCTAACGCTCAGCGGGTAACGCACGGCCCCCGAGAGTCGTCACCCAGAGAGGGGCGGCTCGGGAGCGCCTCCGAGGTGTACTACATCGCTGGACATCCGGTGCTCATGGGAGGAACGCATGCTGCTCGGAAACGTGCGCGCGTCACTCACTCGGGACGACGCTCAGTTGGCGCTGCGGCTGCTGGCGCAGGGAGAAGCGCGGTCGCTCGAAGCGGCCGAAGTGCGTTTGCGCGAGGAGGGAATCGACGCGCTGCTGGATGATCCACGACTCCTGCCAGCGATCATCGATTCGCGCATCGGCATGCAGGTGTCCGTGCGTCTGCTATGGTATGTAGTCGTACGTCGGGCCTTGTGCCGCGTGGGCGAGGAGGATCGCGCGCTGGCGGATTACGTTGCCGCGATTCTCTTGCACTTCGGCGCTCGCGGCCGTGCCGAGCGCATCGCCGAGTCCGACGATCAGGTCTACACCACGCTCGCGGAGCTGATGGGCGAAGTCGATTCGCCCGATGCGCGACGGAGCTTTCTCGTGCGCCAGCACCTTGGCAACTACGCGCTCTGGTCCGCGGGCATGTTTCCCGACAGGATCGAGCACAAAAGGTGGCGGCGCGGCGGTCCTGATCTCGACTACTACGAGGAGATGGGGCGGCGCGGCTTCGCGCTCGCGGCGGAGCACCGTTTGGCGCAGGAGCACGGGCTGGACGCGCTGCTGCGAGTGGCCGCGAGCCGGTTCGCGGCGCTGCGGCTGGCGCTGAACGAGGTGAGCGACACGCTCCTCTTCCCTCACGTCAACTCGCCGGAGCGACTGATGCGGCAGGTGCGCTCCGAGGCCGCCTGGCGCATGGTTTCCTAGACGCTGCGAGCGCGCGTGCGCGCTTGCGCACGCGCATGGCGCGCCTCTATCGTACGCGATGAACCAGCGGATCGAGCCGACAGAGCAGTGGTGCGACCGATGAGCGACCAGTGAGCGATCAGTCGCCGCGCGCGCGTGCGCGCCTGATGCGAGAGGCGCTGGTGGACGCGAAGGTGGGGCTTGCGCAGAGCCGTC
>Ga0207707_10005267_pt1 | contig 11324 bp, 6 predicted proteins | sample KBSC83BmetaG_FD_184336 | JGI IMG/M metagenome (GOLD analysis project Ga0207707, IMG submission 184336) | Corn rhizosphere microbial communities from Kellogg Biological Station, Michigan, USA - KBS C8-3B metaG (SPAdes) (version 2) | ecosystem: Host-associated > Plants > Roots > Rhizosphere ... | reverse complement strand
CCGACGTGGACGCCTGGTAGAAACGCGTGTCGGACTTGACCGTGCGGATCGCGTCCAGCAGGTGCAACGCCCCGAGGCCGGTGATCTCGGCGGTCGTGATCGGCTGCTCGAACGACACCCCGACGAAACTCTGCGCCGCGAGGTTGTAGACCTCGTCCGGCCGTGCCCTTTCGATCAGGCGCAGGCTGCAGCCCGGATCGGTCAGGTCGTACTCGACCAGTTCCAGATTCGGGTGATCGACGACGCGGAGGTCCTGCATCCGCCAGAAGTTGACCGAACTGGTGCGCCGGTACGCGCCGTACACCTTGTACCCCTTGCCCAGCAGCAACTGCACCAAATACGCGCCATCCTGTCCTGATACTCCTGTGATCACCGCCGATTTCATTTCCCTGGTTTCCTTGTTGATGGTTGGTCGATTTATGCCGTGCCGTCTGCCAGCACCGCACCGAGCAATTGCTGCGCCGACTGAGCCCAGGTCAGGCGGGGCATTTCGACCGAGCGTGGTGTCGTTCCATGCTGGTGCGCGGCTAGCCAGTCACGGATGGCGGCCGCCAACGATACCGAATCGTGTCCCGAGAAGTAAGTTGCATGTTCGCCGGCGACTTCGCGGAACACTGGCAGGTCACGACACAGAATCGGCAGTCCGTGGCGTGCAGCCTCGACCAGCGGCAGACCAAAACCCTCGCCCTCGGATGGGGCCAGCAGGACGGTGCAAGTCGCGTACAGACGGTCGAGCACTGCATCGTCCGGACCCATGAACCAGAAAAGACGCTTGCCAAGTTCGCCGTGGTGGCGAATGCGGCGCGCCAGCACGTCGGTCATCCAACCCGGGAACCCCGCGATGACCAGCGCCACCTCGCTGCCGCCCGCCCACAGGCTTTCAAACGCCTGCAGGGCTTGGGCATGCCCCTTGCGGGGCTCCAGCGTGCCGACCATGAGGAACGAGTTCAAACCGCGCAAGCGCTCGATGAGGGAGGACTGTTGCGGGGAAATCGTTGCAGCAGCACCCCCACCCGGAGCCAGATCCGCACCAAGATGAAAATGTGCGAGCGCCAATGGCTTGTCACGTGGGATATCGAGCCGGCTCAACTGCTGCCGCAGTTCGGACTGGGTGGCCAGCGAAATGCAGGCAACGCCATCCGCGACGCAGGCGATGGTTTCGAGCCACGCCTTGAACGCCACGCGTACCTCGGGGGGGAACCATTCCGGGTGCGACAGCGGCAGAACATCACTGCAGACGGACCAGATGCGCACGCCGCGTGCGCGCAGGTTCGCGAGATCGGCCGCATGCTCGGCCGTGGTGTGCATCGAATGGTCGAGGCCCAAAAGCACGTCCCCTGACCGCGCGGCCATGGACGCATCGGGGGAGGCGTGTCCCGAATCGCCAAGCAGCTTCGAGGTAAACGACTTTGCCAATCGGTAGGGCTGACCAGGAAATGCATGCACGGCTTGCACTTGATACCCGGTCGCCGGCGCATCGAGCAACGCACGCAGGATTTCGCGGGTCACGCGCTGGACGCCGGTCCGGCCCTCGCGCAGGGCGAGTTCCGTGATATCGACATACAGCCGAGGCTTGCCGTCACTGCGGTCCTCGGCGGGAATTGGCGCCGTGAATCGCGATGAAGTGAAATCCGAATTGCGTTGAGACTCCGGACGTTGCATTTTGGCGTTGGACAGAATTCCTGCCACTGCCGTTTCCACCGCAACGCCCTTCGCACGGCCCATGCGACGTGACAACCAACGCAATGGCGCGGTCACGCGCCAAGATCGGCTCAGCAATACCGACTCAAGTTGGCTTCGCAAGGCCGTCAAAACGTTGTCGCGCTCCCGGAGCTGCTGCTCGCGCTCGCGAACCTGCTGCTCGCGCTCTCCCGCCACATCGCGCAGGAGATAAATCTCGTCCAACAGTTCCTGCCGTGATTTCTCCGACAGCGGGCGCCGATCGTCGCTCATCGGTCGCACTGGATCTCGATGACGGGAGGCACCCAGGCGCTGCCGACAAAGAAGTCGCGACTCTGGTTGGCCACGGTGAACAGTAGCGCCAAATCGCGCCACTCGTAGTTGTCGATCAGGTGCGTTTCGGTACTGCTGATCGCGGTGGAAACCGAATAACTGCCTGGTCCAAGGTTCATCGGAAACGCGATCCGGTACTCCACCACCTGGCCTTCGCGCAGGTTCTCCATCGCCTGACGGGTGTGATGGGTGTTGGTACCGAATATAGGCTGCCCCAGCCTGTCCTTGATCATGTAGCCGAACACCATGCGCGGGACGGCGGCGTTGACGCGCGTGCGCACGCGCAGTTCGACCGGTTCGCCGACATTGACGAACTCCACCGGTTCACCGGCGGCATTGAACAGTCCGATCGTTTCCACCACTGCCGCGCGGTTGCCGGACGAGGTCTGGGCCTTGCCGGAGTCCAGGTGCCTGACTTCGACGGTCTTGTTTTCCTTCTCGGAGATCAGCGCGTTGTAGTAATCCATCACCTCGCTCGGATTCCCATCCATCAACAGCTTGCCGCGTTCGAGCAGGATGGCGCGGTCACACAGGGACTGGATGGCCCCAGGATCGTGCGAAACGAACAACAAGGTGGTGCCCTGTTTCCGGAACTCGCGGATGCGGGCCATGCTTTTGTGCGAAAAATACGCATCGCCCACCGACAAGGCCTCGTCGATGATGAGGATTTCCGGACGCAGCGCAGTGACCACGCTGAAGGCGACCCGCACCTGCATGCCGCTGGAATAGGTACGCAGCGGCTCGTCGAAGTATTCGCCGATTTCGGCGAACTCCTCGACGCCCGGCATGACCGCGTCGATCTCTTCCGGGCTCATGCCCATCAGGCCCGCCGTGTAACGCGCATTCTGGCGGCCCGTCAGGTCGGGGTTGAAGCCCATGCCGAGTTCGAGGATGGCGCCAATGCGCCCCGCGACCGCGATCGATCCTTCGGTGGGACGCAAGGTGCCGGTAACGAGTTTCAGCAAGGTACTCTTGCCGGCACCATTCTGTCCGATGATACCCACCGATTCCCCCGCGAAAACCTGGAAACTTACGTCGCGCAACACCCAGGTTTCGCTGGCGGCCTTCGTCTTGCCGCCAAACCAGCCTGCCATCCGCTGCCATTCCATCCGGTATTCGCGGAACGCCTTGCCGAGCCCCGCGATTTTCAGAACCGCGGCGCTCACAGCACATCCACCATATCGGGCGATGCGCGCCGGAACAGTCCCATGCCGATGGCCAGGAGGACCAGGGACAAGGCCACGATGACTCCCAACGTCTTGAAATGCGGCGGGTGCCCCCACACCAGCACCTGCTGGTACGAAGAGCAAATGGCGTACATGGGGTTCAGGCGCAACACCAGGGCAAAGTTGCCGGGCAGGATGTTGATGGCGTACACGATGGGCGTCACCCAGAACCACAATTGCAGCAGTACCCCCATGACCTGCGCGACGTCGCGCACGAAGACGTTGAGTACGCCCAGGATCAACCCCAGCGCCAAGCCGAACAGCACGGTGACGGCCGTCAGCACCGGCAGCCATAGCCACATCCAGTTCGGATAACTGCCGATTGCGATGAAGATGCCCAAGGTGGCCAGCAACAGGAAAAGGCTGTTCAAAAGGCTCGAGCCGGACACGATGAGGGGCAGGCAGATGCGCGGAAACACCATCTTCTTCAAAAGGCTGGCGTTGTCCACGAAGATCGTCAGGCAACGCGTGATCATTTCGGAAAACAGGGTCCATCCCAACAGGCCGGCCAGCAAATAGATCACGTAGGCGTACTTGTTGGTGGTGTCGGGCAATTTGGTGCCCAGCACCCGCCCCAGCACGACCGCGTAAATGGCACACATCGCCAAGGGTTGCAGGATCATCCAGGTTGCGCCCAGCTTGCTGCGTGCAAAGCGGGTGCGCAGGTCATTCCTGATCGAGGTGAGAATGAAATGGCGGTAGTGCCATATCGCCAGCAACATCAATTTCACGGGCAACAGGCCCTCTGGAGGCTCGGAGGAAAGGCCGAAGTACCCGACGGCACGTGTTCGCAACCCCGTTTCTCAGCTATGGACACACGAACCTCGCAGTTTCTCAAGATGACAGCGGATTTTCGCTGAACACGTCCGACCGGGGCAACTGGCAACATCGCCCAGTGTCGTACGATTTGAAAACAAGTTCATCCCCGATCAGGCGAGGGCAGGCTCCAAGTCCTGCCTCCAGAAGGCGCCCGTCAGCGTTTCGCAAGGTCTGAATCAGCGGATGGTAGCCCTGAATCTGCTGGCGCCAGCGACAGGAACCGCGTCGCAACGAACCGGACCAGCACACAACAAGCACCCGCAAGGATGCCCATGCCGACGATCGTGACCGGGAACGTGTAACGGAAATTGTTGGTGCCGACCAGCAACAACAGGGGCCCCAGGTAGCCAATCGCCAGCAGGATGAAGGCAATCGTCAATTTGCGACGACGCAGCAGGCATGCCGCAATCAGCCCCAGCAAACACACTACCCCGGCTCTGGCGGCAAGACCGTGGAATGCGCCCAGCGCAATCTGCAGGGCATCGAAGTACGCGAGTCGGCGATGATTGAAAGTCATCCGGGCTGCCGGGAATGGCGGTTGTATGTCCGTCCGTCCCATTTGGGTGGCCTCGAGGCGGGCCTTGAAGCCCAGCGAATACATCGCGAAGCGGTAATTCGTCTGCATGAACACGATCGGGTGGTGAACCAGCAAATGCCAATATGCGCGCATGAATTTCGCGGTCGACATATTCCGCCATGGCGCGCTGGCCATTTGGACACACCAGCCTCCGTGCATGTAGCAATCCGTCGCAAGTGGCGCCCGCAGGGCCGGGTTTTCCAAGACATGCGGGTCAACCAATGCGTGAACATACGCGTCGTTCGTGTGGCGCGACGCATCCATCAAGCGCATGGCCACGCCCCCCGCGGCTGAATCCCTTATATAGGCTTGGTGTTCGTAGGCACGTGCCGCCGCCACGCTCCCACCCAGCACGACCAGCGATGCGGCAAGGAACACCAACGCCCGGCGCCGGCCAACCGGTACCCGGACGCTCCAGAAGAAAAAGCAGGCCAGGAAACCCGATGCCGGCAACGCGTTGTAACGTACCCATGACATGACCAGAATCGCAACGATCAACAGCCACGCCCGTCGCGCGAACTCGAGTTCACGGTCGACGATCATGGCCACCGCCGTCAGCGTGCAGATCGCCACGATGGTGTCGGACGACTGAAACACGGAATAATTCAGGCTGATCGGCGACCACACCATCAGCAACGTGTACGCGATCAGCCATGGCGAACGCCGCCCGAGCAACGCGGCGCCCAGCATGTACAGCGACAGATTGAAGAGCGCCGCCTGGATGAAAATGTAGAAGCCCGCCTCACCCGTCAGCCAGTAGAACGGCACCTTCAGCAAGGTATTGAAGATCGGCCAGTGGGAGGTGATCCCGTACGCCGCCAAGCTGTCGGGCAGGCCCTTTGTCGCGATCTGCCTGGCCCACCCCCACTGCGTGGCACTGTCGAAAAAGAACCAGCCGGGATAGAGCGAGAGCGCGACCACCAGCGCTGTTGCAACACATACCGCCAGGCAGATGACTGCCGCATGGGTACGCAGGACGCTTATCGTGGCCGCCGTGCGCTCTCGACCTGCCTGCACGGCAACGTGCCAAGCCTTCGCATCAGTGCCCTGTCGAATCGTCATTCCACGGATATCCGAACGTTGGTTCGACATTCAACCCACTCGCTGCCGATCCGGTATGCGAGAAATATCCCGTACTCGCCAATGGGAACGCGGTACATGCCGGTGTCAACACCAAATCCCGAGGTCGCATATGCGGGTACTTTTTGCGCCTTGGCAACGTCCGGGCGCGCGCTTCCCGAATTCCCCGAAGCCCAGTAATCGCCGGTCGCACCCGCCAGAACCACCTCCACGACAGCCGGTACGGCGTGCGTCAAGTGATCACCGGCCCATCCCGTGAAGACGGCTCCGCCCAGGTGGTCGAGCGCCATGCCCTGTGCGGTCTGTCCGTTGATCTTGTCGACGTTGCAATCCCCCGTCTCCCGCGCTCCATTCAACGTCGTCGCAGGCACGGGCGAAAACAGCGCCGGAGCCGGAATCGTACTCTGTGTCGCTTGCTGGTTGATCCAATCGGAAGCAGTCGTGGCAGGGCGTCCACAGCCCGCCAGCAGCAACGCGCACATCAAGGCCGGCACGTACACCACCTTCTTCGGCATCACACGCTCATGCGAGCTGGCAGGCTCAAATTCTGAGCCGCCCTCGGCAAATCCGCATTGCGTCCGTTGCCAGGTTCGTGCCGGATTGGTTCGCGGGCTTGAGTGTCGCATGGGCACGCACACGGCTTCGATGTCGTTATGGTCGACGATTCATGCCATGCCTGCAACCCGGACATCCTCGCATTTTTCGTTGCGGCAAACTTCACGGCAGGCATGATTGAAGCACGACGCTTTCAGATACGGCGTGACCGCGAAGCTCCACGCGCGTCCAAAACGTCAACCGGTAGGAGGATGTGGGCGCGTACAACGCCAAACGACATGCCGCTATTCGGCCTTGCCTGCCGGGACAGCCCGCATGCCAAGGACACGCAATTGCAGCGGCCGCGGATCCTCGGCCTTGGGATACGGTGGAGACGAGGCTCCCGGCCGCGCGAACCGCAGATCAATGGCCACCTTGCAGTCTTCCCCGACGTCGAGGGATGTCTCCACCTCGAGCACGGATTGATTGTCCAAGGCAACTTTGATGTCGGTGGAAAATTTGCCGTTTGCCCTGAAATGCCACGTGGTCGCCAGCTTGCCGTTCACCCAGACCTGCGTGTCCAAATCGGGACGTGAGGGTGGCAGATAGGGATCGACCCGCATGCGCAGCTTCGCGCCCGCCTGACACAGCTTGCCGGGCAGCTGGAATTCGAGCACGGCGGCCGATCCGATGGCCCAGCTTCCCCACCCTGCCGGAGGCAGCCAGCCCAGACCTGCCTGGTAGGCCGCGGAATCGGGCTTGGTGAAATCGACTTCTGCGTCCAACTCCGGCGGAGGTGCGGAAGCAACCTTGAATTCGCGGCTGAAATCCAGTTTCGTGCCTGCAGGGGCTTGATCCACCTTTTGGACAAGGCTGCCGCATCGCGGCGAGGTGATCGTCAATCCCTGCAACGTGGCAATGTTCGCGAGGTGTGCATGGGCACCCCCGCGGCCCAGCCAATCCACCGAGAACAACCCTGCCGAATGCGCCGACGCGGGCAGGGGCTTGATCATCAACACGCTCGCGTCTCCGCGGGCTTCGAGCAGAGCGGCTTGCACGTGGGCATCGGCGGTCACCAGCTTGGCATTGGCGTTGTCGATGAAAAAGTCCAGCATCTGGCCATCACGGATGCCAACCTGGGCTTCCCCGCGGTAGCTCATCTTCAGCTCGCGACCGCCAACCTCGAAACCGCCGTCGGACGTCCAGCCGATCAGCGTGTTCTTTTTGCACAACCTGAATTCGTTGACGCGCGACCACAACGCCTTGCGCAACACCGCGTCGGTCACGGCATCGTCCACCAGCTCGCTGCCGGCCACATCGGGTGCACTGCGATCGGTCCCGGCAATGAAGGTGGCATTGGTTCGCACGCCCATCAGATCCAGCACGGTCGGAGCGATGTCCATGTGGTACATGCGCGCGGGCCTGGCACCCTCGCCTGTATTCAAAACCAGCAAGCCCGGCTGCCTGTGGTAGCCCTTCGGATACAACGATTGCGCATCGTTCCGCATCATCAGGTGGTCGCTCATGATCACGACCACCGTGTTTTTCCAATCCGGCTCTTTGGACAACGCATCGATGAAGTGGCCGAGCAGATAATCGGTGCAATGCACCGCCTGCAACATGCTGTTGTCGTTCGCGGCATACCTTGGGCAGCCCGGCGACGGACGACCGTCCGGCGGATGCGTATCAAGCGTCAGCAGGCTCAAGTTGAATGGCTTGCGCCCCGCTTCGAGTTCGCGGTAACGGCCAAGCGCCAGCTTGAAAAGCGCGCTGTCGTACAACCCCCAGCCCGATTCCGGCAATTTGCCGCCGGCTCGGGCCTCCATTTGTTGCAGGCCCAGCGCCTGGTCATAGCCATGCAACTTGAAAAACAAGCCTTTTTTTGAAAACTGGATGGGCGCACCACCCATGTAGACCTGCGTGTAGCCCGCATCGTGCAGGATGTCGCCGAAGCAGGCGACCTTGGGGTGAAACGTCGAGACATCGGTATTGTTGCCGGCCACCGCGTCGAGGCCCGCGAAGGCGCTGGTAAACAACGGCACGCCGCACTGCGAGGCAAACAAACCGGCCATCGTGTAATTGGCGCCGGAAAAGGTTTCAAAACCGGAAAAGTCGAGGCCCTGCTTGCGCAGACGATCAAGATTCGGGGTCAAACCCGGGAACACCTTGGGATCCCAGTAAATGCGCTCCAGCGATTCCAGGTAGATCCAGACCAGGTTCTTGCCCGGCGCGGCGATCACCTTCTTTTTCGGTACCGGATGCAGGTCCAGCAGCCGGGCGACGGCGCGGCCCTGGGGCGTATCCGCGAAGTGCGCTGCCTGTTGTGATCGCGCAAGGTATGCAATCAACCGTCGCGGTGCGGAATCGACGCCCAGCGCGACCAACAGCAAGATGACCAACGCGATGACTGCAGGGCCGCTTTGAACCGTCGCGCCATCGCGTCGCCCATTCCGGCGCATCCATTCCAGCAACGCGGCGCACACGGCGACCATCACCACGAACAAAGCGAGACCGCCGCCGATCAGAACCGGAAACGCATGCAGGCCGGTGCGAAGGCTTCCGGGATCAAGGTGTGCGAAGAAACGGGCATTGAACGTGTCGGCCTGCAGGTAATACGAAACGGCCTCGCCCAACACCAGGAACAACCAGGCGAGATAGGCCAGCAACGCCGCCGGCACCGACACCAAACGCAAGAGTCGCCAACGTGCCACGCATACAAGGAGACCGCACCAAGTCAGCGCGAAAACCACATCCTGTCCGAATTGGCCGTGCAGGTACGAGGGGAAGGTCCAGGCCATCCACACCCGCACGCCAAGTGCAGGCAGCGCCAACAGCAATACCACGAGAGCGACGGACGTTTTTTGCCATCGCCCATCAGGCATGCGAAATCCTCATCGTTCCTGCAACAGGCCGCGCTTCATGGACGTTCTTGCACCGGCTTCACCGGCAATCGGGGGGATCATGGCACACCGTGGTGCGGCATGCCATGCGGCCGATTGCCGCGATCAACGCCAAAGCAAACGTTACTTATCAATCCACAGCCTGATGCAGCATCCGCCCCGCCTGTCGGATTGGACGGAAGCACAGCGCAGAGCAAGCCAGTCAACTTCAGACCGATGCCAAAATGGGATAACGCCCTTCGACATGATCTTGGCGCCGCCAGCCCGTAAACGCAGCAATCGAAAAACCCCATGGATGCCGCAGCAACGGCGTGCGCTCACGCGGCCGGTCGCCGCCTATCGATCTCCTGCAGGCGCGCGGTCACCGCGGCACCGCATACCGCTTTCGAATTGGTCTTGCGAATCCCGACCGCCGCCGCGGCACCGACCCGCCGCGCGAACTCGCGATCGTCGAACACCTGCCGCATCAGGCGCGCCGCATGCGCGACGTCAGCATCGGCCCATTGCTGCCCTTGCCAGTACGGATAATCGCCGTTGCGTAGCGGAACCATCTTGTAGTCGACCAGCAGGCTGTTGTCTCGGTCCATGAAATCCAGATTGCCGGAGTATGCCGTCGCGATCACGGGCTTGCCGAGGTACATGCACTCGGCCATGCCCAGCCCGAAACCTTCCGAACGATGCAGCGAAACATAGCAATCCGTCGTGCTCTGCAGGCCAAACATTTCCTCGCGCGACAGGAACCCGTCGCGCACCTCGATGCGCGGGTCGTCGGCAACGCTGTGCTGCAGTGCGGCCAGCTTGTCCGGAAAACGGCCGCCGTTGGTGGATTTCACCAGCAGCCGCACGCCCCTGGTGCCATCGGCGAACGCCTGCCGGAACGCGGCGATGGTCGCTTCGGGATTCTTGCGCGACGCGAAACTGTTGAAGTCGTAACTGAACAGGAACACGAACTCGTCACGTGGCAAGCCGAAATGCGCACGATCCATGCCTTGCGGCACCTCGAACTCGATGGCCTTGGGCATGCGCAGCACCGGCTTGTCGGTGCAGGCCCCGATTGCCTTGCGCACGAATTCGGTCGGCACCCATACCTCGTCCACCAGGTCGAATGCGCCGTGCCAGTCGCGCGGAAACTTTTCCAGTTCCCACACCCAGAAGCCGATGTTGTGATGGCCCGCAAAGGCTTGGCGACCCAGCACGTCACGGGCGATCTGCATCTGGTCGGCATTGATGAAGAACACGTTCTGCGCATAGCGCAACGTATCGGAGAAATGCCGCTCCATGGAATTGTCACGTTGGCGGCTGGCCGTGCCGACGTCGAAATTGAAGATCAGGAAGGGATGCCCTTGCTGTTCAATGGCGCGCGCATACGCGCGCACGTTTTCCGCGATGCCGAACTCGCCTCGCGCGTAACCCAGCAAATTGACGCCGGGACTGACGGGCGGCGTCTGCACACGAGTGGTTCGCGCGGCGCGCCGTTCGGCAGTGGGAAACGGCAGCGGGGGCATCGGCATACCGGCCGCCGAATGTACGCGGCGGCGCAGCGCCAGCCGCCAAGAGAACGGAATGCGCGCATACAGCCGCGCCAGACCGCCGTGACGTTTGCCCCAACCCAGCAGGCGCAACACGGTGCCGCCCAAGGTGCCGCGCACGCCAGGGTGCGCGCTGGTTTTCATTGGTTTGAAGCCCGCCTTGATGGGCGCGATGTAGCGATCACCGAGCCCCATCTCGGCAGCGGCCGTGGAAACGAACCACTTGATGTAACCCTCGCGTCCGTCGTGCGTGCGCAGGTTGAACCCGTCGTGCAGGTCGTCACGCAGCTTCCACACTTCGTACATCACATCGCTGACCGGAAGGCCCGGAATGTCCGGCAACTCGGGGCACGATTCGTTGAACCGCGCGCGATCCATCCGCAGCGGATGCGGTTCGGGTTGATCGCAGCAGACGTCGAAGTGCCGGTGATAGGCTCGCCGCAGTGCCGGCACGATCTTTTCACCATCGGCGAAATGCCCGTAAGCATAAGGCTTCATCGCGTGTTGCAAATGTCCGTTATCACCCAGCTTGCCCAGATATTCGTCGTAGAGCGGGCGCAAGCCGCCGATACCGGCAACATCGAATCGATTCTGGTGTTTGGAATAGATGTCGGGCTCGCCAAGATTCACGCCGGAAAAGTGCGCG
>Ga0207707_10005261_pt1 | contig 11332 bp, 10 predicted proteins | sample KBSC83BmetaG_FD_184336 | JGI IMG/M metagenome (GOLD analysis project Ga0207707, IMG submission 184336) | Corn rhizosphere microbial communities from Kellogg Biological Station, Michigan, USA - KBS C8-3B metaG (SPAdes) (version 2) | ecosystem: Host-associated > Plants > Roots > Rhizosphere ... | reverse complement strand
GCAGCAGTACATCACCGACATGGGCGGCACCATGCGTTTAGGCGCGTACCCCTGCCGCCTCAAGCCGGGGTCGTTAGTCGCCGAGACCTACCACGCATCCGACATCAGCGAGCGGCATCGGCACCGGTACGAGTTCTCGAACACCTATCGCGACCTGTTCGAGAAGCACGGCGTGCGATTCAGCGGCCTCTCGCCGGACGGCTCGTTAGTCGAGATCATCGAGCTGCCGGACCATCCGTGGTTCGTGGGCTGCCAGTTCCACCCCGAGCTCAAGTCGCGCCCGACGCGCCCGCACCCGCTGTTCGCGGGCTTCGTTGGCGCGGCCCTCCAGGCCAAGCGCGCGCGCGGAGAGTCCCGAGACGCCGCACGGGGCGCGCGTGCCGCCACGTCCATCTGAGCGCGACGTGACGCAACGTTTTCCCGCCGACCGGTTCTTCCTCATCGCCGGCCCGTGCGTGGTGGAATCGGACGACCTGAACTACCGCGTTGCGGACCACCTGGCGTCGCTCGCCGAGCGTGTGCCCGGCGGCGTGATCTTCAAGGCGAGCTTCGACAAGGCCAATCGCTCCAATCGCGCCGCGCACCGCGGGCCGGGCTTGGACGAAGGCCTCGCCGCGCTCGATCGCGTGAAGTGCCGCACCGGATTGCCGGTCCTAACGGACGTGCACGAGCCGGAGCAGTGCGCGACCGCCGCGCAAGTGGTCGACGTCCTGCAGATTCCCGCGTTCCTGTGCCGGCAGACGGACCTGCTCATCGCCGCCGGCGCCACGGGCAAGCCTGTGAACATCAAGAAAGGGCAGTGGATGCACCCCGAAGGCATGCGCGGCGCGGCGGACAAAGTGCGGCGCGCCGGCGTTAGGCGGCCGGAAATCGCAATCACCGAGCGCGGCACGTTCTTCGGCTACGGCGATCTCGTCGTCGACATGCGCGCATTCGCCCGCCTCGCCGCCGCGTGCTCGGCGCCCGTCGTGTTCGACGCGACGCACAGCGTGCAGCAACCGGGGAAGGGCGAGGCGGGCGCGAGCGGCGGTGCGCGCGAGCACATCCCCACGTTGGCCCGCGCGGCGGTGGCGGCCGGAGCCAACGGTGTGTTTCTCGAGACGCACCCGGATCCGGACAACGCGCCAAGCGATGGACCCAACATGCTTCCGTTATCCGAGCTGGACGCGTTAGTCCGCCAACTCGTCGAGGTGTGGGACACGTGCCGCCAGTGATCGACGCCGCACTCGCGCGCCGCATCAAGCTCGTCGGCCTGGACGTCGACGGCGTGCTCACCGACGGCGGCATCTACCTCGGCGATGTGGCGGGCGCAGCCATGGAGTTCAAACGCTACGACGTGCAGGACGGGTTGGGCATCGAGCTCATGCGACACGTCGGACTCAAGGTGGTGATCATCACCGGCCGCGTGTCGGAGAGCGTGCGGCTGCGCGGCAAGGAGCTGCGCGCCGATGACGTCGCGCAGGATGCGTTAGCACGCAAGCTCCCCGCGCTGCGGCGTGTGCTCGAGCGACACGGCGTGACGGCGCAGGAAACCGCATTCGTGGGCGACGACATTCCCGACCTGCCGATTCTACGCGAGGTCGCGCTCCCCGTCGCCGTCGGAAACGCGGTGCCCGCGGTGCGCGATGTGTGCGCCGTGCAGCTCGAGCGTGCCGGTGGACGCGGCGCCGTGCGCGAGTTCGCCGAGCTCCTGCTGCGTGCCCGCGGCGAGTGGCAGCGCGCACTGGACCTGTATCTCGCGGCGCGCGCCGAGACGCCGCTCGAGGCCACGTTGTGACCATGGACGCCGTCGAGCGCGGTCGTCGCGTGCTTCGCATGGAACGCGAAGCGCTCGAGGATGTCGAGCGCAACCTCGGCGCCTCGTTCAAGGCCGCCTTGGATCTCCTGATGGCGTGCAACGGGCGCGTGATCGTCGCCGGCGTGGGCAAGTCCGGACTCGTCGGCCGGAAGATCGCTGCCACGCTCACATCCACGGGTACGCCGGCCACCTTTCTGCACCCGGTCGAGAGCGTCCACGGCGATCTCGGGCTCGTGGGTCCAGCAGACGTCGCCATCCTGATCTCGAAGAGCGGCGAAACAGCGGAGATCTTCCCGCTGCTGGAACAACTGAAGCGGTTAGGCGTACGCATCATCGCGATCGCCGGCGCGCGCGAGTCGACGCTCGCCCGCCACGCCGACGTGGTGCTCGATACCTGGGTGCGCGAGGAAGCGTGTCCGCACGATCTCGCGCCCACGACCAGCACAACGGCGGCACTCGCGATGGGCGACGCGCTTGCGGTCACGCTTCTCGAGCACAAAGGGTTTCGCCGCGAAGACTTCGCGCGGCTCCACCCAGGCGGATCGCTGGGCAAGCGCTTGCTCACGCGTGTGTGCGATGTGATGGTGACGGATAAGCTGCCGGTGCTCGAGCAGGGCGCCCGGATGCGCGACGCGGTGATGATGCTCGCCGAGCGCCGTGGCACCGTGGCGATCGTGAACGACGCTGGTCAGGTGATGGGTGTCGTAACGGCGGGCGACCTCACTCGGCTCATGGAGCGGGAAGACGACGTGTTCTCCGTGCCGGTCGAACGCGTGATGAACCGCCAACCGAAAACGGCGCGTGCCGACGAGCTGGGCAGCGCAGTGGTCTATCGCATGGAGAAGTTCGGCATCATGGCAATGCCCGTGTTGGACGGCGACGAACGCATGGTTGGCATGGTCCACCTGCACGATCTCATGCGCGCGGGGATTTCGTAATGCGCCGGTGGATCCTCGCCCTGTGCGTCATTGCCGCCGCGGCCGCGTGCGCGAACGGCACCGAGCCAAAGGTGCGCTCCGCGAATCCGCTCGCCGATTCCGCCGACCAGGTGATGTTCGGTGTGTCGACCATGATCACCGATCAGGGTCTACTGCGCGCCAAACTGCAAGCCGACACCGCGTACTTCTTCGACGGCAGTACGCGCATCGAGGCGCGGAACGAGAAGACGACGTTCTACACCGCCACCGGTGTGGAGAACGCGGTGCTCACGTCCCAGGAAGGCACGTACAACTCGGCGCGCGGTACGATGCAGGCGCGGAAGAACGTCGTGGTGGTGACCACGGACAACAAGCGCCTCGAGACGCCGCTGCTCGACTACAACCAGCAAACCAATCTCATCAGCAGCGACAGCGCGTTCGTCCTAACGCAACCCACTGGCATCATGCGCGGCATCGGCTTCACGTCCGATCCGAACATGACCAACCTGCACGTGAAGCGCGTGATCACGGGCGGCGGGACGTTCACGCTGCCGTCGAGCGGGACGTCGCCGTGAGAAGGTCGCGCGCGTGGTGGACCGTTGCGCTCGCGGCGCTGTTCGCGCCGGTGGGCGTCGCGGCGCAGCAGCAGCCGCAGCCACCCGCGCCATCGGGCCAGTGCCAGCTCGTCTACGCGGCGCGCGATTCGTCGAGTCCGCCGCGGGTGTCGGCCACGAAACTGCCGAGCGGCCAGTACAACACGTTTCTGGGCGGCGGGGTCATCGCGCGGTGTCCGGCGCAGAACATGACGCTCGTCTCCGACAGCGCGGAGAACTACGGCGACCAGAAGCTGCTGCACCTGATCGGGCACGTGCACTATACGGAGCCCCGCCTAACGCTGGACTCCGAGCTCGCCGACTACTATCAAACCGAGGAGCACCTGGTGGCGGACGGCAGCGTGCACGCGGTGCTGCCCAGTGGCACGACGCTCGATGGGCCACACGTCGACTACTATCGCGTCGCGCCCAACATCCGCACCGCCGCGAAGATGGTCGCCACGGGCCGCCCGACGATCACGATCATCGAGCACGATTCCACCGGCAAGCCGTCGCCGCCGATGACCGTGGTCGCCAACGCTGTCGACATGGAAGGCGACAGCCTCACCTACGCGTCGACCAACGTCGTCATCACGCGGCCTGACGTGGTCGCCACCGGCGATTCGGCCGCCATGAACAGCGGCACCGAGTTCGCGCGCCTCATGCGCAAGCCGATGATCAAGGCGCGTGGCGACCGTCCGTTCACGCTCACGGGCGATCTGATCGACTTGTTCGGACGCAATCACGCGGTCGAGCGCGTCATTTCTCGTGGCCACGCCAGGAGCGTGAGCAAGGACGCCACGCTCACCGGTGATACGCTCGATTTCGCGATGGCACAGGGTCGGCTGCAGCGCATCCATTCGTGGGGCAAGAGCCGCGCACACGCGTTCAATCCAACGTACGACATGCTGGCCGACTCGCTCGATGTGCGGATGCCGGACCAACGGCTGCGCGAGATTCACGCGCTGCGCGACGCCTACGCGCAGAGCGTGCCCGACACGACCAAGATCCACACCAGCGAGCACGATTGGCTGCGCGGCGACACGATCTACGCGTACTTCGACAGCTCGGCGAAAGCGGTCGCCGACACGTCCTCGCAGCCGGAGATCAAGCGGCTCGTCTCGTTCGGACACGCGCGATCGTTCTACCAGATCGCCGCCAAGGATACGTCCGCCATCGGACCGTCGATCAACTACGTGCGCGGTGACCGCATCCAAGTGGCGTTCCTGAATCGAGAAGTGCAAACCGTCACGATCAAGGGGCAGGCCACGGGCGTCTACCTCGACCCCGCCAAGCCCGCACGCGACACCACCAAGAAGGGCAAGACCGACACCGCGACCGTGAACACGCCTAACGCAACGCCGAAGGCGCGCGCGGACACCGCCCGGGGAGGCACGCCGCGATGACCGAGCTGATTCGTCTGCCCGAAGAAGTCGAGAGCTTCATCGACGAGAAGTCGCGCGGCGACCGCTCGGTGGCGCTGGCCATGAAGGCGTTGGTCAGTGCGGCGCGTGAGACGGGCGAAGTCCCGCTGAACGACGTCGCGATTCAGTATCGCAACGAGCATCTCGCGATGGTGCGCGAGTCCGGAGGCGACGCCGATCACGAGGCCGGCCGGCTCAGTCTCGACGAGGTGCGCATCCATCTGGTCAAGACGGTGTTGCCCAAGCTCGTGAACGAAGGGCTCATCATGCTGCCGCCGGGCGGACTCGCGTCGCCCGACGCATCCATCCGCATCGTGGACCGCTACTGGCGCGCGCTCGAGCCGTTTCGCGCCGAGATCAAAGGTTCGCACGTGGGCCCGATGCTGCGTCATATCGACGAGCAGGCCGCGCTGCGCCGGACCGGAGCACACACCGCCGTCGCACCGCAGCCGGCGACGAGCGTCCTCGAGGCCATCGGTCTCGTCAAATCGTATCGGCGACGTAAGGTTGTGAACGACGTGGCCTTGCGCTTGCAACAGGGGGAGATCGTTGGCCTGTTGGGCCCCAACGGAGCGGGAAAGACCACCACGTTCTACATGATCGTCGGCCTCATCGCGCCTCAGGAAGGGCGCATCCTCTTCGATGGCGAAGACATTACGGAAATACCGATGTACAAGCGCGCGCGCAAAGGCATCGGGTACCTTTCGCAGGAGCCATCCGTATTTCGCAAGCTCACGGTCGAAGAAAACATTCTCGCGATACTCGAGACGCTCAAGATCACGCCCGAGGAGCGGCGCCGCCGGCTCGAAGAATTGTTGGACGAGCTGGGGATCAAACGCTTGCGGGGCAACAAGGCGTACTCATTGTCCGGCGGTGAGCGGCGCCGTCTCGAGATTACGCGCGCGTTGGTCACGCAGCCCAAGTTCATGATGCTCGACGAACCGTTTGCAGGCGTCGATCCGATCGCCGTACACGACATTCAGTCCATCGTCGCCGGGTTACGCCACCGTGGAATTGGAGTCCTCATCAGCGACCACAACGTCGAGCAAACACTGGACATCGTGGACCGGGCATACATCATGTTCGATGGTCAAGTAAAGGTGTCGGGAACCGTGCAGGAACTGGTATTCGACGACGAGGTCGCGCGCATCTACCTCGGGCCCACGCTCACGGCCCGCTTGCGCTCGCGTTTCGCGTCGCGGCACGATAGCGTCGAGGTGTCATGAAGACGGGCCTGCATCAAAGCACGCAGCTCCGCCAGGAGCTGAAGATCAATCCACGCCTCTATCAGGCGATGGATTTGCTTTACATGCCGCTGCTCGACCTCCAGCAACATCTCAAGCAGGAGCTCCTCAACAATCCGTTCCTCGAGATGGTGGAGCCCGAGGAGGAAGAAGAAGAGGAAACGACAACCGAGGCGGAGACCGCCACCGAGGAAAAGAAGAACGCCGACGAGATCGACTGGGAGGAGATCCTCCTCAACGGCTTCGACACCGGCGGCCAGCCCGAAGAGCGCGAGGAAAAGGAGTACTTCGAGCCGGTCACCGTCGACAGCCGCGATCTGGGCGACCACCTGCGCGATCAGGTGACGCTGCTCGACCTCTCTCCACGCCAGATGCTCCTGGCAGACGAAGTCATCGGGAACATCAACGAGGACGGCTACCTCGCCTGCACGATCGAGCAGATCCGAGCGGGCGTGAACGAAGTCCTCGAGAATCACGCCGCCGAATCCGATCGCGATCCCGAAGACGTCCCCAGCTACACGGATCACGAAGTCGAAGAGATGCTGGCGGTGATCCAAGGCCTCGATCCGCCGGGCGTGGGCGCGCGCGACCTGCGCGAATGCCTGCTGTTGCAGTTGCGTGAGGCGGGACTCGAGCAGTCGGTGCCGTACCGTCTCGTGCGCGACTCGTTCGACGAGTTGATCAACCACCGCTGGAGCGAGATCTCGAAACGCTTCGGCATCAGCCAGGCCGACGTGCAGAAGGCGGCCGATGAAATTGCAAAGCTCGATCCCAAACCGGGCCTCGTGTACAGCGACACGGGCGACAACTACATCATTCCCGACCTGGTGGTCGACAAAATCGATGGCGCCTATCACGTTTTCCTCAACGACGCCAATCTGCCGCGGCTCAAGCTGAGCAAGGCGTATCAGGAAATCGCGCGCGACAAAAAGAAGTTCGACGGCGAGAACAAGGAGTTCATCTCCAACAAGCTCAATTCGGCGAACTGGATGATCCAGGCCATCGAGCAACGCCGCCAGACGATGCTCAAGGTGATGAACTTCATCGTCGACCGGCAGCGCGACTTCTTCGAGAAGGGCGTGCAGTACCTCAAGCCGCTGACGCTGCGGGAAGTCGCGGAAGTGATCAACATGCACGAGTCTACCGTTAGTCGTGTGACCAACGAGAAGTTCGTGCAGACGCCGCGCGGCGTGCTGCCGCTCAAGTACTTCTTCTCGTCGGGCCTGTCGACCACCGGCGGCGAGGATGTATCGGCACGCGGCATCAAGGCGCAGATCGAGAAGCTCGTGTCGGACGAAGACCCCAAGCGGCCGCTCACGGATCAGGCGATCGTGAACATCCTCAAAGAGAGCGGCGTCCAGATCGCGCGGCGCACCGTCGCCAAGTATCGCGATCAGTTAGGCGTGCTCTCGGCACGGATGCGCAAGCGCGTATGAGCGCAGCCGCGCGGAGCGGCGGGGGCGCCGTTCCTGACGCTCCGTCCGCCATGACGCTTCTCGACCACCCGTTCGCGCTGCCCGAGCGTCAGGTGGACGTGTCGGTCCTCGTCCCCGCCAAGGATGAAGCCGAGAATCTCCCGCTGTTCATGGAACAGGCCGCGGCCACGTTCTCGGCGGCGCCGGCGTCGTTCGAGGTGGTGGTGGTGGATGACGGATCGAGCGATGCAACGTGGCAGGTGCTGCAGGACCTCGCGGCGCGCTACCCGTTTCTGCGCATCGCCCAGCACCGCCGCCAGCGCGGCATTGCCGATGCGCTGCGCACCGGATATCTCCAGGCGCACGGCAATGTGCTGGTCTTTTATCCCGCCGACCTGCAGTACAAGCCCGAGGACATCCCGCGTCTCGTCGCACCGATTCTTGCGGGCGACGCGGACATGGTGACGGGCTACAAACAGGGCCACTACGAGAAGGCGTTCGTGTCGCGCATCTACAATGGGCTGAGCCGCAGGCTGTTCGACCTCCCGGTGCGCGACCTCAATTCGGTGAAGGCGTACCGTCGCGAGGTGATGGATGCGATTCCCGTTAGGCCGGACTGGCACCGCTACATGATCGCGATCGCCGCCGCCCAGGGCTTCACGGTCACGGAAGTACCGGTGCCGCTCTATCCTCGGCACGCCGGCCGCTCCAAGTTCGGCATCGCGCGCATTCCGGTGGGTGTGCTGGACATGCTCGCCGTGTGGTTCGAGCTGCGGTTCGGCCAGAAGCCGCTCCTGTTGTTCGGCATGGTGGGCGCCGCGTTATTCGTGATCGGCGTGCTGGCGGGGATCGTGGCGGTCGCGATGCTCGCGCTGCGCGACGTCGGCGTGCGCGCCGTCTGGACCGTCATCCAGACCTGTCTCATTCTCGGCTCGATCTTCTTCGCCGCCGGTTTGTTAGGCGAACAGATCGCGGGCCAACGCGCCGAGCTGCGCGAGCTGCGCCGGCGCGTGGAGGATGCGCGCGCGGGCCAAGACGACCCCGTGGAACGAGGTTAGGCGCGTGCGGGTGCTCTTCCTCGCCCATTCGTTCCCGCGCCGCGCGGGCGATGCGGCGGGCTCCTTTCTCTTGCGTCTCGCCCAGGCCCTGGAGTCCGAGGGGATCACCGTACAGGTGGTGGCGCCCGCGGCGCCAGGCATCGCCAACGCCGAGCAGTTCGACGGCGTCGGCGTCGACCGATTCCGATACGCACCGCGCCGGTTCGAGCGGCTCGCGTACACCGGCACCATGGCGCAGGACGTGCGCGACTCCTGGAGCGCCCGTCTCACCATGCTCAGCTTCCTCGGCTCCGAGTTCGTGAGCGCGGTGCGCTCGGGCCGGCGATTCCAACCCGACCTGGTGCACGCGCATTGGTGGTTCCCCGGCGGACTCGTGGGAACCTGGGTGGCATCGATGGCCGGTGTGCCGCTCATCACCACGTTGCACGGCAGCGACGTGCGTCTCGCGCGCACGGTGGTGGGCGCACGGCCCGTATTCCGTCACGTGCTCCGCCATTCGGCCGCCGTGACCGCCGTGTCCAACTGGCTCGCCGGCGAGGCGGGCGCGGTGCTGCCTAACGTGAAACCCGTGGTGGCGCCGATGCCGGTCGACACGGTGCTGTTCACGCCCGGCAACGGACGCTCGACCGATCGGTTGCTCTTCGTTGGGCGGCTCAACGTGCAGAAGGGCGTGTCCACGCTCATCGATGCGCTGCCGTCGATCGGCGCGCCCTACGCGGTAGACATCGTCGGCGACGGACCCGAGCGTGCCGCGCTCGAAGAACACGCGCGGAATCTCGGCGTGGCCGATCGCATCACGTGGCACGGTGCTCTGGCGCAAACCGACCTGCCGCCACTGTACCAGCGCGCCGCGCTGCTGGTCGTGCCCTCGATCGACGAGGGGTTCGGTCTCGTTGCGGTGGAAGGGCAGATGTGTGCGACGCCCGTCATCGCAGCCAACTCCGGCGGTCTGAGCGACATCGTGCGCAACGGTCAGACGGGTGTGCTGGTGCCGCCGCTCGACCCGACAACGCTCGCGCAGGCGATCGACGCGATGCTGCGGAATCCGGATCGCGCGCGGGAGCTCGGCGCCGCCGGACGCGTGCACGCGCTGGCGTCGTTCGCGCCGGAGTCCGCTGCGCGGCGCTACGCCATGCTCTATCGCTCCACTCTTGAGCACGCCGCGAAATAAGAGGCTGCTGTTCCTGGCGAAGATTGCGTTCGCGGTCGCCGTCGTCGTGGCCGTGACGTATGCGCTCGTGCGAGAGTGGCAGCCCGTCACCGCGGCCATGCGCGAGGCGCGTCCGCGATGGAGCGTGCTCGCGCTCTCGGGCGTCATCGTGCTCGCGAACTACGCGTTGCTCATCGAAGCGTGGCGGATCGTGCTCGCGGGCTGGGAAGGGGAGCGGCGCGGTTCGGCCGCACCCGCGCTCGGTTTCTGGGAGAGCGCGCGAATCTGGAGCGTGTCGAACCTTGGCCGGTACATCCCGGGCAAGGTGTGGCAGATGGGATCGATGGCCGTGATGGCGCAGGAGCGCGGCGTGTCGGGCATTACCGCGGCGGGTGCCGCGGTCGTCGTGACCCTCATCAATACCGTTGCCGGATTCGTAGTGCTCGCGCTCACGGGCGCCGGCGTCCTGCACGTGCCTCCGTTGGGCATCGCCGTGATCGCGCTGCTCGGTCTCGGACTCTTGTTCGCGCCCCAGCTCATTCCGTGGCTGGGCAACCTGGCCGGGCGTATTCTGCGCCGGCCAATCGTGGTCGGACGCATTCCGCACATGGCGATCTGGGTCGCCGCCCTCATCTCCGCGGCATCGTGGGTTGTATATGGGGTGGCGTTCCGAGTGATGGCGGTTGGCGTGTTGGGCGGGGCGACTGGCGCGGTTGGCACCTACATCGCAGTTTTCACGGCCTCGTATCTGGCCGGATTTCTGGCGCTCATCGCGCCGGGTGGGGTCGGCGTACGAGAGATTGTCATGTTCGCCGGGTTGCGGCAGGCTGGTTTCACCGGCGGCGAGGCGACGCTGCTCGTCGTCTCGTCGCGCGTGTGGCTCACGATTCTCGAGATCGTCCCCGCGGTTCTCTTTTTGGCACACCGTTGGGTGCGCCCAAGACGCTCCGATGGCCCAATCGAAAGCACGAGATAGTCGCGCCGCGACCCGCGCTCCGGCGTTAGGCGAGCCACGGTTTGCGACCGCGTGGGCGGCGCTCGTGTACATCGTCGCCACGCTCATCCTCGCGTATCCGGCACTCGTTGGGCGCTTCCTCGTCAACCCGACGAGCGACCAATACATCGGCGGATACGCGTTCCGCGAATTCGCCGCTGCATCGCTGCGCGCCGGCCACGGCTTTCCACTCTGGAATCCGTATCTCTTCGGAGGCATGCCGTACGTCGCCGCGATGAGCGGCGACATTTTCTATCCGACCTTCTTGATGCGCATGATCATGCCCACCGACGTCGCAATGACGTGGGCGTTCATCATTCACATCGTTCTCGCGGGACTCTTCACCTACATCTTCCTGCGGGCGTGCCGATTTTCGTTCTACGGCGCGCTAACGGGCGGCCTGGTCTACATGATGGGCGGCCCGATCTCGTCGTACGTCTCGCCGGGACACGACGGAAAGCTCTACGTGAGCGCGCTCCTGCCGCTCGTGTTGTTCCTGCTCACCCGTGCGATCCGCGACGGCAAGGCATGGTCGTACGGCGTGTTGGCGATCGTCGCCGGTCTCGCGTGTCTGAGCCCGCATCCGCAGCTCTATCAGTACATGCTGTTGATGAGCGGTGCGTTCGCACTGTGGCTGGCTTTCGGCAGTGACAACACGCCTCCCCTGGAACGGCCGGTGGTTCTCAAGCGACTCGGTGCCGCATTGGTCGCTGTGGGCGTCGGGACGCTCATGGGCGCG
>Ga0207707_10005260_pt1 | contig 11333 bp, 9 predicted proteins | sample KBSC83BmetaG_FD_184336 | JGI IMG/M metagenome (GOLD analysis project Ga0207707, IMG submission 184336) | Corn rhizosphere microbial communities from Kellogg Biological Station, Michigan, USA - KBS C8-3B metaG (SPAdes) (version 2) | ecosystem: Host-associated > Plants > Roots > Rhizosphere ... | reverse complement strand
CATCTGAATGGTGTTGAAGATGATGAGCACTGAGATGATGGCGAAGACCAGCACCGCCACCACGCCGACCCGGCGCAAGATGTTGGTGGCGTGGGTGATCTTATCGATGGCCGCCCGGCGGTCGCCGCTGTCCGAAGCGGGGTCGGACTGTAGCTGGGCTATTTTGGGCTGCGCTATGTAGCTGCGGATCTGGCCGATGTGGTTCAGATCGACTGGCTTGATACGGACGGTGGCGGGCAACGGATTGTCAGTCTCGGTAATCGCCTGCAGCAACTGCTGATTGCCGGCGTTCTGCTGTTCGTAGGCGGTCAGGGCCTGCGCCTTGCTCAAGAAGGTCACCTGCTTGACGCTCGGTAGTGCCTGCAGCTGCTTGACCAGGTTTTGAGCCTGACCATCACTCACCGAATCTTTCAGGTATAGCGAGACATCGATCTTATCGGTAATTTGCGCCACGGTGTTACTGAAGGTAGCGTTGACGACAACCGAGAACAGGATGATCGTCAGCGTCACGATCATGATGGCCATGGCGGCGATAGCCAGCCACAGGTTACGGACAAAGTTCACCATGCCGGTGCGGACAATACGTGCGAAAGTAGTAAGTTTGCGTCTCATATCAAAATCTGGGGTTATTTAGCGTTATATTCGGCGTTAGCACGGTCGCTGGCGATAGTGCCGTGTTTGATGGTCACCACGCGGCGCTTCAGCTTGTTCACAATGTCTTGATTGTGCGTGGTCAACAGCACCGTGGTGCCATATTTGTTGATTTTTTCGAGCACCGCGATAACGTCCCAGGCGTGCTTGGGGTCGAGGTTGCCGGTCGGCTCGTCGGCAATCAGGATCTTTGGCTGGCGGACAATTGCCCGGGCAATAGCGACGCGTTGGCGTTCGCCACCACTGAGCTCCTGCGGCATACGGCCGGCCTTGTCCTTGAGGTTCACGATATCGAGCACCTTGGGCACTGTGTTATGAATCTCGCGGGTGGAGACGCCGACGATCTCCAGGGCAAAGGCCACGTTTTCAAACACTGTCCGGTTGGGCAGTAACTTGAAATCCTGGAAAACTACGCCGATTTTCCGGCGCAACAGCGGGATATCCCGGTCCTTGAGCTTATCGTAGTCAATGCCACCGACGATAATCTTGCCGCTAGTGGGCCGCTCTTCGCGCGTCAACAGCTTAAGCAGCGTCGACTTGCCGGCACCGCTCTGGCCGACCACGATCACGAACTCTTTTGGTTCGACGTGGAGGCTAATGCGGTCCAATGCTGGACCCAAGTTTTTATTATAGGTCTTCGTTACCCTGTCCAACAGAATCATTAGCACTATTGTAGCACAGGCCCCAGTGGCTAGCCGAGCAAACTGCGGAATAGCTGCGTGTACTCATCGAGCTCAGCCGAACTAGGCCGCGCCAGCTCGGGATTTTGCCTGAGCAACCCCCTCTGCCGACGCGCCGACCACGCCCGCTGACGCATTACCGAAACGAAACCGGTCAGCTGCGTCCGCATCGCTGCGTTCTCGTAACGCTCGTACACGTCAGTCAGTAATTCCTCGCTGGACTGCCCCTGCAATTCTCGTCGGAATAGCTCGAGCAGCGCCGCAAAGCCCGCCAGATCATTGCGTTCTTGCAGAAAAAACTCTGCCATCCGCTGCGTCTCGTCATCTCGGGTCGGCCCCACCGCCTGAATCACCCAACTAGGCGGTTCGACAGCCACCGGCGGCTGCTCTAAGTGACCGACCGTTACATTGCGAGCCAGCAGCCCGTCATCGACATACAACACCAGACCGCGCGCCAGCGGTGCCGATTTGCCGTGCATGGTCATAGCTTCGACGGTCACTTGTTGACCCGCCTCCGGCCCTTCAAACGCCAGTGAAGCATAGGTGCGCTCCGAGGCATGGACGGCAGCTGCGACCCGCCGCGCCTGATCACTGGTCGCTACGCCAGCGCCTTCGGCGGAACCGGGCGCCCGGCTAGCCACTTCGCCTGCCAGCAAACGCAAGCTAACCCGCGAAGTAAAGTCCGACAGACGCTGACGCGCCTCGTGGGCTCGAGCCACCGCGTCCGCCCCATCGGGACTAGCCGGGTCATATTCTTCCAGTTCCTGCCCCCACACACTTATCGATGGTAGCCTCGTCGCCTCAGCCATCACCGTCACTACCGGATCGTAGCGCAGCACGAGCTCACTTGATAGATCCAGCAAGCCAACAAACCGGTCATGATTAGCCGCAAAGTACTCCGCTGGCGGATAAGACTCAGGAGAATGCATTGCCTCATTATCGCGCCGCGCGGCAGACCTGCTAGTAATCTCACTTACTGAGTATGGAATGCACTGACCGCCGCCCTAGGCGTCAGTCCCGCCAATGGTGTGCTCAAGATAGGCCGTAATGAACGGCTCCAGGGCGCCATCCAGCACAGCGTCGGGGTCGGACGATTCATGCCGGGTACGCAGGTCTTTGACTTGTTTATACGGATGCAGCACGTAGGAGCGGATCTGGTTGCCCCAGGCGGCCTGTTCATTCGGCCCCTTCAGCTCACTCAACGCTGCCGCATGCTGCTCAAGCTGGAGCTGCGCCAGGCGGGACCGCAGGATAGTCATGGCCGTTTCTTTGTTCTGGAGCTGAGAACGCTCGTTCTGAATAGCTACCACGATATTGGTCGGCAGGTGCGTTATGCGTACCGCCGAGTCGGTGGTGTTGACACTTTGGCCGCCATGGCCGCCACTACGGTAGACGTCGATCTTCAAATCTTTGTCATCAATCTCGAGTTCTTCCGGGGCATCGATTTTCGGCGTCACTTCGACCTTGGCAAAGCTGGTCTGACGCAAATTATCGCTGTTAAAGGGGCTGAGGCGTACCAGGCGGTGTACGCCGTGCTCGCTCTTCAACTTACCGTAGGCGAACGGGCCGCTCACTTCGAGCGTGACACTTTTGATGCCTGCTTCTTCGCCAGCCGACTCATCGACGGTCGTCACCGACCAACCAGCTTTTTCGGCGTAGCGCACGTACATGCGCAGTAGCATGCCGGCCCAGTCCTGGGCATCGGTGCCGCCGGCACCAGCATGAATGCTCAGGATTGCAGCGTGGTCGTCGTACAGACCGCTGAATTTCAGCTCTTCTTTCTGAACTTCGAACAACTCTTTGAGTTCACGCAGATCGCTCTCAATATCCGCCTTGACGCTTTCGTCGCCCAGTGCCGCCAGGTCGATATCAGCCGCCAGCCGAGACTGTATCTGTCGCCACGGTTCTAGGCGCGCCGCCAGACTCGCCTGCTCGCGCATGACGCTTTGAGCCTGGGCGCTGTCCTGCCACAGGTTGGGGTCGTTTGCCAGTTCATCGACTTCCGCCTTACGGAGCTCAAGCTTCTCCGCGCCGATGCGCTGCAAAGCATCATTCACCTGCTTCTGCAGTTCGACTGCTTCGGCGTGCAGCTGCTCCATCGGGCCTTAACTTCCCTGCTTCCAGAGGTCGGCAACTTGCTCGTTCAACTGAATCGCCAGTTCTGGCGTGCACTTACCATACACACCTAAACCACCGATGTTGTCCGCGAACATAGCCCGTGTAATATCAACGATCCCCTGCTTAGTGACCGCCTCGATACGCTCCGGGATCTTGTAGTAGTCGTCGATGTATTCGTCAAAGAAGTAACGGCCGGTGTAGCCGGCAGCCGTTGCCGCCACCGTCTGGGCGCTGCGTTGGTAACGGCCGATGGCGTACGCCTGAGCGGCAGCGATGTCGGCCTCCGCTAGTTCACCGCGGAACAAGTTGCCCAGTTGTTCGGTCACGATATCAAATAAGGCAGTGGCGTTATTGACGGACACCTGGCTGCCGAACCAGAGGTTGCTCGAGAGCTTGATCTGCTGATAGCCACTATTCATGCCGTATACCAAGCCACGCTCGCGAGCGGTGCCGAGGATCTTGCTGTACAGCGTTTCGGTCAGGATAGCATTCACCAGACTCAAGGAGTCGACTTCCGACTCTTCCAGGCGGCGATTCATAAAGGTGTCGATGTAGAAATAGATGGTGTCGACCGTGTTGTTCGGGATGCAGACCGGTTTGGGCAAAGGCTGGACCACTTCGTCCGGCATATCGAAACGCTCGCCGCGGGGCAGCTCGGTGTGCTCTAACATCTGCATGATGCGAGCCCGGCGTTTACCGATGTTGCCGGCGATCACGAAACGCATGTTGTCGGTGGTGTGGGTGCGGCGGTAGTGTTCCCGGACGTCTTCCAGGCTGACATTCTGCATCAGCTCCAAACGCTCGCGGTCGGTTTCAGCCACCAGGCCGTAAGCCTTCCGGGTGTTGGCGCCCAGCTGGCGGTAGTGGTTGTTGGCCCGAGCGCTCAACTCTTCGCGGACGTTGCCGAATTCAGCATCAAATTCTTCCTGCAGGAACAACGGCTTTTCGATGGCCAACAGCAGCAGTTCAAAGACGCGCTCCCACTCAAAGTCAGCACACTCGGTTTCATAAATGATGTCGTAGACATCGGTGCTGGCATTGCTGTAGGCGCCGTTTTTCTCGACTTCCGCCTGGAAGTCCCGGGCCCGCGGGTAAATGTCGTTGGCACCGAGCAACACGTGCTCCATCAGGTGCGGTACTTCCCACTTTTCGCGACTTACCAAAAACTCACCTGCCCGGTAGTTAATGTAGGCGTTCATCACGGTGGCGTCGGGTACGTGTACCAGCAGCCCCCGGGCACCATTTTTTAGAATTACTTCTTCAACACTATGTTTCATATTACCTTAGCCCCCAACGAGCTACAGGCGAATCTCGCCACCGAGATATCGCCCGTAGCATCTACGCCTGTTATTTCCGCTTCCTTGCCTTTGTCTTGCGCTGCCGTTCGGCCTTGTTGGCCTGCTTGCGCTTCGTGCTGGTACTTTTTGGCTTGGTCGCCTTCTTGTCGGCAAAGTCGGTCTCGCCGAACTCGGTATCAGCTTCCAAAATCTCACCCGCATTGCTGATAGAGTTACGGGCCGCACGGGTCAGTTCCGTTTCAATCGGGCGCTCCAAGTCCTCAGCGGCTACCGGCTCAGCGTGGAACAGAGCGCGCACCACTTCGTGACGAAGCGAGCCTTGCATCTCTTCAAAGATCATCTGACCGCGGCGGCGGTATTCGACCAACGGGTCACGCTGACCAACGCTCATCCAGTGGATACCCTCGCGCAGGTGGTCCATGTTTTCCAAGTGCTGCATCCAGAGATTGTCGAGAATCTGCAGATAGACATCACGCTCCACCTTGCGCAGGATGTCGGCGCCAAAGGCTGATTCCCGGCCGGTATAGAGCTGCTTGGCCTCTTCGAGCAGCACGCTGTTTACCTTGTCGCTGGTAGTTGCGAATACCCGGTCCAAGGCGGCTTCGTCGAGTGGCAACAGTTCGCGGACGGCCGGTTCGAACTCTTCGGTGAGGCGCAGTGGGCTCTCAGCCAGCAGCTTCACCTCGTCTTCGATATAGACACGGATACGCTTGCTGATGTCGTCGGCTTTCAGGATTTCCTTGCGCATAGCATACGTCGCCTTACGGTGACGGTTCATAACATCGTCATACTGGACGACGTTCTTGCGCTGGTCAAAGTGGAAACCTTCCACCTTCTTTTGAGCGTTCTCTAAGCTACGGCTAATCAAGCGGTTCTCGATCGGCACATCATCTTCGACCTTGAGGCGGTTCATGATGCCGGCAATCCGGTCACCGCCGAAAATACGCATCAGATCATCTTCGGTCGAGACGTAGAACTGCGTCACGCCCGGGTCACCCTGACGGCCGGCACGACCGCGCAGCTGGTTGTCGATACGACGCGATTCGTGGCGCTCACTACCTAAGACGAACAGGCCGCCGAGTTCCTTGACGCCTTCGCCCAGCACGATGTCGGTACCACGACCGGCAATGTTGGTAGCCAGCGTCACGGCACCCTTTTCACCCGCTTGAGCCACGATCTTGGCTTCACGCTCGTTGTTCTTAGCGTTCAGCACCTGGTGCGGGACGCTCGCCTTCTTCAGCATGTTTGCTAGTTTTTCGTTCTTTTCAATCGATGCCGTACCGATCAGCACCGGCTGGCCAGTTTCATGCAGCTCTTTGACCTGGTCGACGATAGCTTTGAACTTGGCGCTTTCGCTACGGTAAATACGGTCCGTGCGGTCTATACGGGCCAGGCTGCGGTTACTCGGTATTTCCACCACGTCGAGTTTGTAGATCTGGTGGAACTCTTCGCTTTCGGTCATAGCCGTACCGGTCATACCAGCCAGCTTGTCGTACAGGCGGAAGTAGTTCTGGAAGGAAATGGTGGCCAGTGTCATGGACTCTTGCTGAACCTCGACGCCTTCCTTGGCTTCGATTGCCTGGTGCAGACCTTCGTTGTAACGACGACCAGCCAGCAAACGGCCGGTAAACTCGTCGACGATCACGATTTCACCGTCATTGGTGACCACGTAATCCTTGTCACGCTTAAACAGCGTCTGAGCGCGCAATGCCTGCTCCAAGTGGTAGATGGTGCGGATGTTTTCAGAAGCGTAAATGTTCTCGATGCCGAGCACCTTCTCGATCCGGTCTACACCGCTGTCGGTCAGAATAACGGTTTTGCGCTTTTCGTCGACTTCGTAGTCTTCGGGCTTCAATTGGCGGACGGTGCGGGCGAACTGCTCGTAAGCGTTGCCGGGCGTCACCGAAGGCGCACTAATGATCAGTGGCGTCCGGGCTTCGTCAATCAGAATAGAGTCAGCCTCGTCGACGATGGCAAAGTTCAGCTCGCGCTGACGCAGCTGGTCGGTTTCGCGGACCATGTTATCACGCAGATAGTCGAAGCCGAGCTCGTTATTGGTGCTGTAGGTGATGTCGGCCGCATAGGCATCCTGGCGGCTGCAGGGTTTCAGGTGCTTGAAGCGAGGATCGTCGTGGCTCTCATCGACAAACTTCGGGTCGTAGATAAATGAGTGGTCAGGAACGATCACGGCTACGCTCATACCGAGCATGTCATACACCGGACCCATCCAGCCGGCGCCGATACGGGCCAGGTAATCGTTGACGGTGACGAAGTGCGCACCCTTACCGGAAAGCGCGTTCAGGTACAACGGCAGCGTGGCCACCAATGTCTTACCTTCACCGGTTTTCATTTCGGCGACGTTGCCTTCGTGCAGTACCATACCGCCCATCAGCTGGACGTCGAAGTGACGCTGCTTAAGCGTACGGTTGGCAGCTTCACGGACGACTGCAAAGGCGTCGGGCAGCAGACTATCAAGTGATTCCTTTTTCAGGCGCTTGCGCAAAGCTTCGGTCTGCGCCCGCAGCTTCTTGTCATCCATTTTTTCGTATTTCGGCGCCAGCTCGTTAACCGCCTTAACGCGCTTGCGCAGGCGCTTGATGGTCTTTGCCTGCGGGTCACCGAGCACCTTTTTTAGCACACTGTTCATGAGATTCCCGTCACTCCTCCGTTATTTCTTCTGTACTTGCCCCATATTGTACCCCTTTTATTGACTAAAGGCGATACTATTTTGAAACGATACTTACTGCCATTCCTGGTCGCGCAACGAGCGTTTCAGCCGGCTCCAAGCACCGGTATTTTTGTGCTGCCGGGCGTAATTTTTCAGCTGCTGCTCGATGTGCACGGTCGCGATATCGAGCGCCGCGTACATATGGAGCGTCGTTTCACTGGAGCGGAGGCTGGTGTCGTCAAAGTGAAGGGTCAGCGTACAGGTATTAAACTTAGCCCCTTGCCGACGCGTCTGAGCAAAGGCGATTTCGCAGTCCGCAGCTACCCGCACGCCGTGAGGCAACTTGCGCCTCAGCCGGGCTACTTTGACGGCGGCGTATTTTTCGAGCTCGGGCGTCAATTCGTAGCCCGTAGCGCTATAACGTACTTTCATTGAAATACCCTTCTAGAGGACTTCCCGGCCACCCAAGTAAGGCCGCAGTACTTCGGGCACCACAACGCTGCCGTCTGCCTGCTGGTAGTTTTCGACGATTGCCGCCATGATACGACCGAGGGCAAAGGCGGTAGCGTCATTGGTGTGCACCAATTCCACCGCTCCGTCCTTGGAGCGGGTCCGAATCTTCAGATCACGTGCCTGGTAATCGGTCATGTAGTCAGCCGTGTGTGTCTCGCGATACTTTTGCTGCCCCGGGAACCAAACTTCAATGTCAATGCCACGGGCGTTCGGCTTACCAATGTCGGCCGTGCACTTCTGCAAGTACTGGTATGGCAAGCCGAGTTGTTGCACCAGGTACTCTTGGATCGCGACCAGCAACTTATGCTCGTCGAGGCCAGTGGCACCGTTACTGAAGACTTCCATTTCGAGCTTATCGAACTGGTGCATGCGGATAATGCCCTCGGTATCCTTACCGTAGGTGCCGGCTTCACGGCGGAAGCTCGTCGAGTAGCCGATGTAGCGGATTGGCAACATGTCTTCTGGTAGGATTTCATCCCAGTACATGGTGCAGAGCGTGTGTTCGGCGCTGGCATTCAGCCACAAGTCATCCTGCTCGATCTTATAGGTCACCTCTTCGGCGTTGAGTCGGGCCGAAGCGCGGTATGGCTCGGTGCGCAGCATGGCGGGCGGCAAGATAGGCGTAAACGGCTTAGTTGATATGTTGAGGTCGTTGTCTTGCACGAGTTTCGCAATCACCGCCTCGTCGCCCAATGTTTGCATAACGTACTGGACGATAGCGAATTGCAACTGTACCAGCCCACCCTTCAGGTAGGCAAAGCGGCTACCGGAAATTTTCGCGGCCCGCTCTTTGTCGAGCATGTCGCGTGGCTCCAGAATTTCCCAGTGATTCTTGGGCGTGAAGCCAAGATCACGTGGCTCACCAACTTTCTTAGCCACCACGTTTTCGTCCTCCGTGCTACCGACTGGAACGTCTTCGAGCGGCATGTTAGGTACGGCTTTTAGGGCCGTCTCATAACGCTCTTCGATACTTTTAAGCTCCGCTTCATCGGCAGTAATTGCTTCCTTCAGCTCCTTGCCGGTAACAATCTGTTCCTCAGAAGGCCTGCCGCCCTTCATTTCCGCGCTCAGCTGATTGCGCCGGGCGCGCAATTCTTCGATGGCGGTCAGTTTACTTCGGCGCTCAGAATCGAGCTTCAGGAGCTCCGCAATATTAACTTTGTAGCCTTTCTGGGCAGACTTTTCCTGCACCAGATTGGCGTTATCCCGAATAAACTGTATATCTAGCATGCCCCCAGTATAGCCTATGCCCTCTGCGGAAAGTGCGGCGAATGTGTTATAAAGGTAGACAATGAGCGAGACGGAAGTGGAGACACGTGAGCCAAGGACACTCGAGCCGACAACACCGGCCCGCCGCAAGCTGAAACTTAAAGTCAGCGACCTAGTCGTCTTTGGCGTACTGATCCTGGCTATCGTGGGCCTGAGCTACTTCATCGTCAGCAAGCTGCAGCTCAAGCACGATGTGCACAGTGCCCGGGTCATTTCCGACCAAGTTGTTGTCGATATCGGCAAGCGTGACGGCGCGGCCGCCCGCAAGCTCGGTAACGCCAAGTTCCAATCTACCTACAGTGACGCCACCTTGACCAGCCAGTTCAAGGCTATCGAGGTCGTCACTAGCGGCAAGCCCAGCGTGGCCGGCCAAACCGTATCCCGTGGCAAATCGGGCAAGACCGTGCTGATTCTTTACAAGTACCCGGCTAAGCTGGCCGACACCCCGTACTACGTCCAGGTGTCGGTTACCGAGAAGTCTGGTAAGTGGGCGCTCACCAACATTTCTGGCGGCTCGACGGCCGGCTCAACCAATTCACCATAAGCGGAAAAACCCGGATTACTTTTTCTTGGCCAGCGCCGCGAGCGTCAGTTCGGTGCGTTTGCGCGCGTAATCGCAGTGCTCGCAGACCCCGCCCATGATCGACTCACCGACCGGGGGCATGTCGCCTTCCATGCAGGCTTTCATTTTTTCCAGCGTCGGTTCCACCCAGGCATCATCGCCGCTGTACGGGATCAGTTTCGTCTTGAATTCCAGATGGTCGTTAAAGCCTTCAAGATCCATCCGGGCGTTGGTGTAGACGAAGTAGCCGGTATCACTAACGGTAAAACCGTTTTGGCGTAGCAGCCACTGGTAAACTTCCATCTGCCGCTTGTAGCTGATCTGCCAGCCGCTATCAATGCTGACTTCGCGGTCCTTGCTGGTCGCCTTGTAATCCACTACCATCAGCTCGCCCGCTTGCGTAACCCAAACGTCATCGACCGCGCCAAAGACATGCAGGTTGGTCGGCCCGTGCAAAGCCACCACGCCGGTGAAATTTTCCCGCCAGGTATCCATGTCTTTATGCGCAAACGGCACAATGCCGTTGAGCTTGTTGGCGGTCATGATCGGGTGCGGTGTCCCCGCTTTGCGGTGTACGTCGAACTCGCGCTTAAACAATTCATCGATGGTCTTGTTGATGTTGAACGGCGGACTTGAGGGCCGAGTAATCTTCAAGCGCGTGTCCAGCCAGAAGCAGCGCGGACACTGCATGAAAAGTTCGATCTTAGAACGTGAAACTTTGAACGGAATCGTCTGCCCTGGTTGGTACGGCAGCGACCGCTCACGATAATATCCATTTGCCATTAGCTACAGTATAGAGCCTTAGTCGTACGGCTGGAAGCGGCTTCGCTTGTATAGAAACAGGTGCACACCGACAGCCACCGCCACGAACAGCGCCGCAACCGACATCATTGTCCAGTCAAACCCCGACTGTCGTGGCTGTTTAAACTCCACGAAAGCCAACAGCGTGAAAAATGCTGCGCCCAGCAGCCACAGCAACTCATACAGCATGAGCCATACCGGCACGTAACGCCCGAAGAGTCGCAGACCCCTAAAGGGCCGCATGGTCAGCCGCGGCTCGGTGCCCGCAGCGAGGTCCTGCCAAGTAGTCATGCGGTGGTCAATTTCGGCTACCAGTTTATCTAAGATTTGCAGCATCTCCGCCTGCCGCTCCGGATGCCGGAAGACCGGCTTAGCGCTGATGATCCGCAGCCGGTCGCGGTACAGCTCGATGTCATAGTCGCCAGCCACTTGCATTAAAGTCTCCATGACATCAGGCGAAATAATACTTAAGCCCAGCGTTTCAGCACCTTTCGGGGCATAGAGATTGAAGTACTTATCGAAATCGCCTTCCAGGCTAATGCGCTGTGACGGATCAATGACGTAACGGCTACCTCGCCCACCGCCTTTCCGGCTGTCGAGATACAGCTGTGGTACGTGCTTCGGCAACACCATACCGAGCCCCCGAAAATGGGATGTACCCGTCCATTCAAGCGTGAGTCCAGGTATTACCTGATCGGCCTTAAACGCCCCCTCTCCGCCACCATAGAGGTGCAAGTTATCACCCACGACAAACTGGTGGGTCTGGCCGTCCG
>Ga0207707_10005255_pt1 | contig 11342 bp, 32 predicted proteins | sample KBSC83BmetaG_FD_184336 | JGI IMG/M metagenome (GOLD analysis project Ga0207707, IMG submission 184336) | Corn rhizosphere microbial communities from Kellogg Biological Station, Michigan, USA - KBS C8-3B metaG (SPAdes) (version 2) | ecosystem: Host-associated > Plants > Roots > Rhizosphere ... | reverse complement strand
TGACAGCGGATTCAGCGTCCGCTCATGGAAACTGAAGGGATAGCATCATGGCAGCTGAGGTTACCTCCGGGGGCATCATGATCACGGGTGCCGAGGACATCGAACGGGTGCGCTGGCTCAGCGTCCGGTCCGCTCTCAAGCTGGAGACGCGGGGGATGCAGCGTCGCGGGAAGTCCGCGCGGGTCCTCGCCAATGAGATCACGGGCAAGAACCACCGTCTCGCCCGAGTCGCGTACATGGAGCTGAACGCGCACATCGTGAAGCACCTCGGCGAGGAATTCAACCGTCCGCTGTAAGGAGGGATCGTGAAAGTCACGCTCGTGCTCTGCGAGAACATCGCCCATGGTGCCGGATTCCATCCGCTGACCGGGAATCCGCCCTACGGTGACGACCGGACCGACCCGGATGCTTGCCTGTACCCCCACGAGCGGGGGCCTGAAGGAGTCAACGCTCCTGTCGGGCATCCGCTCACGCCCCATGACTGACGTACTGATCAGGTTTGCGGAGGAGCAATCCTCCGCATTCCTGGCAGTGCATCCAAGTGAAGGGAAAAGCCATGACGTACCTGATCGTGTTCCAGACCTACAACCGCAACGGCTCCCCCGCCAAAGCAGTCGCGGAGGTTACCACGGATGAGCGGAAGGCCAGCGCCATGTTCGCCGAACTGAACGAGCGCGGCACGCCGGTCACGCTGGAGATGTACGCATCATGACGCTAGACGAACGGTCGTGCATGTTCGCCGACCTGGAAGTGATCTTCACCCGGTGGCAGGGCGAGTACAAGGTTGACAAGTATGCGCCTTACCATCCCGGCATTGGTCCCGAGATCATCGGAGCGAGGCTGGCACACGATAACGAACCGTCTCATCGCGGGTACGGAGCTACCGAAACCGAAGCGGCTATTGATCTTTTCCGCCTCATGAGAAACACGGAAAGCTCGTGACATGGAAATCAGGACCAACCATAACCGCCGCGAGATCATCGACGCTTCCCAGCTGACCGCGAAAGAACGGGAAGCTTACGACTACATCGACTGGCGTGCCATCGATGAGGGACGCGATTCCGCTTCGTTCGTGAGGTATAAAGGTCAGCTCTATGACCTCGGCGGCGAAGTGACGCGCACGTCCGCTTTCCCCGGATGGGACGGTTACGTGCACTGGCACGCCTTCGGGGGCGTGCTCTTCCGCTACATCACCGAAGATCACGAGACCTACGTCATATGCGGGACCTACCTGACCTGAACGGAGAATAACACCATGGCGAACGTGTTTACCCAGATCGAGTTTCCCTCCAGTCTGCATGTGCAGGTGGAGGATGCCACGAGCGAGCGCTCTGCCGTGCAGCTCTCGCGTAACTACGCGACCCGCCACTACGGGAAGCCGGTAGGACACTGGGTTTCCGGCGGGGGCGGGTCCAAGGACGGCAAGATCTATTACACCTACGTCTACTCAAATCCGGACTACCGGGATCGCAAGCCGTCGCGGAAGAACTTCAGCCGCAAGCACTACCCGCACCTGAACAGCCGTCAGCGTCGCGCGTTGTTCCTCGCCGCGTGACTCTTGACCGGACATGCATGATCCTGGCATGATGCCAGGGACGGAAGGAACGAAGATGAACAGACGGGTTATCTACTTCCAGGGACGCAAGTACACGCGGCGCGTCTCTGCCGGTATCGAGAGTAACCGCCCGGTACGTACCATGCTCGTGCATCGCTGGGGACCTCCCGGCATGGGATGGAACCTCAAGCTGATCTCTGAGCGCAGTCACTACGGCGCTCCTTTCCGCGCTGCCCCTGACGATGCCGGGTGCTACGTGGACGGGCACTGGGGCATTTACGCCGTAGCGCACATGGTGAACCGTGCCGAAGAGTGGGGTTACGGCGCTGACGGGGATGCCGCCGAGATCATCTCACTAGCGGACCGGCATATCGCGGACATGTCACTGCGCGGTCAGGACCCGCTGTCAGAAGATGAGTACTGGGCACTGCAGGAGTCTTCCGGCGAGGTAGAGAACTGGCTCAACGAGAATATCGCCCCGGAGGGTTACTACTTCGACTGGCGTGACGGGGAGTTCTTCCTGCAGAGTGAGGAATGGTGGGAGGAATAATAATGGACCCTACGGACATGGCACTGCGCATCATGGCATCGAAAGCACGGGAAGCGCACGACTCGTGGCAGCGTGAGCTAGCCGCGTGCCGGGAAAAGGGGCTGATCAAGAGTAACCCCTACTCGGTACCCGCTTCCCTTACCGAGCGTTCCGCGCATTGGAGCATGGCTTACCTCATGCTGCACACTGCCGTTACTGAACTGAAGTTCAGCGGCAAGAACACGCATCGCGTGGACGTCTACACCAGGAACCTGATTGATGAGGCCAAACCGTGAACGCCATCACTTACTACCAGGGACGCAAGTACGCCCGTAACAGCCACGTACGACGGGATGAGATTACCCGTACCGTCCGCACGGGGAATCACTGGGACCTCAGCATCCGCTCTCACGGACGCCGTTATGGCAGGTCTTACGGGATGGATGATGACATCCTGGTCAAGCGCGCTAAGCAGTGCCTCACCCGTCCGGACTCGTTTGCCTATTACGGCGATATCCCCATGTTTGAATCCTGGGGATACTCCGGTATCGGGCAGTCGCGGGACAGTGAGGCCCTTGAGCTGAGCAACTACCGGCGCATCTTCGCGGACATGCAGGAGATGTTCCCCGATGAGGACATGGGAGAAAATTACCTCTCGTGGGTGACTGACTTCCGCGCTAGCCACTGGGCAGTCGGGTGGGTGGAGTCCATCGTGGTGAAGGTCCTTTACGATCCCGATGAGGACATCACCCCCCAGAACATCACCTCAGCATTCCGGCATATCGCGGGTATCGCGGAATTCCTGCACAGGGAATACCCCATCTACGATGAGGCGGACCTCTCGGAGCTTGAATACGAGGAAGCCTCAGACTACTTTGACCAGGAATGGTCATCGATGCTGCGCGGCTGGGATGAGGACTACGACGGACCGGAGCCGTCCGAAGATGAGAAGTGGCATATCTGGTCCGAATACGACCTAGTTTCCCGCGATAACGCCGCCTGGGATGACAAGCTCGCGGAATACGTCAGGGAGCAGCGGCAGGAGCGGATCAGCGCGGCTAAGGCTGCGGTGCGCCGGATACTGAAGGGATAGCCGTGGGTGAGACAGAGAAGCTCCTCCGTCAGATCTACGCGGACGCACGTCAGGACGTAGTTTACGTGGAGGATATCCGTAAGCTGGCGGAACTGCTGGGGTATGACCTCAGCGGCATCACGAGCGCATGGGATATCAAGAATGACTGAATACTACCGGCTCGTTGCCGTGCCCTCTGATCCCTCCAAATGGTGGCTCATGCCCCATCTATTCCCGTCTGCCGAAGATGCACGGGATTACGTGACGCGCAAGTTCAGGAGATACCGCAAATGGCGGCATGTGCATATCTACGACGACACAGACCGCGAGGTGATGCGCGGGGAAATTGAGCTATCCGGCGCGTGGGCATTCCGTGACGTTACCGGGTAACGCACGCGATTCACTTACCGGTATCCAGTGACGTAAACCCAGCGTACGACGGTATTACGAAACGCCGCGTAGCGTTAACGCACCTGAACGGAAGAGAAGACATGAGCGAAGCCGATGAGATCACGGGCAGCGTGCAGGATGCCTACCGCATGTGGAATCAATCCGAAGGTGTTTCCATCTTCCCCCCGACGATGACGAGTGAGAAAACATGAAAGAGCTTGACAACCTGATGCAGTTCGATCACGTCATCAGGGTACATCCCGATGGCACCATCTCCGAACCCAGCGGCATCTACGGCCCGGAGGGAATCGAGATGGAGACCCTTGACGATGACGCCGGATCGATCATGGAGCCCTACAGGACCGCCTACGCGGAAGCCGTAGCGCGGCAGGGCTGGCAGCTGATGAGAGGCTACAGCGGGCAGTACGGCACTAAGGGCACCGACTACATCATGCATACCTCGGAATACATCGGGGGCAGGATAGAGCGCGATATCCGGGAGACTCCAGGTCTGTACGTCGCTATCACCATTGAACGCGATGACGGGCAGGCGGCAGGATGGGCAGTCGCGTACCGGGAGGATGACGAATGAGAATGCCTCTTGCTATCGCGGGAATATGCACCCTGCCGAAGATAAGGGGAATGATATGAGCGACAGCGATGAGATCACGGGCAGTGAAGACCGACTCAGCAAGCACGAGGTAGACGCGCGTATCGCCTACATCGAAAAGTGGGACTGCGGGCAGGATGAGCCGGATTGCGGGGATGATGACTGCCCCCGCCACGGGTCAACCGCTGAGGAGCTTGCCGCGCTGCAAGAACTGGCGGCGACGATGGATAGCAGTTCCCTCGAACGGCTGATCTCCGAAGACTCCTTCCAGGGCTATGTGCAGGACGAACGGGAATCCGAAGGGGGCATCCCCGAAGACCTGTGTTACTACATCGACTGGAAGTCATACGCGGAAGACCAGCAGACCGAATACGCCCCCGTAACCTTCCGGGGTTACACCTTTTACGCGGAGTAGGGAAGACATGAAACTATGTATCGAAATCGAAGCACCTCCGACCGGGCATCGTCGCCACGGGATGCTGGTCTATGACGAGACCGGCGAGAACCTGGAAGGGTTCGTTGATTACGGGCTCGCGGGACATCAGGAGCTTTACCGTTTCTACCCGCGCGGAACCGTGACCGTCCTGGCTTCCCTCAAGGTCACCGGGAAGGAATGGCGTAACGCGATGGCTAACCGCATCCTGCGACCGGGGGAGACGATACAGCGATGAGCGAGACGCGACGCGCGGAAGCATGGAACAACCTTCAGGCACGTATCGAGACGCTTTCGCAAACGCTTTTCAACGTGCGGGATGTCAACCTCGCAAACGGGGCAGACATCACCGATGCCCCGGTTGGTGTGCGCATGGCACTAGCTGACCTCACCCACGAGCTGAGCATGTGGGCGGGAAAGCTCAGTGAGGCAGTGCCCGAAACAAGACAGCCGGTCAACCCGGAGCTGTTCAGCCGTACAGCGCCCAAGTGGAATTGCGTAGACTACCCCGGCGAGGGCATGCACTACGCACCAGGCGAGACCTGCCTGTGGTGCGGGATGACCCGTGAGCAGATCACTGCAGAGCACAATAAACGGGAGGCTGGCAGTGAGTGAGCAGGTCAGGCGGGTAAACCGTCACGGGATCACCGGAGCAGTCTTGCAGCAGCCGGACCCCCCGCCGCTGCGCAAGTTTGCCATCTGGGACAGTGACAAGCCGTGCGAGGTGCATTCCACGGCCTACATGGGCAACATGCCCTGCACCGGGGATTACGCCTGCCATCTATGCGGAACCGTATGGGATGACAACGGAAACGTCATCGGGCAAAGAGGGGCACGCCGTGAACCCTGACCACCCGAATGAGACCCTTCTCGGGACGCTGGTCCGGCATTCCGGGCACATGCTGACCGTGAACACGCGCTATATCATCCCTCCGGGGAAGGTGTACGGCGCTCCTCACGTCTTCGTCTTCTGCGAGACGTGCAAGATACTGATACGAGATGAGGAAATCTCATGAGCCGCATTGAGTACGTGCGGGCAGGGGGCAGGCTGTTCCGCCTCACTATGACCCGTGAGGACCTGGGGCTGCTGGTGGACGTACGGGACGTGCGCAGCACTTTCGAGACGCAGGCTATCTTGCGGGATGGCGAGGACTGCGAGCCGGTACCCATCAAAACCGTGCTCACCGAACCGGAAGTCTATGACGCGATACGCAGCGTGTACGCGTCCGCCACCTCCCACGAGAGCGGGCAGTTTCCTTCCGGTGGCATCCATCTCCCGGAAGACTTCCCCATCTACCGCAGTGAGATGACGGAATACCGGATGAGGTCCCGCGATGACGACTCCACGGAAGGAACGGAAGATGACTGAAGGATACCAGGGGTACGCCAATTTCCCCACGTTCACGATAGCGCTGTGGATCGACAACAACCGCAGGCACAGCGCCCTCATCCGCGAGGCTGCCAGAGCCTACCGTTCCCGCGAGGAATACCCGGACGTCCGCACGGCGGAATACCTGCAGGAGTACATAGAGCGGTCATTCCGCGAAGACGGCGTGCAGCTCGCGCTAGACAACAGTGGCAGCGTGGCGTCAACCCTGCTCAGCCACGTCATGACACAGGTTGACTGGCTGGGACTGGCACGCAAGTACCTGGAGGATGAGGACTAGATGCCGTACAAGCTCATCCGCACCCTGCCCTCCGGGGAAGAGAAGACACAGGGACCTATCAGGACCGTACGCGCGGCGACCATTTACGCCGCGCATGTCCTGCATGACAACCTGGGGGTTCCCAAGGCGGAAGCTCAGCGTTTCTCCGTGACGCTGGGCAGTCTTCCCCTCGGGGAAACCGCCTCCCATGACAGCGGATACAAGTTCAGGATAGAGGAAAGCTGATGCAAGCGGATTACACGGGATGGGAAACGCTGTCTTTCAGTGTGGACCGGGACATGGATACCGGGACCATTACCCTCACGATCACCACCGATGACGGGGCAATCAGCATCGACGCGGGACAGTCCGAAGATGACGCGGCATCGCTGCGGGACAACCTGAAATCCGCCAGCGATGAGGCGGGGCAGATCGCGGATAACTGGCAGGACATCCCCGAAGAAGATGACGGCTACGTCACCGAGGATGACCGCAGCGGCTACGGGGTGATGCTGGAAAGGACGCATCACGATACGCCCTGGGGAGCCCGGGGTTACCCTTCCCGCGAGATCGCTACCTATGAGCTGGCGAAGCTCATGGGTGACAGCGGGATGTTCTTCAATTCCTGGATACAGCGCGAGCGGGGAATAACCGACCCCATCAGCGATGACATAAATGCCCTGCTCGATGATGAGGGCAAGGTCAAGCCGCTTCAAGGCGTCCGTTATCAGGAGGGGGATAACGTCCTCATCGGAGACTACGACTATCCCTATGTCGTGGACAAGGATTACGGGACGCTGGGGGTCATGCTGCACATCTCCGGCGATCCTTCCATTACTGAATTTGAATCTCACGAGAACCTCAAGCCTTACCAGGAAGAAGACTGCGATGAGTGACCTTGACGAATTCCTCGCGAGGCACAACCCCGGTAACACGCATCCCGTGATGGAGATCGAAGTCTCACCCGGCGATGCGCGGGACACCTCCCCGTTCATCATCATCCGCCAGGGCAACCGGGTGGCGCTGGTCAACCCCCTGCCGTTCACTGAGTACCTGGACATCGACGTGCGGGGATTCACGGACGGGGAGAACACCCCGTCGCAGGTGCTCGGCATGACCAGCGGAAAGCGCCACGCCATGGACCAGAAGGTGAATCTCGCGATGATCCTGATCGGGGAGAAGGATGACTGACCGCGAGCTGATCAGGGAATCGCTGCTCGTCAATGCCCGCCTGCTGAGGCGGACAGCTGCGCGGAAGAGCTACTACGGACCCGAATGGAAGGGATACAGGGAGAGCCTCAGGATGCTGGCAAAGCGCTGTGAGGCTCTCGCGGGGGAGATGTCATGACGCCTGAGCAGAGAGCAATCTCCGCCCGGCTGGCTGAGCGGGATCACGCATGGGACCTGCTCGCGGAGATGATCAGCCGGGACATGACGCGCAAGCTGAAGTCAATCCGCGAAGCCGAGACCGTCACGAGCACTTCACGACCGGAAGAATTCGGCATCCATCACGCCAATGCCCGCACGCTGAACAACCTTCGCGATCTCCGCGATGAGGTCACGGAATGGATCACCACGATAGAGAAAGGACAGTAATGGAATACATCACCAATGCCCCGGAAGGCCGCGACCTGCTCAACGACCGCAAGCCGGGATGGTTCCGGAGGATCAACCCGGAATGGTTCTTCATCGGAGACCCGCATCAGTGCGTGCTCGGGCAGGTGTACGGCTCCTACGAGCGCGGCAAGGAGGTGCTGTTCGGGAACATCGACGCCTACAAGGAGGCAGACCGCTACGGGTTCGCGACCTGGAACCTCCACGAGCACGGATACTCCGAGGAGACCCTCCAGGCGGAATGGATGCAGATCATCACGGAACTGCAGCTCGGTGACAGCAAGGAGCAGTGAGCCTCATGGAGTGGACAGTCGCGAAGGCGCTGGAGCAGATCAGGACCGGCGACCCGCTGAGCCTGGAGACCGAGGACGCCGCTGACTGGCTGTATACCGAGATCCAGCGGGCAGTGAGCAACGGGCAGCCTCTCACGGCGGGCGCCTGCGCGACCATGATCCTAGACGCGCTGATCGAGGAAGTGAAAGACAGGTAATCCTGTCTTGACATCACCAGTACATGCTGAGACAGTATCCATGAAGGGAAGGAAGGAAGCATGACCGAATTTACCGGGCTGCCCATGATCGCCGTCGCGTTTGACTGCGACGGGGTTCTCACCGACCAGGGCACGACCACCATCGGGAAGGACACCGACCGCAAGTGGGACGTCACCCCCATCCGCATCGCGCTGAGCCGGGGATTCTCCGTAGGCGTCATGACCTGCAACGTCGTGAGCTACGTCGCGGAGAGGCTCCGGGACCAGGGACTCACCGTCCTGCCCGATGAGCAGATGCGCTACAAGGCCTGGAACGGCGGGGAAGATGGCTGCACCGTCCTGGTCACCAACCGCAAGCTCCTGGCTGACCGCTACGTCGATGACCACGGGCTCGGGTGGTCTTTCGGGGACGACCCGGAGCTGATCTTCGCCGGGCTGCCCTGCACCTACGACTACCGGACCCCGGAGTACCGGCGGTATGTGTGGTCAGTGACCCATGGCGTTGCCGGTACCGAGATCATCGGTGCCGCCACTCGCGCCGCCTCGCTGTGGATGGAGGCGCGGCATGCCTGAGTACCTGGTCATGATGCAGATTCACTTCCCGGAAGAGATGCCCCTGGCTGAGCGCAGGAAGCTGCTGGAGGAAGAGAGCGCCGCCGCTGCTCCCTGGCTGGACTCCGGGCAGATGAGCCGCGTATGGCGCACCTGGGGCGAGCATGAAGACAGTCACGGGCACCTCGCCCTGTGGAACGCTCGTGACATCTCTGACGTGGAATCCGCCTACTTCGGGTTCCCGCTGGTCCTCAAGGGCTATGGGCACGTCTCCACCATTCAGCCGCTGATGGTCAACCCCAACGACCGCAGGAGCACTCCCCTGGTCGCTGATGCCCCGTTCCGGCTGACCTACTACAACCTGCGCAACTGGCTGGATCAGCAGGGCACCAAGAGCAGCGTGACCAACGAGGGCATTACCGCCGTCGTGGTGGAAGGCCAGCTCTGGGTTCACGATCACCCGCACTCGGGACGTCCGCGTGAACTCCACGTCATGGCGTCCGGTTCTTCCGGATGGCAGAAGATCGCGGAGATCGGACCGGAGACCAGGGGAGAAAATGAGGACGTGGCTCCCGGCTACATCGATCTTCTCGCGGAGTGGGACGGCAAGCCGGTTCACCATGAGCAGTGGAAGAACCGCATCCTGGCGGACAACGGGCTGCTTTTCAGTGATTACGAATCGGCGCTGAAGGCTCCCCGCAAGCGTCACCACCTGGAGGGCTGACGTGAAGGAATTCGTGAAAGACAACATCGTGGTGATCGCCATCGCGGTCATCATGGCCGGGATCGCCATCGCGGTCAGCGTCATCCAGTCACCGGAATGCCTGATCATGACCTGCGTCAAGGTGGTGAAGCCATGAACTCTTACGATGTGATCATCATCGGGAGCGGGGCAGGCGGGGCTACTGCTGCCCGCAGGCTCGCGGAAGCCGGGGCGAAAGTCCTGATCCTGGAACGGGGGGATTACCTTCCCCGCGAGCCGCAGAACTGGGATGCCGCTGAGGTATTCGGCAAGGGACGCTACAAGACCACTGAGACGTGGCTGGATTCCCGCAGCAAGCCGTTCACCCCCGGCGAGTATTACAACGTCGGGGGCAAGACGAAGGTGTTCGGCGGAGCATTGTGGCGCATGCTCCCGCAGGATTTCACCCAGACGGACTCCCCCGCGTGGCCATTGAGCTATGAGGACATGGAACCGTATTACGCGCAGGCTGAGCAGTGGTACAAGGTGAAGAAACTGCCGCATGAGCTGGTCATCTCACAGCTTGCTTTCGAGATGAAGATGCACGGGCTGAACCCGGAATACGCCCCTGTGGCTGTCGATTACGGGGAAGGCGCGTGCATCCGCTGCTCCACCTGTGACGGGTTCCCCTGCAAGCTGCTGGCGAAAGGTGACGCGGAAGCCTGCGGCATCGCTCCTTCTCTCGCAACGGGGAACGTCACGCTGAAGACCGGCGTGAAAGCCTCCCGGATCGTCCGCAAGCTCTCGGGGAAGGTCCACGGGACCTGGGCGGGAGATGAGTTCTTTAGCGCTCCTGCGGTCATCCTGGCAGCGGGAGCGGTCAACTCCGCAGCCTTGTGGCTTTCCTCGGGATTGCCGGACTCCTCCGGGCAGGCGGGACGCAACTACATGTGCCACCAGTCGCAGGCAGTTCTCGCCATCGGGGAGAAGTACATTTCCCGTGGCTTTCACAAGACCCTGAGGGTGATGGATTTCTACGACTCCTACGGGTCCATCCAGATGGCGGGTCAGCCGCTTCCCGCGATGCTCAGGGGAGAATCCCGGCTGGCTGCCCTCATGCCCGGAGTGGCGCTGCGGGAGATCGCGGAGAGGTCCCTGACCTTCTGGCTGATGACGGAAGACCTGCCCTGCGAGGACAACCGGGTCACGGTGGAAGGCGGGAAGATCAGGCTGAGCTACGCCACGTCACTGCAAGGCAAGGCATACCAGCTCTACCACGAGCTGGCTAAGCGCCTGCCGCACATGGGCTACCCGGTCCACCTGCGTAAGTCCATGCCGCTGTCCGCAGTAGCCCACCAGTGCGGGACGCTGCGCATGTCCGCGACGGCTGACAGCGGCGTGGTGAGCCCCTGGGGGGAAGCCTGGGAGGTTCCCGGGCTCTACGTCGCGGATTCCTCGGTGTTCCCCTCCAGTTCCGCCGTCAACCCCGCCCTGACCGTGATGGCGAACGCCATCCGTACCGCTGACAACATCATGGAAGGAATGTAGATGATCACCGATGAAGCTGCCAGGGAAATCGCCGCCGACCTGAACAAGCTCCGCCGGGCTATCGGCTGGACCGATGGCAGGGAGAATGCCGCGCTGATCATGGCGGCACTGCCCCCGCTGCTCGCCAGGCACCTGGACGCTCCGTCCCCCTGGAGCCCGGCGTGAACATCTGCGCGAGTTACCTCACCCTGGCGGGAAGCTCCTACGGCAAGCCTGCGAGA
>Ga0207707_10005253_pt1 | contig 11344 bp, 10 predicted proteins | sample KBSC83BmetaG_FD_184336 | JGI IMG/M metagenome (GOLD analysis project Ga0207707, IMG submission 184336) | Corn rhizosphere microbial communities from Kellogg Biological Station, Michigan, USA - KBS C8-3B metaG (SPAdes) (version 2) | ecosystem: Host-associated > Plants > Roots > Rhizosphere ... | reverse complement strand
TCCCGAAAAAGTACTTCCAGAACGCGCAGAAATTGAAGCCCGGGATGACCACGGTGCTGCAGACCAGGGACGGCGGCCAGCGCGTGGTCACCATCCACAAGGTCGGCATGAGCGCGATCGATGTCGACCACAACCATCCGCTGGCGGGCAAGACCCTGCACTTCGATATCGAGATCGTCGACGTGCGCGCCGCCGCGCCCGAGGAAATCGCGCACGGCCACGCACATTCCGGTGACGCACACGCGCACTGAGGCGATGCCGAACAGAACTGCGGGACTTTGCCACGTGCGAACCCGCTTCGGGCTCCTTCAATGCGCGGCGGAAGATGACGCGGGCGCGGAAGCAACCGATGGCGAAGAGCCCGCGGCAACTGGCGTGTCGTAGATGACCGCCGGTTTGTACTTCGCGTACTGCTTCAGTAATGTCTGGAAACCCGGATCGTGGCGGATCGGATCCAGCATCGGGTCGAGCCAAAGCAGGGCGGGCGAATAAAGTTGCCCGATGCCCGGAGCAGCCAGGGCCTTGGCCAGAATCGGTACGGCGAAGTCGGGGCGGCGCGCCTGGGCATAGTACTGGGCGGCCGTCAGCATGATCCCCGGTCCGTAAACCTGATCCGGGTTGTCGGCAAGAAGCTCCAGCGATTTGGCCACGGCGTCCAGCCCCGCTGCGAGCTGGCCTGAGCCGATCTCCGCGTAACCGATCTGTGTCCATTGGGTCGCCAAGCCGATGCCCTGCAGCGTCTTGAGCTGCGTGCGCAGCAGCGGCAGTGACTGCGCGAACAACGGCCGCGCACGGGCTTCGTCGCCCATCAGCCGGTACAGGCTGGCCCGCTGCTCGACCTTGGGGCCATTGAGGGCGGGGGGAAAGTTGTCCGGTGTATCCGGAACGTTCTCGAGCAACGCGAGGGCTTCGTCAAATTTGCGCTGGTACGTCAGCAAGATCACCCGTTGAAGTTCCAGAAACGGGCCATCACCTTGTAGTGCGGCAAGGGCGCGTGGAATGTCACCAGTAGCGAGAGCGATCGCATTGGCGTAGCTGCCCTTGGCGTTGAGATTGTCCGGGTCGATCGCCAGCGCGCGCTGGAACCAATCCTGCGCCTCGGGGAAACGGCTGGCCATCATGCAGGTCGCCCCTACGTCGAAGGCCAACGAGGAATTGCGCGGGTCGAGGGCGAAGGCTTTCTGGAAGGATGCGATCGAATCGTCGAAGCGCCCCTGGCGACGCTGCACGTAACCTTGTGCCGCCAGTGCGTCGGCATCGTTGGGTTTCAAGGCGAGTGCTGCCGCGAAGGCCTTCAGGGCGCCGGCGTAATCGCCACGGCCGTAGTAATCGCTGAAGCCGAGCGCAAGTTGCGAGGCGGATGCCTCAGGCGCCAGCTTCAGCGCCTGCTCGGCATCGGTGCGCGCATCCACGCGGAGTTGCTTCATGTCCATGCCGCCGCCCCCGAACCAGGCCAGCGCGCTCTCGACCCACGATACCCGCGCATAGGCCAGCGCAAAACCCGGATCTTGTTCGATTGCCTGCCGGTACAGCGGGATGGCCGGGCGGAACTTGCTGCTGTCGTAATTGGTAGTGCCTTTGTTGGCCAGGAATTCGGCGCGAAGGAACAAATCCATTGCAGCCCGGTTGTGGGTTGGCACGGCGGCGAGGCTGGCGGTTTCCGTGCCGGACAGCTTGGTGTTAAGCGCCGTCGCGATCTTTTCCGCGATGTCGCCTTCGACGCCGAAGATGTTGTCCAGCGTGCGCTGGTAGCTCTGCGCCCAGATGTGGCTGTCCGTGCGGGTGTCGATCAGCTGCACGTTGACCAGCACCTCGTTGCCGGCCTTCTGCACCGAGCCTTCGAGGATCGTCGCAACGCCGAGTTGTTCGCCGATGCTTTTCAGGTTGTCGGGGCGGCTCTTGTATTTTTCGGTGGAGGTACGCGAGATGACCTTGAGGTCGCCGACGTCGGCCAGCTTGGTCAGGATCAGGTCCTGCATGCCGGCCACGAAGTAGGCATCTTTCTGGTCGACGTTGAGGTTCTCGAACGGCAATACCGCGATGGATTGGGCCGGGGCCGATTGCGCGGGCGCGCCAGGTGCGGAGGTGGCCGCCGTTGTGGCGGAAATCGGGGCAACGTTCGCCGTGGCCGTGCCGGGCTGCTGCCTCACCGCGTACAGTCGCCAGCCCAGCACTGCCACGGCAAGCACCAGCATCACGACGATGATCGCGTTGAGCTTCTGCCCGATCGAACGATGCGCCTGCGGCGCGCGCGCTTCCGGCGAATCCGCCGGCGCGGTACGGCGGACGCCTTCGGGCGTCAACTCGAACACCCACGCGAATGCCACCGCCACCGGAAAACCAATCACGATGAGCAGTACGACCAGTCGCACCGACCAGTCTGGAATTTTGAAGAATGGAAAGACTTGCGTAGCGACCTGCACCAGCAACCAGCCGGCGACCACGTACGCGATGGCCACGCGCACCACATGGCGGCGCTTCAGCTCTTCGAAGAAGCCGGGCTTGTCGGTTGCCACCGCGCCGTGAGGATTCCCCGCCGGCGACAGGCCGGCTTCCAGTCCACGCGAGTGTACCCAATCGGGGCGCTGATTGCCGCAGCCGTTTGCCAGCGTGCCGGCTCGCGCGGGCCCGAAGTCAGAAAAAGATCTTCTGCTTCTGCTTGCGATGGCGCCGCCACGCATCGATCGAGAGTCCACCGGCGCCGCGCACGGCCAGCACCAGGAAGCCGCCGGCGATCGCGAGGTTCTTCATGAAGTTGATCCACTGTTCGTGGTCGGCGAAGTTGTTGTGGAAGAGCAGCGCCGCGAGCAGCGTGTAGACGAACAACCCGACCGCGGCCCAGCGCGTCAGCAGGCCGCACAGCACGGCCAGTCCGCCGCCGAGTTCCGCGAAGATCACCAGCGGCAAAAGCCCCGGCGGCAGGCCGTGCTCGATCAGCACCTTTTCGGTGGCGTGATAGGCCATGATCTTGCCGATGCCGGACAGGATGAAGATCAGCGACAGTCCGAGCCGGCCTACAAACAGGGTGAAATTCTGCATCGTGGATTCCGTTGGGTCGCTTGCCGTGCCGCGTGCGCGGGCGTTCGCGCACGCGCCGGCCGATGGATCAATCCGCCGCCAGGGCGGCGCGAAGGCGTGGCGTCAGCACACGCTTGGCAAACAGGTAATGATCGCGCCAGTAGTAGCCGTCCAGTTCGTCCAGCCGCACCGTGCCGCCGGTGTCCGGCGCGTTCACGAAGCGGCCGTTTCCGACGTAGATCGCGACGTGGTTGACGCGATGGCGCTTGCCGAAAAACAACAGGTCGCCGGGTTCGAGATCGTCGCGGTCGATGGTCGGTGCATCCAGCGCAGCCATTTCGCGCGAAGTGCGGGGCAGGGCGATGCCGGCTTCGGTCCTGAACACGTAATCGACCAGGCCCGAACAATCGAAGCCGGACGCCGGCGTGTTGCCGCCCCAGCGATAAGGCGTGCCGACCAGCCCGATCGCGCGGAACAGCACGTTGTTGGCGACAGGAGCAGACGGCGCCGGCGCGGTATTGCGGGTAGGCGAAACGCTGGCGCAGGCCGCCAGCAACAGCAGCGCCGCGCAACCCGCGTACAGGCGAACGCGGCACCAGCGCGCGTTCAACGCGCGGCCCCCGGATGGGCGCGCGCGGGATGGGCGAACGGTTTGCGATCGGGAAAGGACATCGGATCGACGTGGGCTGCCGCAATGGCAGGCCCGAAGGTACCCGATGGCGCCGGTGACGTCCAGCGCGTGCCGGACGTCGCCGAAGGCTTCAGCAGACCGCGAGGCGGTCGCCCGCTCGTTCATGGAGCTGCCCCGCCAGCGCCTGCTCGAACTGCGCCGTGCGTTGGCGCGACGCTTCCGCGACCGCCGCCGGCACCGCCTGCTCGTCAAGGCAGTGGGCCAGGATGGCGCGGTGATAGGCGTTGAAGTCGGGGTCGCGGCTGGCTTCGTCCAGCGCGGCCAGCAGGGTGGCCAGCCAGCCCGCGCCGGGGGCGCGGAGCATCAGCAGGATCTCGGGTACGCTGCAAAAACCGGTTTCGATGTTGGCGTTCATGTGGATTCCCCTTGTACGGGAATGTCCCTGCAGGATTGATGCCAAGGGCGGCGGGATGCCGGAAAAAGCGACCTCGTCTGCCCCGTCCACCTCAGCTCCGGCCGCCGCCGGGTGCCCGCCCCCGCGGTGCGCCGAGCCGGGCGCTCCGGATCCGCGCGCCGTCGCCGCCCCTTCGGTGCCCGCGGCATCGACGCTACAATGGTCGGAATGAGTGAAGCACGCAGTGACGTTCTGATCCTGGGCGGCGGCGTGATCGGCTTGTCCTGCGCGCTGACTTTGCTCCGTCGCGGCGCGACGGTGCGGGTGGTCGATCGCGGCGAGCCCGGTTGCGGCGCCTCGCACGGCAATTGCGGCACCCTGACCCCCAGCCACGCGATTCCGCTGACGGTGCCGGGCATGCCGTGGCGCGCGCTGCACTGGATGCTGCGCCGCGATGCGCCGTTGTACGTCAGTCCGCGTCCCGATCCCGAGCGCTGGCGCTGGCTGCTGGGCTTCGCGCGCCGCTGCAATCCTGGCGCCGCCCGGCGCGCCGCGATCGTGCGCGCGGCGATCCTCAACCGGTCGTGGACGTTGTTGCCGCGCGTGCTGGTGGAAGAGGGCATCGATTGCGAATACGCGCCGGCCGGCAATCTGTATGTCTATCGCACGCGGCAGGCGCTGGAACATGATCGCCCCGAAATCGAGTGGCTGCATCGGCTCGGCGTGGCGGCGACGGCGCTGGCCGCCGACGTGGTCGAGCAGATGGAACCGGCGCTGTTGCCGGGCGTGGTCGGCGGCGTCCTGCATGCCGACGATGCGCAGTTGCGCCCCGACCTGCTGGTCGAAGGCTTGGCGCGGCGGGTGCGCGAACACGGCGGCATCATCGAAACCGGCGCGGCGGTGCAGGGCTTCCGGTGTGCGAACAGCCGCGTCGACGCGGTGCGCACCGCGCGCGGCGATTTCGCCGGCGAGCGCATCGTGATGGCGCTGGGCGCGTGGACGCCGCGCGTCGCGTCCATGCTGGATCTGAAGGTACCGATCCAGCCCGGCAAGGGTTATTCGATCACGATGTCGCGGCCCGATCCGTGCCCGCGGCGCGCGTTGGTGCTGCGCGAACCGAGCGTGTGCGTGACTGCATGGGGTTCGGGCTACCGGCTCGGCAGCACGATGGAATTCTCCGGTTACGACGAACGCCTGAACCGTACGCGGCTGGATGCGTTGCGGCGCGGCGCAGCCGCGTTCCTGCGCGCGCCGCTCGGCGGCGAACTGCGCGAGGAATGGTGGGGTTGGCGACCGATGTGCGTGGACGAGATGCCGCTGATCGGACCGGTCAAGCGCTGGAACAATTTGCTGCTCGCGACCGGCCACGGAATGCTGGGCGTGAGCATGAGCGCGGCCACCGCGGAACTCGTCGGTTCGTTGATCTCTGGCGAGCCGCCGGCCCTCGATCCACTGGCTTACGCGCCGACGCGGTTTGCCAACATGTGAACGAACAGCAACGGCATCGGCGCGGATGAAAACGGATAAAAGCCGATAGCGCATGCGCCAAGGGTTCTCTGATCGATCCCATCATTCGTCGTCCCGGCGAAAGCCGGAGCCAGTGACTTTCGCCCAACGTACTGAAACGCAAAGTCCTTGGCAAACTCGCCGCTTCCCGCAGCTCGCCCTCCGGCATTGGCTTCGCCGATGTTCGCTACGGCAATCCTGCTTGCGCAATCTAGATATCGCTTTGCGACTGCATTTGCAGGATTGCAAACGCGAAGAAGGCGGCGCAAAGCGCGAGCGCCATGGATGGCGCGAGTATTCCGCGATGACGAGCAAAACGAGCGTTTCCCGAGCTGCAGACGCGGATGGAAATCAGGGTATGCAAGCTTGATCGAATTTTCACCAGGTTTTATCCGTGTCAAAGACGTTTCGCTTCCGCAGGTGCACCCGGGACGGGGCGAATCGCCCACGCGTCGCACACAAGATTTCCACAGGGTTGTTGTATCGCCGGGCGAGACGCACCCTCGTATGATCCCGGGCATGTCGAAACCGCTTGCCGTCGTGCGCTGATGAGCGCTGTCCTGCCCGAACGCAACAACCCGCCGCCTCGCGTCGATGTGCTGCGGGTGCCGCCGCATTCGATCGAGGCCGAGCAGTCGGTGCTGGGCGGCCTGATGCTGGTGGGCGAAGCGTGGGACCAGGTGGCCGACCGGCTGGTCGAGGAAGACTTCTACCGCCGCGAACACCGCCTGATCTTCCGTGCGATCGGCCAGCTCGCGGGCGCCGGCCATCCTTGCGATGCGGTGACGTTGGGCGAGTGGTTCGAGCGCCACGGCGAAACCGCCAATGTCGGCGGCGTCGCCTATCTCGCGGAACTCGCCAACAACACGCCCAGCGCGGCCAACATCGCGGCCTACGCCGACATCGTGCGCGACAAGTCGGTGCTGCGGAAACTGATCGAGGCCGGCACCCAGATCGCGGGCGACGGCTTCAATCCGGAAGGCCGCGGCACGCCGGAAATTCTCGAAACCGCCGAGCAGCGCGTGTTCAAGATCGCCGAGGCCGGCGCGCGTGGCCGCAAACAAGTGGTGCCGGTGCGCCAGTCGGTGAAAGAGGCCGTGGAACTGCTGGCCCAGCGCTACGCCAATCGCGGCCAGTTGAACGGGCTGACCACCGGCTTCAAGGACCTGGATGATTTGACATCGGGCATGCAGCGGCAGGATCTGGTGATCGTCGCCGGCCGACCATCGATGGGCAAGACCGCGTTCGCGCTCAACATTGCCGAAGCCGTCGCGATGCGCGCCAAACAGCCGGTACTGGTGTTCTCGATGGAAATGTCGGCGTCGCAACTGGCGTTCCGTTTGATCTCCTCGATGGGCCGCATCAACCAGAAGGATCTGCGCTCGGGCGAATTGGCCGAAGAGGAATGGCCGCGGGTCAGCCAGGCCGCGTCGCTGCTGTCGGAATCGAAAATCTTCATCGACGACACGCCCGCGCTTTCGCCCGGCGAACTGCGCTCGCGCGCGCGCCGCATGATGCGCGAGCACGGGCTCGGGCTGGTCGTGATCGATTATCTGCAGTTGATGCAGGTGCCCGGCAACAAGGAAAACCGCGCCACGGAAATCTCCGAAATCTCGCGCAACCTTAAAGCGATGGCCAAGGAACTGGACGTGCCGGTGATCGCGTTGTCGCAGTTGAACCGCGCGCTGGAACAGCGCAACGACAAGCGTCCGGTGATGAGCGACCTGCGCGAATCGGGCGCGATCGAGCAGGACGCCGACCTGATCCTGTTCATCTATCGCGACGAGGTCTACAACAAGGAATCCAACCACAAGGGCGTCGCCGAAATCATCATCGGCAAGCAACGCAACGGCCCCATCGACACCATCAAGCTGACCTTCCTCGGCCAGTACACCAAGTTCGAGAATTACGCGCCGGAAGCCTACGTCGGCACTCTGGAGTGAGTGCTTGAGCCGCTCCGCGACCGCGACGATCCACCTCGATGCCTTGCGCGCCAACCTGGCGCGCGTGCGTTCGCTTGCCGGCGACACGAAAGTCATGGCGGTGGTGAAAGCCGACGCCTACGGGCACGGCCTCGAACGTTGCGCGCGCGCCTTGAGTGGCGCCGATGCATTCGGGGTGGCGTCGATCGCCGATGGTTTGCGCCTGCGTGCGGCGGGCCACCGCCAGCGCATCGTGGTGTTGTCGGGGCCCGATGCGGCCGGCGACCTCGCCGAGATGCGCCGGCTGCGCCTCGAAGCCGTGATCCACCACGAATCGCAACTTGCGATGCTGGAAGCCGAACCCGGCGGCGATCCACTGAAAGTCTGGTTGAACCTCGACACCGGGATGCATCGCCTGGGATTTGCACCCGGGCGCGCGCGCGAATTGCATGCGCGACTCGCAGCGCTGCCGGCCGTGGACAAGGCCATCGTGTTGATGACGCACTTCGCGTCCTCGGACGAATTCGACAACGATCTCACCGCGCGCCAGACGCAGCGTTTTCTCGATGCCTCGGTGGACTTGCCGGCTGATCGCGCGCTTTCCAATTCCGCAGCGCTGCTTGGCTGGCCGGCTGCACGTGGAAACTGGGTTCGCGTGGGCGGCTTGCTTTACGGGTTGTCCGTCGTGGAAGGAAAAACCGGGGCCGACTTCGGCTTTCAACCGGCGATGACCTTGACGACGCGGCTGGTCGCGATCAACCGCATTGCGCGCGGCGAGCACGTCGGCTACGGCGCGACATACGAATGCCCGGAAGACATGCGCATCGGCGTGGCCGCGATCGGCTACGGCGACGGCTATCCGCGCAGCGCGCGTTCCGGCACACCCGTCCGCGTGGCCAACGCGCCCGCCAGCGTGATCGGCCGCGTGTCGATGGACCTGCTCACCCTGGATTTGCGCCGTGCGCCGGATGCGAAGGTGGGCGACGTCGTGACGCTGTGGGGTCCGCAGCTGCCGGTGGAAATCATCGCCGACCGCGCGAACACCATTTCCTACGAACTCACCTGCGGCGTCACCCGACGCGTGCTGTTTGCCGAGGATGATGTCTGATGGCCAAGGCGAAAACCGCCTACGTGTGTTCCGACTGCGGCGCGGAATATCCGAAATGGCAGGGCCAGTGCGAAGCGTGCGGGTCGTGGAATACGTTGAGCGCATTCGTGGTGGAGCCCGCCAGGGAGGCCGCGCACGCGGGACGGCGGGTCGGCTATGCCGGCGCGGAAGCGGCGAAAGTGCAGCCGCTGGCGGGTGTTGCGGGTGAAGTCGAGCAGCGGCACCTGATCCGCATCGGCGAACTCGATCGCGTGCTGGGCGGCGGGCTGGTCGAAGGTTCGGTGGTGCTGGTAGGTGGCGACCCCGGCATCGGCAAGTCGACGCTGTTGCTGCAGACGTTGGCGGCGCTGGGCGAACGGCTGCCGGGGTTGTACGTGAGTGGCGAGGAATCGCTGGCCCAGATCGCGGCGCGCGGGCACCGTTTGGGGCTGGAACTCGGTCCGTTGCGCGCGCTGGCGGAAACCTGCGTCGAGCGCATCCTCGAACACGCGGTCGCGGAAAAGCCGCGGGCGCTCGTGATCGATTCGATCCAGACGATCTGGACCGAAACGCTGCCGGCGGCGCCGGGTTCAGTATCGCAGGTGCGCGAATCGGCGGCGCGCCTGACGCGTTTCGCCAAGCAGACCGGCACCTCGGTGTTCCTGGTCGGCCACGTGACCAAGGAAGGCGGAATTGCCGGTCCGCGCGTGCTGGAACACATGGTCGATGCGGTGCTGTATTTCGAGGGCGAAATCGGTTCGCGCTTCCGGGTGCTGCGCGCGTTCAAGAACCGCTTCGGCGCCGTCAACGAACTCGGCGTGTTCGCGATGGGCGACAAGGGCCTGCGCGAAGTGCCGAACCCGTCCGCGATTTTCCTGTCGTCGCAACAGGGTGCGACGCCCGGCAGCGCCGTGATGGTGACGCGTGAAGGCACGCGCCCGTTGCTGGTGGAAGTGCAGGCGCTGGTCGATCAATCGAGTCTCGGCAATCCGCGCCGCGTCGCGCTGGGGCTGGAACAGAACCGGTTGGCGATGCTGCTGGCGGTGCTGCACCGCCACGGTGGCGCGGCGGTGTTCGACCAGGACGTGTTCGTCAACGTGGTCGGCGGTATCCGGGTGCAGGAAACGGCGGCCGACCTGCCGGTGTTGCTGGCGGTGTTGTCGAGTTTTCGCGATCGCGCCTTGCCCGAGAAAACCGTGGCGTTCGGCGAAGTCGGGCTATCCGGCGAGGTGCGCCCCGTGCCGAACGGCGAGGAACGCCTGAAGGAAGCTGCGCACCATGGGTTCCGGCGCGCGATCGTGCCGCGGGCGAATGCGCCGAAGAAATCCGCGCGCATCGGTGACATGGAAGTGCTCGGCGTGGAACGCCTGCGCGAGGCGATCGACGCCAGCAGTTAGCCGTCAGATCGGCTGCAATGCCTTGAACGCCGGCAGCCGTTCTGCACGCGCAGCGAAGGCCGCGAACGCGGGGTAGTCGCGTGCCGACACGATCTCCACGGCCACGATTTGCGTGAACGTCCACGCCACGGCGACCGTGACATCGGCCTGCGTCGGGGCATCGCCGCAGAGCCAACGGTCGACGGATGCCTCGTGCAAGTCCGCATCGAGCAACCCGCAAGCGTCGCGCAGTTGTCCGTCCACGCGTTGCAGCCAGCCCGCATCCCGCAGTTCCGGCGCGCGCTTCAGCTCGTAGAAATGCTGCACCGCCTTTTCGCATGCCACCAGTGCCAGGCCGATCGGACGCAGTGCGCGGCGGCGCGCTTCGGGATCGCGCGGCATCAGGCTGCGTCCGGCAAGCGTTTCCGCGTAATCGATGATCAACGAGGACTCGACCAGTACGCAGCCATCGTCGCAGATCAAGGTCGGCGCCTTGACCAGTGGATTCAGGGATTGGAACGCCTCGAAATCGCGAAACACCGACAGTGGGCGATGCTCGAACGGAATGCCGAGCATCCGCAGCGAAATCGCGGCGCGCCGCACGTAGGGTGAATCGAGCATGCCGATCAGTTGCATGGTGACTCCGTCAGTTCGCGGCCAGCCGATCCAGTCGGATGGCGCCACGGTCCACCCGCAGGACCGAGCCCTGCTCGTACCAGTCGCCGAGCACGAGGCGTTGGGCGGGCTTGCCGTCGAGCGTGAATTCGTGGATCGCGGGGCGATGGGTGTGGCCGTGGATCATCCGCGTGACGCCGGCCTGGCGCAGCGCGTTTTCCACCGCTTGCGGGTTCACGTCCATGATCGCCATGTCGGTGGACGAGGTGTGCGCGCGGCTGGCGTCGCGGGCCTGCGCCGCGAACGCGCGGCGTTCGCGCAATGGGCGTGCAAGGAAGGCTTGCTGCCAGGCCGGATCGCGCACCTGTTTGCGAAATGCAAGATAGGCGTCGTCGTCGGTGCACAGCACGTCGCCGTGCAGGATCAGGGTGGGCGTACCGTACAGGTCGATGACGGCGCCATCGTCCACGAGGCCCATGCCGCAGCGCCGCGCGTAAGCCTCGCCCAGCAGGAAATCGCGGTTGCCGACGACGAAATACACCGGTGCGCCCGCGTCGGCGGCGCCACGCAGCGCGCGGGCGACGCGCGCATTCAAGGCGGCGTCATCATCGTCGCCGATGTAGGCCTCGAACAGGTCGCCCAGGATGTAAAGCGCGTCGGCGCTGCGTGCTTCGCCCGCGCAGAAGCGCTCGAAGTCATCGACGATGTGCGGGCGCGCGTCGTCGAGGTGCAGGTCGGAGACGAACAGCGTCGCCACGGATCAGTGCTTCGCGGGCTTCTTCGAAGCCGGCGGCG
>Ga0207707_10005245_pt1 | contig 11357 bp, 16 predicted proteins | sample KBSC83BmetaG_FD_184336 | JGI IMG/M metagenome (GOLD analysis project Ga0207707, IMG submission 184336) | Corn rhizosphere microbial communities from Kellogg Biological Station, Michigan, USA - KBS C8-3B metaG (SPAdes) (version 2) | ecosystem: Host-associated > Plants > Roots > Rhizosphere ... | reverse complement strand
CGCGCTCGTTTACCCCGTCCGTGACGACATTCCCGTAATGCTGGTCGACGAAGCCAAGGTGGAGCAATGAACAATGGATAATTGAAAATGGACAATTTGGTCCGAAATTGTTCACTATCAATTGTCAATTATCCATTCGTTTTATGTCGATCGACTGGCCATCGGTTAAGCGCGTTCTCGTCATCCGTCTTCGCTCGATCGGCGATACGGTCCTCGCCACGCCGTCGGTGATCGCACTGCGCCGATTTCTGCCCGATGCCCAGATCGATATCCTGCTTGAAGATTGGGTTGCGCCGCTACTCGAAGGGTTCGACGCGATCGATAATGTCATTTCAGTTGAGAGCGGCCGCGGCGGGCGGTTAAAGGCGGCTTGGAAGATTCGAAGGAATAAGTATGACGTTGTTATAAATCTCCATGGGGGAACAACTTCCACTTTCTTTACGTCTGCAGCGGGCCGCGTACACACGATCGGCTTCTTAGAATATCAATACTCATTTCTTTACTTTCACGCTTTTCCACCAGCATCTCGCTTTTGGAACACAGCGACCACTCATTCGGCCGAGCAGCAACTCGCGCTGCTCGGATACGCCGGCGTTCCCGTTGATGATCGACCGCGAAGTAGACTGACCATCACCGACGCCGCCGTTGAGTCTGTCACGCGCAAGCTGGCCGCAGAGGCGGAAACACGACCGTTAGGGAGTGTGTTTTATCATCCCTCAAAATTCGCCCTGCTCCACCCCGCAAGTCTCTTCTTCACAAAACAGTGGTCGCCCGAAAATTTTGCGCGCGTCGCCGAGTATCTCGCCGATCGCGGCATCGCCTCCGTTGCCGTTGCCGCAAAAAACGAACGAGCAGTTCTCGATGAATTGTCCAAACTCTCGACGGTTCCCGTTATCACCTTTGACGATCTCACTCTGCCCGAGATCACCGCTCTCGCCTCGCGTGCGAAAGTCTTCGTCGGTAACGATTCGGGCATCGCCCACATCGCCGCCGCCGTTAACACTCCGACAGTCGTCGTCTTTGGCTCCTCAAACCGAACCCACTGGCGCCCATGGACCGACGCGCCGAACGAGATCGTTTTCAACCCATTCGACTGCCAACCCTGCCCCGGTTACGAATGCAAAGTCTACGGCGATCCAAAGTGCATAAAGAGCGTTTCGAATGAGCAGGTCTTTGAGGCAATTGACCGCGTCATGAAAGGACATCCAGATCAAGCATCGAACAACTCAACAAAAACATAGTTCGCCCTGCGCTCGAAAATAATAAAAGGCGCTATTAAGTGTTCCTATTTTCTCATCCCGGGCGCGTCGCCCTGGTCTAGCGCAAACCAGTCTCAAACCTGCCTCTAGGTAGCGCGCATTTGTTGTTTTTGAAACAGTAGCTGGCCAAACGAAAAAAGGCGGACCAGCGTCCGCCTCTACCCGATCAAAACTGATCCGAGTGTTACTTCCCCTTCTTGTTCGCGTTCGAGTTTCCGCTGCTTGTGTTTGTCATCGAGTCGTTCGGGGCGATCTTGAGCTGATCGACTACGCTCTTTTTGCCCTCGATGCCGTCAGCAACTTGTTTGGCCTTTGCCTTTTCGGCGGCCGATGCGACCGTTCCCTTCAGCGTTATAACTCCGTTCGCGACATCGACATTTATTGTCGAATCGCGCAGATCGGTCGTTGTCATTAGGGCCGATTTGGTCTTAAACCACAGCCAACTGTCTTCAAGGCTCTGTCCCACGGATTCCGACGTGCCCTTGTTTTTCTCGTACTCTGAGCGGTTTTTCTCGTAATCTTCCTTCGAGATATTCGAGTTCCAGCGGTTCGAATTCGACATGTTCGAATTGCTGTTTGTGACGTAAACATTTGTGTTTGCGTTACTTGACCCGTAATTCGTCATCGAATTCGAATGATTCGCATTGTAATTCGAGTTTGTTGCCATGCCGCCGCACGCGGCCATCAGCGAAGTTGCGGCTGTCGCTAAAAGAATTGCTTTTATTTTCATAGACTTAGCTCCTGTCTTCTCAAAACAGTATCTTGGTGTAGCGTTACACTACACTTGCAATAAGTTGCAGGTGTTGAATAGCAAAATTTATACCAATTGCCGGGCCTTGGGCGTACGCGGTAATATCTGGCACACCCTGCTCGGAAATCGTGCGTTAGCTGCCGAAAGCCCGCAAATTAAGGCCCTTTTCTTGACACTCGAGACTGTAACGCTTAGTATTTATAGTTTCGACTCTAACGGCCGAAGTGTGCCTGGAGCAGGCAGATAATGTTCGAATCGCTATCCGATAAATTAAAGAAAACGCTGAAAAATCTGCGTGGCCAGGGCAAATTGACGCCCGAGCACGTCGATGCCGCTCTGCGTGAAATTCGGATGGCGCTGCTCGAGGCAGACGTTAACTATAAGGTCGCAAAGGACTTTGTCGAGTCGGTCCGCGTTAAGGCCGAGGGACAGGAGGTCTGGCAGGGCCTCAACCCGCACGAGCAGGTCGTCAAGATCGTCTATGACGAGCTGGTCGAGTTGATGGGCGGCACCTCGTCAAGGCTCGTTTTTACCAAGCAAATTCCGAATGTCGTAATGATCGTCGGTTTGCAGGGCTCGGGTAAGACGACTTCGACCGGCAAGATCTCTCGCTGGCTCCGCGACAATCAGGAAAGAAAGCCTTTGCTCGTTTCGGTCGACGTTTACCGTCCGGCTGCCCGCGAGCAGCTCCGCGTAGTTAGCGGCGCTGTGGGCATTCCGGTCTTTCAGGATCGCGAAACTAATGACCCGATGACCCTCGTCCGGGGTGCTGTAAAACACTCGCAGGAAATGGGTTACGACACTCTGCTCATCGACACGGCCGGCCGTCTGCACGTCGATGATGAGCTGATGGTCGAGCTCGAGCAGATCAAGGCCGAGACCAAACCGATCGAGGTACTTTTTGTCGCTGACGCGATGACCGGCCAGGACGCCGTTCGCTCAGCCGAAGTTTTTCATGAGCGGGTCGGCATAACCGGTGTCGTCCTTACAAAAATGGACGGCGATGCTCGCGGCGGTGCTGCTCTGTCGATCCGCCAGGTCATTGGCCAGCCCGTTAAATTCGTCGGTGTCGGCGAAAAATACGAGGCGATCGAGCCTTTTTATCCCGACCGCATTGCCCAACGCATTCTCGGCATGGGCGATGTCCTGACCCTTATTGAAGAGGTCCAGGGCAAGATCAACGAGGATGAAGCTCAGGCCCAGCTCATGAAAATGACGCGTAACCAGTTTACGCTCGAAGATTTCAGGGCTCAGCTCGGACAATTCAAAAAGCTCGGTTCCATGTCCAAACTCATGAAAATGCTGCCTGAACAGCTCATGGGCGGCATGCAGCTTAACGACGAACAGTCAGCCGAGGTCGATCAGCAGATGAAACGCACTGAGGCCATCATCGATTCGATGACGCGGGCCGAGCGAAACGACCATCGTCTGCTCGACGCCAGCCGCAAGACACGCGTCGCAAAAGGTTCTGGCTCAACAATTTCCGAGATAAATCAACTCCTCCGCCAGTACGAGCAGATGCGAAAAATGATGGCCCAGATGAACCGCGGCGGCCTTTTTGGGCAGCTTGGGAAAAAAATGATGGGCGGTCTGGCGGGAGGTCTTTCGGGAATGCTCGGCGGCGGAGGCATGGGAATGCCGGGCATGCTTCGTGGAATGGGCGCGGATATCGATCACGGCGACGAGCCGAACGGTTCGAAGTCAAGATCGTCCGTCAAGAAAAAGAAGCGACATAAAAAGAGGAAATAGAGTTCTGAGTTCCAACTTTAGGTGGACCCAATTTTTATAGAAGCCGCCTGAAGGCGGTACGCAAAACACAAATATGCTAGCGATCAGTTTAGTCAGAATGGGCGCGAAGGGTAAACCCTATTATCGCGTCGTTGTTAAGGAAAAACGCTCAAAGCGCGATGGCAAGTACATCGAGCTTCTGGGCACTTACGATCCGATGAAAAACCCGGCCGAGGTCAAACTCAACCAGGAACGCGTTCAATACTGGATCGGCGTCGGTGCGCAGCCGACCGATACGGCCGCAAGCCTGATCAGGAAGAATGCGGCCGCTGTTCCGACAGCTGAATAGTTAAGAGTGCAAGCCTTAGCTTGTATTTTCAGCTTGTAGGTTACGAGTTAAAGCTCGCACTCTGACTTCTACGAACATGAAAGAAGCCGTCGAAAAGATCGTAAAAGCGCTCGTTGGCGACCCCGACGCGGTGGAGGTGTCCGAACACACCGACGGTAAAAATGTCCGGATCGAGCTGCGGGTCGCTGATGCGGACATGGGCCGAATCATCGGCCGCGAAGGCCGTACGGTCAAGGCCATTCGCAGCTTGCTGTTTGCAGCGGGCCAAAAACACGGCAAACGGTTTATGCTCGACCTGGTCGAGGACTAAAAGTTCAGAGTGCGAGCTTTAGCTCGTATTAAAATGGACGACCTCGTTGCAATAGCCAAGATCGCCAGGCCGCGGGGATTAAAAGGCGAGGTGTTTGCCGAACTCCTTACCGATTTTCCCGATAGGTTTGAGGGGTTAGAAAATGTGACGGCGGTGTTGCCGGACGAGACAAGGCGGGAATTGAAAATTGAAGAGCATCGATTTCAGAACGGTCGTCTCGTTTTGAAATTTGCGGGCTACGACTCGATCGAAATGGTTGAACCGCTTCGAGATGCCGAAATTTGCGTTTCCGAGACTGACGCTGTGAGGCTCGATACCGACGAGTTCTTTGACTGGCAGCTTGAGGGCTGCCGCGTTGAGACGATCGAGGGCCGCGAGGTCGGGACTGTTTCCGAAGTGCAACGCACCGGAGGCACCGAAAACCTCTTGGTCACCGGCGACGGGAGAGATCATCTGGTCCCGTTTGCCGAGTCGATTTGCGTCGCAGTCGAGATCGAAAACAAGTTGATCAGGATCGATCCGCCGGAAGGTCTGTTGGATTTTTGAAAGTCGACGTTTTAACAATTTTCCCCGAATTTTTCGGGCAGGTCTTTGAATTTGGGATAATTCGTCGGGCTAAGCTTGCGTCCTTGGTTGAGATAAATGTTCTCGACATTCGCGAGTTTACGACGGACAAGCACCGGATGGTGGATGACCGGCCGTTTGGCGGCGGCGATGGGATGGTCTTGAAACCGGAACCGATCTTTGCGGCCGTCGAATCGCTGGTCGGAACCTGCAACAAGGCCGACTATCCTAGCGGGACGCGCGTCATGCTCTTGACACCGCAAGGACAGCCCTTGAAACAGGCCGTCGTCAAGGAGATCGCCGATAAGTCGGAACATCTCGTTCTTATTTGCGGCCGGTACGAGGGCGTTGATGAGCGTGTAAACGAGGTTCTTGTTACCGATGAAATATCGATCGGCGACTATGTTTTATCGGGTGGTGAACCCGCGGCAGTTGTGCTGGTCGACTCGATCACAAGGCTATTGCCCGGGGCGTTGGGAAGCGAGACATCGGCGGTCAATGAATCTTTTTCAAGCGGGATTTTAGACTATCCGCATTACACGCGGCCGGCCGAGTTTTCCGGCATGAGAGTCCCGGATGTGCTGCTGAACGGCAATCACGCCGAGATCGAAAAATGGCGACGCGAAAAGGCGCTCGAAAAAACAAGGAAATTTAGAAAGGATCTATTAGATGAGGACGATTGTTAATTGTTAATTGCTCATTGTTAATTGGTGGCATATAGTTCTTGCCAATTAACAATTAGCAATTAACAATTGCCAACGAACAAACGAAATGAACAGATTAGACGTTGTAGAAAAAACTCAGGTGAAGGAAAATGTTCCGAGCTTTCAGCCGGGCGACACGCTCCGCGTCCACGTACGCATTAAGGAAGGCAACAAAGAGAGGCTTCAGGCTTTTGAAGGCATTTGCATCGCCCGTAAACACGGCGGGGCTCGCGAGACGGTTACCGTCCGCAAAGTTAGCTTTGGCGTTGGTGTCGAGCGTATTTTTCCGCTCCATGGGACGGTGATCGATCATATCGACGTCGTCCGCCGCGGCCGTGTCCGTCGTGCAAAGCTTTATTACCTGCGGGAACTCCGCGGAAAGGCGGCCCGCATCAAAGAAAAGGATACTCGGGCAAAAGGCAAGCAGGCAGCCGCCGAATAGAACAGTTCCACCTGTGGCAAACGCGAAGGAAAACGGATCGGTCACGGCGAGCGCTTCCGACCTTCGCGTTTCTCTGTTTTCTGATCTGAAAGTCACGAGCCTCGGACGCGTTTACGAAAAGCAGGCCCACGCCGCCGGCTATAGATTTGTCGCGGGCGTCGATGAAGTCGGCCGCGGGTGTCTGGCCGGACCGGTCGTTGCGGCCGCCTGCATTCTTGATCTCTCTAAACCTCTTCCAAAGGGGCTCAACGATTCTAAACAGCTCACCAAAATTCAGCGAGCTGTGATCGCCGAAAAACTAAAAAAGCGTTGCCTCGCTTACGCTGTCGGTCAGGTCGAGGCCGATGAGATCGATGAGATCAATATCTTGCAAGCGTCGATCAAAGCTATGCACAAGGCGGTGGAAGCGCTCCGGCCGGCGGCCGATTTTCTACTGATCGACGCGGTTCGGATCAAACAGTCGACGCTTCCTCAAATGTCGATCATACGCGGTGATGGCCTTTCGGCGTCGATCGCTGCGGCGTCGGTTCTCGCAAAGACATATCGCGACGCGCTGATGCGTGAATACGCCTCTGCCTACCCGCACTACGGTTTTGAAGAGCATGTCGGATACGCGACTCGCGTACATCTCGATGCTCTGAACGCGCACGGCCCGTGCCCGCTACACCGCCGAACGTTTCACGGGGTCCTGCCCGATCAAATTGTCCCCAAGCCCGATGCAGTAAATCCCTGACTTGCCGCATCATAGGGTCGATCTACCGACAGTATTCTAAGCGAGGCAACTGATCATGGACGGGAGCAAAAAGGGCCAGCCTTCGGCTTTTGAAACCATCGTATACGGCGGATTAGCGATCGGCATCCTGGATTTTCTTGACGCAAGCATCTTCTTCCCGCTTTATTTTGGCATCGGCTTTCTCGACGTCTGGCACGGCCCTGCCTCGGGAATTTTAGGTCGGGACGCATCGCGGGCGGGCGGTTTGAATAGCGCGCTGCTGGGGATCTTAATGCACTTCTGTGTCGCGTTCTCGATCGCGGCGGTCTATTTCTTGTTGAGCCGGTTGATCCCTTTTCTTGTTCGTCACCCGATCGTTTCTGGTCTGATCTTTGGCATCGCAGCGCATTTCGTGATGCAGTACGTCGTTATTCCACTTTCGGCGATTCGGAGTTTCCCCTCGTGGCCGCCCGTCCCGTCTCTGCTTAATTCTCTTATCGGGCACGCGTTGCTCGTTGGCTTGCCCGTGGCCTTGATCGCCGCGTGGTCGGCGCGAAAAAACGCGAGAAATTACTACGCTTAGAACGTGATCCAGTTCGTCGGCCGATCGTGAAAAGAGAGGGTCACTTTTGTCTCAGGTTTGAACAGCGGTGCTCTCATCTCGAGCGCGGTATTTGCCATCAATAATGCCAGGTGCGGTTCATTTGCCCGCTGCGAAAGATGCGCAAGGACGATGTGACGCGCTGAGCCGTCAAAATCATTCGTCAGCCATTCGCAAAGATCTTCATTCGATAAATGCCCGGTGCGCGAAAGTATTCGTTGCTTGAGCGACCATGAATAAACTGCACACGCCCGCAGCATGTCGCGGCTGTGGTTCGATTCGATCACGATCGCGTCACACGCGTTCAATTTCTCCTTTATCGATCTCGTAATATGGCCGAGGTCCATCAGCGTCGCTATTCGCACGCCCGCATGACGGGCGACGAACCCGAAATTATCGGCCGCGTCGTGAGGCACGCTGAACGGTTCAAAGTCAATATCGCCGACGCAAAACTCCTTATTAGATTCGATCGCGACAGTACGATCCTTCAATGCCGCACGACGTTTCAGACCCTCGCTTTCGCCGTTGCCATTGGTTTTCCTTGTCCAATAAAACGAATCTTCTGTCTCACGCGAGATATAGACCGGACAATCTATCGCTCCCAGCAGAATTCGCAAGCCGCCCGCGTGGTCACTGTGCTCGTGCGTGATAAGTATAGCGTCGAGTTTCTGCGGATCAATGCCAACCTCGCCAAGTCGTCGAATTATCTCGCGCGCGCTTAAACCGGCGTCGACAAGTACATTTGTCTTATCGGTCGAGATGAGGACGGCATTGCCGGTCGAGCCGCTGCCGAGTACAGTAAATCGGATCATTGTTTCTGGTACTTCGACCTGAGGGCGCGTGCTATCGCTCGTGTCGTTATCACATTCGGGACGTGCTTTCCCATCAGCGCGCCTATAAAGTTGGTAAGACCCGAGATCACCTTCGTGCGACCGCCCTTAATGCCGCGCATGGCCGTGTCGACGACCTGGTCGGCAGTCTGTTGTCCCTTGAGCTGGACGGGCCGATCTATATTCGAAGCACGAAAGAAATTGGTCTTTGTTGAACCCGGGCACAGCGCCATGACCTGGACGCCGAACGGCCGGTTCTCTTCAGCGATGGCTTCGCTAAATGATGTGACGAAAGCCTTTGTTGCCGCGTACACCGCCATAAAAGGCAGCGGTTGAAAGCCGGCGGCAGATGAAACGTTTATGATCTTTCCGCTTTTTCGCTGGCGCATCGCCGGCAGATAAAGGTGTGTTAGGGCGACCAACGCCGCGATATTTAGCGAGATCATGCCAAGAGCGCGATCAAGCTCGAGGGTCACGAAATCTCCCATGCCGCCGAACCCGGCGTTATTGATCAGCCAGTCGATCTCAAAGCTGTGCCGATCGGTTTCATCGAACAGCTTTTCAGGCGCGCCCGCTTCAGTGAGATCAAGGGCGACATAGTGGGCCGTCACCTTTTTATGCTTCAGCATCAGCTCGTCACAGAGCTCGTGCAGCTTCGCCTCAGAGCGCGCTACAAGTACGATGTTGTGCCCTTCGCTTGCCAGCCTTCGCGCAAACGCCTCGCCGATGCCGCTCGAAGCGCCGGTTATCAATATAGCCTTCATTCTGCCGCGTCTGTATTAAAGAACGAGTAGTAGATCGAGAAAACGCCTGCGGAAATTATAACCAACGTCCCGCCCAAACGGATAATTCCGGCGACCGCTTTTGTCGAACCGATCAGCCCGGTCGCTGTCAAAAGATAGTTCCAATCGTGAAAACTGCCCTCGCTGCCGGTGAAACCGCTCGTCAGAACGAGCTGCATCACGACCGCATCCGCCGCATAGACCCACACATTGAGAATACTCTGTCCGACCCAGAATAGAACGACCGACGCCGAATAAAAGCTGCGCTGCCAGACAAAATATCCGACAAAAATTGCAGGAAAGATCACCTGAAAAAGCGACCCGCCCGCAACCATCATAAATTCGCCAAACGGCCGAAAAAGCAGATGGCCGAATTCATGTATAGGCAGATCGACATTATCGAGAAAACTTCCCTGCATGGGAGTCACCGCTATCCAGAGAAAATAGCATGAACAAATTCCGGCAAACACTAATTTGAGGTAATTAGGTTTCATTTGAATGCTTGTTACCCGTCAGCGATCTCTTCTTCGAAATAGATAATAACTGATAACTCATACCTGATAGCTGAGGAAAGATTCATGAAGATCTAACTATAAGTTTAGAGCCTTCAGTTTATTTCGGAAGACCGGTCTTTATTAAATTCGCTCTTCGAGATCGCGTACGCGACGACAGGCAGTCCGTAATGCTCTTCGATGCCTTGATATTGCATGCCGCATTTTTCCATGATCCGCCACGAGCCGACGTTGTCTTTTGCAGCGATCGCGACGATGCGTTCGAGGCCAAGCGCGTTAAAGCCGTGATCTAGCCATCGTACTGCGCACTCATAGCCGATGCCGCGACGCCAAAATTCGGGCTGTATGCTGTAGCCGACCTCTATCTCACCCGTATCTTCGAGCGGCTGCAGACCGCTGCACCCGATCCGCTCGCCCGTTTCCTTCCAGATCATCACCCGCTGGCCGAGGCCCTTCTCATAACAGTCGAAATAAAATTTGAGCCGCCGTGTTATGGCCTCTGGATTCTGCATTCGCTCGCCACCGAGATATTTTCGCACTTCGGGTCGCCGGCGCATCTCGATCAGCCAGGGCAGGTCGTCACGCGTTAGTTGTCGCATTTGCAGCCTGTCAGTCTCGATCATGGTGATTTTTGATCTGCTTTTACGGCGATAACCGTTCGAGGGTCCAATCATTGTCCGTCCGTCGATACATTATCCGGTCATGAAGTCGGCTGGCGCGGCCTTGCCAAAATTCGATCTGCGTTGGCGTCACGCGGTAGCCGCCCCAGAAAGGCGGCAGCGGCACGTCATTGCCAAACTGCTCAAGCATCTCGTCAAACTTTGCCTCAAGCTCGGCTCGCGATGCGATCACCGCGCTCTGCTGCGAAGCCCATGCGGCAAGTCGGCTGTCGATCGGCCGTGAGATGAAATATTCCTCCGACTCCTGCTGCGAAACTTTTTCGGCCGCTCCGATAATGATCACCTGCCGTTGCAGCTGCGGCCAAAAAAAACTTAGAGAAACATGCGGGTTTGCTGCGATGTCCTCGCCCTTTTTGCTCTCATAGTTTGTAAAAAAGACTAATCCGCGTTCATCGATACCCTTTAGCAAAACGACGCGGTTTGTCGGCCGGCACTCGCTATCAACGGTCGAGACTGTCATCGCATTCGCATCGGTTATCTCGGAGTCGAGCGCTTCAGCAAGCCACTTTCCAAACTGTTCAAACGGATCACGATCGACAGAGGTTTCGGAGAGTTCCTTGCCTGAATAATCGCGTCTGAGATTTGCGAGGTCTATGCGGTCCATCAGATCAGATGAATAAGAATGCCGTCCTTCAGTTTCGGATCGAACCAAGTAGATTTTGGCGGCATGATCTCATCGCGGTCCGAAACCTCGAGCAACTCTTCCATCGACGTCGGAAACAGCGAGAATGCGACCCGCACCTGGCCGTCGTCGACTGCCTGCTGCAGGCTTTCCGGGTAGTGATTTCCGCCGACGAAGAGGAGCCGATCGTCTGTCCGCTCGTCCGAGATGCCGAGTATCGGCCGCAGAATGTAGTCCCGCAAAATGGTTACATCGAGCCGGTCGACCGGGTCGGGTGCCCGGATGTTCGCCACCGCAAAATGGAGTTTATACCAGCGGCCCGAAAGATACATGCAAAAATCGCCTGGGTCGTCGGGCCGTGTTTTATCAGTTTCTGCAACAACGAAATTCTCGGCAAGCCGCCGCAAGAATTCCTCATCGCTCAGACCGTTGAGGTCCGTCATCGCGCGGTTGTAAGCGAGGATGCGAAGGTCCTCGGCGGGAAAGACGCCCGCCAAAACGTAATTGTATT
>Ga0207707_10005243_pt1 | contig 11358 bp, 10 predicted proteins | sample KBSC83BmetaG_FD_184336 | JGI IMG/M metagenome (GOLD analysis project Ga0207707, IMG submission 184336) | Corn rhizosphere microbial communities from Kellogg Biological Station, Michigan, USA - KBS C8-3B metaG (SPAdes) (version 2) | ecosystem: Host-associated > Plants > Roots > Rhizosphere ... | reverse complement strand
GCTGGGGAGCAGGTGCTGACAGGAACGGTTCGGGGGACGGATGTGACGGGGGACTATCTGGCGGAGGTCAGTGGTAGGGAGCCGTTAGCGAAAGCGGCGTCGCTCAAGGCAGCGGCTAGATAGGTATCCGGTACCCGGTACCCGGTACCCGGTACCAGGTACCCGTAACTACCAGCTTCCCGCCGCCAGCTCTCAGATGTCGGCAAGCCAGATGTTTATTCGGCGTCTAAATCGGGCTGATTTGGGACGCGAGCGAGGCTGGGAAGAGCAAAAATGCAAATTTGTTACAGATCGAGTGTCAATAGAAGTGCATGGTCGTAAGTGAAACCACCACAATGTATTAGAGTGAAGTCCTAAAGTAGTTTGTTAGGACCGAAGCGAGATAACAGTTACATTTTGTCTTGCTCCACCGTCATCTTATAGTTCGCGCCCAAGCTGAGCAGTACCGGGCGCCTCCGATAACCGCAAACCCGTCGAAAGGCGGTGACGCAAAGCCCCGAGACTAACGCGACGCAGTACGCGACGCCACGTCAGTCGAGCTACCGAAGAGGAGCCTTAATGATCGAATCTCGCTACAGACTCAGCTCAACCGTAACCGTTCTTTTCGCCCTTACGGCGTTCGTCCTGCCAGGCCAAGCAGGTGCGCAGATGTCTTCGCGCGCTGCCAGGACTAGCTCGAGTGCTGTCGCGAATCAGGCTGATTCAGTCCCCGCCGCCTCAATCGCCGGCTCCTCCGGCGTCCGGGATAGCAGTGCTGCAGCCCCCAAGGCCGTCGCCTCACCCGCCGCCGACAAGGGCGCTGGCCTGAGCGGAAAGGTCTTTGCCCGTTTCGTCCTGCCTCAGGACTGGATATCGCTCGCGTCGCTTCCCGGCGCCCAGATGGCCAGCGCTTCGCTGCAGGGCGCCCAGCCTCCGAGCAACGAGACCGTTTTTACGATGCGGTCGTTCGGGCAGAAGGTTCGCGCCCTCCTCAACGGGTACAAGCTTGGCTATTGGCCCGAGGAAAAGGGCCGCGTGAGATCCGAAGCGTACAAGAACCCGGACGGGTTCATCGAGGTGACACCTGAGAACGAAGACACCCGGGTGTCCGAGCATTTCCGCCTTCGTGACTTCGTCTCCCATGGGCAGGACCAGGTCTGGCCCAAGTACGTCGTTCTCCGCGAGCCTCTGCTCGATAAACTCGAGCTGGTGATCGAGGATCTGAATAACCACGGCGTGAACGCCGAGGGAATGCGCATACGCTCGGGTTTCCGCACCCCGGCCCACAACTATGCGGTCCGGGGCGAGGGCAGCGCCCGCGACAGTCGCCACCAGTTCGGTGACGCCGCCGACGTATTCATAGATACCGACGGCAACGGCAAGATGTCCGACCTGAATGGCGACGGCCGCGTCAGCTTTGCCGACGTCAAGCTCATTCTCGACGCCGTCGAGCGCGTCGAAGCCCGCTATCCGGAGCTCGTTGGCGGCACCGGCCTGTACGCCTATTCGGGTCCTAGCGGCCCCTTTGCCCATATCGATGTCCGAGGAACGCGGGCTCGCTGGGTACGTGGCGTATACAGGGGACGCTCGCACCGGACGAGCAAGTCGGTGAAATCCCGGAAGCCGGTTGCCAAATCGAAGACCACCGTCGCCGCTAAGGCGACCGCGACCAAGACAGCTTCGACCGCCGGCGTCAAATCCTCGTCCGTCCCCCGCTAGCCGCGGGCTACCTTCCGATCCAGTAAGTCCCCTTGATCTGGAAGACGTTGGTTGGACGGTCCCGAAAGAGCGCTGAGCGGTCCCGATTGAAGTTGAAGTCCCCAAACTGATCGAAGCCGTCCCGCTCCTGAGTCCACACAAAATAGAGAGTCGAGCCCGGACGGTATTCCCAACGGAGTACCCCCGTTCCGCGCAGCGACCGGAAGTTGAAATCGGGATTGTCAAAGGTGAACGGGCTGGCGGGTCCGGCCGCACCATCAGGGTCAATCGTATAGCCGGTCAAGCTCCCGTCCGTGTCCCGGTTCGTGACCACCGTGCTCCCGTTGTCGCGCCCGAAGAAGTTCATGTGGCGCGACTTCACCTCGGCGAACTCCTTGAAGCTCGTGTACTTGCCGCTCGACAGAAACGGCTGGGCGAACATCTCGAGCGTCAGGTTCGGCGTGAATGTCACGTTCGCCCGGGTATCCATCGAAAAGGTTCGCTGGGCGAGCCGGCCGAAGACGTAGCGGGTTCCCGCAAACTGCGGAGCCACCGTCGGGTCGGACACCGACGTGACGTATAGTTGTGCGGTGTTATCGATGTCGAGGGATGGCGAAAAGTTGAGCAGGACCCTTGGCGACGGCTTCATGGTGACCGATGGGTAGTACGCAACTCTTCCCCCCTCGGTATTGTCGACCGGACGGATGTACTGGACCTGCATATTTCCGACGATTTTGGCGCGCGAATCCGTCCCGAAATTGCTCGAGAGCATGTTGTACCCATAGTGCATCACCGTCGGACCGCCGCGGGTGAGCCGCTCGTCGTAGGTAGTTGGGTGCAGAATCACGAACGTGCTGAAGTTCATGTAGTTCTTGAACGTCGCCTGCCAGAAGGCGTGGTAGTCGAGGTCATTGCGATCGCCATCGTAGTTGATCTGGCGCTGGCCTCCGATGATCGAGAACATGTTGCGATACCAGCTGCCGGGCGTGGTCCACTGCCGGGAAAGGTTCATGAGGGTGAGCTTGTAGTCTGCTCTCCCCAGAACGCCTAGATCGTTCGTCTCGAAGCCCGGGCTCCTCCAGTTCTCTGTCGATTCCCAGAGCCAGTTGCCGGTTTCCTTGGCGACGCGGGCGTAGAATCCGTAACCGTAGAGATTGCGGCGGGTCGGATCCCAGGTGGTGGAGAAAAGCCCATCGGTGGTCTGGTCACGCCCGGGCCGCTGGTAATAGCGCGCGCTCGAGAACTGGGCGCGGTTGATCGCCGCCGTATCGCCGCCGATATGCGTGAGCGCAGACTGGACGTTGAACGAATACTCGCGGTTCGCCCAGTGGTGATCGAGATCCAGGCCGAACGCCTGTGCATTGGATCTCAGCATCGCGACTTCATCCGGCGTCGTCAGCGACCGGTTGACCATAGTCGTGATCGTCCCAATGCGCGTCGAGCCGCCGCGGAAATCCTTCTTGAAGCGGCCGATGAAATAGTTCGAGAGCGGCTCGACTTCGCGTTTCTCGTCGAGGGTGGTTCCGATCGGACGGAACCGGGCGTCCTCCCGCGCGGTGACGGCGTCCAGCATGCCGACGCTGATCCCGTTGCTGGTCCGCCCCGTGACCTTGCCGGCGCCGAGTATCGTGGTGGCATCGGAGGCGTCCATGAAATCGGATTCCCCAGCCACCACACTTGCGAGTTGGGGTGAGCGGCCGATGCGCCTGGTGTAGATCAGGCTCAGGCTCGAAACGTTGCTGCAGAAGAAGCAGCTGAAGCCCCCTGTCGAAAAATACTGGGAGTTGGAGACGAAGAACGGTCGCTTCTCGTTGAACGTCGTTTCGAAGACAGAGAGATTGACCACCGCCGGATCTACCTCAACCTGGCCGAAATCGGGATTGACCGTCGCGTCGAGGGTGAGGTTTGATGTGAGGTTGACCTTCGCATCGCCACCCGCGCGGTAGGTCAACTCAGTATTCGAGTGGTACGGATCGCCAACCTGGGCGCGCTCCATCTTGCTCCGGGATGTGAGGTAGGGCACGAGCTCCACCTGACGGGGCCTCGAGTTGACCGTTATCCCATCCAGCGTTCCGAAATACGCCGGACCGCCGTACTCGTTGCTGCGCCAGAAAGCCCACATGTCCTGTTCATTTCGGCGATCGATGGTCCGCCAGATCTGCATCCCCCAGATCTGATCGGCTGCGCGCGAAAATCGGAGCTGCGAAAAGGGTATGCGAAACTCCGCGGTCCAGCCAAGGGAATCGATCTTCGTTGCGCCCTCCCAGACTGGGTCATAGGACGCATCGCCGTTCTGGTGATCACCCTTGACCCCGGAGGGATTCAGCTCGAACCAGGTGCGGCTGTTCTTGTCGCGGAAGGTGTCGAAGACGAATGCGATGTGATCGGAGGTCAGGTTGTTGTCGCCATTCATCACCTGATCGCGCCGAGAGAGCGCCGTCCTTACACCTTTCGCGCCGAGGGAGTCGTACATGCGGGCACCGATATAGATCGCAGCCTCGTCATAAAGAATGCGGATCTCTGTTCGCTGGCTGGGCGGCTTGCCCTCATCCGGCACCGCCTGAACGAGCTCGGTTATGGGAGTCGCCTTGGCCCAAGCCGCATCGTCGAGACGTCCGTCGATCGTCACCTCGCCCTGCCTCAGCGCCGCGTGGGCGGTGGGGCGGGGGTCGTTTTGAGAGCGCGTTGTCGCCTGCGCTGTTGCTGTAGTTGAATGGAAGCCAAACGCGTACACGAGCGCTGCGAGAGTCGCGACTGACCGGCGGTCGATCATGAGATGGCCTTCGGGTGGAAAGGGCGGGAATGTGTGGACCATGGTTTGGTCCGTCCTCGTCGCGTTCGGATCTTTAGACCGACCGACGGCGAAAAAGGTTGGAACTTCGTTGGCGTCCGAATGCCAACTTCGTGTAAACTTTCTGTAAACGTTGTCCGTACGGCGCGATCTAGGATTTGTTGTCTCGCCGGATCTCCCCTTACTTAGGTCCGACCATTGTTGATCGCTAAAAGGCGTTGTGTCTTATCGGCCATCCTCTTCGGTGCCGGGCTCGGCGCCCAGACCCCCGGTGTTCCAAAGGTGGTCGCGTCCGAGCCCGGTGAGAGTCACCTCCGCAACATCCGCCAGCTCACCGACGGCGGCGAGAACGCAGAGGCTTACTTCAGTCACGATGGCAAGCGTCTGATCTTTCAAAGCACGCGCGACGGACGCACGTGCGACCAGCAGTACATCATGAACGCGAACGGGAGCGCCGTCCGTCGGGTGTCGAACGGGCACGGGAAGACGACCTGCGGATATTTCATGAGCGGGGATCGAAATATCTTCTACGCGTCGAGCGACGCGCTCGAGAAGGCTTGCCCGCCGCGCCCGGATGCGTCGAAGGGATACGTCTGGCGGCTGGATCCTTTCGACATCTACACGGCGCGCACCGACGGCTCGCACCGCCGGCGGCTGACTCACTTCGGGGTCTACACGGCGGAAGGAGTGCTATCGCCGGACGGCAAGAAGATGGTTTTCACTTCGCTCAAAGGAGGTGACCTCGATATCTACGTCATGAACATCGATGGGACCGGTCTCCGGCAGCTTACCCACGAGATCGGCTATGATGGCGGGCCATGGTGGTCGCCCGATGGCAAACAGATCGTCTACCGCGCCAACCACCCGTCGACTACCGCGGAACTGACCGCGTACAAGAACCTTCTCGCACAGCGACTCGTTCGTCCCAATAAAATGGACCTCTGGCTCATGGACGCCGACGGTGGCAACAAGCGCCAGATCACGCGGCTCGGAGCCGCCAGCTTTGGCCCATCGTGGACGCCGGATGGCAAGCGAATCATTTTCTCGTCAAACCACCACACGGATCCGAAGCTTGGCAACTTCGATCTCTTTCTGATCCGGCCGGATGGATCGGGGCTCGAGCAGGTGACGACGGCACCCACATTCGACGGATTCCCGATGTTCAGCCCGAATGGCAAAGAGATCGTCTGGGCTTCTAATCGTCACGACACCAACCCGCATGAGACCAACCTCTTCGTAGCAGACTGGGTGGACTGAGTTCAGTCGAAGGCGAAGATCTGATTCAGGTGGTGCTTCAGGTGGCCGACGTAGTCTTCCATGAAATAGTCGAGCGTGACGGGCGTGTCGCGGGAGACGGGCTTCCACGCGAGCTCATCGAGATTGTGCCGGGCGCGCAGCCGCGTTCGTTCGTCGGCGGGAAGTGTCTCCATCAGTCGCGCGATGTGGAGGTTGAACGTTCTCCAAAGCGCGATGAGATCGCGCCAGGGAGCATCGCGGTACGATTGGGCGGCCACCCACGCGTCCTGGTCGTAACCCGGGAAGACGAGATCGTCCTGAAACAGGGCGCGGACGAAACGCTGGTGATTATTGGAAGCGGAATCCACAAGGTGGCCAATCACTTCCCTGGCTGACCATTTCCCTGGCTTGAGCGGGCGGCGACTCGCGTCGTCCCCGATTCGCTCCAGCAGAGCCGTCCCTTTTTCGATTGCGTTTCTCAACTCCAATGCGTATTGTGGCATGCCTTCCTCCGGGCTAACGGGGCCCGAGGGTGATCCCGCGAAACACTTCCTTCGGCAGCGGGTATGTTGTTTGCGACGTCTTTTGGGCTCGCGAACTTTCGTCCGGTATAAGATGATCAAGAAACTTGCACTTCTCCTGGTACTTTTCGCCGCGCTTGGCGCGGCTTCGGCTGCCCGTTCACAGCAGCCGGTCGACAAGGTGCCCGATCCCGTCAAGCGCGTGCAGTCGTCCGACTCGGTGGATCTCAAGATATCCCCCGAGCTGAAGAAGTCGCTGGACGATCTCGCGGCGTCGGTGCAGGCCCTGGCTCATCGCATTGCTTCGGATCCAAAGATCCGCTCCGACGCGATCAAGGTCGCGAGCGGACTGGTGACAACGGCTCAGCGCGTGGTGACCGAGCAGTCGGTCGTCCTGCAGGAGGCTCTCAAAACAGCGGCCGACCGCATCTCTACCGCGCAGCCGGCGCCGACTACTCCGCCGAAAGCCCCCCGCTAATCAGCGGGAAGGATCACGGTGAAAGTGCTCCCCTTGTTGGGGACGCTCTTTACGATCAAGTCGGCACCCATCCCCCGCGCCAAGTCGCGGCTGATCGCCAGTCCAAGACCGGACCCTTCCTTCCGGTTGTCGGTGTCCACCTGCACGAAGGGCTCGAAGATGCCGGCCTGCAGCTCCTCGGGGATCCCGATGCCTGTATCCTCGACGTCTAGACAGGTCCGATCGGGGATCCCGCAGTCTTTGCGGACGCGCACGGTGACTGTACCGCCACGCTGAGTAAACTTCGCGGCATTGGTTAGCAGATTGAGAACGATCTGCTCCAGCTTCTCTCGATCGGCTCGAACGAGGCCTGCGCCGTCAAGAAGCGCGAGGGAAGTGACTCCCTTTGCGGCCAACTGTGGCTCGACCATTGGCATCACCGTGGCTACGACGTCTGCCAACGCAATACTGCGGATCTTGTAGTCGACCCGCCCCGCCTCGATGCGGGCGAGGTTAAGAACGTCATTTATCAGGCGGAGAAGGTGTAGTTGGCTGCGGTGAATGCGGTCAAGAGCGACAAGCTGGTCCTCCGTCACCGGGCCATGCACCCCCATCTCGATCAGCTGAACGTATCCCGCGATCGCGTTGAGGGGTGTGCGCAGTTCGTGGCTCATCACAGCGAGGAACTTGCTTTTGGCCTGATTGGCGTCGTCGGCGATCTGGCGTTGGCGGAGCAGCTCTTCCTGCTGGAGCTCGAGTTCAATCGCTTGTTCCTCGTAGCGGTCGTTCGTCTCCTTCAATTCCTCCTGAGCTGCTTCGGCTACCTTCTTCGCGCGGACGAGGGCATCCTCGAACTTTCGACGCTCCTGGACGCGCATGAGCGCGCAGTCGTTGACCGTTTTCCCATCGCGCACGTGCCGCGCTGCGTTCAAAAGGAAGCCGATCTCATCGCCTTGAGACGACTTCAACAGCAGGAAAATCTCTTCGGCGTTCCCCTTCATTGCGATGAGAGGGAAGAGATGTGTCTGAAAAAAGATGCGGCTGCCGACGTTCATCAACGTCTCGACGTGACGTCCTTCGACCTCTTCACGTTTGTAGCCCAACACGTCGAGCAACCGCGCGTTGACGTGTTGAATCAGGCCGTCATCTCCAAACGAGACAAATCCGCACGGAATCTGATCGATCAGCGCGTCCATTGATTTCAAGGGAAGGCATGTGCGGCCACGGTGCCGGCCGGGACCGAGGTCAGGCCGCCACCGGCGAGCGGAGGTATGCCCGCATAAGCTCGATCGTCTCCTCGGGGTGGCTCAAGTGGGGGCAGTGGCCAGTCGCTTTCATCTGCTGAAACGTGCTTTGGGGGAGCGATGCGTGAACGTATTCGCCGACCGATTGGGGGGCGATGAGATCCTCTGAACACTGAAGTATCAGCGACGGAACCTTGAGCTCCGCAAGATCATCCCGGTTGTCGGCGAGGAATGTCGCTTCCGCGAAGCGTCGCGCGATCACGGGATCGGTTGAGCAGAAGCTCGCGGTCAGCTCTTCGGTGAGCTCGGGCCGGTCGGGGTTCTGCATGACGACTGGACCGAGAAAGTTTGCCCAGCCGATATAGTTCTTCTCCATTGTTTCGAGCAATCCCTCTATGTCGGCGCGCTCAAAGCCCCCGACATAGGGTGCGTCGTTGATGTACCTCGGCGACGGTCCGATCAGAATCAACCGCTCGAACCGATCGGGCTCACGATTGGCGGCAAGGATGCCCACCATGCTGCTCACGGAGTGACCGACGTAAATCGTGTCGTGCAGGTCCATGGCATGACAGATGTCCAGGACGTCATCTGCGTATCCGTCGAGCGTCGAGTATCGGCGCGCATCATACGCGCCGAGGTCCGATTTGCCCGATCCGACGTAGTCGAAGAGCACGATCTTGAAGTCGTCCGAGAAAGCGCCCACGATATGCCGCCACATGTTCTGATCGCAGCCGAATCCGTGGGCGAGAAGCATCGGCTGCGTACCGCTGCCGACTACGTTCACGTTGTTACGCCTGATGATATCTGTCATTGCGGTTCGGAGCGGAGAGCGTCTTCGTAACTGGCGAGCAGGGCCTATTCAAGCTAGTCGAATCTTTGCAGATCGCTCAACGTTCAAGTCTTCGCGCGTCGCAAGAGTCTCTCTGAGCCAAGGGCTGAGTCCGGATCGAGATTGACAAACACCAGTGCCCCCGCGGCGTCCACTTCGCAGCGATAGAGCATGACACCCGCATCGCTGGCCCACTCTCGGCGACGCGTCAGCAGATCAACCGCATCCTGCTCCTGGCGGGCGCGGAGCTCCGCAATCGGAGCCCAGGGTAGCTTTCGACGATAGTCGGCGCAGGCGGCCTCGATGCGACCAGATGCCGACGGCCCGTGGAAGAGGGCGATCACGCGCTTCACTGCGTGTAGCTCGACGAGGTATTTGCATTCGGCGCACATCTGTTGGGCGCGAACTGGATCGGTGCCACTCGACGCGAGGGCGCCCCCGCCCCCAGGTACATAAAACCGGTCGTACCGGGTGATCTGGAGCTCGCGCGCGAGGAACTCGTCGGTGGCTTCCTGCAGGCGCCCGTCCGAGCAGGCGACGACCATCGCGTTTGGTCGGGCGGGTGTCCATCGGAGGGCGGCTGGTTTCGGCGGCATCGCGCGAAGAAGATGTCAACGATCTTCGGCGGTGGTAAGCGACATCTCGCCCACCGTTTGTTAGATTCGCACTCTCACCCTCAGGGAGATCAGCGATGGCAAAGGATCGCGTCATTGCCAACCAGTCGAGAATCCTCGCCAATCAGCGACGGATCGAGGCCAACCAGGCCAAGCTCGACAGGGTCCTGGCAAATCAGACAAGGATCGTGGCCAATCAGAACAAGATCGTCTCCAACCAGAACAAGATTCTCTCCAATCAGAAGAAGATCCTCGCCAAGAAGTGACATGGAATAGGCGTCAGGTAGCGGCCGGGGCTGTGGTCGGGACGCTCGCAGCGGTCGGCGCCCATCTACTCGGAGTGCAACAGCTTCTTCGACGGCCGGATCTGGCGCTTTATCTTCCCGCGGCGATTTTCGGCGCTCTGGTCGGATCGACGCGGCTTCGCCCGCTTCTATGGGTGCCGGCAGGCGTCATCGCAGCCATCTGCATCGCCGTTGCGTATACACCGGTGGTTTCCGCGCTATCGAGATCCTACGTGCGAGCCGACACATTGCCGCCGCATGTGGACGCGATAGCTGTCTTGTCGATGGGGATAACTCCGGACGGAATGATGCGGAGCGAGACATTGGACAGACTTCTCACCGGACTATTGTTGGCGCGGCGCGGACTCGCGCCCGTCGTTCTCGTTTCACGCGAGGGTCTGGCTTCGGGAGAGAAGTCAGTCACGGATTCGGCTGATCAGAAGGCCGTCGTCGAGCTCACGACCACCGGCGCACGCGTGATATTCGTCGATTCCGTGGTGACGACCCGCACAGAGGCGCTGCTCATGAGCAACATCGCGCGTCCCAATGGATGGAGAACGCTCGCGGTCGTGACGTCACCCATGCACTCGAGAAGGGCCTGTGCTACTTTCGAGGCGGTCGGCTTCAAGGTCTTCTGCGTTCCAGCGGCCGTTCGCGGCTCGGGTCTCTATGCAGGCGCGAATGCGGAGGACAGGCTTCGCGCGTTCCGGGCCTGGCTCTACGAGACTTTTGCAACCGCATCATACAAATCGCGCGGCTGGATTCGTTGACAGGATCGCCGTGAACCTTTACGAGGGATTTCTGCGATGACATCGGGTGGATCGATTGCTGGAAGCGACCGACTGAAGCCGCATCCGCTGGATGCGGCGCAGGGAATCTGGAAGGTCATTACCGCGTCGTCGGTCGGCACCATGATCGAGTGGTACGACTTCTACATCTTCGGAAGTCTCGCCGCGATCATCTCGACCCAGTTTTTCCCGAGCGACAATCCCACCGCAAGTTTCCTGAAGACCCTGGCTACATTCGCGGTCGGGTTCGCCGTGCGTCCATTCGGAGCGCTGGTGTTCGGTCGCATCGGGGACGTCGTCGGGAGGAAATTCGCGTTTCTGGCGACGCTGTTGATCATGGGTGGCTCGACAGCCGCGATCGGATTCCTGCCAGGGTACGCAAAGATTGGTGTGCTAGCACCGGTCATTCTCGTCGTTCTCCGACTCTTGCAGGGTCTCGCGCTCGGTGGAGAGTATGGGGGCGCGGCGGTGTACGTCGCAGAGCACGCCCCCGACGGCCGGAGGGGCTATTACACCAGCTTCATTCAGACAACGGCGACCCTCGGACTGTTCGTCTCGCTCGCCGTGATCCTCATCGTCCGCGCAATACTTGGCGAGGAGGCGTTCAAGGCCTGGGGTTGGCGCGTGCCCTTCGTGCTCTCGCTTCTTCTCGTCGCAATCTCCTACTACATAAGAATGCGTCTCAGAGAATCGCCGATCTTCACGATTCTCAAGGACACGGGAAGGACGTCGAGCGCGCCGATTCAGGAGAGCTTCGGGTCGTGGGCCGGCTGGAAGCTTTTCCTCACCGTGCTGTTTGGCGCCGCGGCTGGGCAGGCGGTTGTCTGGTACACGGGACAGTTCTACGCGCTGCTATTCCTGCAGACGGTTCTCAAGGTCCCGCTCGTCACGTCGTATGTGTGTGTCGCCGTTGCGCT
>Ga0207707_10005241_pt1 | contig 11358 bp, 9 predicted proteins | sample KBSC83BmetaG_FD_184336 | JGI IMG/M metagenome (GOLD analysis project Ga0207707, IMG submission 184336) | Corn rhizosphere microbial communities from Kellogg Biological Station, Michigan, USA - KBS C8-3B metaG (SPAdes) (version 2) | ecosystem: Host-associated > Plants > Roots > Rhizosphere ... | reverse complement strand
CCATTCAGTCATCATTCATGGCCTCTTTTATATCGTAGGCCCCAGTCGGATATTCACGGCTACTGGCCCACGCTCGGACGAACCGGCGGGCCACGAGGGTGCGGGCAGAACTAGTGTCCTCTGCCCGCATCGATTTTCAAACATCCGGATGAGCTGGCGAGGGAAGCTCGAGGCGAGACTCAGCTCGCTCGCTCATGGGAATCATGGGAACCCGGCGCACCTACCTTTCACGTCTGTTGCTCGCGGCCGCGGCGGTCACGGCCTTTGCCCTTGCTTTGGCCGTCACCCATTCGTGGTCCTCGGCACAATCGATTACAATCGTCCCGCACGTCCCTCGTGCGGTCGTCGTGGCGGATAATCGGATTTCGATCGAGCAGGCCGTGAAAATGGCCGAGCAGAAATACAAGGCTCGGGTGGTGCGTGCGGAATCGGAAGACGAGGACGGCAAGACCGTCTACGTGCTGCGGCTGCTGAACGATTCCGGGAGGGTGTGGACGGTCCGTGTGGATGCGGCCACGGGGACCGTGATCTAGGCGCACACGGTTCGGTGCCGCGTCGGCGTAACTGATTCGAGCGACCTTAGAAAGGCATACCGTGCGGGTGTTGGTGGTCGAAGACGAGGCGGCGCTGCGCGACATGCTCAAGGCCCGTCTCACCGAGGCTGGGTTCACGGTCGATGTGGCGGCCGATGGAGAGGAGGGGCTGTTCGCGGCCCTGGAATATCCCCTCGACGTCGCGATCATCGATCTCGGCCTGCCGAAGCTGGCGGGCCTGGAGGTCATCCGGCGCCTGCGGGCAGGGCGCAAGACCTACCCCATCCTCATCCTCACGGCGCGCGACAACTGGCAGGACAAGGTCGAAGGCCTGCAGGCAGGCGCGGACGACTATGTGCCCAAGCCGTTCCACTTCGAAGAGGTGCTGGCCCGGCTGCAGGCGCTTCTGCGGCGTGCCGGGGGCTGGGCGAGCCCCGAGCTCGTGTGTGGCCCGATCACGCTCGACACTCGCGCCCAGACCGTGAAAGTGAGCGGCGAGCGCGTCGAGCTGACGACGTTCGAGTACCGGATCCTCGAGCACCTCATGCTGCGCGCAGGGGAGGTCATCTCGAAGACGGAGCTGACCGAGCGGCTGTACGACGAGGATTTCGAGCGCGACAGCAATGTCATCGAGGTGCTCATCGGCCGGCTGCGGCGCAAGCTCGATCCGCAGGACGAGTTGAAGCCGATCGAGACGCTGCGCGGCAGGGGCTACCGGTTCGCCCTGTCGCGCCAGAGCGCTTAGAGGCCGCTCTGGAGGGCGAAGCGCTCAGCGCTGCCGAACGCCCTGGCGCCGCGGGAGGCCGTTCGCTTCCAGTGTTCATCGCGGCCTGCTAGCCATGCACTCCCTCAGCCGCCGTCTGTTGCTGTGCGTGTCCATCCCGCTGTTCCTGCTCTTCGGGGTCATGGGGTTCGTGCTGGACCTGAGCTTCCGCGAGCTGTCCAACCGCTCGTTGCAGCAGGTGCTGGACAGTCAGATGGTGCAGCTCATCGCGGCCGCCGAGCTGCAGCCGAACGGCAGTTACGCCCCGGCGGCCCGCAGCCTGGAATCCGCATTGTCGACTCCGGGGTCCGGACTGTACGCCCAGATCCGTTCGCCGCGGGTGAACACCGTGTGGCAATCGCCTTCCACCGCCGGGGAGTCGATCGCATTCGGACCGGCGCTCCCTCCAGGAGCCCGCACCTTCTCGCGCGCCACCGAAAGGGATGACGACGAAGTCGCCGTCGAAAGCCGTGGCATCCAGTTCAGCGACGATCCCGCGAGCGGCCAGACCCTGACCTTCAGTGTCGCCGTGAGCCTGGGTCCCTACCAGAAGGAGTTGTGGCGCCTTCGCAGCCAACTGCTGGAGATCTTCGGCGGGTTGGCCCTGCTGCTGCTGGGCACACTCGCGCTGCTGCTGCGCTGGGTGCTCAGCCCATTGCGCCGGCTCGAACGGGAGATCCATGCGGTCGAGGAAGGCCGCACCGACACGCTCGGCAGCGGTTACCCGCGCGAGTTGAGCGGTGTGGCCACCAACCTCAACGCCTTGCTCGTCGGGGAGCGCAAACGCGTCTCGCGGTACCGGGACACGCTCGGCAACCTGGCTCACAGTCTGAAGACCCCGCTGTCCGTCATGCGCTCGGCGCTCACCGGCGAGGTCAAGACCGCCGGCTCTCCGGGGGCCGCGCTCGGCTCCGAGATCGACCGAATGAGCGGCATCATCGAGCACCAGCTCAAGCGCGCCGCCGCCTCCGGCGGCGCGCTGTTCGGCCAGGCCCCCGTGGATGTCGCGGCCGTGGCCAGTGAGTTGCGGGCGACGCTTCTGAAGGTCTACGCGCGCAAGGATCTGAGCATCGAGCTGGCGGTGGAGCTGGAGAGCCAGTTCATCGGCGACCGCGGGGACTTCGTGGAGTTGCTCGGCAATGTCCTGGACAACGCCTGCAAGTGGTGCAAGAGCCGCGTGCGGCTCACCGTCAGCATCGATAACTACACTTTTTCCCGTGAGCGGCTCAAGGTCGTCATCGAGGATGACGGGCCTGGGATCTCCGAAGAGGATCGGCGCCGTGTCGGCCAGCGCGGCGTGCGGACCGATGAGAATGTCCCCGGGCATGGGATAGGGCTGGCGATGGTTCAGGACACTATCGAGATGTACGGCGGGTCCCTCAGCATCGACGAATCGCCGCTGGGCGGCGCGCGGTTCTCCATTCGACTGCCGGGGCGTTAGGCGCTCGATCTGCGGCCAGGGCGGACCGCCCGGCTGGCGCTGAGCGCCGCCACACTCGACTGCCCGCGCGCGAGGCGCCGGTTCACGGCGCCCGCCCGGCGCTTCCTACACCTTGAACTCGATGCCTTGCGCCAGCGGCAGGTCCGGGCTCCAGTTGATGGTGTTGGTTTGCCGGCGCATGTAGGCCTTCCAGGCGTCGGAGCCGGATTCGCGCCCGCCGCCTGTATCCTTCTCCCCGCCGAACGCGCCGCCGATCTCCGCGCCCGAAGTCCCCAGGTTCACGTTGGCGATGCCGCAGTCGCTGCCCACGTTGGAGAGGAACGTCTCTGCGCTCTGCAGGCGATCAGTGAAAATCGCCGAGGAGAGGCCATGCGCGGCCGCGTTCTGCTGTGCAATGGCCTCCTCGAGCGACTCGACGGGAATGACATACAGAATGGGTGCGAAGGTCTCCGTCTGCACCAGCGGCCACTCGTTGCGGGCACGCACGATCGCCGGTTCGACGAAATGTCCCGTTCCGGAGAGGACATTGCCTCCGTGGAGGAGCTCTCCTCCGGCGGCTCGCGCGGCGGCGATCGCGGCCTTGTAGCGCTCGACGGCTTGCGCATCGATCAGCGGGCCCATGAGAGTGCCTGCATCCAGCGGATTGCCGATCTTGACCTGCCCGTAGGCATGCACGAGCCGCTTCTCCAACTCGTCCAGGCGCGAGGTGTGCACGAATACACGACGGGTCGTGGTGCAGCGCTGTCCGGCCGTGCCTACGGCTCCGAACACGATGGCCGGCACCGCCAGGTCCAGGTTCGCCGTCTCATCCACGATGACGGCGTTGTTGCCTCCCAGCTCCAGCAAGCTCTTGCCGAGGCGCGCAGCGACGCGCTCGCCCACCTTGCGCCCGACGGCCGTCGAACCGGTGAAGGAGATCAGCCCGATGCGCGGGTCATCGACGAACAGCGTGGCCAGCTCGGTTCCCGCATCGACGAACATCTGGAAGATCGGCGGAAGCGCATGCGCCTGCATCGTCCGGTTGCAGATGTGTTGCACCGCGAGCGCGGTGAGTGGGGTCTTCGGGGAGGGCTTCCAGACGCTCACGTTGCCGCAAACCGCTGCCAGCAAGGCGTTCCAGGACCACACCGCGACCGGAAAGTTGAACGCCGAGATGATCCCGACGACGCCCAGCGGATGCCACTGCTCGTACATCCGGTGCCGGGGACGCTCCGACTGCATGGTCAGCCCATAGAGCATCCGCGATTGGCCGACCGCGAAATCCGCGATGTCGATCATTTCCTGCACTTCGCCGAGCCCCTCGGCGAGGATCTTGCCGTTCTCGAGCGACACCAGCGTGCCGAGGTCGGATTTGTGCTTGCGCAGCTCCTCACCCAGGAGCCGTACCGCTTCGCCCCTCTTGGGTGCGGGAACCTGGCGCCAGAGAGCGGCTGCTGCCACCGCCGATGACACGACGTTCTCGTAGTCATCGGCGCTCGCGGGGCGCACCTGCGCCAGCAGGGTGCCGTCCGCGGGATTGCGGATGTTCAGCAGCGGCGCTTCCCTGGAGACGGACCAGCCGTGCGACCCGGACCAGGCCCCAGGGCTTTCCGGCGCGAGCCCGAGCCGCGTCAGTATCGAGTGCAGATCAGTGGTGGTCATCGGCTTGCTGCCTCGTGCTGCCCCCGCTGCCGTCCGGTTCTGCCGCTCACCACGACTTCTCCGGAGACATCCTTGGTTCCTCCGGAGGCATAGTAGCGGCCGAACCGGTTGGCGAGGATGCCGGTCAGGCGGAACTGCTCCTGAGCAACGAACCCCTGGTACTTGCGCGGGTGCTCCAGGACCAGGTCGACGACGGAGGTGATGCCGGAAGCCGTGGTCACCTGGATCGCCGACCACAGACGGCCGGCAATCAGTTGCGGGTAGACCTTGTTGACGTAGTTCTCCTCGCGCAGCTCGCCGCCCTGCTTGCCGGTGACGGCGGCATACACGATCACCACGTCCTGCAGCGTCTGCGGCACCGCATTTTCCAGGATGCGCTTGAGGGTGCCGCGGTCGTGGTTGAGCTTCAGGTCGTTCATCAGCAGCCGCATCTGCTCACAGTGACCCGGATAGCGGATCGTCTTGTAGTTCATCGACTCGCAGTGGGCGCCGTGGGTTTCCGCGAGCGAGCCCAGGCCGCCGGAGGTGTTGAAAGCTTCGTACAGCGTGCCGTCGATCTCGATTTCCTCCAGCCCCTCCAGGGGCGCGACATCGATACTGCGGCCATCGACGATCGCCTGGCAGGGATTGCCATACTCGTTGATGAGGCCCTCGGTCGACCAGGTGAGGGAGTATTTCAGGACGTTGTTCGGATGTTGGGGCAGGGCGCCGACGCGCAGCTTCACCGCGCGCAGCTCATCGAAGTGGGTGATGAGCTCGGCCGCGGCGATGCTGATGAACCCCGGAGCGAGCCCGCACTGCGGTACGAATGCGGTGCCCGCGCCGGCGGCGATCCGCCTGACCGCGCGAGTTACCTCCACGTCCTCGGTGAGATCGAAGTAGTGCAGGCCGGCCTGGCGGGCGGCTTCGGCCACACCGACATTGCAGTAGTAAGGCAAGCTCGAGATGACTGCGTCGACCGGATGAGCGGCGAGATGCGCAGCCAGCGCGGGGGCGTTGGTTGCATCCAGCTCGTGGGCCGTGAGCTGGGGTGAGGCATGAGCGTTGGCCACCGCGACGGCGGCGGCCGCGTCCACATCGCCCAGTTGCACCTGGTAGCTGCCGGACTCCGCCAGCAACCCGGAGATCAGAGTGCCAATCTTGCCGGCCCCGAGGATGAGCACGCGATGCATGTGAGGACCTCAGGTCGTAAAAAAGGCGCGCATTCTGCGCCCCAAAGGGTGCCAGATGGAACCCACCCGGCCTAGTGTGTAGCATCCGCGGCCATGCGCTCTCCCGAGACCTCGGCCTGGCACGTTGCGGCCTGGCAAAGCAAACCTGCCCAGCAGCAGCCCACCTATGCGGATACCAAGGCGCTGGAGCGCGCGGTTGCGCATCTCTCCAGACTCCCACCCATCGTCGTGTCGTGGGAAATCGAGGCGCTGCGCGAGCGGCTCGCCGCAGCGCAGCGAGGGCAGGCGTTTCTGCTGCAGGGGGGTGACTGCGCGGAGACGTTCATCGAGTGCGAGTCGGACCTGATCGCCAAGAAGCTGAAGATCATGCTGCAGATGAGCCTGGTGCTGCTGCACGGGCTGAAGAAGCCGATCGTTCGTGTCGGACGGATGGCCGGCCAGTACGCCAAGCCCCGATCGGTCGATACGGAGACTCGCAACGGGGTGACGCTGCCGAGCTACCGGGGTGATCTGGTCAATCGTCCGGAGTTCACCGCGGAGGCACGCGCGGCCGACCCGGAACTGCTGTTGCGGGGTTATGAGCGCGCGGCCCTGACACTGAATTTCGTCAGAGCGCTGGTGGATGGCGGCTTCGCCGACCTGCATCACCCGGAGTACTGGGATCTCGGCTTCGTCAAGCACGCAGCTCTGAAGGATGCCTACCAGCGCATCGTGAACTCGATCGGGGACGCGCTGGATTTCTTCGAGGGCATGAGCGGGCGCAGCGTGCACGAAGCGACCCTGGTCGATTTCTATTGCAGCCACGAAGGCCTGCACCTGCTCTACGAGCAGGCCCAGACGCGCTTCATTCCGCGTCAGAATCGCTGGTACAACCTGTCGACCCACATGCCCTGGATCGGGATGCGGACCGCGCAGCTCGAGGGGGCGCACGTTGAGTATTTCCGCGGCATCTCCAACCCGATGGGAGTGAAGATCGGCACGGCCATGGATACGGCGTGGCTGCAGGGACTGGTGACGACGCTCAACCCCCAGAACGTTCCCGGACGGCTCACGCTGATCCATCGTTTCGGCGCGAAGGATGTGGAGAAAGCGCTCCCGAAGATGATCGAGGCGGTGCGGCAGACGGGCCAGACGGTGCTGTGGGTGTGCGATCCGATGCACGGTAACACCGAGACCAGCACCGGAGGCCTCAAGACCCGGCGCTTTGAGAACATCCTGAAGGAGCTGGATCTTTCGTTCCGGATCCACGCCGAGCTGGGCTCGTACCTGGGCGGAGTGCACATCGAGCTGACCGGCGAGGACGTGACCGAATGCACCGGCGGGGCGCGGGGCCTGACCGACAGCGACCTGCAGCGCGCCTACCGTTCGAGCGTCGATCCGCGGCTGAACCATGAGCAGGCGCTCGAGCTGGCGATGCTCATCGCCGAGCGCTCCCAGGCTCGGCGGGCGGAGAAGCGGACCGCCCCGGCCTGAGGGCGTGAGGCACGCGCGGCCAGCGGTGGCCGGCGCGGCTGACGGCGCGACCTGATGGCCCGGCGGGACATAAGCCCCACCGCCGCTCGCGGCATGCACAGCACAGATCATTTTCGCTGCGATGACAGCGCTGTCATCTTGTCTCGCCCATTTTTGCGCCTATTCTGGAACTTACGCTTAACTGCGTGAATTTCTTGGTGACTCGTGCTTGCATGCCGGATGATTCTGCGGAGTAACCACACGCCATGAGCTCCTCGCTCGCGATCAGCGCGCCGGTGCGCGCCGAACTTCAGCCGATCCTCTCTTCCGAGGCAATGGAATTCGTCAGCGCCCTGGTCGAGCGCTTCGGTCCCAGGGTCTCGCAGCTCCTGCAGGTTCGCGAGGAGCGCCAGCGAAGGCTGGATGCCGGGGAGCTCCCGGACTTCCTGCCGGAGACGCGCGAGATTCGCGAGTCGGAGTGGCGCGTGGCGCCGATCCCGCAGGACCTGCTCGACCGGCGCGTGGAAATCACCGGACCCACCGAGCGCAAGATGGTCATCAACGCGCTCAACTCCGGCGCCAAAGTGTTCATGGCGGACTGCGAGGACTCCCTGGCCCCGACCTGGGAAAACGTTGTCGCGGGACAGGAGAACCTGCGGGATGCGGTGCGCCGCACCATCGAGTACGCCTCCCCGGAAGGCAAGAAGTACAAGCTGAACCCGCAGACCGCGGTGCTCCTGGTTCGCCCGCGTGGCTGGCATCTGAACGAGAAGCACGTGACGCTCGCCGGGCAGCCGGTGCCCGGCGCACTGTTCGATTTCGGGCTGTACCTGTTTCACAACGCGCACGAGCTCATCAAGCGCGGCACGGGGCCGTATTTCTACCTGCCGAAGCTCGAGAGCCACGAAGAAGCGGCCCTGTGGTCGCGCGTCTTCGATTTCGCCGAGAAGCGCCTGGCTCTGCCCCACGGGACCATCAAGTGCACGGTGCTGATCGAGACGATTCTCGCAGCCTTCGAGATGGACGAGATCCTGTGGGAGCTGAAGGACTACATCGTCGGCCTCAATTGCGGCCGCTGGGACTACATCTTCAGCTTCATCAAGAAATTCGCGCGCCGCGACGATTTCGTGCTCCCTGAGCGCAATCAGGTGACGATGACCACGCACTTCCTGCGCTCGTACTCGCTGCTTTGCATCCACACCTGTCATCGGCGAGGGGCGTTCGCGATGGGCGGGATGGCGGCACAGATCCCGATCAAGAACGATCCGGAAGCCAACGAGCGTGCGCTGGCGAAAGTGCGCGCCGACAAGGAGCGCGAGGCCTCCGACGGCCACGATGGAACCTGGGTGGCTCATCCGGCCCTGGTGCCCATCGCGCGCGAGATCTTCGATCGCCTCATGCCGACCCCGAATCAAGTCACGCGCCTGCGTCCTGACGTCAACGTGGTCGCCTCCGATCTGCTGCAGATTCCTCCAGGGCAGATCACGGAGGAGGGACTGCGCAACAACGTCAGCGTGTCGTTGCAGTACATGGCCGCGTGGTTGTCGGGCAACGGTTGCGTACCGATCAACAACCTGATGGAAGATGCGGCGACGGCAGAAATCGCCCGCGCCCAGATCTGGCAATGGATCAACCACCCCGCCGGAGTGCTGACGGATGCCCGCCGCGTCACTACGGAGTTGTTCCGCGAGTATCTGGCGGAGGAGCAGAAGCGGCTGGCAGGCAAGCTCGGGGCAGCCGCTTATGCGAACGGTCACTTCGATGAGGCGGCGGCGCTGCTGGACCAGATCACGACCGCGAAGGAGTTCTCCAGCTTCCTCACGCTGAGCGCGTATCGAAAGCTCGACTGACACGCGCGAACCGCTGCAGGGAACCCATTTGCGGCCGTGAGCCGCAAATTCACGACAGGCGATCCACGCACCCCGGGTGCGCGCACCCGCTATGAGCGGGCCGCACCTCCCCGCGTCTACATTCCATGACGGGCCCTCGGCGCGGGGCTGATAAAATGCCTGCGTCGCGGACCCACCTCGGCACCGTCCCCCCGAATGACGGCCAGCCTGCGGGGAAACCGAGACGATTCAGCGGTTTAGCGCAGGCAGGTCATGCAATACGAGCACATCATCCTTCCCCCCTCGGGGCATCGGATCACGGTCAACCCCGACTCCTCGCTGAATGTCCCGGACGATCCCTTGATTCCCTTCATCGAGGGGGACGGCATAGGGATCGACGTGACGCCGGCGATGCGGCGCGTCGTGGATGCGGCCGTGCAGAAAGCTTACGGCGCCAGGCGCCGAGTCAGCTGGGTCGAGATTTTCAGCGGCGAGAAGGCGGTGAAGCTCTACGGCGAGTCGCTGCCCGATGAAACGCTGCAGGCACTGCGCGAGTTCGTAGTGTCGATCAAGGGCCCGCTGGGCACGCCCGTGGGGGAGGGGATCCGCTCGCTGAACGTCGCGGTACGACAGACACTCGATCTCTACGCGAATGTGCGGCCCATCCGGCACTTCCCCGGCGTGTCCACGCCGATGCAGGACGCGAGCCAGACGGACATGATCGTGTTCCGGGAAAACACGGAGGATATCTACGCCGGCATCGAGTGGCCCGCGGGCTCCGCGGAGGTTCACAAGCTCATCTCGTACTTGCAGCGTGAATTGGGGGTGACGAACATCCGCTTCCCCAGCAGCTCGGCCATCGGCATCAAGCCGGTGTCGAAGGAGGGCAGCGAGCGGCTGATCCGCAAGGCGATTCAGTACGCGATCGACCACGATCGCGTGTCCGTCACGCTGGTCCACAAAGGCAACATCATGAAGTTCACGGAAGGCGCCTTCCGGAACTGGGGCTATCAGCTGGCGCGCGAGGAATTCGGGGCGAAGGAGATCGGCGGCGGCCCGTGGATGGCCTTTCCCCATCCGGTCACGGGTAAGGAGATCGTGGTCAAGGACGTGATCGCCGATAACTTTTTGCAGCAGGTGCTGCTGCGGCCCGAGGAATACGATGTCATCGCCACGCTCAATCTGAACGGCGATTACATTTCCGATGCGCTCGCGGCGCAGGTCGGCGGCATCGGCATCGCCCCCGGCGGCAACATCGGCGACGGTATGGCGGTGTTCGAGGCGACTCACGGCACTGCGCCGGGGTTCGCGGGCAAGGATCGCGTCAACCCCGGATCCCTCATCCTCTCGGCCGAGATGATGTTGCGTTATCTGAAGTGGACCGAGGCGGCGGACCTGATCATCAAGGGTGTCGCCAACACCATCGCGCACAAGGAGCTGACCTACGACCTCGCTCGTTTGCGCGAGGCCATCAAGGCTCCCAAGCGCGAGCTGGCGGCGCGCAAGAACGTCGAAGAGGATCTGCAGCGGCTGATTCCCGGAGCGACTCTGATGAGCTGCTCGGGTTTCGCCTCGGCTGTGATCCGGCACATGAATGACTGATCAGCGGCGCGCGAAGATGGCACGGGAGCGGAGCGACGCCGCTGCGTCCGCGCGGCCGGGGCGACCAACGCCGCAGCTCGTGCGCCCGCCGGCCCCGAAGGCGAGCGCGAGCTACGACCCCAACTGCACGCGCTGTCCGCGCCTCGCCGAGTTCCTCGCCGAGACCCATCAGCGGTACCCGGGATACTTTGCGCGTCCCGTACCGTCCTTCGGTGCGGCGGCTCCTCGTATCCTCATCGTCGGCCTCGCGCCAGGCATGCATGGCGCGAACCGCACGGGCCGCCCGTTCACCGGTGACTACGCCGGGCTCCTTCTCTACGAGACGCTCTACGAGCTGGGACTTGCCACGCGGGCAGAGTCCACCTCCGCGGATGACGCCTTGCAGTTGCGCAACGCGCGCATCGTCAACTCGGTCAAATGTGTGCCGCCGGCGAACAAGCCGCTCCCGGAGGAGATCCGTCGCTGCAACGCGTACCTCCAGGCCGAGCTCCGGGAGCTCACCGGCTTCCGAGTGGTCGTGGCTCTGGGGCGCATCGCTCACGAGGCCTTTCTGATGTCCGAAGGCCTCAAGCGAGGGGACTTCCCGTTCGGGCATGGGCGTGAGCATTCCCTGCGGCCGGGGAAACATCTGATCGACTCGTATCACTGCAGCCGCTATAACACTCAGACACGCCGCCTCACGCCCGAGATGTTCAAAAAGGTCCTGGCACGCGCATGTGAGCTGGCCGAGCTCTGAGCTGTCATGAATGCCCGCGTATTCGATCCAAAGGAGTTCACGTCGGCGCTGCCGAGGCGTCCGGGGGTCTATCGCATGTTCGGCGCCGACCACGAGGTGCTCTATGTCGGCAAGGCCAAGAGCCTGAAGGATCGCGTCAGCACGTACTTTGCCGCCGGCAATGTGAACCCCAAGGTACAGGCGCTCGTG
>Ga0207707_10005236_pt1 | contig 11365 bp, 10 predicted proteins | sample KBSC83BmetaG_FD_184336 | JGI IMG/M metagenome (GOLD analysis project Ga0207707, IMG submission 184336) | Corn rhizosphere microbial communities from Kellogg Biological Station, Michigan, USA - KBS C8-3B metaG (SPAdes) (version 2) | ecosystem: Host-associated > Plants > Roots > Rhizosphere ... | reverse complement strand
GAATGGATGGATCGTGACGAGCGGGTTTCCCGATTCGAGATCAGTTCCGGACGCGTAGACGACGACGTCAGCCGGGCGCTGCGGCGCACACGCGCCGGCCGCGGCGATCGTGCAGAGCAGTGTTGACACTCGAAGCGACCCGTGCAGCTTCAACGGGTGAATCCTCCTGCCGTGTTGCGCCGGCTCGGTGGCGCGCTCCTGCTGCTCTGGCTGGTGCTCACGATCACATTCGCGCTCATCCGTCTCGCTCCGGGTGACGCCGCGACCTTTCTCGTCCCTCCATCGGCCACGGCCGCCGACGCCGCGCGCATTCGCGCTGACCTCGGCCTCGATCGTTCGGTCGCCGTTCAATATGCACGCTGGCTTGTGTCGTTGCTGCATGGCGACCTCGGGGAAAGCTTTGCCCTCAGGCAGCCTGTCACGCGTGCCCTGGCTGACGCGTTGCCCGTGTCACTCGGCCTCGGCGCCGCCTCGCTTGCGCTGACGTTCCTCGTTGGCGTGCCGATCGGCATGTGGCAGGCGGTGCGCCGCGGCAAACCGGTCGACTATGCGCTGACGCTCATCACGACCGTCGTGTACGCCGCACCGAGCTTCTGGCTGGCGTTGGCGCTCGTGGCGGTGTTCACGTACGGCGCGGCATCGTGGGGATTTCCCGCGGCGCTCCGATTGCCCGCGTTCGCGATGCGATCGCCCGGCGGCGAAGTGCACGGCTGGGCGGCGGTCGCCGACGTCATTCGGCACTCGATTCTTCCGGTGACGATTCTCGCGGCGGTCGGCGCCGCAGGCATCGCGCGCTATGCGCGGTCGAGCTTCGCGGATGTGCTCGCGAGCGATTTCGTGCGCACCGCGCGCGCGAAGGGAACGAAGCCTTCGCGCGTCTACTTTCGCCACGTGTTGGCGACGGTGCTGCCCGCGCTCATCGTCTTGTTTGCGCTCTCGCTGCCGGGGCTCGTCGCAGGCTCCATTTTCGTCGAAGCGGTGTTCGCGTGGCCCGGTATGGGCCGGCTCATGGTCAACGCAATCACCGCGCGCGACTATCCCGTCGTCATGGGCGCCGCAACGATCTATGCCGCGCTCGTACTGCTGGCGAACGTCGCTGGCGACGTCGCGCTGCCGCTCGTCGATCCCCGCCGCCGCGAATGACGACACCCATTCGCGTCGACGACACACGCCGGCGTCCACTTCGACGGATGGACATCGTCGCGCTCACGATTCTCGGCGCGCTGACTGTCGCGTCCATCGTCGTGCCGTGGATCTCACATCAGAATCCGCTGGCCATCGGCGACGTGCTTCGACTTCGCTTGTTGCCGCCCGCGACCACGGACGTGAACGGCGACTTCCATCTGCTCGGCACGGATCGTTTTGGCCGCGACCTTTTCGTGCGCATGATGCTCGCGGGTCGCATCTCACTCGCGGTTGGCCTCGTTGGTTCGCTGCTCGCCAGCGGCGTCGGTACGATCGTCGGAGCAGTGGCTGCGTGGGTCGGCGGCGCGCTGGACGCCGTGCTCATGGCGGTTGCGGATGCGCTGCTCGCCCTGCCCCGCCTCGTACTGCTTCTTGTCTGCGCGGCGCTCTGGCGGCCAGGATTGTCGACCGTCGTCATCGTGCTCGTGGCCACCGGTTGGATGGGCGTCGCGCGCCTCATCCGTGCCGAGTTGCTCGGCGTTCGAACAAGACCGTACGTCGATGCGGCGACGGCGCTCGGCGCATCGTCGAGCCGAGTGTTGTGGCATCACGCGCTGCCGAATTCACTTGGTCCGGCGATCGTTGCGACGACGCTCGGCGTGGGCAACGCCATTCTGCTCGAGAGCGGCCTGTCGTTCCTCGGCATCGGAATCCAACCGCCGCGACCGAGTTGGGGCAACATGATCGCGGGCGGCCGCGATCTCATCGTGGCGGCGCCATGGGTGGCGATCGCTCCGGGCCTCGCACTCATCGCGACAGTGCTCGCGTGCACGTTGCTTGGCGACACGCTGCGCGACCGACTTGCCGGCGAGGCGGGCGGAACGTTGCGCGAACGAGCGTAGTCAGCGGACGAGGATGGTCGTGATCGCGCACGCGGCCGCGGTGAACGGCACGTCGGCGCCCGACGGCTGAACCGGCTCGATGAGCGTTTCGTCGAGCCGCCCTTCGCTGGCTTCGCGAACTGCGAACGGCAGGCGCCAGATTCCGGCCGTCGCGTCATTGCTGCGGTTCACGCATCGAAGCACGAGCCACTCGCCGTCCTCGCTCTCCTTCATCGCGGAGAACGCGAGTCCTTCGCCGAAGAGCTCGACACCGCGCACTTCGATGATGGGATCGATCGCGGAACGCAATGTCGTACCGGTCAACGGCAACAACACGTCGTCGGCGGTTCGCTCGATCTCATCGAGCGTTCGAATGTCTCGTGCCCCGTGAAACATCACAGCGAAGGATGCTTCGAAGGGACCAAGGCATTGCGCGCCGGGAGTCGGCGTCGGCCACCCGGCATGTCCCGGTCGTTCGGGCAGATCGTTCTTCGACAGCTCGCCCACCGCACGTACGAGCGTGATCAGCACCTCTCCCGACTCGCGCGCTTCATACTCGGCGAGGCCGTCGCTGAAAACGGTGAAGCCGTTGGAGCCGCCGAACAGGGACACATATCGATGCAACGGTGCCGTGGGTGGCGCGTGCTCGACGGCAGCTTCTGAGGCGCCGATTTCCAGCGGTTCGCGGCGAAGCGGTCCGAAAGCCGCGTCGGCCCAGACGTCGGGCTCTGGGACATCGCTGCGAAACACGAGACGCACGCGGTGATCGGTCACGCGATTTTCGCCCGCTACCTCGACGCGCAGAAACGACGCCCCCGCGTCGAGAATAAGACGCAAGGAGAGCTCCACGTCCACGGGGCCGCGCCGCGACAGGTCGCGAATTCGATAGCGTGCTTCGAGCTGACCGCGAAGCGGACCGCGATGGATGCGCCGAGCTCCCAGAAACTCCGTGGTGCTTTCCCTGGGGCGAGGCGCAGGCGTGTAGAGATCTCCGACATCCGTCTCATCGAGGAATGCGAACGCACCGGTGATGTGGCGGCCACTCGGGAGATGATCGATCGATATTTCACCGGATTCGTCGACGCTTACGCGAAGGTGCGCATTCCGCATCATCGGTCCTTCCACGACAACATCATGCGTGCGTCGCTGGACCTTCTTTCCTTCACCGATCGGGTACGTCGCAGTCCCATACGGCGGTGCTTCCGACACCCACGCAGCGACACGCCTCACAACGACGAGATCGTTGTCGGGATAGTGCCGCGGCGATTCGGTTCGCGCATTTCGCGTCTCTTCCGACAATACCTGCAGCGCGCCGAGTGCGGGAATTCTCGGCTTGCTTCGAGGCAGGACAGCGGGAACGTCGGCGCGCGGCGCGGATCCCGGTCCGACAGCAACGTGTGAAACGAACTCTTCGACGTCGATCAGCGCGACGCCGGACCGGCGTCGCGGCGCGGCGTTTCTGATGACCACCACTGGTCGCCAGCGATCGGCCGACACGCGCGCGGCGACAGGATCCTGGCCAATCAGATCCTCGATGGCGTCATCACGGATGCCGTGCGCCTGTACGAGCACGGAGCGGAGGCGTCCCTCCATCGCCGTCGCCACGGCATCGATCGAACACCCGCACAGCGTATCGTGCGGATGCGCCGTGAGCAGATCTCGCCACGCTGCTTCGAGCAGCGGCCGCCGCGACGACTTTCGAATTTTCCCGGCAAGCGCGGCCCACGGCTCCGCTTCGCGAAGGAGCGCGCGCTCGGCGCGTGCGTTCAGTCGCTTCTCGTGCGCGCGCGTCGCGAATGTGCCTTGGAGTGTCCAGGTGTATCCGTACGAGTCGCGCAGCTCGCCGCGAACTCGAGGCAGCTGTGTTGTCGTACGTGCTAACAAATGCTCGGCGAACTGGCGCAGCGAGCTGCGATGAACGTGGTCGGCGCTGCCGGCCTTCTCGAGCGCGCCGAGTGCGTCATTCAACCGGAGTTGTCGGGCGTGATGATCGGCTCCATTCGGTATGAGAATCGCACCCGTCGCCGATCGTGGCGCAAGCTCATCGCGCATTCGCGTCCAGCGCTCTTCAGCTGCGCGTTCGTCCGTGGGTAGATGGGAGCCGTACTCGTAACCGTCAGGCGGCAGATGATAGACCACGACCGAATCGCCACCGATGCCGCTCCAGCGCACCGTGTCGCCGCTCGGCCATCGCGGGCCACCATATCCACGCCAGAGAATGATCATCGGTAACCCGAATCCAACGGCGAGATCGGGCAGCGCAGCTGGATGTCCGAACGAATCGGGGCAGTAGAGCACCGGCGGCGGCGACGCTCCGATCCGAGCGAGCGTTCGGCGACCCGTGAGCAAATTGCGAACGAGTGCTTCCCCGCTCGGAATCAACTCGTCGGCCAGCACGTACCAGGGTCCCGCCTCCAGACGACGCTCTCGAAGCAGCGCGGCCAGTGCCGCCGCGCGCTCCGGTCGAACCGAGGCATAGTCGTCGAAGAGAATCGCCTGTCCGTCGAGCAGAAAACTCGCGCCACCTTCAGGCGGCGAGTCGAGCAGCTCGTCGATGAGCGGCACGAGCCGTTGGCGAAACCGCTCGAATGAGTGGTACCACTCGCGGTCCCAGTGCGTGTGTGAGACCACGTGAACGTCGAGGTCCATCGATGCAGGAGTAGTTGAGGACAGAAAAAAAAGCCGCGGCGATATTCGCCGCGGCCGTCCACCGTGCGCAAGTGACGACGATCAGGGAACCGGCCGCCGCCCGGTGATCAGACGAATCACGATCACGATGATTGCGACGACGAGCAGAATGTGAATCAGCCCGCCCGTGACGTGGAACGCCAGAAACCCCAGCGCCCAGAGAATTAGAAGAATGATTGCCAACGTCAACAGCATATCTCGAGTCCTCCGAAATGAGTCCGACTACGCCCCTGCCCGCTGCAAGGCAACTGTCAGGCCGGGCGCACTCGCTCGCTTCAGGGAGTCGGCGCTCCGCCGTCCCCATCCGATCGCGGAATCGGCAGATCCCCGCGCGCGATCGGCCGGTCGGTGACGCGTTCGTCCGAGCGCAGGCGTGACGGTGTGGTCGGCGCACCTCCTTTCGCGGCATACGCCGCGCGAGACGCCAGAATGCGAGCCGCGCGCACATCGTGCCCGATATCGATCAGCAGATGCGCAAGGTCGCCACTGCCCCAGAGCACACCGGCCAGCACGATCAACCGGCTCGCCTCGCCAAGGAGTGTTGGAATCGAGGCCGCGCCCTGCGTGTACAGCCCCGTGACGATCTCGGCGACGAGGAGCAAGATGAGAATGACCGCAAGGAACCGAAACAGCCACGACAGATACCCGAGACCCGTGTACGGCTCGATGTCCGTCGAACGCACTTCCTTGATCACGTCCGGTCTTTGCCCGCGATCCGGCCTGACGTCCCGCGGCCCGGTCTCGCGTCCCCCGTCGAGCGTGACCGCGCCTTGCTCTCTGTCCTGATCCGCCACGTCAGCCTCCTGAAGTCCCCGTCCAGCGCGCGCGATATCCGCGCGTGTCGATATGAATGAAAGGTCCGTGCCCGGGCGCAGCCGTGTAGACGCCCGCCCCGCCAACAAGCTCCGGATGAGCCGCTTCGACGCGGTCGACCGCCTGGAGGATCACTCGGGCGTCGTCGATCGTGATCTTGCCATCGTGGTTGAGGTCGTCCATCTGACCGTCGCGATCGTTGTCGATGTAGATGTCCGACGCGTCGCCGTACATGTGACGGCTCAGGCTGGCACGTCCGCCCGTATTCCCGCCCGTGTAGTTGTACTGCGGCGTTCGAAAACCGCTCATGACTTTCACGCCCCGCGAGTCGATGCCGTGCGCCTCGAGATCGCTCAGCACGAGCTCCAGCTTGTCGACGAGCTTCGTCTGGAGCACGAGATACTTCGGCCACACGTCTGCCTGATCGTGCGTGACGAAGTCTCCCAGTGTGAAATGCTCAGAGACGCGCGTGCCGGCGTTTTCGCGCGTGACTTCGATGAATCCCCACGGCGGAGCGTATGCGCCGGCAGGTGCCTTGGACGGTTCACGTCCTCCGCGCTCCGTCGGCCAGTTCCCGACGTAGTACAGCCCCACGCGACCGTTCTGCTTCGCGCTGAACGGCAGCATCGTGATGACGTTGAAGTTCTCGACAGGGCGCACAGCATTTCCGGCCGCGAGCAGCACGCTCCAGATGCCGGGATGCTTCGGCGCGGTCACGATCTGGCCGCCATTCTTGTATTTGAACGATGCGCCCGGCGGCAGCGACTCCGACGGAAGCGGCGCGGGAGACGGCTGGATCTTCGCCTTCAGCTTTCCACTCGCACCGCGGGACTGGTTGATCGCGCGCTGCGCCAATCCCGTCAGAGCGGCGTCCGTGAGATAGACGGTTCGCGGCGTCATCGACGCGTCGAGCGCGCGTGACACCGTGGGTTCGGGAAGCGTCGTTTCTCCAACGGCGGATGATTGCGACCTCGCGCGTGCGATCGACCAGGTCCATCCCACCGCGAGCAGCAGAACGATGACTCCGGCGGCAATGACGGTAGTTGCCTCCGGTCCAGCACTCGTCGAAGTTCCCCTCTTCATCGAGCGAACGCCCCTCCACCCGACACCGAATGCAATCGCTGCTCGACTTCCTTCATCGCTTGCGCGACGTCCGAGGGCTCATCGCCTGGGGCGGCTATATCGGACTCACCGCCATCATCTTCGCCGAAACCGGCCTCTTGGTCGGCTTTTTCTTGCCGGGCGACTCGCTGATCGTGACCGCCGGTCTGCTCGCGGCCACCACCGGCGCGCTCAACGTGTGGCTCCTGGGACTGCTGCTCACCGTCGCGTCGATCATCGGCAATACCGTCGGGTACGGAATCGGCAAAGCCGCCGGCCCGCGGCTGTTCACGCGTGAGAATTCGCTGCTCTTCAACAAGAAACATCTCTATCGCGCCCACGAGTTCTACGAGCGGCACGGTGGTAAGACCGTCATCATTGCGCGATTCATGCCGATTGTGCGCACGTTCGTGCCGGTTGTGGCCGGCATGGGCGCGATGAGCTACCGCCGTTACACGATGTTCAACGTGGTGGGCGGCGTCGCCTGGATTTGGAGCATGCTGTTCATCGGCTATTTCCTGGGGCGCTACATTCCGGGAGTTGATCAGCACGTCGAGTCGGTGATCCTCATCGTGATCCTCCTCTCGCTGCTACCTGGAATCATTAGCTGGCTCAAAGCAAGGAGAAGCTGATGCCGTTTACACTGCCGCCGTTGCCGTACCCGTACGACGCGCTCGAGCCGAACATCGACGCGAAGACGATGGAGATTCACCACACCAAGCATCATCAGGCTTACGTCAACAACCTCAACGCGGCGATCGAGAAAGCGCCCGAGCTCGCGGGCAAATCCCTCGACGATCTGGTACGCGGCATCAACGGCGTGCCCGAGGCAGTGCGAACCGCGGTGCGCAACAATGGCGGCGGCCACTGGAATCACTCGATGTTCTGGGAGATCATGGGGCCCGGGAAGGGCGGTGAGCCGTCGGGCAAGCTCGCCGACGGGATCAAGAGCGCCTTCGGTGATTTCGCAAAGTTCAAAGAGCAGTTTGCCGCAGCAGCCGCCGGTCGATTCGGCTCAGGCTGGGCGTGGCTGATCAGCGACGGCGGTAAGCTCTCGATCACGAGCACGCCGAACCAGGACAATCCGCTGATGGACGGCAAGAAGGCGATTCTCGGCGTCGATGTCTGGGAGCACGCGTACTACCTGAAATATCAGAATCGACGGCCAGACTACGTATCAGCGTGGTGGAACACCGTAAACTGGGATGCGGTGGCGGACAGGCTATAAGTCCCGCGCGCCGCGCCTGTCATCCCGAGCGAAGCGAGGGATCTGCACTTCTCGATAGCCGGAAGTGCAGATCCCTCGCTTCGCTCGGGATGACAGGTTCTCAGCGACTGTCGGCGAACACGACGCCACTCTTCATCACGAAGACCACGTTTCGTGTCGCGGCAATATCCTTCGAGGGATCGCCCTTCGTCGCGATGATGTCCGCGTCGAAGCCCGGCGCGATTACTCCGAGCTTGTCGCCAAGTCCTAACGCCTTCGCCGCGAGCGATGTCGCGGACGTGATCACGTCCATCGCCGGCTGACCCGCCTTCACGCGGCACAGCAGCTCGTCGGAGTTGCGGCCGTGGGCGAGCGCGACGGCATCCGTTCCGAAGATGATCGTAAGTCCCGGCGTAGCGATCGCGTGCTTGAACATCGCGCTCGCAACCGGAAGCGCGTCGATGAAACTCTGAAAAGTTTGTTCTGTGTAGCCGGAACGGCCGTAGACATCTCGATGATCGACGTAATTCTGAAAGACGAGACACACTTGCGGATCGAAGATCGTCCCGTGCTCGGCCATGAGCTTGAGCTCCGCATCGGTGGCGAAGGTGCCGTGCTCGATCTCCGTACATCCGGCCAGCGTCGCGGCGCGAACACTGCCAGCGCTGATCGCGTGCACGACGGAGCGAAGACCTTGAGCCTTCGCTTCACTGCAGATCGCTCCGATCTGCTCGTCGGACAGCGTTTGATTGCCACCGCCCTGCAGCCCCGCGGACGCGAAGAGCTTGATGACGTCCGCGCCCTGTGTCTTGAGCGCTCGGACCCACCCGCGAAGTGAATCCGGGGTGAGATTCTGCCGGCTGATCTGCGCAAGCGAAGTGAGAATGCGCGGACCAGGAATCTGCCAGCGATTCACCGCGTCGCGCAGATCGAGATCCTCCTGTCCGCCGAGGCTCTGGATCGTGGTGAATCCGGCCATCAGTGTGGCGTAGAGATTTCCCGCGCGAGCGAGCGCCGACTGCGCCGGCGTATCTCCGTCGCGACCGCTGTGCAGTGCGCCCTGTCGGTTGATGTACCAGCCGGGATGCGTGTGCACGTCGATCAGCCCTGGCAACAGCGTCGCGGTGCCAAGATCGTACGTGGCCTCGCGCCCACGCGCGCCGACGCCCGCTTCAACGCGCTCGATCTTGCCGCCTTTCACCGTGACCAGTACATCGCGCGACTCCTTCCCGCGACCGTCGATCATGGTCGCCGCATGAATCGTGATGGGCGCGGAATCCCGTGGCGCCAGCGAGGAATTTTGAGCAGCGAGCGGCGCTGAGCCGATTACGAGGGCGAGGATCGCGAGTCGCATATTTCGATGCGTTTGTGTCATCCCGAGCGAAGCGAGGGATCTGCAATTCGCCCGAGCGAAACTACAGAGGTGCAGATCCCTCGCTTTTGGCTCGGGATGACAGACTCTCTTACTGCGCTGCCTCACCCTCGAGATACGTGTAGCCCTCGAGGCCCGCCACGTAGTCCGCGATGAAGGTGTTCGCTTCCTGGCGGCTGATGTGCTTCGCCGCTCCCACTTTTCGGCGGAACGTCTGCAGGAGTTCCTGCCCGCGGAACTGCACGTAGTTCAGGACCTCGGTGACCGTGTCACCGTGCACGAGATCGGTGACCTCGTACCCGCTCGCCGCGCTCAGACGAATGTGCACGGCGTTCGTGTCGCCGAACAGATTGTGCAGATCGCCGAGGATCTCCTGATACGCGCCGGTGAGAAACACGCCGAGCATGTACGGCTCGCCGTCCCGGAACTCATGAAGCTCGAGGCTCGGGTTGCCCGACTTGTCGCCGACGAAGCGGTCGATCTTTCCATCCGAATCGCACGTGACGTCCTGGATCGTGCCACGCCGGGCCGGCTCCTCGTCGAGCCGGTGGATCGGCACAATCGGGAACAGCTGATCGATCGCCCAGCTGTCGGGCAGCGACTGGAAGAGCGAGAAGTTGCAGAAGTAGCGATCGACGAGCGTCGCGTCGAGATCGGCGACGATGTCCTGGAACTCGTCGCGATTCCGCTCCACGAACCGCGACAGCACGTTCGCCGTCGCGACGTAGATCTGCTCGGAGATCGCGCGCTCGCGGAGCGAAAACACTCCGCTGTTGAAGAACTCCTGCGCGCGTTCCTTGTCGAACGTCATGTCGTGGAAGATCTCACGCACGCGCCGGCGCGAGACGTTCTTCCGTGAGGCGTCGCGATAATCGGCCATCATCTCGTGCAACAGCTGATGGTCATCGTCGGTCAGCTCCGGGACAGGACGATCGCCCTGCGACTCGACGTCGATCACCTTGATCAGCAGCAGCGCGTGGTGCGCCGTGAGCGCGCGCCCCGACTCGCTGATGATGTGCGGCATCGGGAGCTCGTGTTCGCGGCACGCCTCGGCGAGCGTGTAGACGACGTCGTTCGCGTATTCCTGGAGCGAATAGTTCACGCTCGCGTCGGACGTCGAGTTCGTGCCGTCGTAGTCCACGCCCAGCCCGCCGCCGACGTCCACGTACTGAATGTCGAGCCCCGCGTTCCGGAGCTCGACGTAGAAGCGAGTCAGCTCCTGCAGCCCGAGCTTGATGAAGCGGATGTCGGTGATCTGCGAGCCCAGGTGAAAATGGATGAGCTTCACGATGTCGAGCCGGCCGGCCGCCTTCAGCTTTTCGATCGCGTCCATCAGCTGCGCGGCGTTGAGCCCGAACTTCGACTTCTCGCCACCGCTCTCCTTCCACCGGCCAAAGCCGCGCGACGCGAGCTTGATGCGAATACCCGCCGTCGGCGTCACGCCCATCTCATCGGCAACCTGCAGCAGCACATCGATCTCGCTCAGCTGCTCGATGACGATGAACACCTGGTGGCCGAGCTTCTGGCCCATCAGGGCGAGGCGCATGAACTCCTCGTCCTTGTAGCCGTTGCAGACGATCACGTGATCGGTATTCTCGGCGAGCCCGAGAACCGCCTGCAGCTCCGGCTTGCTGCCGCACTCCAGGCCGACCTGGTGCGCCTTGCCGAACTCGACGATCTCCTCGACGACGTGCCGCTGCTGGTTGACCTTGATCGGGTAGACCGTCGTGTAGCCGCCGGTGTAGCCGAACTCCGCGCGAGCTTCCTCGAAGTGTGTCGTGAGCGCGTTGATTCGCGATCGCAGGATGTCCGAAAACCTGAGCAGCACCGGCAGCGCGATCCCCTGCTCCTCGAGATCGTTCGTGATCTCGAACAGATCGATCACATGCTCCGGGCGCTCTTTGTCCGGGCGAACGATGACGTGCCCCTTCTCATTGATATCGAAGAAGCCGGCGCCCCAGCCCTCTACGTTGTAGAGGGCTCGCGAGGAGTCGATCGTCCACGAAGTTCCAGTTTTCTCAGCCGGTGCGGACTCGGCGACGCGTGTAGCCATGCCGTGAAAATAATAGTCATCCCGAGCGAAGCGAGGGATCTGCACGTTCGGCCTCGCTTAGAAAGTGCAGATCCCTCGCTTCGCTCGGGATGACGAGCGGGGCTCGGGATGACGACGGGGCTCGG
>Ga0207707_10005232_pt1 | contig 11375 bp, 13 predicted proteins | sample KBSC83BmetaG_FD_184336 | JGI IMG/M metagenome (GOLD analysis project Ga0207707, IMG submission 184336) | Corn rhizosphere microbial communities from Kellogg Biological Station, Michigan, USA - KBS C8-3B metaG (SPAdes) (version 2) | ecosystem: Host-associated > Plants > Roots > Rhizosphere ... | reverse complement strand
ATACCCTGGAAAAATGCTCGATGGTACCTACAAGGATTACTATGCAACAACAGATGAGAACATCAAGATTACAAACAATCCTGCAAATGTAGCAAGAGTTGACTTGGTTGATGCGGGCGGATCAGTTATTGCATCAAGTCCTGCAATATCTGGAACTGCAACAATAAATATTGGCAGCTATCACTTTCCACTTGCTGGAACAATCAAAGTCTATGATGGCAACAACAACGTAATCGCCACTACAAGTATGGTAAACATATTTGGTGGAGATGTGTATTCCATCAGTTGATAAAAAATCAATAACGGTTTTTGTTCAAATGAATAGTATCAAGAAGGAATGAGTTGTCTTGTTTTTTCAAGTATTTCTAAAAACTGAAGTATATGTGTAAGTGCAGATCCTGACAGTCTACTTAGGAATTGATTCTGATCTTTGTCAATGGTTGCAGATTCAACCTCATCTGCAATCTCTCTGTTTGGGTGACTACGCAGATAAGTTATTGCCTGATTGAGTTTTTTGTGGTCATTTCGTGCCCTGATAAGGGGCGCCAAAATTTTTTGTTTCACATATAACCTACCTTCCAATGTTGAACCATAATACCGAATACCTGATGTGGTATCAATTTGCAAGGCCACAAGTTTAGAGTCAACTAGCTGATTCAATTCTTTGTTAAATTGTTTAATGTCAAAATTTTCAATTGCGGATAGACACATGTTATCTGCAAGACCCTCAAATGTCACACTGACATCTTTGTTCTTTAGAAAATAGAACAAGATCCATTTCTGAAAAGTTGACAGCATGTAAGGAATAGTACTCATTTTTCAATGAATAAACCGGCCAGTGCGTTTTGGATTACATTTTTTTCATTCATTTTTGATCGCTTGTTTTATTACCCGTTTTGAGACGCAAAATATAATCATCGTACTTTATTGTACGGTACCCGCATCTAATAAGTTTACCGCATATTTGGACTACTCACAGAAGGGATTTTTCTCATGATTACGCCCATTGACAGATTCAAAATATTTTCAGATTATCGTAATTTTTTTAGATTTTATTCAAATCCCATTACATATCCAGTCCTGTTGTTAATTTTGACTTTTTTTATGGTCTTTTTGTCATATGATGAAACCAAAACCTCTACTATCCATGTCTGGTTTACTAGTTTTGATTTTTCTATCCGCACTACAGAATAATTCTGGCTCAAAAACGTTCTTGCAATCTCTTCTATATCCTTACCATCCATATCCAACACAATCACGTCCACATACCAGAGATCTAGAAATCATGCATGATATTTATTCGCGTATGTAAGAATTTTCTGTAACAATCTTCTATGCGGTACTAATCAAGGCGATAAATGCTTTAATCTTTTTGTCATCATCAAGCCCCATGAGTTCGTTTCGTATTTTCTCTACCGTATTCATATACGCATTACCAAATATTTGTTTTAATGCAAAATTTATGATGGTAGGTTTTTTGTAACAATCTGAAAAAGTCATGTTATAGTTTCCGAGAATTTCGGTCATCTTATGGTGTGCAGTCACACCAATGTCCATCAGGACTTTTTCGATTACAACCCCCACAACATCTCCGATAAGCCTATCACTATGTACCATGCCAGTCCCTGTACGGGATAATTATACTCATTAAAAAGACTGTCGTTACGATACCATAACAAAGATCAACCACCCTTCAACCCCCATGAATTTGATTGAAGTGATATGAAAAACATTCAACATTAATGCTACAAACCTAATGCTACAAACCTAATGCTAGTTTCTAGTTTGTTCCAATACTGGTCTGGTTACCAGATGCCATAAAAGGGGCAGACGCTTTTACCATTGAAAAGGCAGTCTTGGTTCCATCAATTGTAACTTTAGACTCGCCCCACTTTGTTCCGTGTTCAGGATCTACTAGATAAAACACATAGTCACCCACCTTGAGGTTTGAAAAGTTTGCCTCCCCATGATAATTGATTTTTGATTCAGAGATCAGGTTGCCGTTGTTATCAAGCAGGTCTACTGCAAAGCTGCTATTTTTAGATGACAAGAGTTTAGAGTTCTCATCATATGCTTTCACAGTTATTAGGCTATCTACCATTGGAGGCCATGGCGTGACTATTTTTATCTCCCTTCCCACGCCAGGATACAGAAATACTGGCCAGTAAGAATATGACAAGTGCTGACCAATGTTTACATCAAGGATATAGTGATCATTATTCATCACAGTAGGCTCTAGCCAGAAACGTAGTGTCTGTCCGTGCACATCAGTATAGTCCATTCCCCATGTCTTGTTGTCTTGATCTTTAATGTATACAATGGCATTAGATACAGGAGTTGTACCATCATTGTAAAAGACGTTAGGTCTCATTCCTCCAGGAGGATAGAGATGGAGGATCAAATTTTTAGGAGCAAGACTGTGTGAGGATTGATCTAGTCTAACATATTCTATATCTGCACACATGCCATTTGCATAGACTTCAATTTTGTATGTATGTCCAAGCGGAAGCGAGTCTATGACAAACGGATTGCTGGATATCGAGTCGATGTTTCTATAAACTGACTGACCAGCATCCTGGTAAATCTTCAACGATACTCCATATGTGTATGCTCTATCTCCAGCTGCATATGATATCGTAGCAGAAATAGAACCATTGTTGGACTGGGAGCTTGTTTTTGGAGCAACATAGTTGAAGCTTTGATCATGTGGTATAGGTTGTTGTTTTTGCATAGCTTGTGACATTGTTGTTTGCGAGATTGTTGTTTTTGGAATTGTCTTGTTCATAGGTATCGTATTATTTGTTCCATAGTATGCAGTAAGTGTGAGGTTTCCAGTGGGAGAGATTGTTATCGAATTACTTTTTGTTCCATCATTCCAGTGATCAAAGGTATAATTTTGAAAGTTTGACATGGTTACAGTATAGTTAATCTCAGGAACGGTATCAAATGTAAATGGTGTAAATCCAGAGCTGCTATTTTTTCCAAATGTAACAACTGTCCAAAATCCAGTCAATGGTTTTCCCAAAACAGAAGAGGCATTAACAGTCACAGATGTATCATTTTCGTTTTGTTCATCAAGCGTCTGTACCAAATCATCAAGATGTCCAGGAAGTGCATTGAACGGATTTGGCAGTGTAGTGTTTGAAATGTACATGTATTGGACAAGCTTTGACATTTGTTTAACATAGGTCCTGTTGAGATCATCTATGTTGTATGCAATAAGTGAAAAATTTGACTTGGTAAAGTTTTTGTGCCATCCTTCAAAGTCAGATAATAGTGGAAGATCAGGGTTGTCATAAGTTACCATGTTGTTTACTGTTCCAATGTATGAAGGAATTGTATCTATGCCTGGATTTCCAACAGTAAAGTTAAGCCCAATAGATTTTGAATAATTTGTAAGGTGGGCAAAAAATGTCTCATTACCTCTAGCATTTGACATTTGGTCAAAGAATATTCCATTTACATTGTACCAATTTTTGTACTCGTCGATATCATGTGTAATGGCATCATAACCAATATTTGCAGTGTAGATATATCCAATCACCTTAATTCCAGAGGACTGGAGCTTTTGTACCCCGGAGACATAGTTTGTATCCTTTGTGCCTGGACCACTGTCAGGATTAATTATTGCAATAATTGGAACTGACGGATGGTTTGTTTTTTCTTTAGCAAGCACATTCCAGTCATTGCCAGGATATGTGTATAGTGGAACAATCACTCCAGTCTTGAGACCATATGCAGTTTGCGAACCCACAGACAAGGATAACACAGTAAAACAGATAGCAAAAACAAAGATCAGAGTAGTCTTGCCAAGTAGATAATGATTCAAAGGTACATCATACCTCCACAACGGAATAGGGCTTCAAGTTCACATTCTTGTCATACCCCATCGTAGCGCAAAGAATTATTTTCACATACATATTGAATACTTGGATTTATTACATATCATTATATGCATAAAAATTTCTAGAACAATCATACAATATGGAACATTGTTCCATAAGATTATGACGAACTATTTTTATAACAATATGTACCTCTTGTTGACATGAAGTATCGTAGCCGCACAGAGATAATTTCAATGATCCTTGACTCTGTTACAGTTGGCACAACAAAGACCAAGATAATGTACAAAGCATATCTATCATATACACAGCTGAAAGAATATCTTTCACTTTTGGAAGAAAGCGGAATGATAGTGTATGAAAACGGAGCACAAGTATACAAAATAACAGAGAAAGGTAGAAAGTTCCTCAAGTTATCCATTGAGATTGATGACATGGTATCATCCAAACCAGAAGAGACCCTGTCCAGGATAACAATCTAAACTATTTTTCTTTTTAATTTTACAAGTAAATGTTATTGTAAAATCAATTGTATGAATATACATCTCCACCAAATATGTTTACCATACTTGAAGTAGAGGCAATTACATTGTTGTTGCCATCATAGACTTTGATTGTTCCAGCAAGTGGAAAGTGATAGCTACCAACATTTATTGTTGCAGTACCAGAGCTTACAGGACTTGATGCGATTACAGACCCTGATGTATTCATCAAGTCAACTCTTGCTGCATTTGCAGGATTGTTGGTAATCTTGATGTTCTCATCTGTTGTTGCATAGTAATCCTTGTAGGTACCATCGAGCATTTTTCCAGGGTATGATGACTGGGGTTCAAGAAATGTGTTAAACGGTCCTGGCATTTGTAGATTCATTGTACTATTATTGTATACCATGGTACCATCAAGGTACACCTTGAGGTAGTTGTTGCCGTTTGTTATTATGGTACAGTCTCGTGTAAGTGGTTGGTTAGGGCTAGGATCTGAATACAATACATTGAATGTTGAAGCTTGGTTGACATCACCTGTTGTGGAGACAATGGCCCAAGTGGTTCCCCACTGGCTTGTGACTGAAACACATGTGACATAGTTTACATTTTGTGATCCGGCTGTTTGCACATACATGCCGTTTTCATACCACTGGTATGGGATGAAATTTACCGGTGTAGATATAATGGAATGAAATAGCATCGCATTAGTATTTGGCGTTACTGCATAGACTCCTGCCCAAGTTCCGTTAGATGGAGCTTGAACTCCAATGTGTAATCCTTGGGAGTCCTTGGAATATTCATATGGTGCATTTTCAGCTATTGCATCGCCGCTATATTTCCAGTATTGCTGATTGGCAAAAAGTTGTTGCTGAGTTTTTGTTTCGTTGTTTAATGGATCTGATGAAACTAGTCCTGATTGTGCACGAGTTATAGAATGTACTTGTGAAATAGTAGTTGCAGATGCTGTATTTGATGATGGACTTGTACCGACTGAATTAATTGCAAACACTCTGTAAGAATGAGTGGTACCAGGAGAGAGTCCAGTGTCAGAATATGTTGTTCCGGTACTGCCAGTGTTTTGTACAAGTATATTCCATGTAGCACCGCCGTCATCGGACCTATTAATCTTGTATCCGGTAATTTGAGATCCTCCATTATTTGATGGTGTGTTCCATGACAGATTAATCTGAGATGAAGAGACTGCAGTAGCCGAGAGGTTTGTTGGTGGTTGTGGTGCAGATACTTGTACACTAGTTGTTGCAGAGGAAACATTTGATGGAGAGCTAGTACCGACTGAATTTATTGCAGAGACTCTGTAAGAATAAGTTGTACTTGGAGATAACCCAGTGTTAGAGTATGTAGTTCCAGTATTGCCTGTATTTGATACAATAGTAATCCAAGTGCCACCGCTGGTTGATCTTTCAATCTTGTAACCAGTTATAGCAGAGCCACCATTATTTGATGGTGTGTTCCATGACAGATTAATCTGAGATGATGATGCTGTAGAGGCAACAAGATTTGTCGGAGGTTGTGGCACAGATACCTGGATTGGAGTGGTTGCGGTGGCAGTATTTGATGACGAACTTGTTCCTACAGAATTAATTGCATATACTCGGTAAGAATATGTTGTACTTGGAGATAGTCCACTGTTAGAATAGGTTGTAGATGTAGATCCAGTGTCGGATACAATAGTATTCCAAGTAGAACCACCATCATTAGATCGTGTAATTTTATAACCAACAATTGCCGAGCCGCCATTGTTACTTGGAGCAGTCCAGGACAAGTTGATCTGCGATGAAAATACTACAGTAGCTGTCAGTCCAATTGGAGGTTGCGGTACAGTTATCGGAGAAGGTGTGGTTGCCGATGCAGTGTTTGATGGAGAGCTAACTAGCAGTATAGTTATTGCAGAAACTCTGTAAGTGTAAGTTGTACTGGATGCAAGTCCAGTATTGGAGTAGGTTGTTCCAGTATTGCCAGTGTTTGATATAATGGTAACCCAAGAGCCGCCATTGACCGATCTTTCAATCTTGTAACCAGTCAATATCAAATTTCCAAGATTTGAGGGCTGATTCCAACTCAGATTAATCTGAGAAGTAGATACTGCTACTGCAGTAAGGTTTGTCGGAGGTTGGAGTAGTGGCAGTATCTGTGCACTTGCAACAGAACTTAGTGAAGAAAATAACAATAATGCAGAAAACATGATACTAAAAAATAATTCATATCTCCGAGTCATACATTTGAAACGATTTCATATGTTATTCCAGTATACATAAAAAATACTAGAAGGTCGCTACATGTTAAAAACATGTAACCATCTATACATCAATACAAAATTTGTAAATAACAGGTATTTTCAAAGATTCATGCAATATTGAAAGCTGTACGCCAAACCATGAACCGTGCTTAAAAAAACATAACTGTTCATGTTAAAATATAAAATTCAGAGATGCTTACTTTTTATGCGACGGTATTACTGGATGATTTTTGTCGTGACTTTTGTCGTGTCCCATACCTGGAAATGGAATCAAATTTCCAGGTATGGGAGTCGGTCCATGTTTGTTGAATGCCTGTACACTTGTGGTCATCATGGGTACTAGTATAACAAGAAGGATCAATACGCCAAAAACAAATGCATAGCGCTTTTTCATATATAATGATACAGATTGATTGTTATTTGACTTTGCAATAAACTCACCATAACAATCTTCTGACAAGATATTATACAGTATGAATTTATTACAACAAGTTCTTGTAAATCCATTTGAACGATTCATGGTTACACGTTTTATGCATAGAACAATTATTCTAGAAAAATATTACTTGACACATTAAACATATGAAACATATCTCTTCATACAATGCCAGACTCGCGACAATATGTCAAACCCCAAGAACAATATGTCTCGGATAAGGTAAGAGAGACACTGGTGTATACAGTACTTGAAAAAACCCTTTCTAGCATAGGAATTTACCAAAATGTATCATCAGAGATTGAGAAAAAATACAACTGCAACATGTACGAGTGTTACAGACATCCAGAATATTTGAAGGCCGCACTGGAAGACAAGCATGCTGATATGTATGATCTCATAACAGGCTCAATCAGTAGACAGTTGGAGATGTTTTCCCACGAAAAACCTATTGCAAGATTTTTACAGGTCATCAGTACTTGATTAAAGAAAACTTGTTTGTTCTAGTGTTCTCATAACCAAGATCAATTCAGAACAAATTTCCATAAAAAACCTTTAGAAATTTCTAAGCAAATCCAGATAATATCTGAGAGACATCAAGTTATGATGAGTGCAAGTTGTGATGTTTGTTGGGATGATATAGAAGAATTGGATATTGATGCTGAGTTTGGTTCTGATGGTAGTCTAGTATGTTTCAAATGCCAATCCGAGTCTGGGGGTATGTGATCCTCCAAGATCATATCATGCCATACAAGATACTAAATTCCCTCAACTCAACTCCTGCATATATCATATTTTTTGCAATAGCAGCATCATGCATTGTATCGTTTTATCCTGCTCATGCAAATTCACAAGAAACGACAATTTTACCACTGCAGAATTTTAGTAACTTTACATGTACTGCAGGAATAGGCAATGTCGTACTTACAGGACACTTTACCAATGGAGATACCCCATTTAAGGTGGTTTTCTTAAAAATGATGGTACTAGATAGCAATTGGCACATACTTTCTACAGGTTATGGAAATATATCAGATGTAAAACCACATGAAACCAAGGCCTTTACTGCAGTAGCCAGGTTTAGTGGTGATTTTTCGTCATGCACAATCCAAGTCGATAATGCAATACCAAAATAGGTCCAGTTCAGGAAATTTTGTACAGTACAAAGACCAAGACTGTATTACAAATACGCAGTAAACTAGAAGATAATTACATGTAAATTCTACGATGTATTTTAATAAAAAAATCCAAGACATTGAATATTGAAGAGCAGAACTGGATGGAGTGTAATCAGAATGATATTAGAATCAGCCCGACACGGTGCAACCAAATCAAGAATAATGCATGATACATATCTTTCATCTGAAAAAACAGGTTTCTATCTGAAATTTTTAGAAGAGCATAAATTGTTAAGGTGTGAACTTGGTAACAAATTATATCATACCACTGAGAAAGGGTTTCAGATGCTTGATGAATCAAGTGATCTAAATGAATTCCTACACAAATTGGACCCAGTCTTTTCAGATTTTGACTCACTGGGAGAATTCTCAGATCATATACGATAAAACCATCTTCTGGAACTATATCATCTAACATCATATCATGCTACAGCAGTAAGCGATGTTTAATAGCAATTACACGGAAAAATGAAATTGGATTTGCCAAGACAAAACGTGAAAAGGATTGAGAAGGACATACCGCAGCAGTGAGCCCACCATAAAAATCAACAGACAGCAAGCAATAGAGATTACAAGAAGATTTTTAGAACAGCATCACAATGTGAGCAGTGCCAAAGCAGTATTGAACCAAGACAGATGGATTGTCACAATGTGTGTCGGAATATCAGAGAGTGATACAAGACGTGTTGAGATAGATGCAAATACTGGAAGAATACTTGGGTGCACGTAAAATTATTTTGTATAAAAAAATGATAGCATAAAAAATCTAGTCAGTCTAAAAATAACAGTATAGAAGATTCTTTCATGGTATCTTAAATAAATTATCAGAGTATAAAATATCATGCAAGATGCTGGACCAGTGGATATACAACTATCACCGGATGACATCTGGAGTATATGGTCCAAGGGCGAAATCTTTGCAGGAAATGACCCAGTCTTTTGGCGAAGAGATCCTTGCGGTGCATGGATCTTTCGCTCCCATTATAACAGAAAAGATTCAGAATACGGGTGGGTAATAGATAGGATAAACCTTGATGATAGCAACACTGATCTAGTATCAAATTGCCGGCCGGTACAATGGAGAAATACCAGACGAAACCCAGATGGATCCATTGAATGCCAAGTCACTTCCACTGGCATTCACAACGACAAACCCTCTGAAAACAATGCAGACAAGGAATATCTGAATCAGCATTTTACAAACTTCTAATATACAGGAAATACGTGCGAGTCAGTTTTACGGATTTAGTGTGGGTTTTTGTATCATTACGGATGGAGAGTGCAGCATATCCTTTGACACAAAGAAATCTTGAGGGAACCCACCAAACCCATTTTAATTTAATCAAACATATGACTGATAAAGTCATTGTAAGATTCTTCCATCATACCAATACAGATTGTTAATCACAGGTATTACACAAATGAAAAATAATTGTATAATAAAAAATTACTAGAACATTCATCATCAAAAGGCTTGTGGTTCCATCACTCGGAATTACTCAAACCACAATTGTGTCAGGCCTGTCAAATTGTGACTAATTTTTGGCAAACAATAATGTTCTAGATCGATTCTACTAGAAATTATTACAGAGTGGACACGCCTAATGGTTAAATCGTACAGACAATAATTGTACGTGTGCAAGGCGTTGTACGGTCCAAAATAGATAGGTATGATTACCTAGCTATGAATTTGGATGACAAGGTTCGTGATGCAATCCAGATAGCAAGAAAATTTCTTGAGCAGTACAATTCCCCAGTAGTATTCAGGTCTGCAATTGTTATGGATACCACTTGTAAGATATCCATGGAAGTTGGTCTCGCACAGGAAAGAATTGTCCAAGTCACCATAGATACTGCCTCAGGCAGAATTATGGAATACAAACGATAGCAGTTTTTGTGTACGGTACTATCAAGGAGTGTATTTTTTCATAGATCGCTAACTTTTTTTCGTCTAGAAGATAGTTACTAGCAATTTGTACGCAAGATTAATGTATCAATATTTTTTGTAAAAAATAATGTCGATTTTTTCAAAAGGCGAGAGAGTTCGCATAGTGGATCCAGAAACAGATTCTGATAAAGTGTACCTCATAAAAAGTCTCAAAAAATACAGAAAGGGTGGAACATTATACCTATTGAAACTACTTGACGAGAACCCCATCTTACGGATCTATTATGAGAGTGAAAAATCACTCCTTGAGAGAATTTGCTAGTTTAGCACGTCTCTCAGATAGGATATTTTTGATGCAGGTAAATTGTAACTAGAGTTTAGGCACAGATATGCCTGTAGGATTTACCAATCCTCCAGGTATAGGCACAGGCCCTATTAGCTGAGTCGTGGCAGATGCAGTGTTTGACGGAGAGCTTGTACCAATGCCATTGATTGCAGAGACTCTGTAAGTGTATGTCATCAGAGGAAGCAATCCAGTGTCAGTATATGTTGTAGATGTACTGCCTGTATTGGATACAATTGTAGACCAAGAGCCACCAATGCCTGACCTTTCTATTTTGTAGCCTGTTATTGCAGAGCCCCCATTATTCCCAGGTGCATTCCAACTTAGAGTAATCTGAGATGACGATATTGCAGTAGCTGAAAGATTTGTAGGTGGTTGTGGTGGAAACATTTGGGTGTTAGTAGTTGCTGACGCAATATTTGATGGCATACTAGTACCAACTGAGTTTATTGCAGATACTCTGTAAGAATATGTAGTACTTGCACCAAGTCCGGTATCAGAATATGTTGTGGATGCAGATCCAGTGTTGGATGCAATTGTACCCCAAGTATTGCCGTTGTCTTGTGATCTTTCAATCATGTAACCAGTGATGGCTGAACCACCATTATTTGATGGTGTGTTCCATGACAAGTTAATTTGAGATGAGGATACAGCAGTAGCAGAAAGACCAGTTGGCGGTTGAGGTACTGTTGGTGCTTGACTTGTAGTGGCAGTTGCAGTGTTTGACGGAGAGCTTGTACCAATGCCATTGATTGCAGATACACGATATGTGTATGCAGTACTTGGAGATAATCCAGTGTTAGAGTATGTTGTTGAGACCGAGCCCGTATTGGCAACGATGGTATTCCATGTGGAACCAGAATCTGTGGAACGCTCTATTTGATATCCTGTAATTGCAGAACCGCCATTGTCACTTGGTGCATTCCAGGACAGATTGATTTGA
>Ga0207707_10005231_pt1 | contig 11376 bp, 12 predicted proteins | sample KBSC83BmetaG_FD_184336 | JGI IMG/M metagenome (GOLD analysis project Ga0207707, IMG submission 184336) | Corn rhizosphere microbial communities from Kellogg Biological Station, Michigan, USA - KBS C8-3B metaG (SPAdes) (version 2) | ecosystem: Host-associated > Plants > Roots > Rhizosphere ... | reverse complement strand
GGTCGCGTACGAAAAAGGCATCTCCACCGTTGCACGCCGGGCGTTCGGTTATACGGCGAACGGGAAAATCTTTGCGCCGACCGATCAGAGCCTCACAAGTTCGGTGTTGGGCGATGGCGGCATCTATTCGTCAGTCGAGGATCTCTATAAATGGGACCAGGCGCTTTACGGCGAAAAACTGGTGCGCGCCGGGTCTCTCGAAGAAGCCTTCACCCCCGCGCGCCTCAACGATGGCAGTACAATCGGCTACGGATTTGGCTGGGAAATTGGAAAATACCGAGGGTTCCTCACAGTTCGCCATAGCGGTCATACAGTCGGATTCTCAACCGCTATTGCCCGCTTTCCAGAGCAGCGGTTCACCGTGATCTTACTTGTGAACCGCGGTGACATAGACACCCTACAGTTGGCAGATCGGATTGCGGATATGTACCTGTTTTGAACCCAGGATTAGGCTAAGCGACGCTTAGCCAGGGCGGCGAATCCGAGCAGTACTGATCCCAATAGCACGATGGATGTCGGCTCGGGCACCTGTGTCGGCGGAGGGGGTACCACAGTCGTCATTAAAGCGCCGGTATTTGGAGTGGCGACGGTGTCCCCGCTGCTTAGCGTGACGAAGTCCAGAATAAACGTTCCCTTTGGAAAGCCGCTCAAGCCGCTGATCGTGAAGGTTGGGCCATTTGCCTCATTTGCCTGATCGTTCACCTTGGTTTTTCCGAGGTTTGCCGTATACACGAAATAACCGCTCGCGCTGGTGTCACCGCCGGTAGGTGGCGGTACGTATGCGCCAATGGGATTTGTCGGATCAGCTATCAACCCTAAATAGGTATCCAACTGGCCGCTGTTCCATTCCGTCAAACTGAACAGGGAAACCGGGACAACTGAGTTAACGTGGTTGGAAGCCCCACCGTTTGTTACGTTTACAGAGAAAGATACGGAAGCGGGGGAGGGATCCTGATCGTCCGGCAATAAGAACACAAGGAGATACGTTCCCACGATGGGACCGGATGCGTCCCAAAATCCAAACGTCGGCAAACTTGAACCTACGGGTGTTATGTGGGTATTGTCGATGCACACAGGAGTGGGTGAGGTGCAGTATCCATGCAGGGAATCTGCGTAAGTGCTCCCAGTCAAAAATGTCAGCATCGTTGTGATCAATAGGAGCGATTTCATGAGTTTGTTTGTTCCGTCTTGATTTTCTGTTAGAGCACTTTTGATTCCGCGAATAACCACAATGGAATCAAGCGCTAGCAGAGCTTGGGCGGACGCAAAAATCCAAATATTCCGAGACGATTAGACAAAATGCTAAGGCGCAAACCTATTTTTTAGGAATACTATTAATAACACAGAGAAAATTGTATAAAGACGAAATGTGGCTGCGGCGATATCTAGCTGGCGCTCGTCCCTTTTCGCAAACCCGAGTAGCTACCCTCGTGTGCCACGCGCGCAGCTTCTATTTGATAACAAGGGGCGCTGGCATAAGCCGTGGCTGCGAAAAACCAGACAAACCATCCAATAGGTTTGAGGAGCGGCGGAATGTAGCCGTGCCAGTCCGCCGACAATATGACATCACCTGCGGCCGTGCAGGTCACGCCCAACGCCATTACGCCCCAGCACCGGGCCACCAGGCCTTGTCCCATGTTCAATACCGATCGGCGAAGCGAAACGGCTTCGACCAAAAGAACGGCCAGTAACGGATCGCTCAGCCAAAGGATAGCCTGGGCCGCACTCGGCCGCAAATGGTCAACGAGCAACAGCCGTCCAATTTCAACTGATTCGGCGACTGCAAAGAGCCAAAGCAGCACGATTGCAGCTTTGTCTAATGCCGAGAGCCTGTACAGTATATCCAAGCGGCGCTGCAGAGCGATTACGCGCGCCAGGCCGGCCGCGAGAAGCGCCATTGCCACGGGGCCGCTCACGACGAGTCCGAGACCGCGCATGACTTCGGATTTAGCCGGCGGCAAAGCGTTCAACATCACCAAAGGATTCCAGGGTATCTGCGCACTAAGCACCTGCGTAAGCGCGGCGCCGGTCAGGCTGCAACAGGCGCTGAGAAAAATCAACGTCCATGACGTGCGCATGGGCTCACCACGGCCGAACAATTGGAGGGCGCGAAATGCAAAGTACGCCTCGGCGCCCGTAACCAGAATTAAAAACGCCGCGCCTGGATAGTTAAACAGGAATATAAGAAGGTGATAGCTCCCGCTAAAAACAAAATAGAGGTAGGCAATCAAACCGAAAATCACCAGAGCGCTCAATGCCGTCCAGAGGCGCCGAACACTCCTCGGAGCTTTCATCTGAGATGGGAATAAACTTTGCGGGTCACTGCCATGGCAGCGCGCCTTCCGAGCAATGCGACAAAGAGGCGGTCAGCCGACAAAAGAATTGTTCCAGTACTGCCGGATAGGCTACAGGATGCTCGAAGACGGAGCAATGCTTCCTGTCCGAAAAATGTTTGCAACGCTGTGTCCACGTGCCGGCTGGCAACAGCGAGCTGTTCGCCATGTTTAGGATGTTCCGTTCCCGTCCACCAGCCGCTCCAAACGTCCATGACACGCTCCAGTTCGGAGATCGCTGCTGTTCGGACACTATCGGCGCCCACTGGCGGTGAATCCTCTGCGGCGCTCGGCCGGCGCAGAATTCGCGCCCACAGGTTCAGCAGAGCAGTCATTTCACCCACTCGCTGACTGGTACTGTGTGCCTGAGCTTGCTTACCGCCCGATTGAGCAACGCGCCTACGGTACCAATGCTTATCTGCATCGCGCTGGCAATCTCGCTATAGGCTAGTCCCTCTGATCGGAGCTTGATGCACTCCTGCTCCCTGGGGGCGAGTATTCGGACAGCCCATGCCGCCAGCGTATGCTGGCGATTCTCGAAATCCTTGTCCGGGGGCGTTTGTTCCGGGGTGTCCTCGACATCCTCCAGCGGCACGGTCTCCTGCCCAACAGCCGATTTCTTCCAATCCTGAGTCAGACTGCGCATCACGCTACGCAGCCAGCTACCGTCATCGGGGATCTCGTCGCCATGCATTTTCGTAACGAAGTATCGGAGAAACGTCTCCTGAAGGACGTCTTGGGCTAGCGCTTTGTTACGAGTCAGGACGAGCGCTGTTCGCGACAACTCATCCGCATAGACGCGATATGCTTCGAGCACCGCGCCGCGTATGTCTTCCATTTGGTCGCGATTCATCTTCTGGAAATTGCTCACTGACGTACCCAGGGAGATTCCGGCGGATATATACGGACGGCGGCTAAATCCCGGCACCGACCGCGAGCCTCAGCCTAAGTCTACTGAAAACATCAGATGAGTGAAACAGCTCCTTGGACAGTGTATCCCCGTAAACCAAAGAGATCCTAGCCATAAAAAGAAAAATGAGTGAAAATCGTTTTGACATATTTAAGTGATTGATGCTAAAGGAAAAAATCCGTAAATAAGTGATTTCTAAGGACAGGTGGGGCGCGCGGCTGGGCGCCGGCACCCATCGAGGCTCGGCCATGGAGGCCGGGCGGGCTTATGCGAAAGAAAAATTCAGCGAAGAAACGCAGCGGGCAAGCGTTAATTCTGATCACCTTTTCCTTGATTCCGCTGTTCGGCCTTCTCGGGCTGGTTGTCGATGTCGGGTGGATGGAATTTATCAAGAAGCAGGCTCAGACGGCCGCGGATGCCGCGGCCATGGCGGCACTACTGCAGTTTCAATCTACGACCTTCAGCTCGGACTTCACCTGTGGCGCCAATGGCGTGGTCTGTCAGGCTCCCACGTCTTGCAACCCGGCTCCGAACAATTACCTGCACAGCGGTTGTCTTTACGCGCAACTGAACGGTTTTTCTTCATCCGGGAACCAATACGTGACGATGCAAGCTGGCGTAGGCGTGCCGCCGACCGCCACCGGCGTCAACTCTTCCGCGTATTGGGTAACCGCCAGGGTAAACCAGTCGGTGCCGCAACTGTTTTCCGCCGTTCTCGGTAATCCCAGCGGATTGGTCTCCGCACGCGCGACGGCAGTCCTGTCTCCTGCCAGGGATTGCATCTATGTGATGGATCCTACTGGAAGTGGAGCCTTGTCGATGAGCGGAACTCCCAACCTAACCACCTCTTGCGGAGTCTACATAAATTCGAACAGTGCGACGGCGTTGAATGGAAATGGGACGCCGACTTTGAGGGCGAGCGAAATCGACATTGTCGGCAACTATACTTTCTCCGGCACATTAGATCCCAATCCGCCCAGTACAAGTGTTGCCCCGATGAACGATCCCTTTGCCGCTCTCCCGGCTCCCACAGTACCGGCGGGATGCGATTTCAACAATTACCAGGCCAATGGAAACCGCACCTTGAACCCCGGAGTGTACTGTGGTGGTATTGACATCAATAACTCGGATGCGACCATGAATCCCGGCACGTACATCCTGAAAGGCGGAGGATTAACCACACAAAGCGCGAACTCGCACCTGACGGGTAACGGTGTGACCATCTATAACACCTATGATGGCACCCATTCATACGGGCCGATCGATATTAACGCTAATTCGACGGTTTCCCTCACAGCGCCTACGACGGGCACTTATTCGGGCGTGCTGCTTATGGAGGACCGAAGCATTACAGCGGGCACGTATACCGACAGCTTCGGCGGCGGCAGTCAACAGTCGTACACGGGCATCATATACGCACCAAAATCGAATATGAATTATTTCGGAAATGCTTCGTCATCGGCCTACACGATTCTCGTTTCTTATCGGCTGCAGATGGTCGGGACGTCAACTATTAACAACGATTACTCCAGCCTTCCAACCGGCAATCCCATCAAGATCACGGCACTTGTCGAGTGAAAGGAAAAGTTTGCCATGATGCCCAGATTCAAACGCCGAGGATGGAGGGAGCACGGACATGCTGTCATCGAGATTGCTCTCATGGCGCCGTGGATTTTCTTTTTGTTCATGGGCACACTCGATTTCGGATTTTATTCCTACGCGATTATTGCCACCCAAAACGCAGCCCGCGTTGCGGTGATGCAGACATCACTGAATTCGACGACCGCGGCTAACAGCACCCTCGCGTGCCAGTACGCTTTGACGGAACTCAACAAGTTGCCCAATGCCAGCAGCCTGAATACCTGCGGAGCTCTGCCGGTGGTCGTCAACGCAACCTCGGTGGTGGACGCCGATGGCGCCCAAGCCTCGCAGGTTGCGGTCACATATCGGTCGATCAACATGATTCCGATACCCGGTCTTGCCGGTAGCCTCACCCTGACGCGGACCGCGCAGATGAGGTTGAAGGCGCCATGACGGCGAAGCGTAAAAGCGCCGGGCGCGGTTCGTCCGTGCTCGAATTTACCCTGGTAGGCATCCCGATCATTTTTATTCTGATCTCGACTTTTGAGCTAGCTCGCGGTATGTGGAACTATCACACGCTAGCTTACGCGGTAAAGGAAGGGACACGGTACGCGAGCGTCCACGGTGTGAATTGCTCCACCAGTCCGAACACATGCACGGTCACGATTGCGCAGATCACACAGCACATTCTGGATGCCGGAATAGGGTTGCCTTCCAATCAGCTAAACCTGACATTCACATATACCGGCGGCACGACCACTTGCCGGGCAAATAACTGCCTGACGAATAATACGGTGTGGCCGCCGGCGCCCGGCAACGCCGTAGGAAGCGATATTCAGATCGATGCAAACTTGCCCTTTCAGTCCGCCATTTCCATGTTTTGGCCGGGTTCGGGACAAGGAACAACCTTCGGCACTTTCAATTTCCCGGCGTCCTCTCGCGACACTGTTCAGTTCTAGCGGGGAGCCATCAGCGGGCAGCGTCAAACATCGCATTCAATGCGCTAGAAAATCGCGAAGGTGGTTGTTCTAGATGTTATGCCTCGGCAAGTGCCTGAATCGGAGTCATGAATCTGAATGCGAGTTGACTAGTGGTTCGCGGGCGAGAAGGACTCGGCCGCTGGTGCGTACTGGCGGTTACGGACCGGCTCCCCAATTCGCATTTCGGCCCAGTTATATTGGAACTCCTGACCGCAATCGAGGCACACGACGTAAGTGCCGTGCCTGTGTGCGCTGCTCATCTGCGATCTCCGTCCCGGCGTAATCGGGAACGTGGTGTCGCTGTGACTACATCCGAATAACACGTTCAGCAACGAACTCAACATGACCCCTCCTCTAGTTCCTCTTCGATTCCATCTGCTGTATGGCTTTCGATACATTCCTAAGCAATCCCGGTACCATGCGAGCGGCGATCGAGTACCTCTCTGTAAACACCAGATATTAAAAATATGTAGCGCCAATCATACCCGTTACGCGTTCCTTGTCAATCTATCTGTTTGTGCGATGGACTATCCGATCGGATAGCGGTCGCCGGAATCGTGGCATACCCGTCCTCTGGCGAGGCAGAATGGCACATCCTCAGTCACTGGTAGAGTAGTAACTCAGAAGCATTTCGTCAGCGGATTGCGGAACTCGAGGCCGATACGGTACTTCAGTCCCCGGAGCACACAATGGCGGACAATGGCGCCTCCCATGAGCTTCAATTCCGGGGCCTGAATGAATACGAAGGCGCCCCGCGTCAAGGGTTCGGGGGATTCGACCCGCGCCCCCAACCTGCTCATATCTACGCCGCGCGCCCGGACCGTACAGGTATTGCCTTGGGCGTCTTCCCAAGACAAAGTAACCCTGCACTTGATTTTGAATCGGCCGTGAAACCGAGAATCTGCCTTTTCTCCCGAGCGAGCGGCTTTTTCCGCCAGCGCCCCTTCCTGGGGCGAGGCGTTCGACCAGCTCAATAAAGGTTGTAGTAGTTTCATGCCGACCTGATAATGGCAACTTGTCGGCCATGGATGACATGGCGAGGTCGTCCCGTAAACTATTGTTCTTAAAGGATTAATGCATCGGGGTAGCACGTTTGGATAGCATAGGACGCGGTGACATTCTGTCGCTAAAGTGTCACCTTGGCCGTTTGGGTTGCGGAATCATGGCCAACCCGATAGATTGAAGGAGTCCCCGCAATTGCGCCCGTAGCTCAGTTGGATAGAGCGTCTGGCTACGAACCAGAAGGTCGGGTGTTCGAGTCACCCCGGGCGCACCACAATAAATAGCTGAAATTCAATAATTTACGGGACTTACACCCTTTTATTTTTTGATCTCTTCTTCTCGGTACGCCTAGAAGTATGCCCACGCTGGGCCTTTCTCGCCCTCGCCATGGCCTGGAGGGTGTCTTGTTGCTGGGGATGAACATAACGTCTCGTGGTCCTGATATCGCTGTGGCCAGCCAGGTACTGGAGCGTGAAGACATCCATGTGCGGTGCCCAACGGGTCAGGCACGTGTGCCGGAAAGTGTAAAGGTCGAAGGGATCGAGCTTTGCCAGCCTACAAGCCTTCGCATGCTGTTTCTTGAGACTCGACGGCTCGATGTGCCCGCTAGCGGTCGGAGCCGGAAACAACCATAACGAGCCATCGGGCTTCGATCACGAGCTTTGATTATGGACTCCACTCGGGGGGCATTGGGATTTTGCGGACTGCGTTCTCGGTCTTCCCCCAGGGGATCTCGAGATTTCCATGCTGTACATGCACCGGCTTCAGCCTGAAGCACTCTTCTGGACGTAGCGAACAATCGACTAAGACGGTCGCCACGTCGTGTAGCAGCGGTGCCGCCTCGCCTAGATACCGCTTCTCTTCCTGGGACGTGAGAACACGGTCGCGCTGGTTCTCGCCTTTGAGCATGCGTACGCGATCGAGCGGGCGTTCCACGACCTTCCACTCGTAGGCAAGATTGAACATGCGCCGGAGAACCTGGAGTTCCCGATTGATGCTCGATAGCTCAAGCTTTCCGGCGTTGCGCGTCGCGACTTACGCGGCAATGAGTTCACCTTTGATTTCATCGATCCTCTGGCCCGCTAGCCTGTCAAAGGCGAAAAGATTGTTCAGACCGTTTTCGTAGTAGACCTGTGTTTTGGGTTTGGCAGTAAATGTCGCCTTCACAAAGGGTCGAAACCTTCCCTCGGCGAACTCGGCAAGCGTCGGAATGCGCGCCATGTCACGGATCCCAACTTCACCTTTAGCGAGTTGTGTTCGGCGAGCCGCCTCCATCTGTTCTGCGATGCGCATGTTGGTCTGCTTGGTGCTTTCGCGGATCGGCCTTCCGTTCCAGACGAACTTGTACGACCAATACTTGCTCTTGGGCTGCTTGTATACCGCCATGGATTTTTGCTTTCGATACTTTTATGGGCTCCTGTCCATTGTGCCCGAGTCAGACAACCATCAACGATTAACTATGCTTCCCGGCAACCTTTGCACGCGAAAGCTTTGACAGGTCAATTTGGTGGCTGCAAGCCGCAATCGCAAACTTGCCCGAGCGGAGTGGCGGGTTCAACTCCAACTGGCAATAACTTGGAACCGGCAGTACAAAACGGCGGCGAAGCTGGCCGAGCTTGATAATTTTGCCACACTAGATCGTCGCCCCTACTGGTTCGAGATAAAGCATTTCCTTTGTATCGTCGTAGGCGAGAAGCTCCGCATAACGTCCCCAATCCACAGCCACATCCATCTGATTCTCGACCTCTTCGGCAAGGACAGCGTGTGCTAGTTCCGCCCGAATCTTGTTCCAGGCCAGCTGTTGCCGGTCTGCGCTCCGAAGCTTGTCAACGAGCCATTGGATGACTGGAAGGCGCCGGACTCGTAATGCGAAGATCTCTTTTCGCGCGGTGACTCCGGCCTCGGTGAACGTCTCACCGAGAGATGTCAGTGTAATGTCACCTTGAGCGATAGTGGCAAATCCCAGCAGTTCCGCCGCTTCCGTCAGTCTCAGCAAGTGGTCTGAGTCGAGCTTCAGTTCATCCGCCAGACGGAAAATGTCTTCACGGTGATTGGGCAGTTTGAGAAGATGCTCCAGTAGGCCCTCCAGGTTGTTGATGCTGACTTCCGGCAGCAACCGCAACCGGCCTTCCTGGCCCGGCGCGGAGCCGAGTTCCACATTTTCCGGCTGCGTCTGCCCGGCCATTGTGGCGTAGACGCGATCGACGGTTTCAAGGAAGGCAGTTCCCTTCCGAAATCGCGGTCGTCGCAGCTCCACCTTCAGTTCAGCCACGATGCGGCCGGGCTCTTTTTCCATGATTACGATGCGATCCGCGACGTAGACTGCTTCCTCGATGTTATGCGTGACCATCAAAATGGCCTTGGTGGGCAAGCCACCCCCCGTCCAAAGTTCGATGAGCTGACTGCGGAGCGCTTCAGCGCTGAGGACGTCAAGCGCTGAAAACGGCTCATCGAGGCAGAGCAATTCGGGGCTGACGGCTATAGCGCGGGCGAACCCCACTTTCTGCCGCATACCACCTGAGAGTTCGCGGGGATAAGCTGTCTCAAAGCCGTCCAGCCCCACCTTGTCGAGCACATCGAGGGAGCGCGTCTTGGCTAGTTTGTCGGGGGTGCCGCGAGCGCGGAGTGCGACTTCAACATTTTCGAGGATGGTCAGCCATGGGAATAGAGCAAAAGACTGAAACACAATCGTGGCTTGAGGATTGACACCCAGCAGAGGCTGACCCCGGTAGAGCGCTTGTCCCTCAGAGGGAGGCATCAGGCCGGCGACGATTCGAAGGAGTGTACTTTTGCCGCAGCCTGAAGGTCCCAAAAGCGCGACGAATTCGCCGTCATAGATCTTTAAATTGACATTCTGGACGGCCAGAAACTGATGTTGCCGCGCGCCGTAGTATTGGCTGACGCCTGCGAGTTCGACAAGAAGATCCGACATATACAAACCTACTCCAAACGGTATCGTTCCTCTGCTAATCGATAGAGCGGCCGCCAAACCATGCGATTGATTGCGACAACCACCAACACCATCGACAAGGTCGACGCGAGCAGCATAGGATAGTCACCCCTCGCCGTTGCGATCGAAATTGCCGAGCCGATTCCTGTCACCGACCGAACGGTGCCTCCGAATTCGGTGTACTCGGCGACGATGCTGGCGTTCCACGCTCCTCCCGCCGCTGTAATGAGCCCGGTAATGATGTAGGGGAAGAGCGCCGGCAAGATTAGGATGCGCCATTTTTGCCAGCGGCTGAGGCGCAGAAGCGCCGCGGTATATTTCAGGTCCTGAGGTACTGAGGGCGCCCCGGCAATCACGTTGAAGAGGAGGTACCATTGTGTTCCCATTAGCATGAGCACTACCGCAGCGATATTCAATCCGGCCGGCAAAGCCAGCAACGCAAGCAGGAGAACCGGGAATAGAGCTGTTGCGGGTACCGAGGCGGCGATTTGCACGACAGGTTGCAGCCATGCCGAGAGACGCGGTTTCGTACCGATGGCGACTCCCAGTGGGACCGTCCACGCCAGCGCGATCAGCACGGCGGCCAACACCCTCGTAGCCGTGGCTAGAAGCCCGAGTGCGATCGTCGCCCACTCCTGACCGGGTAGGTCCAGCAGCATGGCAACGGTACGATACGTGCCATAAAGCAGGACACCCCCGCCGATGATAGCGCCAACAAGCGAAGGCCAATGAAGCCGCGCTTGCTGGTTCTCATTATTCCGTGGGCTTGGGATCAATCCCCCAATCACATGATCAAGGCTGGCGACGATTGCACCCAGGAAGCGTCGGACTGCAGGCGCGATCACCCGTGAACTGCGCCATGCACCGAAGAACCATGATGATGGTTCCGAACCGCCGCCAACCGTCTCCAGTTTGAAACGGTCCGACCAAGCGAGCAATGGACGCCACACCGCTTGATCCAGGAGCGCGATCATCGCGATCAGGATCGCCAGTCCCTGGCCGATGGCGTAAAGATTCCCTTGGCGTGCCGCCTCGCTAAGATATGCCCCAATGCCCGGTAAACGAAAATCGCGCTGCCCAACAGTAAAGATTTCGGCTGCCATCAGGAAAAACCAGCCGCCGGCCCAACTCATCATGCTATTCCAAATAAGACCGATGGCCGCAAACGGAAGTTCCAGGGTCTTGAACCGCAGCCAGCGATCAAAGGAAAATACTGAAGAGGCTTCCCGGAGTTCACCCGGAATTGTCTTCAGCGATTGATACCAGGAAAAAGTGAGATTCCAGACCTGGCTCGTGAAGATCAGGACAACAGAAGCAAGTTCGGCAGCAACCGCCTGAGGAAGAATCGCCGCCAGTCCAAGAAGCACGATCGGTAGAAACGACAAAATGGGAACGCTCTGCAGCACGTCCAGCAGTGGGACCATAAACTGCCCCGCGCGCTGGTTGTAGGCTGCAATGTATCCATAGGCAATCGTGAAAACTAGTGAGAGCGCGTAGGCCGCAACCATTCTGGTCAGCGACAGTAGGGCATAGAGGACGAGGTACTCCGGAGAAAGTGAAATGTGCGGGCCGCGAATGACCGCTGGCGCCTCGAATGCCATTCGAACGCCCACGTAGATA
>Ga0207707_10005229_pt1 | contig 11377 bp, 12 predicted proteins | sample KBSC83BmetaG_FD_184336 | JGI IMG/M metagenome (GOLD analysis project Ga0207707, IMG submission 184336) | Corn rhizosphere microbial communities from Kellogg Biological Station, Michigan, USA - KBS C8-3B metaG (SPAdes) (version 2) | ecosystem: Host-associated > Plants > Roots > Rhizosphere ... | reverse complement strand
ATCGTAAATTGCACCGGCGCTGACCGGACCGATGACGCTTCCCCAGGTGGAGACGAAACTCATCGAGCCGCGTATCTTGGCAAAATTTTTTCGTCCGAAATATTCGCCCACCGTCGACCAGTTGACCGGGAACGTCGATTCGACAACGCTGAAAAGCGCGATAAAAATCAAAATCGCCCATTCGGAATGTACGCGCGCAAGCACACACATCGACCCAAAGGCCAGAAGCATGCAAGTGGCCATCAATTTGGGTTTGGGAAGAAGATCGCCGATCCAGCCGAAGAGCAGGTGCGAGGGAACTGACATGAGCGCCTGAGCCGCGAGAAAATACGCGGCACGTTGCTCGCTCACACCTTTCCAAACCATCAGCGCGACATAGTGGACGTTGATCGCGCTGAGAACAATAACCCGTATCGCGGTCGCACTCACGATAAACCAAAACGAAGAGGTGCGCAGCGCCTGCGCGAGAGTAAAATTGATTTCTTCACTGGCGCGCCCATCCGGCGTCTGGTCGGTATGCCCGGGTAGGACGCGATCACCGTCTGGAAGCAGGCCGATGCTTTCCGGCGAACGGCGAACCAGGAGCGCTAGTGGCATGCCCACGACCATGAAGACAATGCCGCAGGCAAACGCGGCCTGACGCCAACCAAACGCATGAACGACCGCGGACAAAATGGGTGTAAAAATAAATCCACCGATGCCAATGGAGCCGCTGATCAAAGCCATGGCCATCGTGCGCTTGCGGATGAACCAGGTGTTGGCGATGAGCATCGGTGCGTCCATGAAGCCGGCGTGAAACGAAAGCGATACCACTCCCATATAAACGATCAGCAGCGTGACGTAACTGTGCACTCCTGATAGCAGCATGTGGCCGATACCGGTCATCATCAGCGCCATAATCATGAGAGGGCGCGGCCCGTGTCGATCCATAAAATAACCGGCGATCGGGCCTTCGAACGCGCCTTGTGCTCGCGCCAGTGAAAAGACCAGTGACGTCGATGCACGACTGAGACTCAAATCCTGACTCAGCGGCAGAAAAAAAACCGAGAAGCCGTAGAAGTAGAGACCGCCACCGAGAATGCGTAGCATTGAGCCGACCGCGATCATGCGCCAGCCATAGTAAAGATCGGCCAATCGCCCTCGCAAGGAGTGAAGCACGTAGCTGCCTATACGCATTTGTCGCAACCGAGTCCCGCGGCGGGATCATGCGGATGGAATGCTAAAAGTAACCAAGTGACCGCGCTAAAGCAACGCGAAGCAGAAGTTTAGTCAACCTCCGCTCGATGTGACAGCGCTTCGTGACTGAACTCTTCGAACAGGCTTCCCAGGGTTTCAAAATCAGCAAGGGTGCGAAGCGTCGCAAAAGTCGGAAAAATCAGCGGCAACTCGCCGCGCTCGAACAGTTGAATCGCCCGATCGGGGGTGAGCCAAAGGCTATGGATGACTTCGTAAGAGCTTGGCAAGGGCGTTTGGGCCGGCGGTAATACCGCGAGGAAAAAACGCGTATCGAAACGGAGCGAGTTTTGCGCTGGTGTCTGCCAATGGGAAAAGTAGGCCAGAGCCGACGCATTGCAGTAAAGATTTTCGCTCTCCAGCAGCGCAGCGAAAGTCAGTGATCTCGCAATCAGCGCGGCATGCTTTTCCGCGAGCGGATGGCTCCGCATCCCATCGATAGAAATGGGGCTTCCGGAATCACCCACGCTCAAAAGAATTCCCACCTCTTCAAATAGCTCGCGTATCGCAGCGATCCAGAACCCAAGAGCGGATTGCGGTCGAAACTGCGCGCCAATGATTTTGCGTGCTTGCTGCGGACTCACACCCGAGCACCGCGCCAGCGTCCGAGGCGAAGAATCTTCTTTGTTGACGCTCCCGCCGGGAAAACAATACATGCCGCCCAAAAAACGCATGCCCTCGGGGCGCCTCGTCAGGAAGACTTCGAAACCCGTTGGCGCCGACGGTCGCAGAAGAATCACCGTAGCTGCTGCGCGTACGTTCGTTGTTTCACTCACGATATATCTAGTCCCAGTGCATCCCCGAAAGAGTTACGGCATGGCGGGCCTTTGCAATAGTAGCTCTCAAATCGCGATCTCGACTGAGAAAAAAACAAAATGCTCGATGATACCGTGCCGGAGGTCTCGCGGTGAACGCAAATCGCGTCACCCGGATTGGTAGAGCCTTGCGGAAGGGAATGGTCCGCGAGCACGGCTTGCAGCATTTTAATTGAGGCGGACAAATCAAAACCCAGTAGCGGCACGCGATTTTTCACCTCGGCAAAAAGCGCCTCGGCTCGCCGTGCTTTGCTCGAATGTAGTTCGAAATCCGCCGCGCTGCTGAAAACGTGCAGCCCGGCGTCGAGTCTTTGATTGAGGATCGCCTGGTCTTCGTTGTGCGCCACGTATGCTGCGTGTGGATCGGCAAACAACACCGTAAAAGGATTGTAACGAATCCGATGACCGCGAAGAAGCTCGGTGGCTTCAGTCGCCGAGTTCTGCATGAGCAAGTCTAGACAGAGCGCGCCCCGAGAACGGGCGCTTGGCAGCAGAGGAGGGTCATCGTTTAAATGGCGATTTAATATCCCGACAACGACACCGCGCGCATTGCAACCCAACCATGTGCCGCCGGCGCGAAGATCTCGGCCGCTGACGATTTTTGGCGTCGTCGGCAAGAGGCTCGGCGCCGCCGAGGGCCGATCATAATGCTCGTCGCGATTAGCCGCGATAATCAATGGAAAGTCATCGAAGGCGCGAAAATAAACGGCTAGCGTGCACACTTTTTCAGCTTTACCGAATGAAGCGAACATCTGCAAACTTGCCGGTTGATTGTCGTTATAGATCCTTTGTGTTAGCCTCGAAAAAGTCGGAAAGGGCAACCATGTTTCAGTCCGTCAATGATGTGATCTCGGGTTTCGGCGCGCAAAAATATATCTGTAACAAAAACGTCGCCACCGTGGTTTATCTCGGTACGAGCTTGCAAAAACCGATTCTCGTCGAAGGACCTGCTGGAGTGGGTAAAACCGAACTCGGCAAAGTGCTCGCCGATGCGCTCGGCATGCAACTGATTCGCTTGCAGTGTTATGAGGGTCTGGATGAAGCCAAGGCTCTTTACGAATGGGAATACGCTAAGCAACTGCTGTACACACAGATTCTCAAAGAAAAAATCAGCGACATTCTGCAGGGCTCCCAAACCCTACAAGAAGCAGTGGATTGCATCGCCAATCAGGACGGGGTCTTTTTTTCCGACCGTTTTTTGCTGCCACGGCCGTTGTTGCGCGCGTTACTTTCGGAAAGACCGTGCGTCCTATTGATTGACGAAATCGACAAGTCCGATGCAGAATTCGAAGCGTTTTTATTGGAAGTCTTGAGCGATTTTCAAATCTCGGTGCCGGAAATCGGCACGCTCAAGGCGAGACATATTCCGCTGGTGATCTTAACCAGCAATAACAGCCGGGAAATGTCCGACGCCCTCAAACGCCGCTGTTTGCACCTGTATATTGATTTCCCCGATTCAGAGCGCGAAATGGAGATCATCAAGCTCAAGGTGCCCAATGTCGGCGCTCGACTTGCCGAGGAAGTCGTGCGGCTGCTGCAAAGGCTACGCAAACTGGACTTAAAAAAAATTCCGAGCATCAGCGAAACGCTCGATTGGGTGCGCGCCCTGACCTTGCTCAACGTCAAACAGCTCGATCAGGAGCTGGTCGAGGAAACGCTTTCCACCTTGGTCAAGTACGAGGCCGATATCCGCAAAGCGCATCACGAACTCAAAGCCTACCTGGCGGAAAAACAAGCTCAGCGCGGTGTGCCAGGAAGCAGCGACAAAGACCACCTGCACTAAGATCTCCAGCCCGCGATTTGGACATGGAAGATCGTCTGATCGAATTTGCCAGCGTGCTGCGACGAAACGGCATCCGTGTGTCCCTGGCGGAAAACATGGATGCTTTTCGCGCCCTCGAGTTGGTCGGCATCGCCGATCCAGCGCTATTTCGGCATACACTGCGAAGCACGCTGGTTAAACGCGCGAGCGACGTCAAACCCTTCGAAGAGCTGTTTGACTATTTCTTTTTAGGCATCGGCCAGGCGCTCGACGCCATCGATCGCCGCATCATGGAAGAGCTTGGATTATCGCCCGAGCAATTCCAGCAGATGCTTGATCAGCTGCAGCGTCTGGTAAAGCAAATGGAGGGCGAGCTGTCGCAGCTGACGCGCGCTTTGCTCAACAATAATCGGGGCGAGATCGAACGGTTGCTACGCGACGCCCTGCAGCAGGAGATGGAACAAAGCATGCCGGACGGCTTTCGTTATACGCCGTACACGCGCATGGCCGCGCGCTTGCAGCTCGATCGCGTGCAGAGCGAAATCGAGCGCTTCAAGGGCATGCTCCAGATGCTCGGTGAAAACGGTGAAGATCTGCAAAACGTGCTGCGCTATCTCGATGAGCGCATGCGCGATCTCAATCGGCTTTTGCGCGAAGTCATTCAGCAGGAGCAACGCAAACGCGGGTTGGACCCCAAAGACTCGTCGCAGCGTGCTGCGCTGGCCGACAAGAGTTTTGCGTTTTACACCGAAGACGATATCCGCCAGATGAACGAAGCGGTCGCTCGTCTCGCGCAGCGATTGAAAAACCGGCTTTCGGTGAGAAGAAAAAAGGCGGCGCGGGGCCGCTTCGACATAAAAAAAACCTTGCGCGCCAATCTTCAATACGGCGGCGTGCCGTTTCACATCCGGCTTGACCGGCGTAAGAAAACCAAACCGCAGGTGGTGGTGTTGTGTGATATTTCGGACTCGGTTCTGAATGCTTCGCGTTTCATGCTGCAGTTCGTCTATTCGATCCAGGATCTCTATTCCAAGGTGCGCAGTTTTGTCTTCGTCGCCGAGCTCGGTGAGGTAACACAACTGTTCGAGGCCAATGACATTCAAACCGCGGTCGAGGCTGCTCTCAAGGGCGATGTCGTCGACGTCTTCTCGCACTCCAATTTTGGCCGCGCTTTCGAGCAGTTCTACAAAAACTTTTTCTCCGCAGTGAACGGCAAGACCACCGTGTTGATCATCGGCGACGGGCGCAACAATTATAACCGGCCGAACGATTGGGTGTTGCGGGAGATTCAACAGAAAGCCAAGCAGCTCATCTGGCTCAATCCCGAGAGCCGGATGACTTGGGGCATCGGCGACAGCGAAATGCCGCGTTACGTGCCTTATTGTCACATCGCCGAAGAGTGCCGCAGCATTAATCAGCTTTATAAAATCGTCGATTTGATCGTGCCATGAGCAAAAAGATTTACATCCAGACCTACGGCTGCCAGATGAACCAGTACGATACGGAGCGCATCCTCCGTGTCATGGCGCGGCGTGGCTATGAGCGGACCGATGCCATCGAGTGCGGCGACCTACTCGTACTGAACACCTGCAGCGTGCGCGAAAAAGCGGAACAAAAAGTCTACAGCGCGCTCGGTAGCTGGAAGGAGTTCAAGAAGCACCGCGACGGCGTGGTGATCGGTGTTGGTGGCTGTGTGGCCCAGCAGGAAGGCGAAAATTTGCTCAAACGTGTGCCGCACCTCGACTTAGTATTCGGCACCCATAACATTCACAAACTGCCCGATCTGGTCGAACAAGTCTACGCAGCGCGGACGCGTCCGGTCGAGACCGCGTTTTATCGCAACCCGGCCTACATGGAGGACTCGGACGAAGAGACCCAAGTTGACGGGGTCAAAGCGTTTGTGACCATCATGCAAGGATGCAACAAAGTCTGTAGTTTTTGCATCGTGCCGCATGTTCGCGGGCGCGAGCTGAGCCGGCCGAGCGGGAAGATCGCTGCGGAAGTGGAGTCTCTGGTGGCCCGCGGCGTTATTGAAGTGATGCTGCTGGGGCAGAACGTCAACTCGTATGGCAAGCTCACACCAGGAGAGCTGAGCTTTTCTGAATTGTTGGCGCGCATCAACGCGATCGCCGGTCTGCGCAGGATTCGCTTCACGACATCGCACCCGCAGGATCTTTCGCCGGAATTGATCGAAGCCTTCGCGATCCTCGAAAGTCTTTGTGAACACCTCCATTTGCCAGTCCAGTCCGGTGCCGATAGCGTGCTGTCGCGCATGCGTCGCGGCTACACCCGCGATGAATATCTGCAGCGCATCGAAGGCTTGCGCAAACGCTGCCCGAACGTAGCGCTCAGCAGCGACATCATCGTCGGATTTCCCGGCGAAAGCGACAACGAGTTCGTTCAAACTCTGGAATTGCTGGAACGAGTGCAGTATGATGAAATTTATTCGTTCACGTATTCGCCGCGGCCGCAGACCGTTTCAGCAAAGATCTATACGGACGACATCCCCAGCGATGTAAAAAAGGAGCGGCTCAAAATCGTGCAGGCGCTCCAGCAGCAAATCTCGCTGAAAAAGAACCGGAGTCGCATTGGCGCGATCGAAGAAATACTCATCGAGGGCCCGTCGAAGCTCAGAAACGGACAAGTCATGGGTCGCACTCGCAGCAATCGCATCGTGAACGTGACAGGGGTGGAACAATTTGTCGGCCGGCTCGTGCCGGTTCGGATCGCCGGCGCCACGGCAACCTCGTTGATTGGCGAGGCGTGCTCGAATGACAGGAGTTTGAATTCCCAGCAAGAAGGGGACATGGCATGATGAAAAAAGAAGACACGATCCAGATGTCGGTCGGCGGTTTGACTCTCGACCCGGTCACTAAAACGCCCATCGTGATTCTTAAGGATACCGAGAACAAACTCAATCTGCCGATCTGGATCGGTCTGCTGGAAGCTACGGCGATGGCGACGGAAATCGAAGGAATCAAAATGGCACGCCCGATGACGCACGACTTGCTGAAGACGATTCTTGGAGAAGTCGGCTGCTCGGTCGAATGCGTAGAAATCACCGAGCTCAAGGAAAATACTTACTACGCGGCCGTCAATCTGCGTGTCGCAGGACGCGAAATGATGATCGATTCACGCCCCAGCGACGCAATCGCGTTAGCTTTGCGTACGAAAAGCCCCATTTACGTTGCCAAGGCCGTGCTCGAGGCCTCGAGCATGCTGCAGCAGAGCGAGGAAGGAAGTGAGCGAGGCGTGGAGAACGTCTCTAATGTTTCCAAGGAAAAATGGGCTGAAATTCTCGAGAAGATGGGTCCGGAAGACTTCAAGTACAAGCAGTAGGGCGAAGCGCTTCCAAACCCTCACGATCGCTATTCCAAGCTAGAATTCCCGCAGTTCGATAACCGATCACTTCCATGGCCGCTGCGAGCCGACGCATCACGCGCAAGCAATTACGCCAGCCGGACAAGTTCCAGGTTTTCTCGGATCAGACGCTGGAGTATTTCTCCGCGCATAGGGCGTTAGTGTTTGCAGCCGCCGGCGCGGTGATTGTTTTCGCGCTCGCATTTTGGGGTTGGCAATCCTTCAAGGAACGGCAGAACGTCGCCGCGTCCCACGATTTTACACGAGCGCTCGCCTTGTATCAGGCAGACAAGTATGCCGAAGCCATTCCGGCCTTCGAGAACGTACAAACTTACCGCTGGTCGCGTTACGCCGTACTGGCGCATCTTTATCTCGCCAACAGCTATCTCGCGACCAACCAGCTCGATAAGGCATTGAATGCCGCTGAACGATCAGTGGTCGCGACCAAACCGGAAAGCCTTTATCGTCAGATTGCACTGGTCACATTGGGCGAGACCGAAGAACAAATGCAGCGATGCAAACCCGCCATTGAGCATTTCAGCGAGGCACAAAAAATCCCCAGCGCATTAGGATCGCGCGCGACCCTCGGAAAGGCGCGTTGTGCCGAAGCGCTCGGCGACAGTCAAACAGCGCTTCAAGCTTATAAGGATTACCTCAAAGACAACCCCGGTTCACCGCTTGCCGTGAAAGTAGCCGCCCTCGAGGCGAAATCCACCTCGCCGACTGCCAGCAAGTAATTCCCGCAATTCAATCTCTCAAGCATCGCGTTAATCCGTCGACCGATCCTCCGTGGAGTTGCGCCGACTGGGCGACCAAAAGTTAACGTCTGATAAGATATATTATGTCAACTTCTCCGTACAGGCGCTTTTCCCGTCGAAATAACTACGGTATAGCGCTCCCTTCCTACCCTGCGCATGTGCTTTTTGCGTCTCCACCGCCGGAGCTTGGTTTCGAGAGACCCCCGAAAATTTTGAATTTTTTTATAAACTTAAGATCAGAAGTAGCGCCAGAGCCACCATTTCTCAAAACCGATCTTCGCCCAGTAGATCATGCGCGACGGGCCCCAGGTCCGCGGTTCGGTAACTCCAAACGGCGGCCATCCGGTTGGATAAGTGGTTCGATTTGCGGCGGCGCGTCCAGCGCCGAATGCCAGCAGTCATATCGTATGAAGCCAGAGATCGACCGGTCTTCCTTTACCAGTGATCTTAACCGACAGATTATGCGCCAGCACATCGGCTTCTTGGTGCGCGACGCCGCCGGCTTTGGATGCCGGCATGTCGGCACAGTCGCCGATGGCGTAGACGTGCTCCCACTTGGTTTCTAGCGTTTCGAAATCGACTCTGATGCCGGTTTCGGTATCGGCCAAACCGCTGTCCAGCAGGACTTGCGCCGGCCGATGCGGCGGGACCATGATCAGCAGGTCATACGGAATGTTGTAGTTGTACAGTCCCTGCACTAGCTTTCGTTCGGGATCGATGGCGCGCACGACGAAGTCATAGTTTTGCTTGATGCCGCGCCGCTTGCTCTCCGAATCCATCCAGACTACCGGATCATGCGCCTCGCCGGTCGGTTCAGGCTCGCGGGTAAAATATTCGATCTGAACCCGATCGCGCATGCCTTTTTCGCGGAAATATCCATCGAGCATCCATTGCGCCTCATAAGGCGCCGGCGGGCAACGATACGGCCCAAGCGGCACGCCGACGACGACCCTGCCGCCGCGAAAATTCGCCAAAGCCTCGCGCAAACTCAGCGCGGATTCCATCTCCCAGGGGTGCAGCGACGACTCAGCGAAACCGGGAACTAGATCGGGTCGTGTTTGTAAACCGAGCGAAACGATCAGGTAGTCGTAATTGACCCTTTCATTCTCCAGCGAAATTTCCTGGCGCGCGGGATTGATGCCGAGAATTTCTGACTGAATTATTTTTACGTTTCGCTTCTCCAAAATTTTCAGGCTGCGGCTGATGTCCCGTGGTTGGCGTTGGCCGAGCATCAGGAAGAGAAACGCCGGCATAAAAAGATGCTCGGCGCGCCGATCGACGAGAATGATATCGTGATCTGCGCCAAGCTTTCTGCCCAGGTGAGTGGCCGCAACTACCCCGCCGCAGCCTCCGCCGAGGATCACGATCCGTTTTCGTTTCGCAGATGATGCCATGTTGCCGAATCGCGAGATGCGTTGAATGATTATTTTTTTAGCTTGAAACGCTCTTGTGAACGGAGAGCTAAACCGCGCAGGTTCCGGAGCCGCTGCTCACGCCACAACTCTTGCTCGCGTTTACCGTCGATGGTGAGCTCTTTGCCGAATCCGGAAGAGACGCGCAAAAACCAGATAATCAGCCGGTCCGAAAGATTTTTAAGCCATTCCATACATCACCGCATATCAGGCGCGGCAGTCGCCAGCTTAGCGAATTAATCTGTGTTTGGGATCGTCAGCGCAGGAATGTATCTTCCTGCCGCAGCGTGTCCTGGGCAGCAATGAGCGCCTGCGGCGTTGGTCCCGCTTCACCGATCAATCCGACTTGTCGCAGGAATTGACCGATCTGCGCATGATCGCGCGGACTCACCGGCGCGTACGGACGGCATGGATTTCCTATGTCGACACCGAAGTGCTTCATCGCGGACTTCATCACCGGCGGCAGGCCGTAGGCCGCCCATTTCCCCGGAAACAACGCATAACAGCGCGCCCAGAAACGCGCCGTTTCCAAATCCCCTGCCCTAAACGCCTTGACGATTTGCGCCCCGATTCGCGTACCGGGCGGCGGCATGGTCGCTCCGGAGCCGCCGAGCATGAGAGTGACCAGCAAAGGCTGCATCGTCGTAAAATAATGGCCGCGGCCGGCCAAGTCAATTTGCTCAATTAGTCTAGATATTTTAGTGATATCTCTCGAGCTTTCCTTAAAGTAACGAATGTTGTCGATCTCGCTGATTTTGACGAACGCGTCCTGCGGCGGATCCGCGCCGGGCCCTGGATTGTGATAGCAAGTCACCGGCAATGGACTGGCCGACGCGACTTGCGTGTAGAATTCCATCAATTCGGCGATCGTCGGTTGTCCTCCCCAAGGGCGGAGCGGCATAAGCACCTGCACGAGATCGCCGCCGACTTTTGCGGAGTATTCCGCTAACTCGATGACCTCCCTGGGCGATGGGCTCGAACAGCCGAGAATCACCGGCACTCGCTTGCCGACCATCTCGGTGGCGAGTTTTAAAAGCTCCTTGCGTTCGTCACGCGACAACATCGTGTACTCAGCGGCTTCGACGGCCGCGATCGTCACTGCGTCGCAATCCGTGACGAGAAAATCGATTTCGTTTTCAAGCGCCTTGTAGTTCACCCGATCGTTGTCGTCGAACGGGGTCAAGCAGGCGCCGATGATTCCTTTGATCGGCTTGGTGAGCGCCATAATTTAATGCAGGACTTCAGCAATAATCCGCGCGTGACCGGCGTCGCTACCTTTGACGCGCAAGGGCAGCGCGAGAATGCGCGTTTGCTTGCCCACAATGCTGGCCAGATTCGTCACGTTCTCGGCGATCAGCACATTGTTACCGAGAAGCATTCGGTGTACCGGGAAATCAAATCCCTTCGGCCGCAGTGGCGTGGGCAAATCCACCGTGATGCAGTCGATGCCGAACATCTTGATGCCTCTTTTCACCATCCATTCCGCCGCATCTACGGATAGATAAGGATGAAGGTTGTAGTCCGGACTGTCGAATTTTTCGTCCCAGCCAGTGTGCAGCATGAGAATGTCGCCGCGCCTCACTTCAACGCCAGACGATTCGAGGTCTTTGGCTGTCACCTCTTCACCGCCGTTTTTTGTAACGCTGATCACGGCGCCATTTCCGGCGAAAGATTCAAGCGGTAGCTCATCAATCGATTTGCCGTTCGGAACGATGTGAACCGGCGCATCGACGTGCGTGCCCGCATGACAGGGCAGCGATAGCTCGGTGACATTCAATGGATGCCCTTTTTCGAGGCTCAAAAATTTTTGCACGTGCACGTCCGGTAAGATTGGAATCTTCGGCATCCCGTCGTAAATCAGGCGTGACAGATCGATCATTTTCATCGTCAAGCTCCTAAACCCTATTTGCCGTTGTGCCAGCGCGAGTACAGAGGGTCCTGGTCGACATACGCCCGCTTGATGCCATCGAAAGCAAGCCAGAATTGGTCGAGAGTTTTCTGCACAGACGCACGCACCATTGCCTGTTGGGGCTTACT
>Ga0207707_10005228_pt1 | contig 11378 bp, 9 predicted proteins | sample KBSC83BmetaG_FD_184336 | JGI IMG/M metagenome (GOLD analysis project Ga0207707, IMG submission 184336) | Corn rhizosphere microbial communities from Kellogg Biological Station, Michigan, USA - KBS C8-3B metaG (SPAdes) (version 2) | ecosystem: Host-associated > Plants > Roots > Rhizosphere ... | reverse complement strand
GTCGAGCGAAATTCCCTTTAGCGAGCCTGTCAACCCGTTGAGCACCTCGTTGCAGAGCATCGGACACTCGTAATAAACGAGAGCCAAAATGACCGGCCGGCCGTTGTTAAAATAATTGCCGAGGCGAACCTCTTTCCCGTCTTCGTCCTTGAACACGGTGTCGAGGGGAAGCTGGTCACCTAATTTCTGATCGATCCCGATCTTTTGGAGCGCGTCGGGAAGGCCATTCGTCGTCGTTTGGTTCGGATCGTAATATTTCGGCGAGTAGAGCGGCGAATTGTAGTGCTCTACCTTTTGTGCCGCGATCGCGACGGCCGCCAGGCCGATAAGCGCAAAAAGCTTCAGCATCGAAACTGCGTGATGAACTGAACCTTTATTCATAATTCCCCTTTGCCGCTTTCAAAGCGGCGATCTTGCTAACGGCGTTTCAACGACGCCACGCGGCCCGAGCTCGCCTGCGAAAAATACATTCGCGAGTTGTCATAATAGGCCTGAGCATTCGGGTCTGACGTTGCCTTTGGCGCTTGGCTGAGCAGGCGCTGCTTGGCCTCTTCTATCGGAAGGATGGCAACGGCGCCGGTCTTTTTGTCCTTTTCGCCGTTCTTCCACATATCGAACCACTGTCGCCTGAACTCCTGAAACTCGGAGTTTGGCGGTCGAAGCTCGAGGTTGACGCGGCCGTTCGGACCATCGATCCCAAACCCCGGCGCTACCTGAAGGCGCGGCTCGGGCGGAAGCCGTTCGCGGTCGTTGCGGGCCATCGGCGAAGCCCGCGGCCGTTCCTCGTCGGCACGGTCACTAAAAACCTTGAGTAGGGCCCACATCAGAAAAAACGTGATGATAATGAGCGCGAGCAGGCCGATGCCGAAATAGATGATCCCCTTAAGGCCGAGGATATTCTGCTCGTAACCCTTTTCGAAAGTGACAAAACTTTTTTCGTGTCGTGTCGAACCCATGGTCACTCTCCTCTTCCGTGCTCAATGGCCGATTCAAAATACGGATCGTGAGCCGGTGCGACAGGCCGTCTCATGACCTCGCCAAAATACCACCAAAGAAATATGCCGCCGACGGCGATCGGGCCGACAAGATCGAGCGAACTGATGATATAAGTGCCCTCGGTCGCCTCGGGCATGCTGATCCGCGGATTTGGCCCGATGAGATAAAGCATGTCGAAGACGCGCATTAAAAGAACGAAGATCGCGAGCGCCGCCAGCCATTTTGCCTTACGTTTGAAATCCTGTTTTAACAGAACGAGGAACGGAAAACCGAAATGGAAAAATATCAGGATGGCGCCGATGTAGCCCCAAATGCCGGTCGAGCGAACAAGGAACCACGATGCCTCTTCCGGAACGTTGCCGGACCAGATGATCAGGTACTGGGCAAAATTGAAATATGCCCAAACCATCACGAAGGTCAGCATCAGCTTGCCGTAATCGTGAAAATGGCGACGACCCACGACCCGGTCGAGCGGCGGCAGTTCGGACATGAGCGCGAGGATGACGGTCGCAAAGCACGTGGCGCTCAAACCCCAGCCTGCGATAAAAAGCATTCCGTAGATCGTCGAAGAAAAATACGGGTCGAGGCACAAGATCCAATCGACCGCGGCGAAGCTGACGATCAGACACCAGAAGATGATGGTCGGGCCGGAAAATCGTGAGGCTTTTATTAGCTGATTCGCCGCCTCTTCGGGGGTCGTCGCCCTGTCCTGACGGTAGGAACATCGGTTCAGATACCAGGCCATGAAACCGAATAAAGCGAAATAGAGGAGCGAGCGTCCGATCCATGCCCATGGCGTCGCAAAGATGCCGCGCTGCTGCATTACGTGGTCTGTCCACGGAAGATGTGTCCAGGTGTAAACGCTTCCCGTCCAGACGCCAACTGCAAGCGGGATGAACAGAATGACGAGTATCGGCAGCGTTCGCGAACCTGCCTCGAGCAGACGCCGCGAGACGACGCCCCACGCGCCGCCCGTCAGATACTGGGTCAGCAGAAGCCCGAGACAGCCGATACCGACGCCAGCCCAAAAAATGAAGCCAAGCAGCCAGGACCGCAGAGCTTGCTCGCGCATCTCGGGAAAGACCAATGCGGTTCCAAGAACAATAAACGAGCCTGCGGCGCCGATAAAAAGCGTTATGAGGCGCCATCGCTTTAACTCTTCAGGTGCGGTAAACCGTTCGGGTCTCGTCATCGGTTTGCACCTCCCGGAGAGGCTGCGGGCGACGCGGCCGGTTTGGCAGCCGCGGTATTGGCGTTGGCCGAAATGGCGTTGCCGGCCATCTTTAGATTCATGTCCGGGTCTTGCGCGATCTGCAATGTGCGTATATACGCGGCAATCGCCCATCGATCCGCCGGCGAGACCTGCGCGGCATAGCTGTTCATTTTGCCCCAGCCATTTGTCATTACGTCAAAAAAGTGTCCCACCGGCGCGTTTCGCAAACGGTCGTCGTGATAGGTCGGCGGCTTTGGAAATCCACGGCGGACGAGCATGCCGTCGGCCTGGCCTTCTGGGCCGTGGCAAACGATGCAATATATATTGAATCGGTCCTGGCCGCGATCGATCAAGGCCTTTGTGACTGGAACGGGAAAATAATCGATATCGTTCGGAAAGCTCGCGACGAGCGTGTTTCCACTGGCGTCCGTCGTGGTTTGCACCGGAGCGTTAGGATTTGGATTATCGACCTTGCCCGTCCAGAACGCCTTGTTCTCATGCAGCCAGCCGCGCGGGACCGTCCCATTCGGCAGATCGCGCGAAGCGCGCTTGTCGGGAAAGAAGTCGCTCTCGGCGTAGTATTTATACTTCGGCTGGTCCTGCATGTCGTAGCGACACCCACTTGCAAACAAGCAATAAGCTATAAGCAATAAGCCGAGAGCCGTAAGTTTGCCAAACTGAAACCTGCGGCTTGAAACTTGAAACCTATTCCGGGACATCAGATACCTCCTGTTGTCCCTCAAGGCCCTCAAGAAAGCGGCGGGTCTCGTCGTAATCAAAAAGTTCATCGCTCGATTCAATGAGCAAAAAGAATTTCTCGCGCGAGGCGAGTGCAAATCTCGGTACGTTAAAGACCGGATGATACGGCCGCGGAAGGCCGTTCAAAAACAACATTCCGAGGACGGCTGTAAATGCCGTAAACAAAATAGTTAGCTCGTAAGTCGGCGGTATCATCGAGGGCAGGCTGAAGTGCGGCCGGCCGCCGACGATGATCGGGTAGTCGATCACGTGCACAAAATATTGGAGTCCGATGCCAGTGACAAGGCCGGTGATACCGCCAACAAAACAGAGATATGGCAGAATGCTCCGTTTCACGCCGAGCGCCTCGTCGATACCGTGTATCGGGAATGGCGAAAAGGCATCTGTCTGCTCGTAACCGGCATCACGGACCGCACGCGCCGCGTCGACCAGCTCGGTCGGCGTGTCGAATTCCGCCATTAATCCGTACAAATCGTCTCTCATACGCTAAGCACGCAAACTAATCCCGGTTGGGCGGATCGGTCCGCTCGTACGTGTACTCGATCTCAAGAACATTCTCTTCGAAATCTTCGCTATGGCCGTGAACGTTTGCCGCCGGCAGCAGCGTTCTGACCTCGAAGATCGAAATGACCGGCAAAAACCGCACGAAGAGATAGATCAGAGTAAAGAAAAATCCTAAGGTGCCGACAAACATCGTGATGTCAAAGACGGTCGGCGAATACATGCCCCACGATGACGGCAGAAAGTCTCTAGAAAGCGACGTAACGATGATCACGAACCGCTCGAGCCACATTCCGATACTCACGGCGATCGAAACGAGGAACAGCGCGATCTCGCTCTCGCGAAATCGCTTGAACCATAGGACCTGCATACAGGCCCCGTTAAAGAAGAGCAGGAGCCAGTACATATACCAGTACGGCCCTTCCCAAATGCGGTTCTTGATCATGAACCACTCATACTGTGACGCGCCGTACCATCCGAAAAACGCCTCCATCGCATAACTGTAAAGCACGATGAAGCCGGTCGCCATCATCACCTTTCCGCAAAACACGAGGTGCGTTTTGGTGATGAAATCCTTCATGTTGTAAAGGTGCCGGAGCGGTATGCAAAGGATAAGCACCATCGCGAAACCCGCATATATGGCACCGCCAACGAAGTAAGGCGGGAAGAAAGTCGCATGCCAGCCCGGCAGCTGCGACACGGCAAAGTCGAGCGACACGAGCGAGTGGACCGAAAGGACCAGCGGCGTCGATATGCCGGCGAGGATCAGGTACGCCAGCTCATATCGATGCCAGTGGCGAGCGCTTCCGCGCCAACCCCAGCATCCTACCGAATAGACAAACTTAAAGTACCTGTTTTTCGCCCTGTCACGCAGCGTTGCAAGGTCGGGGATCAGGCCCACATACCAGAAAAGCAGCGAGACCGTTCCGTAAGTAGATACCGCGAATACGTCCCAGATGAGCGGCGAGCGGAACTGCGGCCAGATGCCCATCACATTCGGATACGGGAACAGCCAGTATGCAGCCAGCCACGGTCGGCCAGTGTGGACCAATGGGAACACGGCGGCGTTCGCCACGGCGAAAAGCGTCATCGCCTCGGCGAAGCGGTTGATCGACGTTCGCCATTTCTGGTTAAGGAGCAAAAGGATCGCGGAGATCAATGTTCCCGCGTGACCGATACCGATCCACCAGACGAAGTTGATGATCGGAAAGGCCCAGCCGTTCGGCTGGTTCGTACCCCAAATGCCGATACCCTTGAGCAGCAGCCAGATGGTCGTGAAAAGCAAAAGCTGAGCGATAATAAAGGCGATAGCGAATCCGATGAACCAATGGAACGGTGTCTTTCGCTTGAGCGCGACGTCGCCGATCTTGTCGCTGACAGTGCCGAACGTATGATCGCCCTCGATCATCGGCGGCACCATCTTTTCATGCATTTCCTTGAGATCCATAATCTCCAGCAACTAGCTACAAAGTATTTGGGCTCTGGCTAAGGTTCTCGCCAACGGGCGTTTCCGGGTTGAGATAATCCGGCATTTCCTTGTTCTGATTTCTCAGCTCAGCCAGATAGGTCGTACGCGGCTGCGTATTCAATTCATTCAAAACCTTATAGTCTCGCGGATCGTTTTTCTTTATTTTCGCGACCTGACTTTCAGGATCATTCATATCGCCGAAAGTGAATACGTTCGTCGGACAGGCGGCCTGGCAAGCGGTAACGATCTCGCCGTCCGGCACTTTTGAGAGCCCGGCCTTTTCGGCCTCAATGCGCGCAGCAGCGATGCGTTGCGTGCAATAGGTGCATTTCTCCATCACGCCGCGGCTGCGGATCGAGACTTCCGGGTTACGCATCAGCTTGTACTGCGGCGTATCCCAATCCTGATAAAGCAGGAAATTGAACCGGCGGACCTTGTACGGGCAGTTATTCGAACAATAACGAGTTCCGACACAGCGGTTATAAACCATGTCGTTCAGGCCCTCGGCACTATGGACGGTGGCATGGACCGGGCAAACGACCTCGCAAGGCGCCTGCTCGCACTGTTGGCAGAGGATCGGCTGAAAGTGCGGGCCGTTCGGCTGGTTTATATCGGGGCCGCCGAAATATGCGTCGATGCGGAGCCAATGCATCATTCGGTGGCGGTCCACCTGCTCGCGGCCGACAACCGGGATATTGTTCTCCGACTGACATGCAATGACGCATGCGTTGCAGCCGACGCAATTGTTCAGGTCGACGGTCATTCCCCATCGATGATGATGCTCGTAGGTTTCCTGATGCTGTTCGTATGGGTAGAGGGACTTGGGATACATGTCCTCCTGCTCGCCCATTTTTGTGTCGGCGTTGTAGGCCTCGAGGTCCCAGCTTCGCAGGATGTCACGACCCTCCATGTTGAAATGGATCTGGGTCGAGCTGATCGTGACCTGTTCGCCGGTCTTCTTGACGCTACCGGTCCCGAAATCGAGCGCGGTCGACGGACGTACGTCATAGACGTTGTAGCCAATGTCATTTCCGATCGCGCCGGCGCGTTTTCGGCCGTAGCCGAGGAAGATCGTGATGGTGTCGTCCGGTTGGCCGGGCGTTATCCACATCGGGACATTCTTTATGACACTTCCCTGATAGGTCAGGTCGACCGTGTCCGAAAACTGATTGGTTCCCTTTGTGTTGATGAACGCAATGCCGTGGTCGCCGCCGACGTACTCTTCGGCGCGATTGCTCTGATTCAAACCGAGTTTCTCAGCGGTCTTTGGACTGACCAATCCAACATTGTCCCAGGTAACCTTGTTCAGCGGCTTTGGCAACTCCTGCATCCAGCCGTTGTTTGCAAAACGACCGTCGTAAACATTCGGATCCGGCAGAATAAGGATCTCAAGATCGCCATTTGCGGCGGGCTGGGATGGTTGGGGCTGGCTCAAAAATGCCGAGTTCGCGGTCACGGTCTTCGCGGTCGCCGCCGAATTTCCAACGAAGCCGTCATGGACGTATTTCCGCCAGCGGTCTTCAAAAGCAGTAGCTGCGTTCGCCGATGTTGCCGCAGGGGCCGAACCGGCCGTATTAGCTTGTGAGCCGCGGCCGGCTGCGGTCGTTCCGCTCGCCGGTGCGGAATTGGCGTTGTTTGAGGAAGCATTATTGGCAGGTGAAGCGGCGGTCGGTCGAGCCGTGTTTGCCGCGGCTGCGGTTGTCGCTACGGCTGCCGGTGCCGATACGTTCTGCGTCTGCCAAAAGGCCCTGACTATGTCGTAATCCTTCTTGTCAAAGTTTTCTTTGAAACAAAGCTGGACCAGCTCGTATTTGCTGTAGCTGTCGTAAAGCGGGTCAATGAGCGGCTGTGTCATCGTCACCGTGCCGTCATACGCCCGGCCGTCAGCCCAGGATTCCAGATAATGTTTCTCCGGAACGTGCCAATGGCAGATGTCGGCTGTCTCGTCATAATGCGACCCGAGATGGACACGCAGCGGCACCTTGGTATTTAGCCTGTTGAAATCAAGCCGGAGGTCGTTCGGCGTATTGTATGCCGGGTTCCCGCCCATGATAACAAGGGTCTTCACAAGACCGTTTTCGATATCCGTTACAAGATCGCGAAGCTGATCGGTCTGCGCCCTATCGGTTCCCGGCGAGAAAGGTTCGGCGTAGGTGACGGTCTGGCCGACAGAACCCAAGGCATTATTCATCGCGTGGGCCAGCGCGTGGACGACCGGCGACGCCGTCCGGCCGGCGACAACCAGCGATTTGCCTTTATTCGCCATCAGGTCGCGGGTCATGGCATCGATCCACTTTCCGTTGTCGGTGTAAGTCGATGTTGCGCCGCCGACACCGATCTTGGCCGCTACGGCCTTGGCGACCTCGGTCAACTGGCTGGGCTTAACTGCAATTCGATGGTCAGCCTTTGCACCCGTGAGCGTCGACGTGGTTTCGACAACGTAGAGACGATTGATGTCCGTTTTTTCCGGCGACCAAGCCTTTCCGGCGGCATAGTCTTTGAGATACGCGACGTTAAAACCCGAAAAGACGTCGTCATCAAGCGAAAGGATGCGTTCGGCCTTCTCGAAGTGATAGATCGGCTGCGCCGTCGAGCCGAATGCCATCTTGGCACCGGCCAAGGCGTTGTCGTTATTGATCGGCTCGTATTGGATCCATTTCGCCTGCGGCAGCTCCGCCTGAAGCCGTTTGAATTGATCGATAAGCGTTGGCGAAGTAATCGTCTCGGTCAAAAACCGGATCCCCGCGCCGCCGTTCGGACGGTCCTGATCGATCGCCGCGCGGAACGCCGTCTGAAAATCGGCCCAAGACCGCGGCTCAGCTCGAAACTGCACGTGCTGCGACCGGTCGGGATCATACATGTCGAGCAAAGACGCCTGGGCTCGCACATCGGTCGCGCCGCGGCTTCCCGGATGCTCCGGATTGCCCTCGATCTTGATCGGACGGCCATCGTAAGACTTGGCAAGCAATCCCATCGCGACGCCGCCGATCGAATAGCTTGTCGCAAAAAACAGCGGTCTGCCCGGCAAGGTGCCTTCTGGCTGCGACACGTAAGGCACGATCTTCTCGGGCGGCTGGATGACGCAGCCGCTCAGGCCTGCAAGCGCAAGCGACGCTCCCATGACCTTGATAAAGTTTCGCCGGCTGAGCGAGTCGTCCCACGTCTCGGCATGATCGGGATACTCGCGCTTGACGAACTCCTCAAACTCCGGAGCGTCGACAAATTCCTCAAGGCTGCGCCAATAATCCTTACCGCTTCGGCCGAGGATCCGGTCTCGCAACAACGCAAAATTCTTTTTGCTGTCCTGACTGGGCATCTTGTTCTTAAAATTTATCTATGGCACGTCGAGCAGCTTGTTAACATCACTCGATCACGGATCTTATAGTCTTTGGCTAACTGCGTGCGTTCGTCGGCAGTGAGATCGTCGTCCTGCCATTCCATGTTATAGATCTCGGACTTTGGCCTGATCTTGTTCTGCGGGTCGCGATGGCAAGCGACGCACCACTCCATCTGCAATGTGTTTTCCTGATAAACCGCGGGCATTTCGTCGATGCGGCCATGACACGTCGAGCATCCGACGCCCTTAGCGATGTGAATGCTGTGATTGAAATAGACGAATTCGGGCAAGTCGTGCACTCGTTCCCATTCGATCGGCTTGTTTTCGCGGAAGCTTGCCCGAACGGGCTCAAGATACGGGCTGTCGCTAAAAAGTTGGCTGTGACAGTTCATGCAGGTCTGCGTGGGCGGCATGCTGGCGGTCGCGGTTGTTTCGACCGTTGCGTGACAGTAGCGGCAATCGATGCCGTCATCGCCGACGTGATGCTTATGACTGAACTGGACCGGCTGCTGCTTTTCAAGATATCTGCCGGTGAGGTATGACGATCGTGCGACCTGGGTGTAAACGTAGAACGCGACACCGGCCAGTACAACCACCATTACCATACTTATACGGGCAATGTTGTTTGCACTTCTACTAAAGAATTGCGCCATTCTTTTTTCTCGCTTACTCGATCTGCCAGAACTTAAAGTCCCACCGCAGCCCTGCCGTCAAACGCAAAGACCGGGTCACTGTGCGACTGAATTATCGAAATGATTACGAAAACTGCCGTAAAACTTGCTTAGATTCTACTAAATCCTTTCTATTCCGCAAATCAGTTACGAAGATAATTTGTTACGCGCGAACTATCAAGCGCGACCGTTATTAGTCGGACTCATACGGCTGATAAATTTTCTTCGGAGTTTACTTATCTGCCTTTTTCACCCGCCAAAAGAGCAACGCCGCTGGCCGCGGCAAGGTCGGCGAGCTCGCCTGCAAGGATCAGTGTCGATTCGAACGAAGGCGTGAAAGAAAGCTCTCGCGCGCTTCGGACGATCGAATTAAGAAGAACGTTTCCGGCCATCATCGTCGGGCCGCCGATAACGATCGTCTCGATGTTCAAAAGATTGATGACCGTGGCGACTGCCGAACCGATGTAGGTGCCGGTCCGTTCAAGCATGAGACGGGCAAAGTCGTCGTCGTTTATCGACGCATTCTGGATATCGCTAATGGTCATCGATTGTTCGCTGAGGCGGTTCAGTGACGAGGTGCTGTCCTGGTGGAGGCGGGCACGAGTGCGGCGAACGATGTTTTCGGCGGACGCGACTTCCTCAAGCCGCATTCCGTCGGAATTTACGGCGATATATCCAAATTCACCCGCAAAGCCGGCCGCACCGTGCCAGACGCGACCGTCGACGATGAGAGCGCCGCCGACGCCGGTCCCGATCGTCGCATAGAACATATGCCGGCCGCCGCGGCCCGCGCCAAGCCGGTATTCTGCATAGCCGGCAGCGTTGGCATCATTTTCGATCACTGCCTCCAGACCGGTTTTGGTTCGGATCTCGTTGGCGATATCGATCCGCGCGTGGCTTGGTATCCGAGCAGAAAAGTCGACGCGATTGGTTTCGCGCCTGATCAATCCCGGCACAGCGATGCCGACGGATCGGATGTTTTCGTGTTTAGCGCGCTGACGCGAGATAAAGTCAACAAGCTGAGAAACCGAGGCTTCGAGATCTTCGACCGGTTCGCGCTCGGAACCGATCGTCGAATTGTCATCGGCAATGCAGACGGCGATCAGCTCGCTGACTGAGGCCTCGACGCCTAGATAGCTGCACGAGCGTTGCTTGTTATCGTTTTCCATTATCTGATGACGGGCCGAAAACTATGGCGATTTTAGACACACCTGACCTGAGTGTCAATTTTTTGCGGATTGACTGTGTACCTTCATATCGCTACTCTTTCATTGCATTTGGCACTTGCATTTGGCGAACCTGTTGACTCGCGTGCGTTCCAGCGATTTATGGTGGAGATCCCACTCTCGATAGAGGAGATAATTCGTGAATACGGCATCTATGCGGTATTTGCGCTTTGCACCGTCGAAGGCGATATCACGCTGCTGATATCCGGCACGCTCGCACATGGCGGATATTTCGATCAGCATCAGAGTCCGTTTTACAGTTTTATTCGCGTCTTGATCTTTGGTACGGCCGGCGGGATGGTGGGCGACATGGTCAGCTACGTCGCCGGTCGAACATTTCGAAAGACGGTCGACCGATATTCGTTTTACCTGATGGCCAAGCCGCGCATTGAGCGGCTGATCTCGAAGTTTGGCAACTACGCGCTCATCATTTCAAAGTATATTTACGGGATACGAGTCGCAATGTGCCTGTTCTACGGCGTCGCAAAGATGCCGTTCTGGCGGTTTCTGTGGCTTGACGCGATCAGTTGCGGTCTCTGGGTCCTGCTTTTGAGCAGCGCCGGGTATTTCTTTAGCGGCGCCGTCACATCCGTCATCGGCGATTTCCAGCAGATCGGTGTCGCCCTCTTCTTTATCGTGATGACCGGCGTTGTGGTCTTTTACGTGGTCGAGCGGTACTGGCTATCCGACAAAGTTGAAGAGGCAAACCCAAAGACCATCGCGAAGATCGAAGAAAAGATCCTGGCCGTGGAAGGCGCTGCCGAACAAAAGCTTCATACGATCGGCGAGCGGCTTCATTTGACCCGTGACGCCTCGAACGAAGAAAAGGAGAATCCACCGACACCCGAGGCAAAGAAAGCTGCACGAAAGTGAGAGTTTGAGTTCATTCGAGCTTTAACGGGCTGGAAAAAGCCAACTAAAGTTGGAACTCAGAACATTATGATCATAGAATCCTCAGCCCCGACGCGGGTGGACCTCGCCGGAGGCACGATCGACATTCCGCCGCTCTTTCTCTTTCATGAAGGTGCCTGCACCGTAAACTTTGCCATTGACTTGATGGCTAAATGCCGCATCGAGACCCGAGACGACGGGATCATCTGCCTGGAATCGATCGACCGCGGGCTGAAGTTCGAGATCTCGCGCGATCAGTTTCACGAATTAAAAAATGAGCCGAGACTCGAGCTGTTGTCCAAGCTTGTTTACTTTT
>Ga0207707_10005227_pt1 | contig 11379 bp, 4 predicted proteins | sample KBSC83BmetaG_FD_184336 | JGI IMG/M metagenome (GOLD analysis project Ga0207707, IMG submission 184336) | Corn rhizosphere microbial communities from Kellogg Biological Station, Michigan, USA - KBS C8-3B metaG (SPAdes) (version 2) | ecosystem: Host-associated > Plants > Roots > Rhizosphere ... | reverse complement strand
ATGTTGCAACCGTCCCATGACCAACACTGATTCGTTCGATCTCGTCGTCGTCGATGACGACGAAGAGGTTCGTACGGCCCTTCGGCGACTGCTTCGCGCGATGGGCCACAAGGTCCGCGTCTTCGCGTCGGCGGAGGAGTATGAGGCAACGCCGGTTGCGGCGGACTGCCTCATCGTCGACCTCCGCTTGCCCGGACTGAACGGCTTCGAGCTGATGGAGCGCCTCCGGCTGCGCGGCTTCTCCACTCCCATCGTGTTCATTACCGGCGATGGAGGTCCCTCACCCAACGGCACAACGGTGCACGCCGGTACGCAGTCCCTCACCAAGCCGTTCGATGAGAGCGATCTCACGGCAGCGATCGCTCGGGCCTTGTCCGACAGTCACGAGAGCGCGCCGTGACCACCACCACTCGGCGGATACCCGCGACAACCAATCGGCAGCTCGCCGTCCGCCTGGCGGTGAGCCGCGCGCTCGGGCGGACGCGAGATCTCGACGGCGTCTATGGCGCCGCGCTCGCGACGCTGGCCGAGTGCCTGAATGTGTCGCGCGCGTCCGTCCTGCTGTTCGACCCGGATCGGGTGATGCGGTTCAAGGCGTACCGCGGCCTGTCGAGTGAATATCGGGCCGCGGTGGAGGGGCACTCGCCGTGGACGCCCGATTCCGTGGACGCTGAGCCAATCCTCGTCCCCGACGTTTCACGCGACCCGTCCCTCCAGGAGTATCTGCCGGCGTTCGTTCGCGAGCAGATCGTCGCGCTGGCCTTCATTCCCCTGGTCAGCCTCGGTCGCGTCATCGGCAAATTCATGCTGTATTACGACGCACCGCACGTGTTCGAGGCCGAGGAGGTCCAGCTTGCGTCCGTCATTGCCACGGCAGTGGCATTCGCCATCGAGCGGGCCACGGCCGACGAGTTAGCTCGCGGGAACGATGCGGCGGGAATCGAGCATTCCGTCGCAGGAATTTCGCGCGACGTCTCGGGGCTGTTTCAGGAAGAGGCGGTCCACGCCGGCCAGCGCCAGGTGCTCGAGATGATCGCCACCGGCGCCCCGCTCGATGAGGTCCTGACCCTCCTCGTGCACGTCGTCGAGGACCAGTGCGATGGGTCGGTCTGTTCGGTCGTGCTGCTCGACACGGATGGCGTTCACGTACGGGTTGGTGCCGCGCCGAGCCTTCCCGACGAATATTCCGAGCGGATCGATGGTAAGCCACTGGGCCCGCGCGTTGGCTCCAGCGGTACCATGATGCAAGTCGGGCAACCGGTCATCGACACCGACATCGTTTGCCATTGCGACTCGCCGTGGGATGTCCTGCGCGACGTGGCGGTCGCGAGCGGGCTGCACGCTTGCTGGTCGACTCCGATTCTGTCCCCGCACAAAAAGGTGCTCGGCTCGTTCGCGATGTACTGCCCCACGCCGCGCGGGCCGAGCCGGGAAGAGCTCCGACTCCTCGAGACGGCGGCAGATCTTGCGGGCGCCGCGATCGATCATCACCGGTCACAGGAGGCGCTGCGTCGGAGCGAGGAACGCAACCGCGCCATTCTTCGCGCCATTCCGGATTGGATGTTCGTGATGAGCGGCGATGGCGTGTACCTCGACTATCACGTCAAGAATCCCGAAGCTCTCCTCGCGCCGCCCGAGGCTTTCCTCGGGAAGTCGATGCGTGAGGTCCTGCCGTCGTGGCTCGCCGGCGCCTACGAGCGCGCGTTCGAACGGGCGCTTGCCACCAACGAACCGGAGCTACTGGAGTACAATCTCGAGGAGCACCACGAGCAGCGCTTCTACGAAGCCCGTATCGTCCGCGCCGACGCCGACAGGTTCCTCTGCATCGTGCGGGACATTACCGACCGCAAGCGCGCCGAGCTCGACGCGGCCGCGCAACGCGAGGAGCTTGCGCATCTGAATCGCGTGCTGATACTGGCCGAACAGTCGGGCGCACTGGCGCACGAGCTGAGCCAGCCGCTCGCGGCGATTCTGACGAACGCGCAGGCCGCGCGCCGACTGCTGGATCAAAGCCCGCTGGACCTGGACGAGCTGCGCGCCGCCCTGGACGACGTCATCAAGAACGACAAGAGGGCCGGCACGGTCATCCACCGCCTGCGCGAGCTCCTCAAGAAGCGCGATACCGTTCTGCAGCCCGTCGATCTCAACGAAATCGCGCGGGAGGTCCTCGACCTGACGCACAGCGACCTCCTCCTGCGACGGATGCGGATCACAACGGCGCTTTCGCCGGAGTTGCCCGCGGTGCTGGGCGACCGCATTCAGCTGCAGCAGGTCATCCTCAATCTCATCCTCAACGCGTGCGACGCGATGAGCACGGTGACGCCGGCTGATCGCGAGCTGACCCTGACGACGGTCGTCGATGACGAGCTCGTGGAGATCGCCGTCGCCGATCGCGGCATCGGCATTCCCGAAGATCAGCTCGACTCCGTGTTCGACCCGTTCTTCACCGATCGGGTGCAGGGACTGGGACTCGGCCTAACGATCAGCCGGTCGATCGTTCTCGCACACCGCGGACGCATTCAGGCGGAGAATAATGTCGGTCCGGGCGCGACGTTCCGCTTTTTCCTTCCCGTCTCCCGTCTCCCTCATCCCCCAACCGCCTTCCCTCCCTGAAACGTCGCCGTCAGCACGACGAACAACATCTGCTGCCCGCTCGTCGCCTGCTCGTTGCGGAAGACGAGATACACGTCGTGCAGTCCCTGCGTCGGGGTGAGCGACGCATGAAGTTGGACCGGCGGCGCTGCCGAATCGGCGGACGGCGTGATGACTTCCGTCTCGCCGGCGAGCGGACCAGTCACCGAGTCGACGTGTAGTTCGATCTTCCCGCCTAACGCGCCGTATTGCGCCGGTGCCGTCGCCGAGATCAGCACGCCCGAGACTCCCGTCAGATCGATCTGCTCCAGTTTCACCGAGCTCCCCGATCGGTTCACGATCGTGACCTCGATCGGCATTCCGTCGGGAGTCATCTTCTGCAAGCCGTCGGAGAGCGTGCCGCTCGCCACGACGACCGTCGGTGCGCGCAGTATTACCGACGTCTCGCCGGGTACGCCGAGGATTCCGTTCGCGCCGCGGTCGGTGTACGACGCTCGCAGCACGACGGCTCCCTTGGCCGAACCGGCAATGGAGTCCGACGGCGTGTATTCGCCACGCACGGGGAGTGACGCCGACTTCGTCTGTCCGCCGAGGCTCAGCACGTAGGCGACCATCTCCCTCGTTTGTGCTTCCGTGAGCTGCGGGTGCGCCGGCATCGTGTTCTTTCCCCACACGCCAGTGCCACCGCTGCGAATCTTTCGCGCCAGGCGCATCACGGCGGTCGTGTCGCCGCGATAGCGCTCTGCCACCGCCGTGTACATGGGCCCGACCGACGTCCGGTCGACCTTGTGACACGCCAGACAGTCACTGCTCTCGATCAGCGCCTTCCCTTCGGCGTGCGGCAGGAGCGACTCGGCGCCGCCGCGCGCCGCGGCGGCCGACGTCGGCGCATCCTTCAGGAAGTCGGCGGTGACCCTAACGCGGCTGGCCGGAATGCGCCCGCTGGCGAGCGATCCGTCCTCGCGGTCGGTGACGCGCACGGCGTAGCGGATCGGAACTCCGGGGAAAAAGAATGTCCGATTGCTGCCTACCAGATCGACCGCGACTTTCGGCGGCTCGTTCCCGGCAGCTACCAGTACCTTGCCGGTGGAGCGTGCACCCTGCGCGTCGGTCGCCGCCAGCGTCGCCAGGTATGTCCCGGCCTGCTCGAGCGTCAGCGTCGCGTCCGGTCCCGTTAGGCGGCGCACGACCGTCCCGTTCTGGCGCGTCACCGTCCACTGGTACGTGAGCGAGTCGCCGTCGGCGTCGGTCGTCCCCGCCGACGAGAGCTTCACGCGCAGCGGCAGCGCGCCGGCCGGCCGGTCGACGTTCGCCACGACCACCGGCGCCCGGTTCCCGGCGTTGTATTCAATGCGGACGAGCCGTGCGTCGTCGTTTCCCTGAAACCACGCGGTCCCGTACTCCAGCATGTACAGGTCGCCGTTCGGACCGAACTCCATGTCCACCGGGTTCGAGAACCTGGAGCTTGGCATGAAGCGCTCCATGTCCGCGTAGTTGCCGGCCGAGTCCATGGTCACCGCCATGATCCAGCCGCGCATCCACTCGTAGATGAAGAGCTTTCCGTCGTACCACTGCGGAAAGGGACGCGGCACGTTGGCGAAGTCCTCTCGGTGGAAGACCGGGCCTGCCATCGCCGCGCGCCCACCGTTGCCGACGAGTGGGAACTCCGAGGACGGCGCGTACGGATACCAGATGAACGCCTTCTGTGCCGGCGGCAGCTCGTTCAGTCCCGTGTTGTTAGGCGAGTCGTTCACCGGACGTTCGGGATCGAACTTGGGACCGGGCGTCATCGTCGCGTAGTCGAGATTGACGTACGCCTTGTTGTCGCCGACGAAGTACGGCCAGCCATAGTTCCCCGCGCGCGGCGCGCGGTTCACCTCGTCCTGCCCGGCCGGGCCACGGTCGGCGGAGTCCACCTGCGCGTCAGGGCCGACGTCGCCCCAGTAGAGGACGCCCGTACGCTTGTCCACCGAGATCCGGTACGGGTTGCGATGACCCATTGTGTAGATCTCAGGCCGCGTCTTCGGCGTCCCCGGCCGAAACAGGTTGCCCTCGGGGATCGTGTATGAGCCGTCGGGTTCGGGGTGAATGCGGATGATCTTGCCGCGCAGGTCGTTCGTGTTGGCGGACGATTTTTGCGCGTCCCACGGGGAACGCCCCGGGCGTTCGTCGATCGGCGCGTAGCCGTTGGCGAACGGATTGGAGTTGTCGCCCGTGGATAGATAGAGGTTCCCGTGCCCGTCGAAGGCCATCGAGCCTCCGGTGTGACAGCACTGATCGCGCTGGGTTGCGACCTCGAGCATCACCTTGGCTGACGACATGTCGATCGAGTCGCCGTGCATCACGTACCGCGCGAGCACGTTCTTGGGCTCCGTCCCGGCCGGCGAGTAGTACATGTAGACGAAGCCGTTGGTCGCGAAGCCGGGATCGGTCGTTAGGCCGAGGAGACCGTCCTCCGCCTGGTCGCCGTTGTTGTATTTGAGGTTGACGGGGATGAAGCCGATCCGGTTCACGGTCTTCGTCGCCGGCGTGTACAGCTTGATCGCCCCGCGGCGTTCGATGAAGAGCACGCGCTCGTCAGGCAGCACCGCCAGCTCCACCGGCTCTTCCAGCTTTTCGGCGAAGACGACCTTCGTGAAGCGGTTCTCCTCGGGGCGCGAGCGCTTGTAGTCGAGCGTCCCGTTTCCCATCGCGTAGCGGATGCCAGCCGTCAGGTGGCGAAGGAACAGCGGATCGGAGAATGTCTCGTCGGTGTGCCCCATGTTCGTGTACCACGCGCGCCCGCCGGCAAACGCGTGGTACCAGCTCATCGGATGGCGGTCGCCGTTCGTTCCGCCCTCGTAGCTCTTCTCGTCGATGTCGATGAGAACGTGCAGGTCCGGCTGGATGTTCCGGAAGTTGTAGAACTCGTCGGTGCGCTCCCATCGTTCCGGAAGTCCCTGCGTCGACGGGTCCGACTTGTCGATGACGCGGAACGTCCCCTTTTTCACGTTCGGGTTGTTCGGGTGCCCGTTGAAGTAGGCGCCGGCGAGCTTGCCGTACCACGGCCACTCGTACTCCGTGTCGGTGGCGGAGTGGATCCCGACGTAGCCGCCACCGGCCTGGATGTAGCGCTCGAACGCCGCCTCCTGGGTCGGGTCGAGCACGTCGCCGGTCGTGCTGAGCCAGATCACCGCGCGATAGCGCTTGAGGTTCGCGTCGGTGAAGGCGGTCGCGTCTTCCGTCGCGTCGACGATGAATCCGTTGCCTTGCCCGAGCTTTTTGATCGCGGCGATGCCGGGCTCGATGGAGCTGTGTCGGAACCCGGCGGTCTTTGAGAAGACGAGGACACGCGGCTGCTGGCTCGGCTGCTGCGCGAGACCATAGTGGTTCGGCGCCCACATCAGTGCGGCGACTGAGAGTACGAGACTACCGATGCGCTCGAGCATATTTCCCTTCGCGGGAAGGCGACGGGCTAGGTGTACATCTTCGGGCACACCAACGGCAAGGCGTGGATCATCGGATGGTCATCGCCCGTCGGCGCGTAAGCGAGGCGGAGTCCCGATTGGCCAATCGCCAGTTGCTGGGCAGACGCGGAGGCCAAGTTGCCGCATGAGCGACCGGTATCGTGGCTGCGACTTGAGCGGGTCGAACAATGCGTCGCACGCCAGGCTCGGCACGCCGAACTGAGTCTCGTGCTCGGCGATGCCACGCTCCATTTCTGTCATCGCGGCGTCGTACTGCTTATAGACGAGATGCACGACCATGCGCAGGTAATGCGGGGAGTTTCCTGCAGGCCGCCGCTCGATGATCGCGCGCTCGCGGTCGGCCTCTTGCCACCGCCCTGCCGCCGCATAGCCGAACACGAGGTTCGACCGTCCGCCAAAGCTGATCGAATCGCGCCGGAAGAGGCGCTCGAACTCGGCGACGGCGCTGTCGGGAGCGTGCTTGAACGCGTAGATGAAGCCCAGTGCCTGGTGGACTATTGGGTCTCCTGGTTGGAGCTCGGCGGCGAGGCGTGTGAGGGCGAGCGCCGAGTCGTATTGCCGACGCATCATCAACCCGTAGCCGATGAGGCCAAGAATCGTCGCGGACAGCGGGTCTCTCTCTTGTCCGCGTCGCAGGACCGCGAGTCCTCCATCGACGTCTCCGACGGCGTACAGACTGGCACCGTAGGGCCAAACGACGTCCGCATTACCCGAGTCCGCGGCGTATGCATTCTCGAATGCTCGACGCGCCCCGACGAAATTGACTTCGCTGAGGAGCGCGTTGCCCTGAGCGACATATGCTTCGGCGACCGTCGGATCGATCGCCAGCGCCATGGCGGCCGTCGCGCGAGCCAATCGGTTCATCGAGTCGACGGGCGCCCGCCCGAGCACCGGCTCGTTCGAGTACGACGTCGCGAGCGCCCCGAGGGCACGCGCGAATTCTGGGTCGGCCGCAACTGCCTGACGAAAGAGCGCGCTCGCCTTGTCCCATGCGAAGGCGTCTGCGGCATGGCGCCCTCTGAGGTACAGGTAATACGCGTCCATGTTGGCCGTGCCGCGCACGTTCAGCGAGCGCCGCTGAACGTCGGACGCAGCGGGGGCGGCGCTGAGTTGCGCGGTGAGGGCTCGGATGATCGTGTCCTGAACAGTCGGGAGAGACTCGGGCGCCGCGTCGAACGTCTTGCTCCACAGCACCGCGTCATCGTCGGCGCGCACGAGCTCAGTCGTGACATGAAGGCGGCCGCCCGATCGACTCACGGCGCCTTGCAGCACCGCTGCGGCAGCGAGCCGTTTGCCGGCCTCGCGCGCATCCTGCCCTTTGAGCCGTCGTGACGATCCGCGGGCTTTGACCGTGAGTCCGGGAATCGCGTTCAAGGCGTCGCGCACCTGATCGGTGATTCCGTCTTCGAGGTAATCGAACGTGGTATCCTTGCTCGTGTTCTCGAACGGCAACACGGCGATCGAGCGAATTGACTCCGCATTCGCGGTGGCGACGCGACGAGAAAACCGTGAGAGCCCGATCCCAGCGCCGACGACGGCGACGACCATCCCCGCCACGATGATCAGGCGTCGGGTCGAGCTCCGGACGTGAAGTGGTGTCGGCGAGATTGCTCCGGTGCTGACCCGGTCCAGCGAGCGCACGACGTCCTCGGCGCGTTGCGGTCGCGCGGCTGGATCCTTTGCCAACAAATGCATCACGACGTCCGCGAGCGCGGGCGGAACATCCGTGCGGCGATCCGCCAGCGGTGCAGGCGTCTCCGTGAGATGGGCCGCGGCGAGCGCTTGAGCCGTACGACCGTCGAACGGGTGCGATCCCGCGAGCATCTCGTACGCGACGACCCCGAGCGCGTAGAGGTCGGCTCGGTGGTCCAGCGTCGTGTCACCCATCGCCTGCTCGGGCGCCATGTACGCCGGCGTCCCGATGGCCACGCCGGTGGCGGTGAGACTCGTGTTAGGCAGCGCCGTGTGATCCGTGGCGGCAGCGATCGCCTTGGCTATGCCGAAGTCGGCGACGACCGCGTGTCCTCCGGACAGGAGCACGTTCTCCGGCTTGAGATCGCGGTGCACCACACCATGCCCGTGCGCGTAAGCGAGCGCGTCGGCGAGCTCACGCATGAGGCGCACCGCGTCGGCGAGCGGCAGGGCACCGCCCCGCGTTAGGTGCGAGCGGAGCGTCTCGCCCGCGACGTACGGCATCACGTAGTACAGCCGTCCATTCGATTCGCCCGAATCGTGGACGCCGAGCACATGGGGATGCGTCAGCCGGGCCGCGATGCGGATCTCGCGGATGAAGCGCTCGGCGCCCGCGGGCGCGACGTGCGCCTCGAGCACCTTCACCGCCACCTCCCGATCATGGCGGAGATCGCGCGCGAGGTAGACGGTCGCCATGCCGCCATGCCCCAGCTCCCGATCGATGACGTATCGATCCGAGACGACCGAACCGAGTCCGGCGGCAAGCGTCGCCGGCATGGCAAAGAGGCCTCCGCCGCGCGCGGCGCGTTCGCGGGCATCCAGCAGGCGCCCGGCTTCGTCGCGCAAACCCGGATCCCCGCGGCACGTCTGATCGAGGTATGCGCCACGGGCCACCGGGGCGAGATCGAGCGCGGCGTCCACCACTCGCTGAATCTCCTGCCAGCGCTCAGGCGTCGTCATCGCTCAACCCGGTACAGGTGGAGCACTGCCATCGCCATCGGCCTCCGCGGCACATGTCAGGATTCGCGCATGGCCTGCGCTCTTGCTCCTGCGGCACGATGCGGCCTGGGTTGCCGAAGCTACGGCGGCGCGCCCGGGCAGGCAATGCAGCCGCGCGAGGCGGCGGCGCTTCTATGCGGCACGTGGCGTGAAGTACCGCGAGGGGCCATCGCATCTGAACGGCCGTGGTCGTTCGGAAGGCTGTGTACTTCACCGACGACTCGCGGCCGTCACGTACCGCGTCGCCCTCGCACTGGTCGGCCAGAGTGCTGGAGAAAAAGCTCAGATACAGTTGCCGTTCAGTACCCTTTCGCCAACCCGTATCCTCTTGGCTCCGTCACGCCGTGCCACTTCCCGTCTTCACGGTGGATGCTCTGCACGTTGGCGAGCGATCCCCACGGCGACAATTTCACCGCGTGGCCGAGCGGCTTCATGAACACCGCGGCACTGTCGGCCCACGGCACCTGCTCCACGAGGAGGGAGTCGGGCACGTCCTGATGATGGAATTGCGGCACGGCCATCGCCTCGCCGAGCGTGCGGTGATAGTCGAAGAGCGACACGATCTGGTGTGCGACCGCCGTGATGATGTACGCCCCTCCCGCCGCGCCGGTCACGAGGATCGGCGCGCCTGACGAGTCCAGCACGATCGTCGGCGTCATGCTCGACAGCATGCGCTTGCCCGGGGCAATCGCGTTCGTCGCTCCCTGCACGAGCCCCATCGCGTTCACGGCGCCCACTTTCCCCGTGAAGTCGTCCATCTCGTCGTTGAGGAGGAACTGCGCGCCCGGCACGGTGAACGCGGAGCCGTAGCTTTCATTGAGCGTCGTCGTGATGGCGACCGCGTTTCCGTGTGCGTCGACGATCGAGAAGTGCGTGGTGTGGCGCGGCTCCTTCGCTGCCGGGCCTCCGCCGCTCCCGGACGACGTGCCGCCGATCTGCGCGAGCAGCGCCGCCGCGGTGTCCGGCGAAAGGAAGCTCGCCACCGGAATCTTCACGAACGCGGGATCGCCCAGCAGCGTGTTCCGCCGCGCGAACGCCCGCCGCTCGGCTTCCGCCAGCAGGTGAATCGACTGAGGGCTCCGCCAGCCTAACGAATCGAGGTTGCTGTGCTCGAGTATCCCGAGGATCAATGCCAGCGTGAGCCCGCCTGACGAGACAGGGGGCATCGACACCACGGGATGCCCGCGGTACTTGAACTCGACCGGCGTGCGCCAGATCGCCCGATATCCGGCCAGGTCCTCGTGCGAGATGATGCCGCCGCTCCGCTTCATGGCGTTGACGATCAGATCCGCCGTCGCGCCCTTGTAGAATCCGTCTCGGCCCTTCTCCGAGATGCGCCGCAGCACGGCCGCGAGCTCCGGCGCGCGCCACGTATCGCCGACGGGAACGAACTTCCCGTTGCGCAGGAACAGCGCGGCGCTCGCCGAGTCCTTCGCGAGACGCTCGGCGCCGCCTTCATCGTCATCGGTGAACGAGGTGTCGATCACGAACCCTCGCTCGGCGAGCTCCATCGCCGGTCGCACCAGCTCGGCCCACGGCTTCGTTCCATACTTTCGGTGGGCCTCGTAGAGGCCTGCTACCGACCCCGGAACGCCGGCCGCAAGTGCGCCGGTGATGCTGCGGTCGGTCATGTTCCCGGCGGAGTCGAGGTACATGTCGCGCGTGGCCGCGCGCGGCGCCATTTCGCGGAAGTCCAGCGCCACGTTCTTGCCGTTGATGTGCGCCACCATGAAACCGCCACCGCCGATGTTGCCGGCGGCTGGGTACGTCACGGCGAGCGTGAGAGCCACCGTGACGGCGGCATCGACGGCATTGCCGCCGTGTCGCAGCACGTCGAGTCCAGCGTTGGTGGCCAGCGCTGATGCCGACACGACCATGGCCGAATCGGCAGTTGCCACCCGCGCGGGCCGCAGCGCACGTCGTGATGGAGCTGGCTGAGTTGCGCTGGTCGTATCGCCGGACGCGTTCCGCGATGGGCTGCAACCGGAGACGAACGGAAACGCGAGAGCGGCGAGCGTGATCGTGTATCGCATAAGTAGTGGTTTTGTCAGGCTCAGGCCATGCTCATGAAAGTCGCTCGGCCAGGGCGGATTCGAGCGGGCTACCGGGTCCCGTCATTGGGTCCCTTCCCACGGATCTCGTCCGCCCAGTGCTCGACGACAACAATCTGTCCGCGCTTCGCGCCTTCCGCGCGCTGCACCATGAGGAAGCGCTGATCATCTACCGCCACATCGTAGTTCCGGCGCGAGACCGAGGTCTGGACGAAATCCGACGCATTGAAGAGCACGCGGGTGCTCTGGACGACCAGCGACGGTGCGGTTGTGAGCCGGGCCGCCACGAGGTTCGACTGCGCATCGAGGTAGAATAGCTCGTCACCGCGATGTGACCAGCGTGGTGCGCTACCGCCGGTGGTCGAGACTGCCCACTTCGCGGTGCTCGGAGTGGCGAGCGACGTGACGTACACCTCGTAGCGTCCCGACTCGTTCGAGACGTAGGCCAGCCACTTGCCGTCAGGTGAGACGACGGGCGAGTACTCGGAGTGGGGGGAGGCGACGAGTGGCGTTGGTGTGTTGTCGACTCCCGGATGAATGAGCAGGATATCGCCGGAGCCGGCCGACGCCGTGGTCGT
>Ga0207707_10005226_pt1 | contig 11379 bp, 10 predicted proteins | sample KBSC83BmetaG_FD_184336 | JGI IMG/M metagenome (GOLD analysis project Ga0207707, IMG submission 184336) | Corn rhizosphere microbial communities from Kellogg Biological Station, Michigan, USA - KBS C8-3B metaG (SPAdes) (version 2) | ecosystem: Host-associated > Plants > Roots > Rhizosphere ... | reverse complement strand
CGCCGTCGTTCAGCCTGCCGCGACGGAGCAGCCCACCGTCGCGCGCAACCGCCTGGTGCTGGCGGTCTATACCGCGGCGATCTTCGTCAGCGCTCTGCTGCTGTTTTCGGTGCAGCCCTTGTTCACCAAGATGGTGCTGCCGCGGCTCGGCGGCTCGCCGGCGGTGTGGTCGGTGGCGATGGTGTTTTTCCAGTCGCTGTTGCTCGCCGGTTACGCCTACGCGCATTTCCTGATGCAGGTCAGAAATCGCGCCGTTCCGGTCGCGGTGCATCTGGTGCTCTTGTGCGTGGCGTTGGCGAGCCTGCCGCTCTCGATCGCCACCTCCTGGGGCGAGCCGCCGACCTCGGGTTACGCGTTCTGGCTGCTCGGGCTGTTCGCCGTCTCGATCGGCCTGCCGTTCTTTGCGCTCGCCGCCAACAATCCGCTGCTGCAGGCCTGGTTCGTGCGATCAGGCCATCCCGCCGGTCCCGATCCCTATTTCCTCTACGCCTCATCCAACATCGGCAGCTTCCTCGCGCTGCTCTCTTATCCGGTGCTGCTGGAGCCGATGTTCGCGCTGCGCACGCAGAACCTGCTGTGGACCGGCGGCTACGGCCTCTTGATCGTGCTGATCGCCGGCTGTGGCGCGCTGCTCTTGCGCTCGCCGGCTCTCGCCTTGGCGGATCGCGAGACCGCGGCAACGCCCGCACCGGCGCCAGGCTGGGTGCTGCGTGCGCGCTGGATCTTCCTCGCCGCCGTGCCGTCGGGCCTCCTGATCGCGGTGACTGCGCATATCTCGACCGACGTCGCCGCCGCGCCGCTGCTCTGGGTGCTGCCGCTGTCGCTCTATCTCCTGACCTGGGTGCTGGTGTTCCAGTCGCGGCCGCTGTTGCCGCACAGATGGATGCTGATGATCCAGCCGCTCGCGATTGCCGGCGTGATCGTGCTGCTCGCGGTCGGCGGCGAGCAGAACCTGCTGCTGACGCTCGGCGGCCATCAGTTCTGTTTCTTCCTGATCGCGATGGCCTGCCATGGCGAGCTGGCGCGCACGCGGCCGGCCGCGAAATATCTCACCGGCTTCTATGTGGCGCTGTCGTTCGGCGGCATGGTCGGTGGATTGTTCGCAGGCCTGATCGCGCCCTTCGCGTTCAGTTGGATCGCGGAATATCCGATCCTGCTGGCACTCGCCGCGTTGTGCCGTCCCGCATCCGCGGAGAGATGGCCGGCCTGGAGCCGCTGGTACTGGCCGTTACTGGCGGCGCTGGTGATTGCGCTGATCGTGCCGGCGTGGTTCCAGGGCCAGATCCCGTCCTGGCTCGAGGATCATCGCGTCTGGGTCGCGGGCTCGGTGGGCGTGCTCGCAGGCCTTGCCGCGCTGGGGCTGAACGCCAGCCGCTGGAAGATTTTCGCGACCGCCGTGGTCGCGCTGGCGCTGATCCGCGTCTACCCCGCGGACGACGGCCGGGTGGTGACCGCGCGCAGCTTCTTCGGCGTGCACAAGATCGTCATCACGCCGCACGGGCAATATCACGTCCTGATGCACGGCACGACGATCCACGGTGCGCAGAAATTCCGCAACGCCGACGGCTCGCCGGTGACAGGCCGGCCCGAGCCGATCAGCTACTACCACAAGGACGGCGGCATCGGCCGGGCGATCGCGGCGATCCGCGAACGCAAGGGGGCACCGCTGCGGGTGGCCGTCATCGGCGTCGGCGCCGGCACGCTGACCTGCGCTTCCGAGCCGGGGGAAAACTGGAAGTTCTTCGAGATCGACCAGACCATGGTGGATACCGCGAAGGATCCGAAATATTTCACCTACATCCAGAATTGCGCGCCCGGTGTGACGCCGGTGATCGGCGACGCGCGGCTCACCTTCGCGCGCGAGCCGGACGGCATCTACGACGTGATCATCGTCGACGCCTATTCGTCGGATGCGATCCCGATCCATCTCGCGACGCAAGAGGCGATGAAGATCTACAAGGACAAGCTCGCGCCGCAGGGCATCGTCGTGATGCACGTCTCCAACCGGCACCTCGAACTGGAAAGCGTCGTGGTCGGCGTTGCCGATGCCAATGATCTCAGGAGCTGGGTCTACAACGAGGATTCCGGACGCGACGATGAATATATCTTCTCGACCGACGTCGTCGTCTCCGCGCGCGCGGACGCCGATGTCGGCAGCCTTGCCTCCTCCGACAAATGGGCCGAGACCGAGCCGACCGACGGCCAAGGGGTCTGGACCGACGACTATTCCAACATCCTGGGGGCGGTGTATCGGCGCTTGAAGAACGGCGAGTAGCTACCACGCGGCAATACCCGTCCCGTGCGGTTGCGGCAGGAACGCCGGCTGTGTACAGGTGCCACGTTGGGAATTATGGAACTTGGCCCCGTGCAGAGGACCCGCGACCACCGCGTCATCAGGAGCCGGCATTTTCACAGGCTGCAGCGGCAGCACTTCGTCCTGTTCGACGTGCTGCCGTTTCTTGGGACCCTGGTCGCACTGGGCCTGTTGTTCTACCGTCCGGCCGGCGCGCTCGACATTGCCCTGTTTTTCGGCATGTGGCTCGTGACCGGCCTCGGTCTCACCGTCGGCTATCACCGCCTGTTCACGCATCAGGCTTTTGCCACCAGCACGGCCGTCAGCGCGCTCCTGGTCGTCATGGGTTCGATGGCGGGTAGGGGATCCATGCTGTCCTGGGCGGCGATGCACCGTCGGCATCACGAATTGTCCGACCATGAGGGCGACCTGCATTCGCCGAATCTGCATGGGGATGGCTTCACGGGCCGCGTGCGCGGCTTCGTGCATGCGCATCTGACCTGGATGATCGAGCACGACTATCCGAACGTGGCCCATTACGTGCCCGACCTGATGGCGGATCGGACGCTGGTCAAGGTCAACCGCTATTACTACGGCTGGGTGCTGCTCGGCCTTGCGCTGCCCGCCGCGATCGGCGGACTGGTCAGCGGCAGCGCGTGGGGCGCGCTGACGGGCTTTCTCTGGGGTGGTGTGGTTCGCATGTTCGTGGTCGAGCAGACCATGTCGGCGATCAACTCGATCATGCACAGCTTCGGCCGGCAGCCCTTCATCACGCGCGACGACCACAGCCGCAATCTCGGCATCATGGCGTGGCTTGCCTGGGGCGAGGGCTGGCACAACAACCATCACGCCTTTCCCTATTCGGCCGCGTTCGGGCTGCGCTGGTTCGAATTCGATCCGGGCTTCCTGTTCATCCGCCTGCTCGAAACCCTGGGGCTGGCGTGGGACGTGAAGGTTCCAACGCCCGAGAAGATCGCGCGGCGCATGCTGCGTCCGGCCGAGGGCGCCGAGCCCGATCTCGAAACAGGCTGACCGTGCTACGCTGTTCGCACGCGTGACCTCCTTCCGGGTTTACGAGCCTGGAGGAAAGCATCCCGGAACTCATGCTCTTCAACGACTATCCGTTTTTGCTGGTGTTCCTGCCGGCGGCGCTGCTGGCCTACCGCCTGGCCGATCCGCATCCGCGGGCGCGGATCGGCGTATTGGTGCTGCTGTCCCTTGCCTTCTACGCCTACGGCCAGCCTTCTTTCGTCCTGCTGCTGGTGGCGTCGATTGCGATCAACTGGCTGGCGGCGCAGGCCTATGGACGGATGAAGACGGGGGCGATCATCACCGCGGCCATCGTGCTCAACCTCGCCGTCCTCGGCCTCTTCAAATACGCCAATTTCTTTGCGTCCAATCTCGGCTGGCTGCCGGACCGGCGGATGCCGACGCTGGAGCTGGGACTGCCCGTCGGCATCTCCTTCTTCACCTTCCATCACATCATGTATCTGGTCGACCTGAAGCGCGGCAAGGCGCCGCTCTATCCGCTCGACCGTTACGCGCTCTACATCTCGTTCTTCCCGCAACTGCTCGCCGGCCCGCTGGTGCGCTGGTCGGAGGTGATGGAGCAGTTCGGCCGCAAGGTCTATGCGGCGGGGTGGCAACGCCAGTTCTGCGTGGCGATTTGCTTCATCGTCTTTGGACTGGTCGAGAAGATCTTCCTCGCCGACCGCCTCGCGCACAACATCGATCCCGTCTACCGGCAGGCGCTGAGCGGTCCCGTGACCGGCGGCGATGCCTGGCTGGCGCTCGCCTTCAACATCCAGATCCTGTTCGATTTCGCCGGCTATTCCGACATCGCGATCGGGCTCGGGCTGCTGTTCGGCGTCAGGCTGCCGTTCAATTTCAACGCGCCGTTCCGCGCCACCAGCATCCAGGATTTCTGGCAGCGCTGGCACATCACGCTGATGATGTTCCTGCGCGACTACGTGTATTTCCCGCTGGTCAATGCCCGCATCCTGCCGCGGCGTTTCCTGCCGTTGCAATCGCAGGCTGCGATGCTGATCACCATGATGCTGTGCGGCCTCTGGCACGGCGCGAGCTGGACGTTCATCCTGTGGGGCACGCTGCATGGCTGCGCCCTCGTGCTATGCGCGATCTGGCGCCGCTATGGCCCGCGAATGCCGGTGCCGGCAGGCTGGGCGCTGACCGTGATCTTTGTGCTGCTGACCGGCGTGGTCTTCCGCGCCGGATCGCTCGATGCCGCCTGGAATATCTTCCAGGGCCTCGGCGTTGCGCTCAATCTGGAACGTGGAAAACACCTGCTGTCGATGGTGATCGTTCCCATGATCGCCTTCGTGCTGCCGGCCAGCCAGGACATCATCGCATTCCTGACACGCCGGCCGAGGCCATGGCTGTTCGTGCTGGCCGGCTTCACGATGTTATACATCCTGCTCGATCTCGGAGAACGGAACGTTGTCGGATTCGGCTATTTCAACTTCTGACTCCCCGGCCGGGTGGGGCCGCTGCCTGGTTGCTTTTCTTGCCACGCTGGGAGTCCTGGCATCGTTGCTGTGGGCGTTTCTGATCGCGGTCGATCCCTATGACAGCGGCAAGTTCGGCTTCCTCGCCATCGACGGCGTCGACGACCGCAACACCACGACGGCCACGGCCAGCCGCGCGCGCGACCCGCACTTCGACTCCGCCGTCATCGGCAATTCGACGGCGTTGCTGCTCAATCCAAGCCCGCTCTCCGAGGCGACCGGCCTGCGCTTCGTGCAACTCTCCGTGGTCGGCGGCAGCCCGGCCGAGGAAATGACGGTGCTTGATTTCTTCCTGCGGCATCACGCGCATGTCGGCGCGCTGGTGTTCGTGACCGATCCTTCCTGGTGCGTGCATGAGCGCGAGAAGCCGCGTCCCTTTCCCTATTGGCTCTACGACACAAGTCTGCCCGGCTACGCGGGCCGGCTGTGGTCGGGCGCGGCGATCGAGCACGCCTTCCAGCGCGTCGCGATCGGCCTCGGCTTGCGCAAACGCATCGATCCCACCGGTACTTTCAATTCCGAGGATGTCTGGCCGGCGGGACAGTTCTTCGAAAAGAACTACCCGGCCGATCCGCCGGCGGTGGACGATGCCGCCATCCGTAACCTCTTTCCGGAGGCATCGAAGCTTGACGAGATGATCAGGAAACTTCCAGCCGAGGTTCCCGTCGTGATCCTGGTGCCTCCGACCTTCGCCTCTACTGTGCCGCAACCCGGCAGTGGCCTGGCCAGGGAACGGCAGGCCTGCAACGACGCGCTGAGGAAGATCGTCGCCGGCCGCCCGCAAAGCAATTTCATCAGTTACCGGATCGACAATGCGCTCACCCGTGACCGCGCCAACTTCGTCGACTTCATCCATTATCGACCGCTGATCGCCACGAAAATATCGGAAGGAATCGCCGCAAGCATCCGGCAGGGCAAGGCCGCCAAAATCGATTTCTGATCAATCCTCGCGGAGGTGCGCCGAACCGACGTATTCTGAATGCGCAATGATTTCACGGTGAATTGGAGGTCGCTTGGCCTGGTCGACTGATGTCGGTCTTCGCAAAGTCCGCGCCCTTGAAAAGCAGCGGCTCGCCGCGGGTCACCGCCAGCGCGTAGGAAAAGCAGTCGCCATAGTTCAGCGCGGCGGCGTGATGTCCTTTGCCATAGCGACGCCAGGCGCGTCGCGCCGCATCGGCCTGTTCCGCGTCGAAGGGGACGATCTCGGCACCGACCTTGAGCAGCCAGAGGTCAAGCTCGCGCCCACCTGTGTCCCCTAGCTGCGTCTCGAGCACCATCGTTGCTTCGAGCACGGTCGCTGCGGAGATCAGCCGGATCGGGTCGTCAGCGATACGTGCTTCCACCTCTGGCGCATCGGGTTCGTTGAGGGCAATTGCCAGGATCGCCGACGTGTCTATCACCATCAGCGTGGCAATCCGTGCTTGTCATACCCCATAATTTCTTCTGGCGTCCGGCCATCCACAACCGGCATCGCACTCCAGCGCCGGCGGATTTCGGCCATATCCTCCAGCAAAACGGCTTTGCGGGATTGGCCGCCAACCCGGCGCAATCGCTCCTCGATCGCGCGTTTGGTTGCCATCGTGATGTTCTCGCCAGTTAGCTGCGCCAGGCTTCGGGCCAAGCGTTCGGTTTCAGGGTCTTTGATGCTCAGAGCCATTGCTCGGTTCCTTGGTTCCTATTTAGGTACTATATACCTGAATCTTCCGAAAATCCTTGAAGTAGGTATTATAATACTATATTGGACGCACTTTAGATTTAGCGATCGAAACGGTGGACGGGTCGTATGACTGATCAATCGCTGCCCGCGTCGAGCAGGTCGAGTCGTCCTTCGAGCCAAAGCGTTCGCGCGCGTCCGCGCTGGATCTTGCCGCTGGTGGTCTTGGGCAACGCGCCCGGCCGGAGCAGTGCGATATGGCGGGCGAACAATTCGTGCTGGTCGGTGACGCCCCCGCGGATCAGGCCTTTCAATTCTTCCGGATCGATCCGGTTGCGCTCGGTGCGCTCGATCTCCTGGACGATCACGAGCGTTTCTTCGCCATGTTCGTCGGCGACGGAGAATGCCGCACCGCCGTTCTGGCGAAACGAAACGTGCAGGCGCTGCACGGTCTGCTCGATGTCCTGCGGATAGTGATTGATGCCGCGGATGATGATCAGTTCCTTGATCCGCCCGGTGACGAACAATTCGCCTGTTGCGTCGAGGAAGCCGAGGTCGCCGGTGCGCAGCCACGATGCGGCGGCGTCCTCGCCTTCGATCCGCGCGTGCAGGCCGGCCGTGGTTGCGGCTTCGTTGCGCCAATAAAGGCGCGCGACGTTCGGCCCGTTGACCCAGATTTCGCCGACGCGATCGGGCGGGAGGGGCCGTCGCGTGCCGGGATCGACGATCGCGATTTTTTCACCTTCCAGAGCGCGGCCGCAGCCGACCACGGTCTGCGCATCGGCGGGCTCGACGGGTGGCGCGACGCGGTGCGCCTGCAGCGCGGCCTGACTCACCTCCCGCGCGATGAGGCCCGCGCCGCGGCGGCCGCCCGAGATCAGCAGCGTCGCTTCCGCCATGCCGTAGGCGGGAAATACGGCTTCGGGCCTGAAGCCGTGGGGGGCGAATGTATCGATGAACTTCCGGATCGTCTCGACGCGGACGGGCTCGGCGCCGTTCAGCGCAATCTTCCAGGAGGAAAGATCGACGCCTTCCATCTGCTCGGCGCGGTAGCGGCTGACGCAGAGGTCGTAGCCGAAATTCGGGCTGCAGGCGACCTCGGCCTTGTAGTGGTGGATCGCGCGCAGCCAGTTCAGCGGCCGCTGCATGAAGCCGTTCGGCGCCATCAGTACGCACGGCGCTCCGATATAGAGCGCCTGCAGCGCGTTCAGGATCAGCCCCATGTCGTGATAGAGCGGCACCCAGTTGACATAGGTCGAGCGGGAAGTGTTGCCGAGCGAGAGGCGGATCATCTCCAGGTTCGCCAGAAGGTTGGCGTGGCTGACCGCGACGCCTTTCGGCTCGGAGGTCGAGCCCGACGTGTATTGCAGGAAGGCGATGTCCTGCGGGGCGGGCAGGGGCAAGTTCGCGCGTTCGGAAGTGAGAGCCTCGAGATCGACGGTCAGCCATCGCAGCGCGTCACGCTCGAAGCGCGCCTGCACATCCCCGCGGAGCGCGAGGGCGGAGGTGGTCAGCGCCAGCACCGGTTCGCAATTGGCGAGAATGGCCGCGCTGGCATCGCGCGCACCGTTCCGGCGCGGCATCATCATCGGGACCGCGATGATGCCGGCGATCAGGCAGCCGAAGAAGGCCACCATGAATTCGAGGCCGGGCGGGAACACCAGCACGGCGCGATCGCCGGGGCGGGCGGAGGTGAGGAGCCGCACCGCGAGCGCTCGCGCGGCGCCGTGCAGTTCGCCATAGGTCAGCGCGCCTTCCTCGGCGCCGCGGTCGGAAACGAAGATATAGGCCCGGTCGTTGGGTCGGGATGCCGCCCGCTCCGAGAGCAGCGCCACGACCGAGGAAAATCGATCCATTTCCGTAAGTGGCGGCGGCCGGTTCACGCCGCCGGCCGCGCGGCGCGCTTGCCGGCGAGATAAAGCGAAAGCTCGTCGACGGTCGGGTGGTCGAAGAAATCGTCGGTGGTCAGCTCGAGGTCGAGCTTTTCCTCCAGCTCGATCATGACATATACGACCATGGCGGAATCGAGCCCCAGCCGGTTGAACTTCACTTTGGGATCAATGCGATCCTTCGCGACCCTCAGAACCTGCGCGAGCGACGCCACGCAAAGCTCGGAGATTTCCTCTCGTGTCATGTCCGATCCCAACAAATCCGCCGGGACATTTACGGGCTAGCCCGGGCTTGTCAAATGGGCAGGCCAAGGAACTGTTGATCCAAATGTTTTGCCTGCCGAAGGTGCCGGCAGGGCGCGCGGCGAGGCCGTGTTCAAATAGATCGTGCATTCAGCCATCAGGACGCTGGTGTCGACGCGTTGGCCGTTTCCGGTGCGGGTTTCGGGTGCGCTTCGGCCAGGCGCGCGCGGACATATGCCAGCGCGGCCTTGCATGCGGCTTCGCTGCCGAAGCAGCGGCTCGGGATCGCCACCGCCGCGGATTGGGAAATCCAGATCAGGAGCAGGCTCTGCTCGAACGTGCATCGGGGGACCATCGTCCACTCGTAGATGGCGCGTATCCCTTTGCTGACGACGGTGACGCCGGAGTGGTCGAACTCCGCCGTCCGTGGCTCGGGCGGGTCTGGTGTGAAATACCGGTTTCGCGCGATCCGCCGGTTCAGGGACAACCCGATCCAGGTTGCGATAATGGCGAGGCCGAATGAGAGCAGGCTGTATTCGCCGACGATATCGATCGCGTCGGGATCATCCAGGCGCTGCGACGCCAGCCACCGGAACAGCAGTGCCACCGGGATCGCGGCGAAAAGAGGTGCGATGGAAATGTAGAAAGCCGACCAGGTCCGGCTGCGCCGGTCGACCGCGAGGGCGTAGCGCTCGTAATCATCGACGGTCATGTCGAACGTGACTGCGATGCGCTCGGAGACAGGATCGCTCATCTCGGGCACCGATCTCCACGCGTCTTGATACCCGGCGATCAGTTGACGCCGGGTGCGCCGATCCGGTTCATGCCACGATCTTAGTCCTGAGAGTAGCCGCCGCGCGGCTGATAATATTGCTGCCTCGGCTGGGCGTAATAGCCTGGCGGTGCCTGCACATAGCCCTGGTTGTTATAGCGAGGCTGCGGCTGGGGCGCTTGATAGACCTGCGCGCCGAAGAGGCGACGGTCCTGGCGCGGCGACGGATAGACCTGCTGGTCCGAGCTGCCGTCGGCCGGATAGATGTAGCCGTCATCCGGCCGCTGAATCTGCCGATTGGAATAGCCCGGGTTGGCATAACCTTGGTTGGCATAGCCCTGATTGGGATAATCCTGTGCCTGCAGCGTGATCACGGTGGGCTCGCCGGCGGCATATTGCTGGTCGTAGGTTTGCGCCGGCGCACGGCGGGCGAGGGCGGTGTTCGGACGCGGGTTGCGTGCCAGCGCGATCGCGGCCGAACCGGTCAGGGTCACGCTGGTGTTGAGCACGCCCTGCTCCTGCACCAGCGCATAGAGCGTCGTGGCGTTCGCCCTCGACAGCCGCACGCAGCCATGCGAGGCCGGCGTGCCGAGCCGACCTTCGGACTCGGTGCCGTGGATCGCGTGTCCGATCTTGGTGAAGAAGATCGAGTGCGGCATCGGCGCGTCGTCGAACTCCTTGGAGAAATGATCAGCTTCCATGCGGAAGGCGCGGAAAGAGCCATTGGGCGTCTCGCGCGAGGGAATGCCGGTCGAGACCGGCCAGCGATAGCGCGTCACGCCATCGACCGCGACGGTCATCATCTGGCTGTTCTTGTCGACGGTGATATCGACTTTCGCCTGGGCGGCGTGACCGGCGAAAAGCATCAGGCCGGCGAGGGCAACGAGGTAGGAACGCATTTACTTCTGGCCTCCTGGCCTGATTTCTAGGCGCCGTGGCTCTCCGTCCCCGGCATCTACTATGCCCGGAATCCGGCTTCGGTTCCAGTTGCCTGCGCCGGGCATCCTTAATGGGTCGCATCATAGAGGCAGAGGTTGGGTCGCCGCGTTGAATTTTTTGCGAGCGAGCCAGCATGAACGCCAACATGAACGGCGGGGCTAGACCAAAGGCGAGGACTCGAAACGGCCGCAAGGGCGCAACCATTTGGCCGCAGCCACGTTGCAAGATACCCACCCCGCTTCGGCGTTCGCCGGATTTCAGGATATCGAGATGCGAAAAACCAAGGTCAAGACCGCGGCCCTGCCTGCTGGCTGGGCGCTGCCGTTCATCTTCGCCGCGCTCGCCATGGCGCTGGCGCTATTGGCCGCGCCCCGTGCCGGTCTTGCCCAGGGCATCGTCCGCGGCGCCCAGCAGGGAGCCTACGAAGGTCACCGGGTCGCTGGTCCCGTGGGTGGGGTGGTCGGAGGCGCAGTCGGCGCCGGTGTCGGCGGCGCCATGGGCGCGGTCGAGGGCGTGCTCGGCCTGCCCGAGCCGCGCTGGCATCACTGCCGGGGCTATCGTGACGGCTATGGTCGCTTCCACTGCTATCGGCATTACTGAAGAGTCATTCCGGGGCGTGCGAAGCGCGAACTATGGTGCGCAATTGCGCACCTGAGAATCTCGAGATTCCAGGTCTGGTGCGTGCGCGCACCATCCCGGAATGACGCTTCGCGTCAGTTTTTCAGCCGGTAGCCGGTCTTGAAGATCCACCAGACCAGGATCATGCAGACCAGCAGGAACGCGGCGGTCATGCCGAGGCTCAGGGCCACGCTGACGTCGGCGATCTCGTAGAAGCTCCAGCGGAAGCCGGAGATCAGGTAGACCACGGGATTGAGCAGGGTGATGGTGCGCCAGGGCGACGGCAGCATATTGACCGAATAGAAGCTGCCGCCGAGGAAGGTCAGCGGCGTCACCACCAGCATCGGAATCATCTGCAGCTTCTCGAAGCCGTCGGCCCAGATGCCGATGATGAAGCCGAACAGGCTGAAGGTCACCGCGGTCAGCACCAGGAAGGTCAGCATCCA
>Ga0207707_10005223_pt1 | contig 11380 bp, 9 predicted proteins | sample KBSC83BmetaG_FD_184336 | JGI IMG/M metagenome (GOLD analysis project Ga0207707, IMG submission 184336) | Corn rhizosphere microbial communities from Kellogg Biological Station, Michigan, USA - KBS C8-3B metaG (SPAdes) (version 2) | ecosystem: Host-associated > Plants > Roots > Rhizosphere ... | reverse complement strand
ACATGTCGGCGCGCGCCATCCCCTCACAGTCGGTGGCGACGAACGCCCGCACCGCGAGCTCCTGCGCGCGCTCGATCTGCTCCTCGGTGATGCGCGCGGGGACGACGAGATCCATCTCGCCGTCGTCGTACTTCGCCTCGAAGTCGTACCACTCGTTGTGCGTGACGACGATCTCGCCGGGGAGCGACGCGAACGGCTTCAGATTGCCGAGCACGCCGACCTCGACCTCGATCCCCGAGACGAACTTCTCGACGAGCACCTTCTCGTCGTGCTGGAACGCGAGCTCGACGCCGCGGCGCAGCTCGTCCTCGTCGTGCGCCTTCGTGATCCCGACGCTCGAGCCGAGCCGAGCAGGCTTCACGAAGACGGGGAATCCAAATGGACTGTGGGGCTCGTCGCCGAGGCGCAGCGTGATGTTCTCGGTGACAGGGATGTCGTGGTCGCGAAGGACCGACTTGAAGACGTCCTTGTCCATGCAGAGCGCGGACGCCAGGACGCCGGCGCCGACGTACGGCACACCCGCGAGCTCGAGCAGTCCCTGCACCGTCCCGTCCTCGCCGAACGGCCCGTGCAGCACCGGGAAGACCACGTCGACGTCCGAAAGCGTCGTCGCGACTTCCTTGCCGGGCAGCCGCGCGGGCAGCTCCGGCCGGCCGGAGGAGCCGAGCTGCCATCGCCCGTCGCGGCCCACCTCGATCGCGAGCACGTCGTCGCCCGACGACTCGAGCGCTCGCACGACGCTTTCCGCGGACGCGATCGAGATCTGGTTCTCGCTCGACCGGCCGCCGAGGATCACCGCAATGCGGCGGCTCACGGTGTCGTCGTCGTCGTGGTCGTGCCCTGCTGGAACTGGCCGACGTGGATGATCACGACGTCTCCCGACTGCGCATCCGAGCCCGGCGCAGGATCGGTGGACTGGACGATGCCGTCCTGGGCCGGATCGGTCACCGGATCGGTGACGACCGAGGGCGTCAGGCCCGCGCCGGTGAGCAGCGACTCGGCCGCGGACTGGCTCATGCCCGTCACGTCGGGCACCTGGGTCGTCGCCGGCCCCTTCGAGACAGAGAGCGTGATCTTCGTCCCGCGCGGGACGTTCTGGCCGGCTGCCGGCGTCTCCGCCGCCACGACGCCCTTGGGCAGATCGGACTGGACTTCGGTGCGGCCCACCTGGAAGCCCTGGCCCTCGAGCATCGACTTCGCGTTCAAGTAGGGCTGACCCGTCACGTCGGGCACCGGCACCGGCTTCGCGCCGCGAGAGACGTTGATGTGGATGACGGTCCCCTTGATCACCGAGTCTCCTGCGTGCGGCTGCTGGGCCGTCACGGTGCCGGACTCTTCGTTCGAGTAGACCTGGCGGATCTTCCACTGCAGGCCTTCGCCGGCGAGCGCGGACACGGCGGAGTTCGAGTCCTGCCCGACCACGTTCGGCACCGACACCTTCGGCTTCCCGGTCGAGATCGTCAGCGTCACCGTCGAGCCCTTGCCGATCTTCGTCCCGCTCGGCGGGACCTCCGTGGCGACCTGCCCCGGCGGCACGGTGTCGCTCGTGCCCTTCACGATCTGTGGGGTCAGCCCGGCCTGCGTGATCTTCAGCTTCGCGAGATCCTGCTGGAGCAGCAGCACGTCGGGCACGGCGACCGGCTTGTTGCTGTCGAGCTGGTCCTGGATCTTCGTGTAGAGGAACCAGCCGCCGATCCCGCCCGCGATGATCAGGCCGATGGCGAGCAGCCACGGCCAGATCGAGCGGCCACGCGGCGGCTCCTCGTAGTCGTAGTAGCCGGGCGAGCGGTAGGCAGGCGGCGCGGGCGGCGTCACGGTCGTGCGCGGCCGCTGGATCATGGTCTGCGCGGTCGAGATGCCGGCGCCGGACAGCACCTGCGTCATCGCGTCCTCGGTCTCGCGCGAGACGGCGACGCCGCGCGCGACGCGCGCGAGGTCCGCGTCCATCTCCTCGGCGCTCGAGTACCGCTGCTCGGGGTCCTTCGCAAGCGCGCGCATGACGACCGCGTCGAGGTCGTGAGGGATGCCGTCGCGCAGCGTCGACGGTGGCTCCGGCACCTGCGACAGGTGCTTCATCGCGATCTCGACCGGCGTGTCGCCGCTGAACGGGACCTTGCCGGTGAGCATCTCGTAGAGGACGACGCCGAGCGAGTAGATGTCCGAGCGCGGATCGACCGGAGCTCCACGTGCCTGCTCCGGCGAGAGGTACTGCGCGGTGCCGACGATCGAGCCGGCCTCCGTCATCTGCGATGCGCCCGAGCGTGCGATGCCGAAGTCCGTCACCTTCAGGCGGCCATCGCCGCCCACGACGATGTTGTGCGGCTTGATGTCGCGGTGCACGATCCCGTTGCGGTGCGCGAACGCGAGCGCGCCGAGGATCTGGCGCGCGTAGTCGATCGCGATCGGCACCGGCGTGGGCCCGTTCTTGACGAGCAGCTCCTTGAGCGTGCGCCCGTCGAGGTACTCCATCGCGATGTAGTAGGTGCCCTCCGCGTAGCCGCGGTCGAAGATCGAGACGATGCTCGGATGGTTGAGGCCGGCCGCACTCTGCGCCTCCCGACGGAACCGCTCGACGAATTGCTCGTCGGAGGCGTGACGGTCGTCGAGGAGCTTCAGCGCCACGCGGCGGCCGAGCTCCTTGTCCTCCGCGAGGTAGACGTCGGCCATCCCGCCCGAGCCGAGCTTGCGCTCGATCACGTAGCGCGTGTCGAACGTACGGCCGATCAAGGTGTCGCTGAAACTCATAGGGATCCGGCTACATCACTTCGACGAGGTGGGCAGGATCGCCTGCACGAGCTGCTTCGCGATCGGGGCGGCCACTGCGCCGCCGAAACCGCCTGCCGAGTGCTCGATCACGACGGCTCCGGCTACGACCGGGTGGTCGGCAGGGGCGAAGAAGATGAACCAAGCGTCGTAGACACCTGGCTCGTTGGTCTCGGCCGTGCCGGTCTTGCCCGCCCAGGTGATGCCGGGGATCTGGACGCCGGTGGCGGTGCCGCCGGTGATCACCGCCTGCATCATCGTGTTGAGCGTCGCCGCCGTGGACGGCTTCATCGCGTGCTTCCACACCTTCGGCTTGGTCTTCGCCACGGTCTTGCTCCCACCCGGCGCCGTCACCTTCTTGACGAGATGCGGCTCCATGATTGTGCCCCCGTTTGCGACCCCAGCCGCGACGAGTGCCATCTGCAGCGGCGTCACGAGCAGCTTGTCCTGCCCGAACGCGAGACGCCCCGGGTCCATCTGCCCGGGATCGTCGAAGAGGTGCAGGCCGCCGTTCTGGAACCGGTACTCACCGCTCGGCTCGACCTGCGACGACGGCAGCTCGATCGGCGGCTCGTCGTAGAAGCCGAAGTCCTTCGCCTCGTCGGTGATCTTCGCCGCGCCGAGCTTCATGCCGATGTTGCAGAAGACGGCATTGATCGAGTGCTCGTACGCCTGCAGGAAGTCGACGTGCCCGAACGTCTCGGGCGCCTCCGGGTTGCCGGCGTTCCGCACCTTCTGGCCGTACTCGACGCAGTACCCGGGGTCGTAGAACGGGGAGTCGGGCTTGTAGATCCCGGCATCGAGCGCGGCAGCGGCGGTGACCGTCTTGAACGTCGAGCCAGGCGGGTACAGGCCCTGCGTGGCGCGATTGAGCAGCGCCGACGTCGAGCCCGGGCACGCGCTCGGCGACTTGAGGATGCTCGCGTACCCGGTGTTCGACTCGATCTTGTTCGGGTCGTAGCTCGGCGACGACGCCATCACGTACACGGCGCCGGTCTTCGGGTTGAGCATGACCGCCGCGCCGCACTTGCCGGCGAGCGCGGTCTCGGCGATGCGCTGCACGCCCACGCGAAGGTTGAGGATCAGGTTGTTCCCCGTCACCGTCGCGCCTTTCAAGTTGTCGGTCAGCTTGTCGAAGATCGTGCCGAGGTTCGCGTTCGATGCCGTCAGGTACGCGTTCTGATCGCGCTCGATGCCCGAGCGTGACCGTCCCTGCGTCGAGTAGCCGACCGTCTGCGATGCGAAACCGTGCGTCGGGTAGCGACGGAAGAAGAGCGTCTGCCCGCCGCGCTTCACCGCACGGTTCGCCGCCAGCAACGTCTTCCCATCCGACGCATAGATAAGCCCGCGCCTGATCCTGAACTGCGCGACGCGCTGGATCTCGTTGTCCTGCTTCGCGGCGAGACTGCCGGTCGCCCAGGTCTGCCAGTACGTCGTCGCGCCGATGAGCGCGGTGAGCAGGATCAAGGCGACGAGCGCGAGGCGGGAGATCTGTGCGTTCATTGACTGTTCGCCCGGTGTGAGACGAGGAGCAGCCCGGCCAGGAGCACGAAGTTCGCGACGACGGACGAGCCGCCGTACGACACGAACGGAAGGGTGATCCCGGTCAGCGGGATCACACGCAGCACGCCGCCGACGATGATGAACGTCTGCAGCGCGAAGCCGAACGTGAGACCCGCGGCAAGCAGTTTCGAGAAGCCGTCGTCAGCCTGGAGAGCGATCTTCATGCCGCGTGCGACGAAGAGCATGAAGACGAGGAGCAGCGCGGCGGAGCCGATCAGCCCGATCTCCTGCGCGAGCGCCGAGTAGATGAAGTCGGTGTTGATGTAGGGGATCAGCGGCTTGCCGTCGGTCGTGTTGAACACCCCTTTGCCGAGCCCGGCACCGCCGAAGTGGCCGTTCGCGATCGAGTAGAGCGACTTGACGAGCTGGTAGCTCTGGCAGTCCTGCCGGAGCGTCTTCGTCCCGGTCAACGGGCAGTACACGGGGTGCGTGGTCCAGGGGTGCAGCCAGATCGTGATGCGCTCCTTGACGTGCGGCACCCGCTCGTACGCGCCGTAGCCGCCGACGACGAAGAGCGCGAGGCCGACGACGACGTACGAGAGGCGCGCCGTCGCCACGTAGAGCATCGAGAGGAAGATCCCGTAGTAGAGGAGGGCCGAGCCGAGGTCGTTCGACGAGACGAGCGTGAGCATGCAGCCGCCCCAGATGAGGAGCAGCGGCCCGACGTCCTTGAGCCGCGCCTGCGCCAGGGCCTCCCGCTTCTCGCGCAGGTAGGCGGCGAGGAAGACGATCAGGAAGATCTTCGCGAACTCTCCCGGCTGGAACTGGATCGGGCCGACGCGCACCCAGAGCCGCGCACCGTTGACCGTCGTTCCTAGCCCCGGCACCCGCGGCAGGAACAGCAGCGCGATCGCCGCGATGCCGAACAGGTACTTGTAGTTCTCGAGCGAGCGGTAGTCGCGCCGTAGTCCGATCAGCGCCAGCGCGAAGAGGCCGACACCGACGACGATCCACAGCCCCTGCTTGAAGGCGTCATCAGGCCCGAGCCGGTAGATCTCGGTCACGCCGATCGCTGTGAGCACGCCCGTCATCGGCAGGAGATATGGATCGGCGGCCGGCACGGCGAATCGGGCGACCAGGTGCGCCGCGACGTACAGCGCGAGGAAGAAGATCGCGTAGCCGAGCGATCCCCAGCTGACGAACGACTGTCGCGCGATGTACACGGAGGCGAAGCCGGTGCCCGTCAGCACGCCGACGGGGAGGAGGTAGAGGAGCTCGCGGTTGCGGGGACGGATCGAGATCAGCGAGCGAGCCCCCACCAGACGAGCACGACGATGAGCGCGATCAGCGCCACGATCACCAAGAGCGCGAGCAAACGCCTACCAATGCCCGCTTCACGGGTGCCTGCCTGGGGGACCTCGGAATCCTGCGCCACGAACGCCGCCTCGAGCTCGGACGGGGAGACGACCATCGTGTCGACCGCCGAGGGCACCTCGGTGATCACCGGGACGCCGTCCTCCGGGTGGAGCGTGTCCTCCTCGTCGGGCGGCACGGTCTGGTACTCGCGCGTCTCGTCATCCGGCTCAGCCGGCAGCGGCGCGTCGTCGGCGACGATCTCGAACAGCACGGCCGTGATGTTGTCGTCGCCGCCGCCGCGGTTGGCCGCGCGAACGAGCGCCTTCGCGGTGTCGTCGAGGTCGCTGCGGTTCGCAAGCATCACTTCTTCGATCGCCTCGCCGGCGACCATGTCGGAGAGCCCGTCGGAGCAGAGCAGGTAGATGTCGCCGGCCTCCGGATGGATGGTGAACGCATCGACGTCGACGTCTGGATCGGTGCCGAGCGCGCGCGTGATCACAGAGCGCTGCGGATGCACTTCCGCGTCGCTCGCCGAAAGCTCGCCGCGCCGCACGAGCTCGGCGACGAGCGAATGGTCGTCCGTCAGCTGCTCGAGGGCGTCGCCGCGCAGCACGTATGCGCGCGAGTCGCCGACGTGCCCGAAGGTGATGTCCCCGCTCGGCTCGACGAGTGCAACCGTCATCGTCGTTCCCATCCCGCTCGTCGCCGGGTCGTTCGACGCACGTTCGTGCACGCGGCGGTTCGCCTCCTGGACGAGCTCGCGAACGCGATCCTCGCCACCGCTTCTCGTTCCCGACTCGTTGAGCGCGCCCGCGGCGAGCGCCGACGCGATCTCGCCGGCGCGCGCGCCGCCCATGCCGTCTGCGATCGCGAACAGCGGCGGCCGGACGACGAACGCGTCCTCGTTCTGGCGGCGCTTGCGACCCGGATCGGTCGCGAAGGCGTGGCGTCCCAGCCTCACGTCTCGAACCTCAGGTCGGTCTCGCCGATGCGCACGACGTCGCCGGGCGCGAGCCGGCGCTCGCGCGTGAGGCGGATGCCGTTGACGAAGGTCCCGTTCGTCGAGCCGATGTCCTCGACCCAGATGCCGTCGCGGCGCGGCTCGATTCGGGCGTGCCGTGTCGACGCGTACTCGTCCTCTGCCAGCGGGATGTCGTTGGTGGGGCCACGTCCGAACGTGATCGACTGCGTGTCGAGCACGATCTCGTCGCCGCCGCCCAGGGCGGGGCTCGCGAGCACGACGAGGCGGCCGAGCTCGCGCGACTGCCGGACCGGGATCAGGCCGGCCGCGGCTGCCTGCTGCGGCCCGAGGATCATCGACTCCTGGGGCAAGCGCAGGTCGCGCGCCGCCGAGCGGACGATCCGCCAGATGAAGAGATAGAGGAGGACGAGGAACGCGATCTTCAGGGCGAGCAGCGTCGTCTCGACCTGAGTGGAGGCGAGCATCAGTGGGCCACCTAGTGGAGCTCCCGCGTGAACACGAGCTCGGTGGAGCCGATCGTGAAGCGCGAGCCGTCCTCGAGCTTGAGCCGCTTCAGGCGCTTGCCGCCCACCTCGACGCCGTTCGTCGAGTCGAGGTCGACGAGCCAGAACGTCGCGCCCTCCTGCCGCACCTCGGCGTGGCGGCGCGAAACGTTCGGGTCGGTCACTTGGACGTCGGCGTCCTTGGATCGGCCGATCACGACGCGCCGCTTCTCGAGCTCCTGGCGCTTGCCCTCCCACGAGAGGACGGCGACCTCGCGCTGCACCCCGAGCTCAACGGCGGACGCCGCCTCGGTCGGCTGCGGCACGGGCGCGGCCGACGGCTTGTAGATCATCGTCGCGTTCGGCTCGACGTCCGTCGGCGGCCCGTCTTCGGCGCGGCCCGACGGCTGGACCATCCGCGTTGCGATCCCGAACACGCCGACATCGAGGTCGGCGTCGGTCTCGAACTCGACGCGCGGCGGGGTGAGCAGCGCGTAGGACTCGCGCCGCGCGTGCTCGGCCAGGTAGTCGCCGAGCTCGTCTTGCAGCTGCGCCTCGTACGTGGCGAACTGCTCGCGGTCGCCGGGAGCGAGGTACACGGTGTATTCGTTCGGGACGTACACGCGCGACACCGACACGTTGCGGTGGTCGTCCATCTCTTTCACCAGCTTGCGAGCGAGCTCGACCGGCTGGACGTTCGTGCGGAACGCGCGGCCGAACACGCCCTCGAAGAGCGATTCGAGCTTCGATTCGATGCTGCGGAGGACGGACATAGGCGGCGGGGTTGTACCCCGGCAAGCAAGTTTATGTAGCGCGCTGGAAGGTCAGGATCGCGGCCGTCAGCCAGGCGGCGGCTACGAGCGGCAGCAGCGCTGCGGCGGGCGCGATCGTCGCGGTGAGGCCCAACAGCGCTCCAGCGAAGAAAACTGCGGGCCACGGTCCGCGGCCCCGTGCGTAAGGGAGAGCCGCTGCCGCCGCAGCGAGCACCAGCGCTTCGGCGGTGATCTCCGGATGCGCGACGAGCTGGCTCCAGAGGACATGCGCGACGGCGGTCGGACGTGTCGAGCCGGCGAGGCCGAGGCCGAGCGGCGGCGTCGAGCCGTCGAAGGGAAGGGGCACGCGGCGGATCCCGGCGACGACCGCCGCGAGCAGCACGGCGGCGGCAACTTGCAGCGCGCGCCGTGCGCGTCCGTGTGCCGCCTGCGCGATCACCGGCAGCAGCGGGAGGGCGGCGAGCGGTGAGGCGAGTGGCCCGGCGGCGAGCAGGAGGCCGGTGCGGGCGTCCTTCCAATTCAAGGCGGCCCAGAGCACGGCGACGGCGCCATAGACGAGCGCCAGGCCGATCGAGATGTTCGCCAGCGGGAAGAACGCGGTCAGGAGCGTGAACAGCAGGCCCGCGCGCGGCGAGGCGAAGCCGAGTGCGCCCGCGGCGGCGGCGAGACCGAGCGGCCACCCGGCGGGATAGAACGGGAGCGCCGCGGCGACCCAGCCCGAGGCGACGCCTGCGAGCGCGCCGGGGAGCAGCCGGTCCTTTGCCACCTCGCTGAACGACCTGACCGGCGCGGCCGGGCCTGCGCTGCCACCGTTCTTGCGCCGGCGGCGAGGCAGGTTCCGCAGCTCGGCGGCGAGCCGCTCTGCAGTCGGCCGCCGCTGGGGATTTGCGACGAGCGCGCCGTTGACCGTCTCGATGATGTGGCGCGGAAGGTCGGGGCGCAGCGTCTCGAGTGAGGGCGCGCCCTGTTGGATGCTGCGCGACGTCTCCGAGAGGTCGCCGCCCCAGAAGGGATGCTCGCCGGCGAGCGCCTCCCAGAGGACGACGCCGAGCCCCCACACGTCGGCGGCCGTCGTGGCAGGCAGCCCTTGCAGGCGTTCAGGTGCGATGTACGCGAGGGTCCCCGGGATGTCGCCGAGCGCGGTCAGGGTGTCGAACTCGGCCATTTGTGCAAGCCCGAAATCGAGGAGGCGCACGTCGATGTCCGGCGACTCGGCGAGCAGCACGTTCGACGGCTTCACGTCGCGGTGGACGATCCCCCGGCGGTGTGCGTGCGCGAGCGCGTCCGCGATCTGCCCGCACACCTCGAGGGCGGCGCGGTCGTCGAGCTCGCCGGCACGGAGCGCCTCGCGCATCGTGCGGCCCGGCACATACTCGTAGGCGATGTAGACGTGGGACGGGTCGCGCGCGAGCGCGAGAATGCGCTGGCAGCGCGGGTGGCGGAGCGACGAGGCTGCGCGGGCTTCGCGCTCGGCGCGATGACCGCTTTTGCCCTCGCGGGCGACGATCTTCAGGGCGACGTCGAGGCCGCTCTTCTCGTCCCGCGCGAGCCAGACATGGCCCATGCCACCCGAGCCGAGGGGGCGGATCGGCCTGTACCGGCCCAGGAAGAGCTCGTGCGCAAGGGCCGGTTGGGACACGCTGGGTTTCTACGGTGCCGCGGGTGCATTTCCTCTCCGGCCGGGAAGGATGGTCTAATTCGCCGGTGGACCCGCGCGACGACGAACTCGAGTTCGATTTCTTCGACGAGCCCGCGACGAGAGAGTCACAAGCCCCACCGGCGCGGACGCGCCTGCCGAGGCGCGGTGGCCGTGGCACCGGAATGCGCCGGCCGGCCGGCCCTTCGCGCGGGCTGACCCCGATCCTGCGGCTGTTGATCGTGATCGTTGTGCTGGTCGCGCTGTTCGTCATCTTCGGGCTGCTCATCCAGTCGTGTGCGTCGACCTCGAAGCACGACTCGTACGCGAACTACATGGACAACGTCGGGAAGATCGCGCGCGGGTCGCAAGAAGACGGCGCCGCGGTCGCGAATGCGCTGACCAGCGCATCGAAGGCCGCGTCGATCTCGTCGACCCTCCGTGGGATCGCCGACCAGGAGCGCCAGAACGTCAAGCAGGCGCAGAGCCTCGATCCGCCCGGTCCGCTCCGCCCCGAGAACGAGCAGCTGATTGAGGCGCTGCAGTTGCGCGTCAGCGGCGTCGACGGGTTGGCGCGGACAATCGACGTGCTCGCGCCGAAGAAGACGACCGGCGAGGCTGCACTCCTCGAGCAGCAGTCCGACAAGCTGCTCGCGAGCGACGTCGTCTGGGCCGATCTCTTCCAAGGCCCGGCGAAGACCGTGATGTCGAACGAGGGAGTGAAGGGCGTCGCACCTCCCGACTCGGCGTTCGTGGCCAACCGGCAGCTGTTCGCCGAGACGTCGCTGAACCTCATGCTCAGCCGGCTGCGCGGCGCGTCGACGGGCGGTCAGGTCTCCGGCCTGCACGGCACGAACATCGTCGGCACGAAGGCGCAGCCCGGGAACCAGACGCTGACCACCGGCAGCGAGAACACGATCACCGCAACGCCGACGCTCGCGTTCGTCGTCACCGTCGAGGACTCGGGCGACGCGCAAGAGGTCAACATCGTCGTGACGATGACCCTGAAGAAGGACGGCGGCGGCAAGGCGATCGTCCAGACGAAGAAGATCTCGGTGATCAACCCGGGCCAGAAGAAGACCGTCTCCTTCACCGGCATCAACACGTCCGGGTACTTCGCGGTGAAGAGCCATCTGGACATCGACGTGAAGCCGGTGCCGGGCGAGACGCGCACGGACAACAACCGGGCGAGCTACCCGGTCATCTTCTCGCTGGGCTAGTTACCCTCCGCGGGTGCACGTCACCGCGACAGACGCGCTGATCGTCGCGATCGCCGGCGGCGTGCTCGGCCTGGCCGGGGTCGGGATTGCCGTGTGGGCCTCGATCCGCGTAAAGCGGGTGCGAGACGCCCAGCGGTCGCTGCTCGGTGGCGGACGGCGCGACCTCGTCGACTTCGCCGTGTCCTTGCAGGGTCGCGTCGACGATCTGCACCGAGCGGTGGACGAGGTCGCGGCGGGACTTGCACGCGTCGATCGGCGGGTGGACGCGGCCGTCACCAATACCGCGATCGTGCGGTATGACGCATACGAGGACACGGGTGGCCATCAGTCGGCGTCGCTCGCACTGCTCGACTCGGCCCGGACGGGGGTCGTCGTGACGGCGATCCAGGGCCGCGACTACGCCCGGATCTACATGAAGGAGCTCGACCGCGGCAAGGCGTCGGTCGCTCTCTCGCCCGAGGAGCAGGAGGCGGTCGAGAGAGCAATGGGCCGCTGACCTCCCGACCGTCCCGGCCCGTCCTTAAAGCCGCTGTCTTGGGTACATTCCGGCCAAGATGCAGCAGGTACTCGTCCTGAATGCGAGTTACGAGCCACTCAATGTGTGCTCCCTGCGCCGCGCCCACGTGCTCGTCTTCAAGGGAAAGGCAGAGGTCGTCGAAGAGCTC
>Ga0207707_10005222_pt1 | contig 11381 bp, 16 predicted proteins | sample KBSC83BmetaG_FD_184336 | JGI IMG/M metagenome (GOLD analysis project Ga0207707, IMG submission 184336) | Corn rhizosphere microbial communities from Kellogg Biological Station, Michigan, USA - KBS C8-3B metaG (SPAdes) (version 2) | ecosystem: Host-associated > Plants > Roots > Rhizosphere ... | reverse complement strand
GCCATCGCATTTGTCCGCCGCGCCCTTGTCCGGCGACAGGAAGATGCCCTCGAACGCGAAGCTAACCAATGGGTGACAGAGCACGCTACCGAGTGGCGCGCGCTGTGTCGCGAAATCGTCATCGCCGCTGTGCGGCTGGCGAGCCTCGAGGCGCGCGCCCGCGACATGCTCGAGCAAATACAGTGGCCCGTCAAAATCGCCATGGGCAGCAGCATCGGCTCCGGATTATCGCTTCTCGGGACCGGCGACCCGCTCCGAGACATGCGAAATGACGCTTTGAAAGAGAGCGTTGTCACCAATTCTGACCTTAGAAAGGCCGAGCAATGTTGAATCGATCACGGGTGAAGGCCTTCACGGGTCCTAGTGCAGAACAGCGGGCCGAGCGCGTCGGCCATTGGTTTAAAGCGCTTCTCGGACGGGACGCCTCGAAGGCATGGTGCATCGATCATGGCGTCGGTCTGACGAAGGCGACAAGCGAAAGCACGAATGTGGCTGGCGGATTTTTGGCACCGCAGGATTTTGACGACGCGATAATCAACATTCGCGAGACGGTCGGCGCTTTCCGCCAAGGCGCAGAAATTCGGCCAACACGATCTGATGGGCAAATCCGGCCGCGTCGGACTGGTGGCCTTACGGCGAATTTTGTGACAGAGGGCGCGAGTATCCCTGAGTCGTCATTTCAACTCGATGCCGTTGAGAGTGCACAAAAAAAGCTGGCTATCCTGGGGCGCGCGTCTTCCGAACTGTTCGAGGATTCGGCGCCCGATTTAGGCGAATTTTTCACCTCGGAAATCGGCTACGCCTTTGCCGCCAAGGAAGACGACTGCGGCTTCAACGGTGATGGCACGTCGGCCTTTAGCGGTATCAATGGGCTTGCTAGCAAATTGGTTGGCCTGAAATCATCGATCGCGGCTGCGTCAACGCATAAGACCTTTCTAACGCTGGACAACACTGATCTCACGAACCTTATGGCCGGCGTGCTCGCAACGGCAATACCGGGGAGTTGCTGGTACACGTCGGCGACCGGTTACGCGCAAGCCATCTGCCGACTCGCAGCTACAAGCGGCGGGCTGACGGCGACAATGCGGCCTGACGGGACGATCGCCGCTAACTTCCTCGGCTTCCCGGTGCGCTTTAGCGGCAAATTGCCCGACGTCTCCACCGATCTCTCTACCAAGGCCATGCTGTTCTTCGGCAATCTCGCCATGTCGAGTGTGCTGGTCGAGCGGCAACGGCAAACAATCATCGCGATCAGTCATGATCGTGCTTTGGACACCGACCAGGTTCTGGTCCGCGGCGTTCAGCGTTGCGACATCATCAACCACACGGTTGGCGACGCGAGCACGCGTGGGCCCGTCGCAATGCTGGTTGGAACAGCATGATGACGGGCTCGAAAATGAGATACACGAAGATTTTTGCAAGCGGCGCGCTCGCTAAATTTCTCGATGCGCGCGACCACGGCGCTTCGCGCCAGGAGCTAATGCGTCTCAAGACCGCCGCTGAAGCGGAAATTACCAAGCCATCGGGAGCCGGGAGTAATCAGCGGCGCGACGGAGCTGGGCCATCACTCGCACCTCCAAGCAAGCCGCTCAAAATTGGGGCTTCTAATACCGAAGTTTCTCATCGCAGCAACGTGCTTGAATTTATTGAGCGCGCAAAGTTTGACCGGACACGGCTTGAACGCGAGTGGCAAAGCGCCCCGGAGTGATTAGGCCGGCTGATAACGCGAACACAACGAAAGCAAATTGAGCGATGCCGAGTGGAAAGGTCTCTTTTTACGACGACTCTAGAAGTTTCGGATTTATCGCTCCTGATGATGGCGGTGCCGACGTTTTTGTTCACGCAAATTATTTGGTGAATGCGGACCTATTGAAAAAAGATCGGCGCGTTAGCTTCGAAGTCGTCACCGATGATCGCCGCAACAAGCCGCGCGCGGACAAGGTGAGGGTGCTTTGACGTGAAAAAACGTGCACCGAAGACAAAACCCGAACGCGGCAAAGCCGGCAATGCAGGAAGGAAATTGATCTTATGTCGCTTCTTACAACGGGCGCTGGTGTTCACCGGCCGCCAGCGAGTGTCAGCACAGCGCGCCAAGTCACGATCCATACGCCCATTGGCCAGGTTCAAATCAACTCCGGCTCGATCGTGCGGCAGACGCAATTGCCGGGCGTCAGCGTAACCGAAGGAACGTAAATGTCTTTTCCATCAACAAACGCTTGGTACGTTTCCTCCGTCGGGTATGCCGCGATTACCGCATGGGCGACGGGCGCGACCATCGCGGCCGGTGCGTTGCGGCGGCCAACTGCGCCCTCTGTTGGTAACGAGCGCATCGTTGTCGCCATCGTAGGCGGCACAACTCACGCCACGACCGAGCCATCGTGGACCACTTCGCGTGGTGCCAAAAACACTGACAATACGGTGACCTGGCAGGAAGTCACCGGCAACGCGGCCGTCAACGGTGACCTGACCAATACCGTTCCCTGGTCGAATGCTCAGATTAAAAACACGGCGCTGACACAGGGCGTCATCATCAAGGATGGCGCCGGAACGCATTTGTTCATTCTCTCAACGGCGGGAACGGCGGGCAACGGCGCGGAGCCAACTTGGAACGTGGCTGCGGTCGGCAATACCACCGCCGACAATACCTGCACTTGGACCTATATCGGATTGGCCTCGTCGTTCACGGGCGGAATCGCACCTCATGCGCGCCTCGCGAATGCGCTCGCCGCCAATTGGGGCGTTGCAGGGCAAAATATCTTTGTCAAGAGTGACCATTCCGAAACCCAGTCTTCCGCGATCACGTTGGCGAATTCCTCCTCAACGCCATTCTACGTTCTAGGTCATGACGGCGGCGCCTATCCGCCGCTCAGCGCCAACCTTGTTGATGCTACATCGGTCCAAGGCGGCTTGATAACGTGCTCCGGCGTTGCGGCCATCGATATCACTGCTTTGCGGCTTTACTGCCACGGCCTCGAATTTAAGAATACCGGCACTAATAACGTTGCCTCATGGGTGCAGCTTGGCGATGCTGCGGCCAACGGCTGCGTGCAGCGTTTCAAGAACTGCAAGATCACGCTGGCCGGGTCCGATGTCGCCACCACCAACAATCTTTGTTTCGGAACCAATTCCAGCACCCTCGCGGCACCGCGCATCTATATGGATAATTGCGTCGTCAGTTTTAATTTTTCGGCGCAGGGTTTACGCATCCGAAACTGTTCCTTGGAGTGGGTCAACACGCCTTCGGCGCTGACAGGAACGGCTGTTAACCAATTGGCCTCAGGCAGCAATGCCTCATCCTTCAATGCTCTGCTAAGAGGCGTCGATCTCAGCCTATTGGGATCCGGCAAAACCCTTTTTGGCGGCGGATTGGGCGGGATGCTCACGCTGCAGGACTGCAAGTTAGGGACGAGCGTCGCTATCGGTACACCCGACACGCCGTCCTATCGCATCAACCTGAACAACTGCGATTCCGGAGCGGTAAATTACCGGAACGAGGTCTATGATTTCTTCGGAACGCTGACGACGGAAACAACGATCGTCCGCAGCGGCGGCGCCAGCGACGGCACCACGCCGGTGAGCGGCAAGATCGTCACGACGTCCAGCGCGTTGTGGGCGACGCCGTTCGACGCGCCGCCGATCGCGATCTGGAACGAGACGGTCGGCTCTGCCATCACCATCACCCTGTTCGGCATCTGGGGTGGCGGCGCCGTGCCAAACAATGACGATTTCTGGATTGACGTTGACTATCAGGGATCAACGCTGACGCCGATCGCATCGCGTTCAACGAGCGGTAAGGCTAACATCTTGGCCAGTAATGCGGCCCTCACGTCGGACAGTTCGACCTGGGGAGGCTCAACCACTGCCTTCAAGACTAGCGTGACCATTACGCCGCAGCAGAAGGGCTACATCTTCGTCACGCCTAGAATGGCGAAAGCGTCGACCACGCTCTATTACGATCCGAAATTGAACGTGGCTTAACGAAGATGGCAGAAAATGAAAAAGCGCTATCGGAACACCTGCCTTTGGGTCGCGCTCCGCTCGCCAGTTTACCCAATCGATAGGGCCGGGTTTGATCTGTTCGCCCACTTCGTCCTCAGTCCACTCGTGAATTTTCCGCTGTGTGACGCCGCGCTCTGTGACGCTGGTCAGAAGCGCATAGCCGCCTATGCAAAACGTCCCAGTACGAGCGAACAAAGTTCTACGTTGGACTTCCATCAACTGCAGCAGATCGATCTCCGGGTTGAGCTTTTCCGTTTCCGACAATGGGATCGGGAAACCTGCCTCGACGATCTGCGCCCTTGTTGGACACGGACTAAAAGTCAAATTTAATCCTGCAAAGCCGATGGGACAGACCTGAAATGGACGCGGCAGGGAGTCCGTTATCTTGCCGGCGTGATCTGCTTCCCATTCGGCTTGATCCTGCAGAAAGATCGTGAAGCCTTCGGGGCGCTGTTGCTGTTCCGACCAGCCGACGACCCAAACGCAACATTCCCGCCGCGAGCGAGTCGAGATGGTGTCGTGATGGTCTTCGAAAACCTGCTTCAACAACGGACTGATGCCGGCCTTCATCGCGTCGAAGGAATTGAATTCCTGTACCACATCAAAAATAATATCTTGCCAACGCGCTATGCCGTGCGTCGTCACCGCACAGCGCTGCGCTGGGAGCGCTAGGCATTTGTCCATGAAGAAGGCGACCGTGCCGTCTTCAAAGTAGCTGCCCGCGTCGACGAGAATGTGAGCGCTATTACGCTGCAACAGCGCTATCGCACCGGACATAGCTACCCTTCGGCGCCGAGAGGCGCTGTTTGCTGCGGGGGTGCGAGGTTGGCTTTTTCTGTTTCGGTTCCTCTTCGCCCGTAATAGCGTTGAGCACCGCGAGTTGATCTTCTAGTCCGGCGAATGTGCTGGCCGAGTCGCCGTGCAGAGCGCGGTTGTAATCCTCGGCACCCTGTTTGCCTTGCAGAAACCCTGCCGTGAGGGCGTCGGTCTTTTGTTTTAGAATTTCCTCGCCAGTAGCAGCTCCATTGAGGGATGCGATATGCCGTTGTTCTTCGATGGCAAGCCCCGCAAGCGTATCGCCAGCGCTCCTGCGCGCGATGCTGATGGCTTGCGCTGAAGCGGTGCCAGAACTTTCAACTGCATTTAATGATTGCTGGGCGGCGTCAGCCTTGGCCTGGGCGGCGGTCAAGGCGTCCGTCGTTGATGTAAATTGCATCGCAGCCGCGTTAGCCGCATCGATATCTTTCGTTGCGTTCGCAAATCGTACCGAGAAATCAGGCCCGGTCGATGTTGGTGGTGCCGGAGTATTAGGCACCCCGGACAGGAGACCCATCTCGCCATCCAGCATCGCGGGAACGCCGATATTTCCCTTGCCGGCCGCAGCATCCCGGACCGCTTTAGCGATCTCGATTTCAGTTTGCAGGAACCTCTTTTGCCGCTCCAGCGTATCTTCAGTGTAAATGGAAGCCTTTATCAGCGCGAGATCGCTCTCGAGGCTCTTGTTTTCATTGCGAAGCGCGGCGGTTCGTTTGTTCCATTCGTCGGTAACGCCAATCGCCTTTTGCACGGAAGATGAATAAGCGTCCACGCCGCCAGCATCATCGATAGCCCCAAGTAGCACGCCCGACGTAGCACCACCTTTGCCAAAAGCCGCCCGTGCAAGGGCCGCTTTCGTAGTGGCGTCGGTGGTGCTGTTATACGCTCGCGCCAGAAGATCCAGCGCGTCAGAGGAAGAGCGAGTCGAGGCAATCTGAACAGCAAGGCCGCCGTTGATATCCCGGATTTCGTCATACAGCGGGCCCCCGTACTTTCGGGCCGCGTCCAGTTGGAATGTGAATTTTTCGAGTGACGATGATACCTGATCTGTCCCAATGCCAAGTTCGGCCCCGGCCTGTGTCACGCCGCGCACCTGGGTCACGGTCAGACCCGTAACGTCCGAAAATTGCTTCAGGTGCGATGCTTCGTCACCGGCCCTCTTGGCCCCCTCGCTCATATAGTCGAGCGCATTGACTACAAGCCCAATCCCAGCCGCAGCCGCGATGCCCCATGGGCCGAATGAACCCAGCACGGCACCGATAGGCCCGATCCCAGCGGCGTAGCCAAGTGCCGCGCCACGGCCAGCATCAAGCACGGCATTGAGCGCGCCGGCAGCGCTGTGGGCTTGAGTGAAGCGCTCGGACGCGGCGGCCAAAACCTCGTTCGCGCGGTCCTGCAGCGCCGGATTTTGCTCTAAGGCCTTGTTTACGTCTTTCTGAATCTTGTTATATTGATCTGCCTGCCCCTGCGTTGTTCCAAATCGGCGCTCAAGGCTCGCGAACCTACCCTCCAGCGACACCGCAGACTTTTCTTGAGTTTGGGACGTTACCGTCAAGCCCGCGGTGGCCTTGTCGACGGCGCTGACGGCCGCAACTACGTCGCTTTCGCCCTTGGTCGTAAACTCAAAAACGAGCCGCTTGATTGCTTCCTCGATGGTCGCCATCAGTTTGGCCTCTCTTCGCGGATCGGAAATTGCGATTCATCTGGCCAAGTTACTTCCGGGCAACCGGCGTCGACGTTAGTTGCAAGGCCCGAGAGAGCGAGCTTCAAAAGCTCCTCGCGCTGTTCCAGACTGTTTCCCGTCGGAGACAGTCCGAGCGCCCGCGCGAGAATGGTATGCGTGATTCTGATGGCCCCGAAATACGCCGCCCGACCCCGGTCGTGGGTTTTACCCCATTGAAGCAACTGCCGGCAGCACTCGTTGCGATCGAATACCTTAGCGGCCAGGCCATCCGCGTAACCCGCGAAAAGCAAGACCAGCTGCCTCAGTTCATCTGGCGTCGCTGTTGCCAACGCGCTTTCCGCGATGTCGCGATACTTGCGGCGGCCCGCCTCCGCGGATAAGGCGGGAGCACCGATTTTAGGCGAACATCGCCACCCCCGAACCGCCATCAGCGCCGGAAACTGAAGGCCGGCGCGGGACGATGTTGAGCCCGTTATCTTGGCCGCCGCGTCAAGAGCGCCGCCACTCCGAACAAAATCATGCCCCCAATCCAAAGAAGTATGCCCACCATCAGGTACGCTGAGGTGCCCACACCAATGCTGGCGGCCTGCGACGCGGAGCTATAACTCACAAGGCTGATAATTAAGCCGACCCCGCCCCAGATCCAAAAAACCCATATTAGAATTATCCTGCCACTAACGACGTCGACCGGCAGTGTTTGCTCTGGTAGATTCTCGCTCATAATTACCCACCCCCAAATTGGGAGTTAGTCTTCCGCAACCAGAGCGGGCGCGCAAGGGCGTTCAACCTGAATTTGTGCTTTTGCTGCGATGCGCTCAGCGGTGACTAGCGAGGAAGGAAAGCGGGGTAGGACACGCTTTTCTTCCTAGCCAGTCACGAAAAGCTGCCTTTAATGCCAGATGGCAGTCACTTCTCCATCAAGCGCTAGAATCGCTTTGCCCACGGCCTTCAAATTTGGCCGAGCCGCGTTGAGCCACCGCGCCGTATAAAAATAACGCTTGGTGCCGGCCATGGCGTCGACGTCGCTCATGGATAGATTTAAATCTCTGGCCCGCACCTTGATCTGATCAATCACAGGATGTCCGCTAGGGGCAAAATCCTTCTTTGGCCTACGAAACTTCCGACCGCGGGCCTGGGAACGAATTTGCTCCCAATCGTAGCGCGGCAATGCCGAGCATAACTCCTGTTTTGACGCTCCTGCCGTCCACATGCGCCTTAGCCCGCTCAGATCGCAAGCCAACCATCTTAGTTGCTTTCTACGAAGGCCCAGAAGGCCCGCTCGGGATCGAATGGCTATCCACGTCCGGTGCGGAAGCGCTTTGCGCAAAGCCTTCTCGTTGGGGAATAGTTTTTTTACAATTTCGATTTCGGCCTTTGCCCAGGCGTTTCTGTGAGGCGCACGCTTTTTTCTGATCCTTCTAAGGTGCTCGGAGCGAGCTGCGTCACGAGCAAGCGAATGAATCGTCGTCATGGTCGATCTCCTTAGCGCGGGATTGCGCGAAGGAAACCGAATCCCGATTCGGGTCAGGAGTGGGGCGGATCCGCTCGGTGTAGATCTCTTTAAATCAGGGCTTGGGCTTCGCCTTCGGTTGATCAACGCGAGCCTCACGAAACTCCGGTGGCCCCTTAGTAAGGCGTTGCCGCCGTTGCGCTCGTTCTTCGGGCGGGGCCGATGGGTCGATTATCTTTTCGATTACCGTGATGGCTAGCTCCCGGGCGCGCGTCCTCCGGCCAGGCTTGCCTACGGGGGGCTCCGCTGGTTCCCTGGCGAGGCCCAACTCGACAAGGCGGCGCACGGCGGCCGGACGAGATGGCCTTGGCTTGGGCTGTTTGGCAATCCAACCATCAATAGCGGCCAATTCGGGGGGCGGGAGCCGAAGGCCGATTTGCGGCGCCCCTTTCCCCTTGCTGCCCTCATAAAGCGTTGGTCTGCCGCGCCTCTTTTTACTGCTACCAGTTATTGTTGACTTGGCCATAATTAACTGATACCAGAATAAGCAAGCCGGGGCAAGGCTGCAACCTCGCCACCGGCTCTAACCCGCAAAACATGAGGTTTAGGTCATGTCACAACGAGCTAACGAACATCATACCACCGTTCCCGCGCCTGCGGGACTCGCCCGTCGCGCATTCGTCACTGCCCTTGCCGGCGCCGGCGTCGCTGCAATGGTGGCTCCAGCGGCCTCGCTGGCGTCAGGAGAGCCCGATCCAATCTTTGCTGCCTTCGAAGCGTACAAGAAAACTCAAGCCGTTTTCAATGCGGCGAGCGATGTGCACGGGCTAGCCGAGCGCGAGCTTGAGGCCGCAGGCGATCTCTTCCCAACAACCGTCAGCATAGGTAACCCCCATTCCGGCTTGCCAGGAGCGACGCTTTCGCGGACGCACAAAGACATCGACGATTACACGCCAGTCGACCTGTACCCCTTGGAAAATGAGCGGGAGCATGCGGAGTTGTCCTCTGCTATTGCGCGGCGCGACGCGCGGCTGATTCCTGCTGAAGAGGCTCTAGAAGCAGCTTGGGATGCTGAACGGGAGGCGCTTGGGCAGCTTGTTCAGACTGTGCCGACAACGATGCCCGGCGTGATGGCGATGCTGGAATTACACCGAGATTGGGCGAATGGGGATGATGCAATTGATGCTGATTACCTCTCTTGTTTGGTTGAATCGGTCCATCAGGCATTGGAGGAGATGACCGCGACGGGGATGGTGTGATGGCTGAAAATTGGCATAAGCGACACGCCATAACCTTGGCGTCGCAGCTTCCCGACAACGCCTCGGATGCGAACGCGGTCATTCGGGAATTGCAGCATCTCGTTGATACGTGGCTGCATCCTGCGGCAATCCCGCAGCCGTCCAATGTCGTAACGCTGCTGCGCGACAAGGATTCGGCCTGAAGTCCACAAAAAACCCCAAAACCCGGCGGCTCACCCCGGCGGGTTTTCCTCCTAAAGATGCACGGCCGTGGGAGCGCGTAAACCTTGCCGCTGACGATAGATCGCATCGTTGAAAAATACCGCACCATGGGCAGCGAAGCGACGCTTGCCACGAATTTGCGGCGGCAGGGGCTGTCTGCGACTACGATCAAAAAGACTATCGAGGATCGCCGGGCACTCGTCGGAACCGCCAATGAGCAACAGGAAAAGGTAAATCGATTCCGGGCCGATTTAATGCTGAAGTCCCGTGCCGAACAGATCAAAAGCTATCTTTGGCTGTTCAGCTCGTTCGATCGCTCAATTGCGCTTTGGGAAGCAACGGTCGACGAATCGGCGGATATTTTCTGGCCGGTCTTTCTAGAGAATTGGTGCATCTGCGACGGGCTTTGGCCGATGCGGCAGATCATGCGCTCGACACTGCGGTGCCGCGTTGCCGAACTTTCCCCGATCGGGTTTCTGAGTCCAGCCGATCGCGACTTCTATGACGCATTGCCTGATCGTATGACCGTGTTGCGGGGCTGCAGCCGCCGACGTGTGCGCGGTCTGCCGTGGACGACGGATAGAGAGCGCGCCGAGTTTTTCGCGCGGGGCGGCCGATTGGGGCGACAGCCTGATCCGGTCATCGCGTGTGCCGAGATCGCGAAGGCCGATATCTTCTTCGTGTCGACGGGTCGCGATGAAAGCGAAGTGGTCCTTGATCCATATTCGATCAAGCGCCTTCGGTTAGAGAGCGCGGTTATTTGACGATCCTGTAAGCCTTCGCGCCCTTGCACCGTGGCACGATCGCCGGATCAGGCTTGCCACGATTCAAGGCCCGCATGACGCCAATGCGCGCCATCATCGTCGGGCCATTGTGTTCCGCGACCAGGATCAACGCCTCGATCGCGGCCTGCCATTCGGCAAGGTGCTGTTCGGACTTTGACAGCTTCGTGATGTAGTGGCCGGCATCCTCGAGCGTGACAAGCTGGCGACCGCGGGGGAGGGGGATCGGTTCCTCGAAACGGCGTTTCCAGCCCCGATCAGCCACCGGATTCGACCGGCTCTCGCAGCCGCTTCATTGTGAATTCGATGTTCTGTGATTGCAGATGGCGCCAGCTCTCGACTTCGGTTTGGTATCGCTCTTTGGGAAAGCGCTGGAAATACTCTGCGGCAAACTTCCGGGCGGCAGTGCGCTCTCGGGTGAATTTCTCGCGAACGAACGGTTCTAAAGGCATCGCGCCATCAAAGCGCCACGCGTGGCTGTAGGCAAGATGAAGGATAGCCACAACCAGCACAGCAATCAGGAGCAATGCCCCTATGGCGAGCGGTCCTTCGGCACTGCCCTCGAAGTAGTTCCCAAACTTAATTGCGATGGTATTTTGAACGGTGAGCATGGGCGCGCGCCTCCAATATCGAGGCTTCCCAGTCATCTCACATCTCAACAATCCGCAACGCACTGAGTTCGGGAAAGAGTGTGCTTTGAAGTGTACGTTGGAACAGGTTATTTCGTAATAATTTAGTTATTTCAAGTGTTTAGGTGTCATACTGGCGGAAGGGGTGGGATTCGAACCCACGGTACCCTTGCAGGTACGCCGGTTTTCAAGACCGGTGCCTTAAACCACTCGGCCACCCTTCCGTTGCAGCAACATCAATCACCTGGCGGGCCGAAGATCAAGAACGGGTTAGCGAATACAAATGGATCGCAAAGCCGCCGAAGCGGTCCGCTCCGCACCGTCCAGGAGGAAGTCGCGCAAACCGACGAAACCGGTATTGCTCTGAATGAGGCTCCTTCGCCTTTCGTTTTCAGGTTCCGCCGAGCGCACGATCGCCTTCATGGGTAAGCGCGGGGACCTCGTCACTGATTTCGACGAGTCCCATTTGAACCAAGGTCGTCAGATCATCCGGACTGACGGGCGAAAATTTTGTTCGCTTGGCCTTGATGTCGCGCAGCGCCCAGCGGAGACGGATAGCCG
>Ga0207707_10005221_pt1 | contig 11382 bp, 7 predicted proteins | sample KBSC83BmetaG_FD_184336 | JGI IMG/M metagenome (GOLD analysis project Ga0207707, IMG submission 184336) | Corn rhizosphere microbial communities from Kellogg Biological Station, Michigan, USA - KBS C8-3B metaG (SPAdes) (version 2) | ecosystem: Host-associated > Plants > Roots > Rhizosphere ... | reverse complement strand
TCGGCCATCCGCGCGATGCCGAAGTCGGTGACCATCGCCCGGCCCGATGCCGAATCGATGAGAATGTTCTCGGGCTTGATGTCGCGATGCACGACGCCGTGCGCATGCGCGTATGCGAGTGCTCGCGACACGTCGGCGAGCAGCGGGATGGCCACGGCCGGCTCGAGCGGTCCGCCCCTGCGCAGCTGCTCGGCGAGCGATTCGCCCTGCACCAACCCCATCACGAAGAAGACGTACCCGCCTAACTCGTCGGCCCGATGGATGGGCACGATGTTCGGGTGCGCGAGACGCGCGGCCGTCCGGGCCTCGCGCAGGAACCGCTCGCGCACGTCGTCGACGCCGGCCAGGTTCGGCGGCAGGACTTTGACCGCGACCAGGCGGTCGAGCCTGATGTCGCGGGCGCGGTAGACGACGCCCATACCGCCGCGTCCGATCTCGCGTTCGACCGCGTAGTCATCGGCCAAGGCGGCTGCGATCGCCGCGAGCTCGGCCGCGTGCGGGCCCGAGTCCGAGGCTATCGCCACCAGGTCCAGCCGAAGAGACCGCGCGCCTGTCGGAGCGGAACGCGTACGCTCGGATCGCCGACGAGCCGGAAGGCCGCCCACTCGCGCGGCGGCGCGCCGTCCCTCATGGCATCGAGCGCCGCATCGCGGAGCGCGTCGGCGCTCGTGCGGCCGTCGGCGAGCGCGGTGTAGAACGCGACGATCATCGGGATGGTGCGCGCGTCATCCACCGGCCATTCGGTGGCAAGCACGGCGCGGGCACCGGCCTGGAGCAGCGGAGCGGTGAGCCCGCGCACGCCCTCACCGCCTAACACAGCGCCGCCGGCCGTGTGGCAGGCGGACAACACGACGAGGTCGGCGTTGAGTTGCAGCGCGGCGAGATCGCCGTCGCTCACGAATCCGTCCGAGCCCGCGCCGGGTGACAGGGCGAGGCCCGCGTGCGCGATGCCGTTGTCATCCGTCACGGCATGGGTGGCGAAGTGGATCACGCGGTACGAGGTGAGCGGCGCGTGCTCGAGGAACGCCGCGCTGGCGTCGTCGCGCAGACGGATCACCGCCTCGGATGCGAACCGGGCCACCGCGCGCACTTCGCGCGCCGTCCCCGGGAGCCTGGGCAGCGATGCTTCGTTAGGCGTCGCCGCGCGCAGGGCGAGTGGGCTGCCGTCGTCTTCGCCCGGAAAGCGCGGATCGCCGAACGCGAGGAGGCGCGCCGGGCCCGTGGGAGCGGGCCGCTGCCACAGCATCACCGATACCGCCGCCGACGGCACGGTCGTGATCGCGAAGCGCTCGATGGCCCACCGGCCGTCGCCGAGGATCAGGGCCTGGAACGGCACCGACCACAGCGCGTCGTCCGGGACCACGACCAGATTGGACACGGCGGCCGGGAGGGTGGCCAGCGCCGGTTGGAGCAGCGCCTTGCCTAACTGAGTGGCCAGCCCGCGCACGTTGCCGCCGCTTTCGATCAGTGCCTCGAAGCGGGCCGCCAGATCGCGCACCGAATCGAGCGGCGCCAGCACCTGCGCCCGCACGTCGTGCCGGGTGAGCACGAACACGGTGGTGGGCTGGCCCGCGCGGCCGGCCACGTACTCCAGTACAGCCGTGTGGTCATCGGGAATCGCACGCTGGACGTCGGCCGCCGTGACCGGCGCGGTCGTCGCAACGGGATCGGTCTGGTCGCCGGCCGCCAGGCGCAAGCCAGCCGCCCGCGACAACCGGTCGCGCAGATTGCGCGCGCGGCGCTGCTCGGCGAGCGCGAACGCGTGCGTCACCCGACCCGAGCGCGCGACGCCGGCGATGAGCAGCGCGATCGCCGGCGGACGGCCGCCGAACGCGTCGCGCACCTGGAACGCCAGCTGCTTGAGCTGTTGGTCGCCGAGCGTGCGGCGCCACTCATCGAGCTGGGCGCTCGCTTCGCCTAACCGCTGCTCGGCGCCGACCGTGTCGCCCTGGCGCAGGAGCGCTTCGGCCGTCATGGCCTGCGAGAGGTAGCGCCGCACGTGCTGCGACGAGTCGAGCGTCGCGAGGTCGGCGCGAAAGCGGCGTTGCGCCTCGCGTAGAGTGCCGCGGCGCAGCGCGAGCACGCCGTAGAAGAAGTCCTGCCCTTCGGCCCATCCGGTCGCGCCGCCGCGCTCGAATGCAATGCGCTGCGCCTCGAGCTCGCGTTGGGCGGAGCGCCACGCGCCCGCGCGCACGGCGAGGTCCGCCAGCGCCAGATGCGCACCGGCGATGCCTAACGCATTGTGGTCGTGCTCGGCCAGGCCTAACGCAACGGTGTATTGCCGGCGCGCCGCCGCGGTATCGCCGATGTCCAGCGCCACCTGTCCCCGAAGCCCGATGGCGGTCGCGAGCCCCCACTGGTCCCGCGTCGTTCGAAACGAGGATTCGGCGCGCGCCGCGCGATCCTCCGCCGACGGCAGGTCGTTCAACGAAAGCGAAATCTGACTCAGGTTCACGAGCGACCACGCGAGCGCCGACAGGTTGCCGGAGGCCTCCGCTTCACGCACGGCATGCTGGAGCAGCTGCTGCGCGCGTCCGTAATTCGCGATGGACACTTCCATGAAGCCGTGCCACTGCAGCATCGACGACAGGCCCGCCCGCTCGTGCGCATGGTCGAGCATCGTTTCCGCGCGCGTGAGCAGCGCGCCAACGGTGCCCATGTCGCCCTGTCGCACGTAGTCCTGCGCCAGGACCCACGTGCACCGCGCCTCGAGACGCGCGTCGCCCGCACGCCGGGCCAGTGCGATGCCCTGGTTGGCCAGCGACGCGGCCGTCCGCTCGCCGGTGCGCGCCGCCAGCGCCGCGCGCTCGCATCGCCACGCCGCATCGAGCGCCGGGTCGCGCGGAATCGCACGCCCGAGGCTGTCGAGTATCGCCCCTTCCACCTCTGCGCCTAACGTCCGCCCCCGCGTCATCGCCACGCCGAGCATCGCGTCGAACTCGGCGGCGTGGTCGCGCGCGGCGCGCGAGAGATGCACCGCCTGCACGAAGCTCGATTCGGACTGGACCAGAAGGCCGCGGCTGAACAACGCTTTCCCGCGCTCGAGCGCCCCGTACGCCGCATAGCTGTCTTCGGGCGTTCCGGCCCCGGTGAGCCGGCCGAAGTACTGCACCGCGCGGGGGAAGTCGTACACGCGCTCGGCCAGGAGCTGCAACGCCAGGAGCGATCCGCGGTCGCCAGGATTCGCGCGCAGCTGCTTGGACCATGTTTGCCGCGCCTCGACGACGCTGTCCTGCTCCACCGCCCGTGTCACCGACGCAACGATCTGTGTCGGAGACCCGGCGTTTCCGGGGGCCGACTGAAACAGCGCGGCGACGACGAATGCGGCGGGGGCGAGAATCATCTGGCTACTAATAAAGATCGGCTGGCTCGCACAGCAAGGGCGGTCCGACTCGTGCGCTGGAATCGATGGCACCGCCCGTGCGTAACACAGCAGGATCACTGGAGGGAGGCTCCATGAATCGCCCCGGCAACAACCATTGCATCTTCTGCGACATCATCCGCGGTGCCGCCGAAGTCTCGATGTGCTACGAGGACCGCGATGCACTGGCGTTCATGGACATCCAGCCGGTGAATCCGGGACACGTCCTGGTAGTCCCACGGCAGCACTACGAGTCGCTGCTCGACTTACCGTCAGAGCTCGGAATGCACCTGTTCTCCGTGGCCATGGAGCTCGGACCGGTCATTCGACGGGTAGCCGGGACAGAAGGCATGAACCTGGTGGTGTCGAGCGGTGAATCGGCTGGTCAGGACGTCTACCACTTTCACATTCACCTGATACCGCGACGGGTAGGCGACGGCTTCGATGTGCCGCTTCCGTTCCCGGGCTCATCCATGCCCGACCGCACGCAGTTGGACGCCACGGCCGCGCGCATCATCGCGAGCCTGCGCGATCCCATGAAGCAGGCGCGCCGCGTCCCGCAGCTCACGGCCCTCTAAGCGTGCCCGATTCGCCTTGGTCGCGGGGTTTGTCCGCTCTTTTTAGTCGGCTTTTCGCACCGCGGTAACAGCGGCAGCCAGCTCGTGCGCCGTGATGCTGAGCTGCGTTGCCGCGTCGTTGAGCGCTTCGATCGCGCTCTCCTGCTGCGTGCTCGAACCGGCGACGACGTCCGTTTCAGTCGCGGCGTGTGATGCATCCTGCTGCGCCCCGGCGAGCGCCAGCGCCATGATGTCGGACCGCTGCGCGTTTTCGCGGGCCGCATCCACGATCCGATAGCCTGCCGACGCCACGGTCTCGGACGCGGCGACGATCCGGTCGAGCTCGTCCACCCACCCGTTGCTCGCCTGCGCGACGCCTAACACCTCTTCGCGCGTGCGCTGCATGAGCGTTACGGCGCGCTCGAGCGCCGCGCGAATGTCTCGCACCGCCCGGTCCATTGCCTCGGCCTCTGCTGCACTGCGATCGGCGAGCGCCCGGATTTCCTGCGCGACCACTGCGAATCCGCGTCCGTGCGTACCCGCGCGCGCCGCTTCGACGGCGGCGTTGAGCGCGAGCAACCCCGTCTGGTCGGCGAGCGAGGTGATGGTCTGGCCGAACTTCTGGACGGCGCTCGACACGTCTTGGAGACGCGAGACTTCCTGCGCGCCTTCCTGCACGATGGCGGCGGCGGCCGTGAGCTGCGTCGAGGCCTGCTCGGTGGCGCCGCGGACGATGCGCGCGTCGCGCAGCATCTGCTCGCCCGTCACTTGTGTGCCGCGTCCCTCGGACACCGTGCTTTCGGCCACCTCCTGGGCGGCGCGCGCTTCTTCGGCCCCCTTGGAAAGCGTGTCCGAGAGCGCACGTACGGTGGACGCGAGCACGCGCGCCGTGTTGGCGCTTTCCTGTGACGACGCATGCAGCTGCTGCGTGGTGGCGGTAATCGCCTCCACGTGCTGCGTCATGTGCTCGGAGGCATCGAGCACCGGCTGGATGAGCGAGTCGAGCGACAGCGAGAGCGCGAGCTGGGGCGCGACGCCGTCGAGGAGCTGCGCGTCGTAGTCGCGGTACATGTCGGTGCGCGAGTGCCTAACGGTCCACAGGCCGACGAGCCGGTCGCCGTACTTGAGCGGGACGACGATCTCCGAGCCCGCGTGCCGCGTGAGCGCGTCGACATCGGCGCCCGCATCGCGGCGGGTCACCGCGCGTCCTCGGCCGAGCGCCAGACCGGGCATGCCGCGGTCGGCGGGGAACCGCATACCGGCGGTGAGCGCATGCCCGGTGTCGGTGAGCACGACGAACTCGCGCGTCGCGTCGTCGTAGCGCGCGATGCCCATCTCCTCCCACGGCACGAGCGTCCGCGTCAACTGCTCGATGTCGTTCATCGCCCGGTGCAATTCGGGCCTCGCACTCATGACGCGCGACAACCGCTGCACCATCTGCAGGCTCTCGCCTAACGCACCCTTCTTGACGAGCCAGTGCGTGAGCGCGGCCACGCCGATGAGGATCCCGCCTTCGACGAAGTACCACCGCGAGTCGGCCTTGCTGTACGCCAGTCGCATGGCGGTGAGCGCCAGCAGGGTCGCCAGCACGGACACGGTGCTCTCCCACCGCGCCGTGAGTCGCGCGTCGACCCACGCAATGGCCGGCGACAACCGGAGCTGCAGATAGAACGTCGCGTTGAGGATGGCGATGAAGAGGCAGATGAGCATCGCCAACCGCCACGAGTTGGACGACGCGAACATACTCGCGCCCAACTGACCGTTAGCCAGCCAATAGTAGGCCATGCCGGCCAGGCTGCAGGCCGTGCAGAAGTGGGCCGCGTTGCCCACCGCGTTGCGGAGCGGCAGGCGTCGCACCGAGACGTCGCCGATCAAGATGCCCAAGCCGGCCGCGAGCGCGCCGGCCGCCCAACCGAGCGCCACCACCGCCGCGATGCCGGCGCCCACGGCGAAGCTGGCGAACCCCTTGCCGGGGAGCGGAATCCCGAACGCCCGGGTCCCAATGGCGACGAAGAAGAGCAGCACGGCGCCGAGCCACGGGAACGGTCGCGCATACTGGTGGAACGCGAAGCCAACCGGAATCGCCAGCGCGGCAAAGACGACCACCAGCCGGCGGATGGTTTCGTCCGTCAGCCAGGTCGGTTTGTTCGGGAACAGAATGGCGGGTTCGGCGGTGGTCGACGTCATCGCTCGCCCAATGGCGGCCGAAAAAGGCGGCCGCCGAGGTGGGACAACACTCGTTACGGAGCGAACAAACAAAGGTCTTGCGCGGCGGCACTCGACGTGCAATGCTGTGACGCACAGCGCGGTTATGGCGTCACGCTCATCGGAGGATCATGAGCATCCACGGTCCGCGACGAAGGACATCAACGGATCGATCACGCGTCGAGCGCGATGCACGATCGAACGAACGTGCGAACGCGTCTCGTTTTCCAGCGACGCCCAGCTCGGGAGATCCCCGGCGCTGGGCGTCGCTGCTTTTCGGCGAGGTGCAATGTCACGGCATGCTCTTCACCGCATCGTCCCTCCACTCCCGCGCTGCGCGCGCGGGCTGCATCGCAAACCTCTCCATCCCCGCCGTCACGATGAAAAACGCGCGCTCAAGCGCGCGATGATGCGTGATTGTTGTCGCCGCTGTGTGTACTGCGGCGCGTCGCTGGAGCTCGCGATCGCCACGATCGACCACGTTTACCCGCTCGCGCGCGGCGGTGCGCACGTGCCGGGCAACCTCGTCGTGGCGTGCGGGCCCTGCAATCGGATGAAGGGCGACATGCTTCCGCACGAGTTCTTCATTCGATATCCCGTTGCCGGACTGAATTTCTTGACGTACGCGCGCGTCGTTCACCGCGCGCTCAAACGCGGGGCGCGCCGGGCGATCAGCCTGGCGTACGCGGCGTAGCGGATGATGGCCGGCGGCGCGTCGCGCTGCCGGTCACGACCAGAGTTTGTCGAGCAGCGCGTGCAGCTCGCGCGGCGCGAACGGCTTTTGAAGATAGGCGACCACGCCCAGCGAGTTACCGATCTGGTCTCGCATCGCGTACGCCCGCGTGCTCGAGAACATCACTGGAATCTCGAGCGACGCGTAATCGCGGCGTAGGTGCTCGAGGAATGCCGGGCCATCCATCACCGGCATGTTCACGTCCAACACAATGAGATCGATGGTCGGACGTTGTTGGACTTGCGCGAGCGCCTCTTCGCCGTTCGACGCGTAGAGTACGTCGAGCGGTTCCCGCGCGTACGTCGACAGCGCGGCGGCGTACGCTTTCTGAAACAGGGCCGAGTCCTCGACCACCAGCACCGTCTTCGACATTACGGCTCCAAAGTTGAGGACGGTTCGCGCTCCTCACCGACGAACCGTTGCCGAATCGCGCAACGGTGCGCGTCGTTGCGTCCGTAGTTCGCGCGCGTCGATGACATGCATCAGCCGCGCCGCTCCCGCGTGGGCCGTCGCGCGCCGCCACTCCTCCTCGCGTTCCGTTCGAGTGCCCCCAGCGTCCCGTCGTCCATCTCGCGCCATCCTGTCCCGTTTCGAGAGGCTCAGTGCCGGCATTGGCCGGTTGGGCGCCTCGGACCTCGAAACACGCGGCGCGCTGCGAACGGACGTGCTCGGACTCATCGACCACGTGCCTGCCGGCCACGCACGCGCCTGTGTGTCCCTCCGACTGGTTGCCGAGGCGCTTCGTCCCGATCGGGATCGCGGCGACCGCCAGCCGGCGCTGCACCAGGCGGCCCGCACGCTGCTCGACGCCGTGCGCCGCTACCTCTCGTCGCCCAAAGTGTCCGACCGGTTGTCGTGGATCGAAGGTCCCGAGCGGTCGACGATTGCAATCATGCGCAATCTGCCCGAGGCGTCGCCGGCGCTCAAGCCGCGCACCTCCGACTTGATCGGGCTCACCGACCGCCGCCCCCCGTCCGTCGTCGCGCGCGCCGAGTCGCTGCCCGCGCTGGCGCTGCCTAACGATACCGACCGGTCGCTGCTGGGCGACTTCTGCGATGAGGCGCGCGAATACATCGAGAGCGCGGAGGCGGCGCTGCTCGTGCTGGAGCGAGAACCCGACAACGGCGATGCGGCGCAGACGGTCATGCGGGCCTTCCACTCGATCAAGGGAACGGCGGGCTTCCTCAAGCTCGATGGGCTGGTCGCGCTGGCGCACCACGGCGAGTCGCTGTTAGGCGAACGCCGCCGCCGCGACGGATTCGCCGGGCGGATCGCCGCGCTCTCACTCCGCGCGCTCGACGCCCTGCGCGACACGGTCGCCAATCTCGATGCATCGCGCGCCGGTGCGGCGCTCGCGTATCCGCCCGGTTTCCTCGACGTGCTCCGCGAGCTCGAGGACATCGATGTGGAGCCTGGCGCGGCTACCGTCGAACACGGCGGGTCGCGTTCCGCATCCGCGCCGACGGCGCGCGACGCCGCGGCCACGCACAGTGCGCGCGTACGCCTCGACCGTCTCGATGCACTGGTGGACCTCGTCGGAGAGTTGGTGGTCGCGCACTGGATGATCGCGCAGGATCCGGCGTCGGGCCACGATCATCCCGAGCTCGCGCGCAAGGTGGCGCACGCGGGCAAACTCGTTCGCGATCTGCACGACATGAGCATGGGCCTGCGCATGGTTCCGCTGCGCGGCACGTGCAACAAGCTCGTGCGTCTGGCGCGAGACCTCGCCGACCGCGCCGGCAAGCAGGTCGACTGCCGCGTGGAGGGCGAGATGACGGAGCTGGACCGCAACATGGTGGAGTTGGTCGCCGATCCACTCATGCACATGGTGCGCAACGCGATCGACCACGGGATCGAGCCGCCGGAGGAGCGCCGGGCCCGCGGCAAGCCGGCGGCCGGCTGCCTAACGGTGCGCGCCTCGCAGATGAACGGGCAGGTGGTGGTCACCGTGAGCGACGACGGGCGCGGCCTCCAGCGCGACCGCATCCTCGAGCGCGCACAGGCGCGCGGCCTCGTGCGTCCCGGCGAGGTGCTGAACGACACGGACCTGCTCGACCTCATTTTCGCGCCGGGTCTCTCGACCGCGCAGCAGGTGACCGACGTCTCGGGCCGCGGCGTGGGCATGGACGTCGTGCGCCGCAACATCCAGGCGCTGCACGGCCGCGTGGACGTGGAGTCAATGCCCGGGCAGGGCACGACCATCACGCTGCGCGTCCCGCTCACACTCGCCATCACCGACGGCATGCTCGTGCGCGTGGGCGAGGAACGCTACATCGTGCCGACGACCAACGTCGTCGTGAGCGTGCGACCCGAGCGCGGCGCGTTGTTCACCGTGGGCGGACGCGGCGAGATGGTGCGGCTCCGGCACGACGTGCTTCCGTTAGTCCGCCTGCACCGGCTGCTCGAGGTGCACGGCGCAAGCGAGGATCCCGCCGCCGCTTTGCTCATGGTGGTGGCCGCCGGCGATCGGCGGTGCGCACTGCTCGTCGACGGCATCCTCGGCCAGCAGCAGGTGGTGGCGAAGCCCGTCACGGCGGGCATCGGCGAGGTCGCGGGCATTTCCGGCGCTGCGATCCTCGGCGACGGTCGCGTGGGCCTCATCCTCGACGTACCGCAAATCCTGGATCTCGCCCGGCGCGCCCAACTGAACACGCAGGCGGTCGCATGAGCGCCGCCGCCGGCAAGTATCTCACGTTTTTCCTGGGCGCCGAAGAATACGGCATGGAGATCCGTGCGGTGCACGAGATCATCGGCGTGCTGCCGATCACGCGCGTTCCGCGCACGCCGCCCGTGGTGCGCGGCGTGATCAATCTTCGCGGCCGCGTGATTTCGATTCTCGATCTCCGCCGCAAGTTCGACTTGCCTCCGGTCGAGCCCGGACCGACGAGCTGCATCATCGTCGTCGCCGCGCACGCCGCGCACGTGGGCCTGCTCGTCGACCGCGTATCGGAAGTGGCCGACATCGCGGCGGCCGACATCGCACCACCGCCACCGTTAGGCGGTGGCGCGCAAACCGACTACCTCGTAGGCATCGCGAAGTCGGCGGCGCGCGTGCGTCTGCTGCTCGACATCTCGCGCATCATCGACGCCGGCGACGTCGCGGCCGCCGGCCCAGGCGGCGGCGCACCGACCGCTGCCTGATTGACGAGCTGCTCCTCCATCCGGGACCGATGACCATGAACTGGTTCTACGATCTGCGCATGCGCTGGAAGCTGACGGTCGCCTTCGCGGCGGTGTTCGCGATGGTCGTCGCCCAGGGCCTATATATGGATCGCGCGATCAACACCGGCGCCGCCGACCGGGCCGCCACGCAGCACGCGATCGCTGTGATCGACGGCGCACAGGATGTGCTGGCCGGCCTCCTCACCATGGACGCCGGCTACCGCGGCGCGATGCTCGGCGAAGGCGACGCGGCACAAGGCGATGTGAACGCGGGATGGGACGCGTTCCGCCGCCAGGTCGACTCGCTGCAGAAGGTGTCGGCCGGCGACGACGCGCAGCGCGCGCGGTGGGATCAGGTCGAACGGTTAGGCGCCTCGCTGCACGACGATGTCGTGGTCCCCGCGCTGCGAAGCCGACGTGCCGCGACGAGCCCGGTCGCCGAGGGCGCCGGGGAGCAGCAGCAACTCGACGACCTGCGCCGCGTCATCGCGACGGGCATTGCGCAGGAGCAGGGCACGCTGTCAGCCCTCCGCCGGGCGGGCGCTGAACGCGATGCGACCGCTGGACGCGCACTGATCTGGGGGACGCTCGTCACCGTGCTCGTCACGCTCGTCGCCGCCTTCATCCTCGAGCGCGGCATCAACTGGCCGGTTTCCGAGCTGTCCACCAAGATGGACCTCATCGCCAAGGGACAGGTGGACGTCGACGTCTGGGTCACGTCGCACGACGAGATGGGCGACCTGGCGCAGGGCCTCCGTCGGATCATCGATGCCCAACGCGAGTTTGCCGCCGTTGCGCGCCATTTGGGCGAGGGCGACATCAGCGTCGCCGTCGTGCCGCGCGGGCCTAACGACGTGCTCAGCCACTCGTTCCAGGAAATGGTCGCCGCGCTCGCCGGCCTAACGAAAGAGGTGCGCACGCTCATCGAGGCCGCCAAGGACGGCGACCTCACGCGGCGCGGCGACGCCGCGCACTACCGCGGCACGTTCCACGATCTCGTCGCCGGCTTCAATGCAACGCTCGACGCCGTCATCGCCCCGGTGCACGAAGCGGCCGAAGTGCTCGACCGCGTCGCCGCGCGCGACCTGCGCGTCCGCGTGCGCGGCGAGTATCGCGGCGAGCACGCCCGCATCAAACAAGCGCTGAACAAGGCGCTCGGCCAGCTCGACGAAGCACTCGCCGAGGTCGCCATGGCGGCCGAGCAAGTGGCCGCCGGCGCGGGACAGGTGAGCGCCGGCAGCCAGCTCCTCGCGCAGGGCGCGGCGGAACAGGCCAGCTCGCTCGAGGAGGTGTCGAGCAGCCTCCAGGAGATGGGCGCGATGACGCGCCAGAACGCCCTGAGCGCGCGCGAAGCGCGTCAACTC